>Ga0209401_1002732_pt1 | contig 11311 bp, 15 predicted proteins | sample M_140807_MF_Meta_FD_187318 | JGI IMG/M metagenome (GOLD analysis project Ga0209401, IMG submission 187318) | Freshwater microbial communities from Lake Montjoie, Canada to study carbon cycling - M_140807_MF_MetaG (SPAdes) (version 2) | ecosystem: Environmental > Aquatic > Freshwater > Lake...
CAGGTCCGCTGCCCGATGCGGGAGCCCTGTTTCGCCTCACCACCGCTCTGGCCGGCATGGGCTCCACCGGTGCCGCCATCCTCCGCTCCCTGGCCCGAACCGTCAGCGGCCGCCAGGATCCCCTGGCGGTTCTTCTTGGGGCGGTGCTGCCCATCCAGGCTCTGGTCACGGGCGGGTCCGGTGCCGACGGGCTGGCGGGTTCTCCCGCCGCCGACTTGATCCTCGGCGGTGCCGGCCCCGACACCCTCTCGGGCTGGCTGGGGAACGATGTGCTTCAGGGCGGTTCGGGTGATGACCTCCTCCAGGGAGGGGACGGCAATGATCTGTATCTGGTGGCGACGGGCGACGGCCGCGACATCCTGCAGGACCCGCAGGGAGCGCAGGATGAACTGCGCTGGCTGGATGTGCCCTCGAGCGAGATTCTCATCGAACGCCTGGGAGGCGATCTGGTGATGAGCAACGGCCGCGGAGATGCCGTGCGCGTCCTCTCCCACTTCGGCGATCCCGCCTTTCGGGTGGAGCGTTTCCGTTTCTCCGATGGGGTGGTGTGGGGCGATCGCGACCTGCGCAGTCGGGTGGTGGTGGGCGGCGCCACAGCCGGTGCGGACGCGTTGGGCGGCTACCGCGACATCGTCAACCGCATTGATGGTCTGGGGGGGGACGACACCCTCCGGGGCGGTCCGCTGGGTGATCTCCTCAATGGCGGAGCGGGCAACGACTGGCTGGAGGGTGACCTGGGCAACGACACCCTGATCGCCGGCGGCGGCGATGACACGCTGCTGGGCGGCGGCGGCGACGATTGCTACCGGATCCACCGCGGCGGCTGGCGCACCACGATCGTGGACTACGAGGCCAGCACCAATGAGCCGAATGCGGATCGGGTGGAGTTCAAGGATCTGCGCAGCACGGAGGTGTCGGTGGTGGAGCGAATGGGCCAGGATCTGATCCTGAAATTTGCCTCAACGGATCAGCTGCTGGTGCAGGGTTATTTCCTGTATCCCTCCTTGCGGATCGAGAGCTTCCGGTTCAGCGATGGCGCGGTTTGGGGGGATGGTTCGATCATGGAGCGTCTCTCCGAGGTGGCGAGCGGGTGATGGTCCGGGTTCAGGAGTTGCTGGTGGTCCAGCACGTCGATCGGGAGGGGCCCGGTCTCCTGGCCGAGGTGGCCGCAGCGCAGGGCATCGCTTTGCGCATCCTGCGGCCCTTCGCCGGTGATGCACTGCCGCCAGCCCTTAGGCCCGAGCAGATCCTGGCGGTGATGGGCGGTCCGATGGGTGTGGCCGACATCGGCGATCCGGCCTTCCCCTGGCTCGAGCCCCTGGTGACCCTGATCCGCCGCGCCCTCGCCGCCGAGCAGCCGGTTCTCGGTTTCTGTCTCGGCGCCCAACTGCTGGCTCAGGCCGCTGGTGGCGGTGCCGGCCCCCTGGTGGTGGGCGATCCGCCGCTGCCCCATCCCGAGGTGGGCTTCGGCGCGATCCGCTTCACCCGCACGGCCGCTGAGGAGCCCCTGCTGCGGGATCTGCCGGCCAGCCTGCTAGTGCTCCACTGGCACGGCGATCGCATCCTGTTGCCCCCCTCGGCCACCCTGCTGGCTTCGAGCCTGGTCTGCCCCGAGCAGATCTTCCGGATCGGCCCACGCGCCTTCGGACTCCAGTGTCACATCGAGGTGAATGCCGCCTCGCTGGATCGCTGGATTCAGGAGGACACCGCCTTCGTGCAGGCGGCCCTCGGGGCTGGCGGGCCGGCCCGTCTCCGGGCCGATGCAGCCCGCTGGCTGGAGCCTGTCACGCCGTTGTGGCGGAGCCTGCTCGCCCATCTGCTGGAACAGTGCACAGCTCAGGCGGCGCTGGCCTGGGCCTGATCCAGCCAGGAGGCCAGCGATTGCGGCGGCTGGCTGGCGGCGCTGGTGATCTCCACGATCCGGCCGATCGAGGCGGGCGTGTCAAGGGCATCCAGGCAGACCCTTGCCACCAGGCGCCGCGCCAGGCTGCCGCCCTCCTGACCGCCGGGTCCGCTGAACACGATTCCCTCCCGCTCGATCCCCTCCTCCGCTTCCTTGAGCCCGCCGGGGCGCACCACGGTCCACTCCAGGTCGCTTTCCGCCAGCCACTTCTCCCCCAGACCCTTCCAAACCAGAATCAATCCGAACAGATTGAGCGGATGCAGCAGGCGGCCGCTGCAGAGGGCGCTTACCAGCACCACCCGCTTCACCTGGGCGGCCTGGCAGGCCGCCACCTGATCGCGGATCGCCAGGGCATCCACCTTCAGCGGACCCAGCAGATCCACCGAGGGCCGCGCTCCGGTGGCGATCACCAGGGCGTCGCAGCCCTCCAGGGCCGCCTTCAGTGCCGCCGCATCGCTGAGTTCCAACCGCACGATCTCGGCCCCCTTCAATCCTTCCGGCACGGCTGATCCGGGCCGCAGCAGCGCCCGCACCGCCAGCCCTCGGCCGATCGCCTCTTCCACCACCCGCCAGCCGGTCTTGCCGGAAGCGCCGCTCACGGCGATGCGGCGGCGGCGCTCGGGGGTGGCCGTGGTGGTCATCGGCTGGTGCCCAGGCAAGGGTGCAAGGGGGATCGTATGGAAGTCCGGCCTGCTTCGGCGGCCGGTTTCCTCCCAGGTCGCGGGCTTTGGGCCCGCCCCTCCTCAGCCGGGTGGCCCCGCGGCGCCTGGCGGCAGCTCCAGGGAGGGAGGACTCGGTGACGGCGACTGCTGCTGCGGTGTGCAGTGGCCCAGCAAGATGGCGCGCCGCTGGACATCGTTGCGCAGCAGGGCCTCCACGCAGTCGCCATCGAGCTTGCCCTCCTGCACCATCGCGCGAAGCACCTGCACCGCATGGCTTTCCGGAAAGGCGCTCTTGTAGGCACGCGCCTGGGTGAGGGCATCGAAGAGGTCGGCCACCGCCACAATCCTTCCCGCCAGGCTCACCTGCTCGCCGCGCAGCCCGGCGGGATAGCCGCTCCCATCGAGCCGTTCGTGGTGGTGGGCCACCACCTCACGCAGCAGCGTGATCCGAGGGTCTTGCTGCAGATCCATCGCCGTGATCACCCGCTCGATCAGCGCCAGGCCCAGCCGCACGTGGTTCTCCATCACCTGCCGCTCCTCGCGGTTGAGGGGGCCTGGCTTCAGCAGGATCCGGTCCGGAATGCCCACCTTGCCCACGTCATGGAGGGCTGCGAAACGGTGGAGGTTGGCGCTGAAATCGGGGGGCAGCGCCCGTTCCCGTTCCAGCTCAAGGGCGATCAGGCGGCTGTAAGAGGACACCCGCTCCTGGTGTGTGGCCGTTTCCTGGTCCCGCAGCGCCGCCATCTCCAGAACCACTGCCAGGGCGCCATGGAGGCTGGCCAGGCCACGGAAGTGGTGGTTGATTCCGAGCAGGAGCACCTCCAGGTGGGGTTCCAGCACCGCCAGGGCCTGCGCGTCGAAGGCGCCGGCCCGGCCGGAATCCAGGAAGAGAAAGCCCAGCAGGCGGTGGTTGCTGAAGAGTGGCAGGGTCAGGGAGGCCCGCCAGCCCTGGGCAAGCAGCCAGCGGCTGTGCTCCGAGGTCGGATCCAGATCCCGCTCCAGGTCGTTGAGCACCCGGGCCTGGGGCCGATCGCGCAGCAGCACAAGGGAGGGCACCGTCGCCAGGGCCCGCGGTTCAAAGGGGGGGCGGCTGGACGCCGGCACGCTGGCCGTTTCCATGGCCACGTAGGTCGCCAGCAGGTCGGTGCGGGCATCGTGGTGCACGAAGGCGATCCGGCTGATCCCCCGTTCAAGGGCCTCCAGGCGGTGAAGCACGACCACCAGCAGCTCCCGCAGTGGCCGTTGCGGATCGCGGAGGGCTGGCAAGGGGAAGGAGAGCGCCAACAGCGCACGGGCAAGGCGCCAACGGCAACCTAGCCCGGATGTGCAGGCTGATGCCGGGCGATCAGGAGCTGAACCTGCGGGCGCGTAGCGCCTGGATGCGGCGTCCTGTCGCCCCTCTCGAAGGCCGTCGCCGCCCTCGGTACGCTGGAGCGATGGCGGCCCCCATCCTCGACGTGGAGCATCTCACCGTGTGCCGTGATGGCGGCACGGTGGTGGAGGACGTGAGTTTTTCGTTGCCGCCGGAATCCGATACGGCCCTGGTGGGCCCCAATGGCGCCGGCAAGAGCAGCCTGGTGCAGGCGCTGCTCGGGATCCTGCCCCGCCGTTGCGGCACGATTCGCCTGCTCGGCCATGCCCTCGGCCCCCGCGGCCAGCTGCCGGCCGCCGTTCGCGATCGCATCGCCTACCTTCCCCAGACCCTCAGCCTGCGGGGCCGCATCCCCCTCACGGTGGCCGAATTCGTGGGCCTTGGCTTCGACCGGCCCGGCCTGGCGTTCCCCTGGCGTGCCGATGGCGGCCGCACCGCGGCGGTGCGCCGAGCCCTCGGCCGCACCGACACCGCCGACCTGGCGGATCGCCTGATCAGTGAGCTCTCCACCGGCCAGCTCAAACGGGTGCTCCTGGCCTTCTGCGTGGTGCGTCCCCGCCGCCTGCTGGTGCTGGATGAGGCCCAGGCCGGCCTCGACAGCCAGGCCACCGAACAGTTCCACGGCCTGCTTTACGGCCTGCGCCGCAGCGAGGGCTGGACGATCCTGCAGGTTTCTCACGACCTGGAGATGGTGCGGCGCACCTGCGATGCGGTGCTCTGTCTCAACCGCAGCCTCCGCTGCGCTGGTACCCCCGAGCACGCCCTCAGTCCCACCCAGCTCGAGCGCCTCTACGGTCCCGGTTACGTGCCCTACCACCACAACCACGGACGCGGACCCACGGCGCCATGAACGCTCCGCAGGTTCTGGGGGAGCTGCTGCTGCTTCCCTTCCTGCAGCGTGCTCTGCTGGCCGGACTGCTCACCGGTGCCCTGGGCGGGGTTCTCGGCAGTTTTGCGGTGCTGCGCCAGCTTTCCTTCTTCAGCGATGCCCTTGGCCACTCCGCCTTGCTGGGCATCACCGCGGGCATCCTGCTCGGTCTGAATCCCACCCTGGTGCTGGTGCCCTTCGCGGTGCTGTTCGCCCTTGGTGTTGATCGGCTGGCCAGCCGCAGCCGCCTGCCGACCGATGCCCTTCTGAACATCGTGTACTCCTCCTCACTCGCCCTGGCGGTGCTGGTGCTCAGCCGGGTGCGCAGCTACCGGGGCGGGATCGAGCATCTGCTGTTCGGCGACATCCTGGGGGTGTCCTGGCTCGACCTCAGCCTGATCCTGCTGCTGCTCATCGGCGCTTGCGCGTATCTGTTTCTCTCCCGACGCAGCCAGATCCTCCTCACCCTCGATGAACCCCTGGCCATCTCCCGGGGGGTGGCCGCCGGCCGCCATCGGCTGCTGTTCATCGTGCTGCTGGCGGTGGTGGTGGCCATCTCGATCAAAGCGGTGGGGGTGCTGCTGATCAGTGCCTTTGTGGTGATCCCGGCCTGCGCCTCCCGTCTGGTGAGCCGCCGCTTCCCCCATTACGTGCTTCTGGCTTCGGCCCTGGGGGCTTGCTGCGCCGTGGTGGGTCTGCTGCTCTCGGCTCTCCTTGATCTCCCTTCCGGACCCGCTGTGGTGGTGGTGCAGCTCGCCGGCTTTCTCACGGCCCTGGCGGCGGCTTCCCGCGCCCGGGCCAACGGCGCCTGAGCCAGCGGCCAGTCCCTCAGGGATGGGCCGGCGGGCCCGCAGCCGGGGGCGGCAGGACCGGGCCGCCGTAGGCGGTGGGCTGGGCGTAGAGCCACCGCACGGTGCTGCGGTCGCGATCGGAGAGCATCAGCACCGGCACCGGGCCGGGGGCGGCGGCCATCGCATCGCCTGGGCTATCGCTGTGGCCCCAGATCCCGAAGGCATGCCCCAGTTCGTGCAGTGCCGTGGCCTGGAGCGCTTCCTGCCGTTGGCCCGGGCCGATCAAGATCTCAATCGCCGGCTCCAGCCGCCATTGGCCCGGGCGCCGCTCCACCGCCGCCAGCCGCAGCAGGGCCCTCCCATGGCTGGCACGCGGCCGGCCGGCGCCATCACGGCCCAGGGGGGGGACGCGGCGCCAGAGGTGCACCTGGGCTGCATCGGGATCGGCCACCAGGGTGAAGGGCACCAGGCTTCGCCAGCTCTGCAGAGCCGATTCCACCGCCTGGCGCCAGCGCTGCTGCCGCGGCTCCAGGCCCGCCGCCGTTGAGGCCGCCGATGGCAGCACCGGCTCAATCCAGACGCACCAGTGGGCGAGGCGCGGCCAGCCATACGGGGTGGTGGAAAGCCGGTCGGCGTAGCCGGGCAATCCACTTTGGCTCCCAAGGGCCACAAGCGGTGGGGAGGGCAGGGGGTGGGTGGAAAGGGGCCTTGAGCAGGGCTTGAAGTCCTGCCCTGCCCCATCGGTTTCGCCGCCGCGGGCCAGGGCCGTGGATCCGGGCTGCACCAGCAACACTGGCAGCAGCAAGACCACCGCCAGTCTGCGTGCGGCCTGGGCAATGGGCCTCACGCCGCGGGCAGTCCCACCCCCCGGGCCATCAGGGTGGCCATCAGCGGAATCACAGCAAAGCCTGCCAACTCCACCGTGAGGATCAGCCGCAGCCGGCTTGCCAGAGCTTCGCTCACCTTGGGGAGTTCACCCTTGCGAAGCGGGATCGCCCAGAGGATGTAGGTGATGGTGGGATACAGAGAGAGCGCTCCCACGGCCAGGTAGGTGCCCACCTTCCACCAGAACAGGGGGTTGGCGGTGTAGAAGGCGGTGCCCTGGCCGAAATGCAGCACCCTGGCAATGCCGCTCAGCAGCAGGGTGAGGGCGGCGATGCCATACACCACATCCACCACCACCATCGTCACGGCCGTGCGGCGGTCGGGGTCGGCGCGGATCAGAAAGCGCTCCAGCAGAACGGCGCCGAAGCACAGCATGAAGCTCAGGTAATGGCCGTAGGCCACCGCCGCGCTGGTGAGCACCGGCGTGGGGATGGCGGCGATGGCAACCATGCGCGGATTGGCGAGGTGGTCTGGGCCGCCAGACGGTAGCGGGTCGGCGCGGCAGGCCGCTGTCGCCACCGCCGGCACCCGGGTGAAAACCGGAGAGAATAAGGAGCAATCCTGATGCCAATCAGGAGCTTCGTGTCAGACGAAGCATCGCCAGATTTGCTCCATGAATACGAAGTGAATTGGAAGGGAACCGAAATCGATTCCAAACTTGGAAACCTTTCTGCTGGTTGATACAAGTGCGTCAAAAAAGCCTAGGTTCGATCCAGTGTTTAAAGGCCCATGGCGAGTTCTCTGAGTGCTTTTCTCGGTGAGATCGGTCGCCACCAGCTCCTCACGCCTGAGCAGGAGCTCACCCTGGGACGCAAGGTCCAGGCGATGGTGAGCCTGCAGGAGCGTTGCAGCCTTGCTGGTGGCAGCGGTCCCGCCTGCGATTACGACGACCTTGAGCGGCGCACCCTCCGCACCGGCGAGCGGGCCAAGCAGCAGATGATCACGGCCAACCTGCGGCTGGTGGTGAATCTGGCCAAGCGTTACCAGGGCAAGGGGCTTGATCTGCTCGATCTGATTCAGGAGGGCACGATCGGCCTCACCCGCGCCGTGGAGAAGTACGACCCCACCCGCGGTCATCGCTTCAGCACCTACGCCTACTGGTGGATCCGCCAAGGCCTCAACCGCGCGCTCTCCACCCAGAGCCGCACGATCCGGATCCCCGTGAACGTGAACGAGAAGCTCACCCGGCTGCGGGCCGCCAAGGCGCGCCATCTTCAGGCCAACGGCATCGCTCCGAGTTCCGCTGATCTCGCCCGCGCCCTTGATGTGCCTGTGCAGGAGGTTGAAGAACTCCTGGCCTGCGAGCTCCGCAGTGTGACGGTGAGCCTGCAGGGGGCGGTGCGTTCCAAGGCTGACCCTTCCGAACTGGTGGATGTGCTCGCCAGCGATGAGATGCCGCCGATGGAGCGGGCTGAACTGGCGGAACGCAGCGCCTCGGTGTGGATGCTTCTGGAGCGCGCCAACCTCACGCCCAAGGAGCGCACGGTGGTGATGCTGCGCTTTGGGCTGGATGGCACCAACGAGTGGCGCACCCTCGCCGAGGTGGCCCGCCAGCTTTCCTGCAGCCGCGAGTACTGCCGTCAGGTGGTGCAGCGCTCCCTGCGCAAACTTCGTCGGGCTGGGGTTGAAAGCGGCCTGGTGGACGACTAGGAAGCTTCGCCCTGACGCACAACTAGGGCGCACAACCAGGGAGCACAACCAGGTTCGATTGGCGGGCGGCATCCCCCAGGGCCGCTCAGTTTCATGGGTTGACGCTTGAGCATCCATGGCGGCAACGGGCATGCACTCCCCTGCCATCCGGCTGCTGCTCTCCCGCGTGCTGAGCTCCAAAGACGAGGAATGCCGCGGTCAGGTTTTGCACTTCATCGCAAGGTTGCCGGCAACGGCCTGACGGTGAAGAGAACCGTCCCGGGCCGTGGGGACAGCCGTTCTGGTCATCCCTGCCCCTTGCCCGGAGACTGACTTCGTTGTCGCCCCTGTGGCGCGCCCCTGAGGAAAGTCCCCATGTCCGCCGCTTCTTCGGCCGCGGGCCCGAACGGCCACTCCACTCTCCAGCCTGAGGTGCTGGAAACCACGGTGATGGATGAGGCCCTGCTGGTCAGGCTGCTGCGCCGCGCCGGCCGCACCCTGGCCCGTCCCGCTCTCGAATGTTTCGAGATGCTGATTGATGGCGCCACGCCCCACCAGGCCCGGCTCACCGTGTTGGCGGCGCTCACCTACCTGGTGCTTCCCATCGACCTGATCCCGGATTTCATTCCGGCTGCCGGCTTCAGCGATGACATGGTGGCGCTCACCGCCCTGCTGGGCTTGTGCGGCCGGCATCTCACCCCCGAGATCAAGCTTCGGGCGCAGCGCAGACTGGATCGGTGGTTCCCCTCCCCCCGCTAGCGCCGCCCCGCCGCGATGCCTTCCCCCAGCCTCCCCCTGAGCACCGATCAGCTCGATGACCTCCAGTCCTTCCTCAAGGATTGGTTGCGCCACACGGGCCGGACCCAGGCGGACCTGCGCCGGGCCCTGCGGACCTCCTCAATCCGCATGCCGGTGCTGATCGAAGAACTGCATCGCATTCACACCCAGCAGGGTCTGGCCGCATTGGCCGAGCGTCTGTGCGGCATTGAGGCCCTCTGGCAAAGCGAGGATTCCGGCACCCCCGCCGGTGGGAACGACGCGTTCCAGGAGGACTCTCTCGGCCAGTTGGATCTGCTGCTGGAACAGATCCGGCTGGAAACCGGTCGAGATGGTTGACCCCTGTCACCGTCTGGGGGATCGCGATAGGTTGCGCCCCGGATGGTTTCCTGCTTCTCCAGTGATCCCTCCGATGTCTCCTGATCCCCCGATGCGCTCTCCCATGGTTTCCGCTCCTCGGATGTCATCCCCAGCCAGGCCTTGGCGCCATCGTTCGTCCAGGGGTTCCAGCGCCCTGCTCCTGGTGCTGGCCCTGGCCGGGGTCTCGCTCGCGGCTCAGCCGGGCCTGGCCCAGTCCGAGAGCTTCCTGCTCAAGCCCGGCAGCAAGGTCGGGCCGGCCTCCAAGGTGAAGGCCACCAACTGCAAAACCAATCCCACGGACGGCAGCATCACCTGCGACACCAAGGTGGAAAATCCTCCGGGTGACACCATGGCCAAGCCGCAGTACAGCCCCTTCAAGCCCTGAGGCTGAGAAGCCGGGCCCCGGCTGGAGCCTGCGCCTTGGCTGAGCCTCAGGATCCAGGGTCCTTCCAGAACAGGGCCAGCCACACCGTCCCCCGTCCCCCATCGGTCGCCTCAACCCGGTGGCGGTGGCGGGGTGGGATGTGGAGTTGGTCACCGGTTTGGAGCCGCAGTGGGCGGCTGGCGTGCTCGAAGCGGATCAAGGCTTCGCCCTGGAGCAGGCAGAGCCATTCATGCTCCAGCTGGTCGTACCAGAAGCCCTCCGGGGTGTGGGCCAGACAGGAATGAATCCGCTCAAGTCGCCAGCTGGGACCCTGGTGGAGCACGGTCACCGTCTCCTCCCCGGACGGGGGGGCGGAAGTTCCCGTGAGCAGGTTTCCGTCACGGGGCGCGTCCGGGTCGGGATCGCCCCAGCGTCGGCCGATCTCGAAGCCCTCGGAGCGGGCCAGATCCACCACCTCCTGATGCTGGCTGCAGTCGGTGAGCCTCTGCCGCAGGGCCGGATCGGCCTCGCTGGCCGCCACGAAGGCCTGCAGATCCCGCACCTTTCTGAGGAATCGCTGCAGGTCCTCCTCGGCCATCGGGGTGTGCGCCCGCCCTGGGCGGTGTTCAGAACAGCTCCCTGATCATCCGCCAGCGCAGGAAGGCCACATCCGCATAGAAAGCGGTTTCCTCGGCCTCCACGAGCCAGCCCTTTCGCTCCAGCAGGGGCCGTGACAGCTGGCTCGCTTCGGTGCGGAGCCGGCGATACCCCTGGACCCGGGCGTGGCCCTCGAGGGCCGCCAGCAGGGCCGAGGCCCTGCCCTGGCGTGCCGATCGGCCACGGCAATACAGCAGGGCCAGGCGATCGGGTGGATCCAACAGCCCGAAGGCTTCCACCGCCGCATCAGCGCCTCCGCGGCAACTCACCAGGCCGTAGCCGCGCAGCAGGGGGTCCCGGAAGGGCCCGTGGTCGGCCGCGCCATGGGCGGCCCAGGCCCGCACCTGGGCAGGGCTGTAGAGGGCCCTGGCCTGGCTGGTCACGGCATCGCGGTAGACCTCGGCAACCTGGGGAAGGTCGTCGGGCCGCAGCGGCCGCAGCGCTGGCACGGGATCCGGGGTGACCTTCTGCTGGGCCTGGGACATGGCGGGCTTGGGAGAGGGCTGGGGGTGGATAGCGTTGAGGATGGTTGTGTTTCCCAAACCGAGCCTTCCATGGAGTTCCCCGCGCTGCCCGCCCCCTCCGGTTTCGCTGCTCCCACGGCGGAGCGGCAGCCTGCGGGCGCGGCCGGTTCGGCTCCAGGCAGAGCGCTCCGCTCCTGGATGGCAGCGGTTCTGCTCCTGGCTGTTGCTCTGGTGCTCCTGTTCTGGAGTCTTCCCGCCTGGGGGGCGAGCGATCCAGTGGTGGTGCAACGGGGCGGCAAATTGTTCCAGAACCACTGTGCCGGCTGTCATGTGAACGGTGGCAACGTGATCCGCCGCAATCGGACGCTGCGCCGCCAGGATCTGCTCAGCCAGGGGATCAAGGGGCCGGAGGACGTGGCCCGAATCGCCGCCCAGGGCAAAGGGCAGATGTCTGGCTACGACAAGGTTCTCGGAGAGGGTGGCGCCGATGCCGTGGGGGCCTGGGTGTGGCGCCAGGCGGAACTTGGTTGGCCCCGGCATTGAGCCGGGTGAGAAACGCCGTGATGGCGAAATTCCCCT
>Ga0209401_1002734_pt1 | contig 11309 bp, 11 predicted proteins | sample M_140807_MF_Meta_FD_187318 | JGI IMG/M metagenome (GOLD analysis project Ga0209401, IMG submission 187318) | Freshwater microbial communities from Lake Montjoie, Canada to study carbon cycling - M_140807_MF_MetaG (SPAdes) (version 2) | ecosystem: Environmental > Aquatic > Freshwater > Lake...
TGGAAGTCAATAAATGATATGGGAAAGAATTGTTATTGTTGGGGAGTTGGTAATATTGATACTTTTAGAGTGACAAATATATATTCACCTGATATGAATGAATTACAAAGTGTTTATAATTTACCAACGAATTTACTAAAAAATAATATACTTTCTCCAAGCACAGTTAACCAATCTGGAAATACTTTAAATGCTTTAGTGCAATCGCAATCTGGTGGAATAACTATATAGAAAGACAAAATACAAAAGGCAAAAGACAAAATACAAAAGACAAAATACATATTTTAATTAGTATTTGTATTAGTATTTACACTAGTATTTACACTAGTATTATCCTGATTACTTAATTCTGCAATAATTTTAATTTGCTCTAGTGCCTCTAATTTTATAGCTACACCAATTAATGTAGTTGTTGTTTCATCTAAAATGCCAAGATTATTAACATCAGTTATTTTGTGTTCGTAGCAACCTAATGCAATAGCCTGATCTTTAGCTGAGTTTAAGTTATTTATAAAATTCTGATCGCAAAATATAGGTTGAGGATGGCAGTTTTGTATTGTTATTAACCTAGATTTACCGTCTACCTTAAAAAAATTTTGAATTTCTTTGAGAAGTTTGTCTTTATGTTTGTTTAGTATAAAGTCATCAAATTTTGCTTTATCAAAAAAAAATTTGCCGTCTTTTAGATCGCAATACTGAATATAATTTGCTATATTGTTTTTATCTTCATCATTAATTTCTACTTCTATAAATGAATCATTTATTTTGGTCAAAGCAGTTTGTATGTATGGTCGTTCTTGATTTTTTGGAGAAATAAAAATAATAGGCATAATTTAAAAAATTTTAAAAATAATAGGGATAACAATAAAAGTAATAGACATAGTTTCGTTTTATATAGTTTCGATGTGGAATTGTGCTGGTCCAGCACCAGTTGATGAGCCATAAACAGTATTTAGAGAATATAGCAATTGCAATTCAACTCTTGTATCAATTGTTGATGTAAAATAACAAACAGCACCCACGCCCGGCAGTCTATCTGTTGTAGATTGTGGAGGTCCTCCGCTTGAAATTAAACTTATCGACGCACCTGTATCTGCATTTACCCATCTAAAAGCCCCGTACACAACTCCAGTGGCATTAGCATTATTTAAAGAACCCCAAAGTTTATATGTTTTTCCTGCTTTTAAGGTTATTCTACCAATAGAATCCTGATTTAATGCCGTAGTATAAGTTGTACTAGTATCTAAAAGAATATTGTCTCCTCCGAAATTATAAACAGCATTAAATTTAATATGGTCTCCTGCTGCAACATTAGTTGTATATGTTGGAGCATTATATCCAGTCATGTAAGACGCAGTAGAAGCCTGTGAACACCAAGATGAGCCGCTCCAAAAAAAGTTGGCTGAGTTTCCTCTGGCAATAAACTCTCCATAACAGGAAAAGCCTACTACTGAATTTGCTTTTACAGTTATAGATTGTCCAAGAGTTGGATTTGTTGGATTTGGAAAAGTAATGGTTTGTTCATCAGTACTCTGATTTATTAAAAATTTATTATTAATATCAACGGTAGCTGCCGCCGTTCCTATTACACCGCCACTTGCAAGGTTTGCAATTGTTAATGGTGCTAAGGATGAACCAGTATTATTAAGACCTAGCAATTTATTTACTACAACATTTAAGGTGTCATTATTTGCAGGTTGTGTTTTTGTTTGTGAAATGGTTTCTTGTCGCAATTTTGTAGCTGAAATATTGGCAGTTGCGTTAATATCATTATTAACAATTGCTCCGCTTGCAATCATTGAAGATGTAATAGTGCCAGTATCGCCAGTTGTTATAACCGTTCCATCTACATCGGGGAAGGTATAAGTTCTTGAAGTTGTATTTGAATTTGTAAAAAAACTTGTCAATGTATTGGCTACATTTCTGAAATTTATTTTAAATAAAGTAAGCCCAGCATATCCATTGCTTGCATCTTTATTGGCAGAAACTTCTTTGCTACTAAGGGAAGCATCTAAGCCAGTAATTGTACTAGTAGCTTGTGATCCAGTATGATTTGCTCTTGATAATAAATAAGCATCTGTTGAGTTAGCAGTGGCTCCAGTAGCAATGCCAGCTAATTTTGTTTTTTCAGTATCAGTATAATCATTAGTTGATAAGCCTTTGCCAGTTATTTTATCAACTAAATCACTAATTTTTTTGCCCCCGTCTTTAGTTTGTCCGTTAACATCTGTTATTGCTATATTGTCGTTTGTTGGTGTTGTAATTAATTTTTGATAACCGTCAATCTCTACGGGAGTTATAATAGTCCAAGTTGTACCATTTGAAACATAAAGTCCTGCAACTTTTTTATTTACAAAAATAACTCCTGTTGTTGTTTTTACAATCCAAATTTCACCGTTATGGTTTGCTGAAGCTGGCAAATCTGCATAAGTGTTAACTTCGCCATCAATAATTCTATTTTTTTTGTTTAAAAATTCTGAACTAAAAAAACTGTTTTCTTGCATGTTATCTTGTGTAATTTTTTGAAATCTCAAAAGTAATTGAACCACTAACATTAGATAAAATATTTAATCCAATTGAATAAATTCCGTTAACTGAACCTAACGAATTAAAAGTTAAAGAATTATAATTTGGGTGAATAATTCTTGAACTTCCAATTGTAAATTTAAACTCTAAATGGTAAATATCATTTAAACCTGCATTAACAACCCAATAATATTTTTCACCAGCATCAAGTATAATTTCGCTTTGTTGACCAGTTCCTAAATATGTATTTGAAATAAAATTCATTTTATATAATGTCTAAATTAATCTTTCTTTCTACTGCATTTAACAATTCAGTTTCAATGTTAATAGAATTAATAGTTTCTATATTATTAGCAATAGCTATTTTATTTTCTAATTCAAGTTTTTTCTCTTTGATTATTCTGCCATTTGAGTTGTTAATTTTAAAGTTAAGATTTTCTCCTTTTGTTTTATTAAGAAAATACATAATTTTTACATTATTGTCATCTAAAATTTCCATTTCTTTACCAAGTGATGCAGGTATACATCTGCCAAAAAAATATGTATCGCCTGTTAATGATGCATATTTTTTAGTTAAATTGCTAAATAAAGTATAAGTCCAGCATTCGCTAGAATCATAAAATTTACTTAAATCAGCAAGCTTTTTATTTTTAGCTTTTTCAAGAAAATATTCTTTTTGCTCTTTTTCATTTGCTATAGTGGCTTCGTCGTCAGCAAATATAATGTCGCTTTCAAAAAATACTTTTTTGTTGTCAATTATGTTGTAGTAAATCATTTTAACTCCTTATTTTTATTGTTTTAATTCTACAAAGTTGATTTGAAACTCCGCCTACCGTTGAAAAGTTTTTCCAATAAATTTTTCCATCCGATGTATAAACTGAACCACTACCAGCAGTTTGGAATCCATTATTTGACGCTATTAATACACCATCACAAGAATTACTTGCAGATTGTTCACTGCCATAGCAATATAAATCAGATCCACCTCCTACAGATGTTGATAAATACATTTGAATACCAAACTCCAAAGGTTCTGTTGTATTTACAATGGGAGCATTGCCACTTCCTGCGGTAGATGAAAAAACTAATATGGATTCGTCGCTACCTAAAACAACTTTTTTATTGTTTGCATCCCATTTTGATGGAGCAATATTATTGGATGTATTTGTGCGAATTAAAGCATAATCTAATAACCCTAAATTTGTATAACCACTAGGAATGGTTGGCGATAAATAAGACAATGAAAAAACAATATCATAAGCTAATGTAGAGCTGTTTTGCACTACATAAGTTCTGTAAAATGTATTTGCTGCTCTTGCTCCAGTATCCAATCCATTATTTGTATCGCCAGCAGTCCAAACTCCGCTAGATTGAATTTTTTTCCTAATTAATGGTAAATATATTTGAATCCCTGCAAGGGTGATAAAAGTTCCTGCATTAAAACCAATGGTATCATTGATTGATATCCCATCATTTACAAGACTTACTCGGTTATCAATGCAAGATATACCTTGAGTTGTAGTGGTAGCCTTTGTTAAATTTGTTAAATCATAAAAAACTTTTTCAGGATTTAACACAATCCAAGCATCATTTGCAGAATTTCTTTTAAAATCATAAATGCCATTAATTAGTAAATCACTAGCTTCAACCGCAATTTCTGTTTTTGTAGCACTTAGTTTTTTAATAACTGCTGTTGTTGTAGGACTAGTAATCGAACTTACTTGCAGATAAGGGGTTGTTGTTAAATTAGTAGCACTTATTTTAGCAGTAAATTGTTGTGTTGCTGTGTAAGCTGTAATTGCTGGCGATGGTGCCAAAGTATAAGCATCAGCACTCCCTCCTGTTGTTCCAAGATATAGAAATTGATTATCTTGAACTTGACCGACATTAATAACATCGGTTCTTGCGGTTCCATTGCCTAAGCCCGTAATTTTATTGCTGTTAAAAGGGATATTGGCTGTGATGGTAGTTTGTCCATCTTTTGTAATGCATTGAGACAATCCAGTTGCCATGCCCTCAAGCTCTGCATCAAATCTTGATGCTGTAATTGGTACTCCGTTTGCTTTATCAGTTACCCAGTTGTAAATTCTTAAAAAAGTTCCTGTTCCATTAAATGCCATATATTTATTTATTAATTATTTGTGTCAATATGTTAGTTAAAACATAATCTCTAGTTTTAGCTGGTAATTTTTGAACTACCTTACTTGCAATTTGTGGCTCTTGTCCTTGTATTAATTTTAAAACATCATCAACTTGCCCTCTTGCAGATAATTTTTGAGCTTGTCTTGCAACCGTACCCACTAGTGCAGTTAATCCACCAGTTCCACCGCCAATTAATATTGAACCAATTGGTAAAGCCGAATTTCCAGCATTTCTACCGCTTCCAATGTCAAAACCAAATTTACCCATTGCTTTTATTAAACCCTCCGCAGTTGAGTTAGTCTTAGCTCTTTTTAAAGCTTTAACTTCAGCTGGTAAAAATCCCCTTAAATTTTTTGGATTATTAACAAAGTTTTGTAAAAGTGTTTTAATGCGGTTTGGATCGTTATCGGCTTTTCTTACAATGTTTGTAATAGCATCAAATTTGCGGTATCTTGACCACTCACCCCTTGCGGCATCTAAAAGTTTTACAGATTCAGATTTACCAGAGCCAACTAAATAATTAGGCTTTAAATTTTCAACTACATCATCCATTTTATTGATGGCAATATTTGCCTTGAAAGCGTCAGCATTCATCTTGCCGGCAATGTCTGTGTTTTTCTTAACAACATCGCCTAAAAGCTGTCTATATTGGTCTAGTTCTTCTAAGCCAATCTTGCCGTTTTTCTCTTTTGCTAAACCTTTTAGGTCATCTAAAATCCCCATAGTATCGCCGTGCAATCTTTGATTCATAATTCCCGAATCTTTTAATGATTCGTCAATTTGTTTAAAAATTGTTCCTGTTGCGCTTGGTCTTAAAACCGCATTAGACTCACGCATTGCCTTATAAATTTGGCTTGAATTATCTTTAATTGCTGCACCAATAGCATCAAGCGTTTCAACTGGTTTATTAGTAAAGCCTGCAATAGCTTCTGTTGGTCTTGCTTTATATCCAGCTAAAACATCTTTACCCAATTGAACAGCGGAAGTTTTAACATTACTTGCAATTTTACCAGCAATTCCTAATCCACCACCAATAACTGCACCAGTTGCCCCACTTTTTACGGCTTGAATACTTCTATTTTCTAAGCCAGCTTCTTCTTGTGGTGATAATGCTCCTGATGCAAAACCACTAACCGCACCGCCAGTAGCTAAGCCAGCAACTTTACCTGCGACTTGTGCTACTTTTGCACCAGTTCCAACACCAGTAGTTAAAAACGGCAAAGCTTCACCAATCGCAACGCCTACTCTTTGTGAAGTTGGAAGTTCTGCTTGCAATTCCTTTGTTTGCTTAACTTCATTTGCTAATCTATTACCTATAGTATTCATCTTAAGATTATCGCCATAATATATTCTCTCAATTAAACGAGCGGCTTTTTCGCCAACATCGGTAGCGGCTTGAAATGCACCAATCGCGGCGTTTCCTAATCCAAGATTTAAACCCCTTCCTACATTCTCAATAGTGCTAAGAACAGGTATACCTTGAGTTGCTGGTAAATTTTCTTTTAAATAAGCTTGTTTTTTAGCAATCTGCGATAATTCTTCAAGCGATTGCATAGGTTGAACTTGCGGTTGCATTTCTTGTTGTCCGCCAAATTCGGGACTACCCATTACGAAACTTTCAATTTCTTGAGGGGTGGCACCTTGAGGAACTTCTATATCAGCTATTTTTCCATTAGGTAATTGAACTGTTGCTATTGGCATTATTTATCTCTTATATTTAAAATTTTAAAAGCATTTTTTCGGGCATTTTGTTGAGACATAGCTGATTGACCGTTTGTTGCCTGTTGAGTTGGTGTTGCTCCTCTACCTTGCCCTATTTCTTCTTTAGCTGTTGCAAAAAATTCATTCATTCTATTTATCTTAGAGTTAATAGTATCGTTACTATCAAGAGCACTTGGTGCAAAAGTTTTTAAAGCTCTTTTTACTTCTGCTTCTGGCACAGCCGCACCCGATTCTAAACGAAGCCTAGCATTTATTGCATTAAATAAAGTTGAATTTTCTTGACGACCTCCAGCCAAATTAAAAGGGACATCCATACTAGCAAGTTTTTTTCTATTAAAAGAGCCGTCTGAATTTGTGATTAAATTTTTAAATCGATTAATATCTTGTTCTCCTTGCTTAATTAAAGCAACTTTACCCGCCGATTCTGCACTTAATTTGCTTGCTGGTCCACCCGGTATTGCTACTAAATTTCCGTCTCCTTGAAATCTATAGCCTGCTGGAGCTTTTTCTGCTCCTTTTCCAGAAGATTCGCTTTTAATTTTTCTAGTTTCAGCTATTAATTTATTTTGTTGCAATTTTTCAGTTGTTAAACCTAATTGGCTTTTTTGTAAATCAACTTGAGATTGTTGTAATTTTAATTGAGTTGCGGGGTCATTTTTAGCCATATCTCGATTAATAAAAGCACCAATAATACTTGCTCCACTTTCAGGTGTAGTCATTGAAGCTATAGCATTTGCAGATTCTGGTGTATAGCCATTTGATGTTAATAATGAACTTAATTGCTGTTGACGACCAACCTCTCTTTCAGCAATATCTTTTCTTGCTCTATTTTGAGCCCAAGCACCAATACCAGCGGTTGCAATTTGAGCGACTGCAACACCAATACCACCTTGAGGGTCAAAACCTTGACCGCTAACTGCTTTATTTATTAAAGCTTGTCCATAAGCTTCCTGTTGTAAAGAATTAGAATTATCTCCAAAAGGTGATATTGCTGTAGTATTAATATTAGGCACGGTCAAAGCTTGTCTTTGTACGGTTTGCGGTCTTGCTAAAGCTTGAGCCATTTGATTTCTTTTTACTGCCATTATTTAACCCTCTTAAATTCTACATCAATTTGTTGATAATCTACTTTTAAAGTTCCGTCTTTTTCTTGAATTACAGCTGATGGATGGGTTTTTAATAAATCTTGAGCCATTACACCAGAATATCTAAATTGCCCGTGTGATTTGTCTTTATAATCAAATTCATAAATAACAATTCCGCTTGGCGATACTCCCGTTTGTCTAATATTTTCTTTTAAAGTTATGTCCGAAAAAGCGCCAATAGCGCCACTTCCTAAAGAACCAGCTGCTCCAATTAAAGCATTTGTTCTGGCAGCGCTTCTATTTTTTTGAGCTTGTAAACCCATAAATGATAATTGTTGATTTTGCAGTCCTTGTTGTTGAGCAAAGCCAGCCAAATCAATGCCGTTATAATTTGGCTGATAACCGCTAAAAGAAGTGCCAGCACCTACTTGTGTTCTGCCAAGAAGCGAGGATATTTCGTTAAATCTTGATTGCCTTACTTGTTCGCCAGTTTGAATTGATGCTTGGCTTAAATCAGTATATTGACGAGCAATTGCATCGTCTAATCGATTCATAGCTTCATTATATTGCTCACTGCCAACAGGAATACCTTGATCCGCTAATTGTTGTGCTAAATTGTTTCTATTTTGTTTTACAATAGGATCAATTTGAGCTTTTCCTCTTTGAAAAGTTGCATCTTGAATTGCTTGTCCACTATTTGAAAAATCACCACTTAAAGAACCGCTTAATTGACCCGCTAAACTTTCTTGTCTTAATCTTTCAGCTTTAGTAAAATCGCTTTCATTTAAATTTACACTATTAGTAAGTGGATCATAAGTTTGTGAACCTTCTGGTGTGTAAATATTAGGATTGTTTAAAAGTAAATCTTTTTTTTGTTCAGGCGAAAGACTTTCAAAAAGATTAGCGGTTGTTATATCTTGTTCTGTTGCGGTTTCGGGAAGACCTAATGATTTAGCTCTGTCTGCTTTGTCTGCTCTGTTTTGGTATTTTCCAGCACTATAACCACCAATTCCAACAAGACCAAAGCCTGCTATTGGTCTTAATGATGATGGTAAAGGAGATAAAGCTTTACCTACTATTTTTTTAAAACTTTTTCCAAAACCCATATATTTTCCTTAAATTATATTACTAACACTTACACTATAATCGGTTCTGTACCAATTAATCTGTTGTCCGTTTATACTTGCCTTTATTCTCATCCCAAGGTCTACACCTTGACCTGATGAATAAATTAATTCGTTTCTTGTTAATCCTTCAGCGCTCCACAAAGCAACATCCCATAAAGCCACATCCCAAAAAGACCCGATTCCAACTGATGATGAATTTTGTGAAGTTAAACTTCTACCATAATCAAAGTTAACTATTGAATTTATTGCCACAGTGCCGTCTAATTTTAAAGTGTTTCGATAGCTATTTACTACTTTTTCTTGTGGACTTCCTAAATTATTATAAGCGGATTGAATATCGCAAACAATATTTGCTCCGTTGTCATTGTAGCCATCATCAGCTTTAAATATTTTGCCACTCCCACCAAAATATAAATTGTTATTAAACATTCCCCAAGTGGAAGCATTCATCCCCGTAAATTTACAAGCCGCACCAGTAATTGTGTTTAAAATATATTGGTGATAAATTGTGTTTGTTGCTACTGGAACATTAATTAAAAGCCAACCACCTTTTGGATACATTGCAACTTCCCAGCCATAATTTGAACTATAGTTATTAACAGCCTCTATTGCTACACCAGATAATTTACTTCTCTGTGTAACTGAACCATCATTTTTAAATACTTCACTGAAAAATACAAAATCTTGATCCGTAATAATCATAATATCACCAGCAACTTTTTTAGCTCCTCTTATTGCTATTGGACGACCTATTTTGTAAGTTCCAAGCAAAGCCCAGCTTGAAGGATCGGAGCCTTGATACAAAAGCACATCGCCACTTGACATTAAAAATACTGCATAATCATCAACACCATTACCACCATCTAAATTCCAAGTCATCATTGAAACAAGATTGCCTCCAAAGGGTGCAACTCTAGACAATTGAAATTTGGTAAAAACACCACCAATTGCATTTGTTGCTCCATACCAAACATCTTGTGCGTTTGAGTTCCAGACATAAACTCTATTCTTATGAATATTTATGCCGTTTAATTCATTGACTGTTAATCCACTTCCGCTTATAGTAGAAGCTGTTAAAGTCGTTCCATCAAATGTTTGAGGTGTATCGGCACCATTAACCATTATTAAATAAGAATTAAAATTTACCCATTGAAATCTTGCATTTGTAAATCCGCTACCAATGTTTATAATGCTTGCAGGGTTTGTAATATCATTTAAAGTGCTTCCATTAGCACAAATAAATTTTCTAATTGTATTAGCATTGTATTCCATTAAAGTTTCAACATAACCAGATAAACCAGTTGCATATTGAGTAAATCCTTTTCTAGTTGAAACAGAACCTTGACCGGGAAACCAATTTTCCATAATTACAGCATCAGTTGGTTCCATTAGGCTTTCACTATCTTTAGTGTTTAATCCACCAGAAGGCGAAGGGACATTTACTCTTAAAGCTTGTCCGTTTCTTTCTTGATCCAATGATGGATATGATTTACCTAATGTTAATACCATTTATGGAGTAATTGTTGCTGGATAACCAACTTTAATATTGTTGTCGTAATAATAATGCTTAATAGTTCTTCTTGCTCCGTTTGCCCTAACTCTTTCAACTGCTGCATTATCAGCAATTTTTTTTTCTTCAGCATAAGGGCGACCTTGATTTTTTAACCATCTCCAAGTTGCATCTAACCTTACAATATGTGCATCAATAGCGGGGACATCAGTATCAGCTAACCATTCAGTTTGACCAGTTCCACTTGAACTTAAAATAACATGATTGCTAATATATTCGTAAATATGTGTTTCAATAGCAGCAGGTGTAGGAAACAATAAAACATGATTTGCTCTAATTCTAGAATATTCAAAACCAGTTCCACCAGTAATACCTTGATTTTTTAAAATTCTCCATTCTTCAGGAGTAACTGGAATTGCTACTGGGTGTTGTGTGGTGGTATTCCAAAAAGTTCCATTTATAAATCTGTCAAAATCTTCAGGTAAATCATAGGAAACTGTATTAACAATTGTGTTAAATGTTTTTTCTTTTTGCAATTCTTGCCAATTATAAGCCCGTGCTAATTCAGTAATTGACACGGTCATTACTTCTAAGATTTGTTTTGCAACATCTTCAACATTGCCAATTATGGCATTTGGAACATTGCCCGCTTTAGTTTCTTTTAAAATTGATTGTGAGATTGTTAAAAGACTCATTATTTATTTTTAAGTAAATTTAATAAAACTTTTTTTGAATCGGTTCTTTCATCTTCTTCTTCATTTTCTAAATTTGCAACAGAAGCTGTGTTAGCTTTTAATGATTTAATTTCAGCTCTTAATTTAGCTAATTCGGCTTCAGGATTAGGCTTACCATCTTTTTGTAATGCAAGATATTTTTTGTAAGCATTTTTATATAAATCTTTTTCGTGAATAAATGTTTTTTCGCCACCTTGATCGTAAATAGCTCTTTCAATAGCTTTTCTAATACAAACTGTATTTGGATCACTAGGAATTGTAATATGAACCCAAAGGTCATAATTTTTAGTAACTTCGTTTTTTTTATCAAAAAAAGCTATTAATAAATTTTGATCTGATACTAATTGGTTTGGACTTACATTTAACACTAGATTTGTCATATTTTTTATTTAATTATTAAAAGATTATGGAGGGGCGTTTTAAGTCCCTCCAAATTAACTGTAATTAAGCAGCTAAACCGTCA
>Ga0209401_1002738_pt1 | contig 11301 bp, 8 predicted proteins | sample M_140807_MF_Meta_FD_187318 | JGI IMG/M metagenome (GOLD analysis project Ga0209401, IMG submission 187318) | Freshwater microbial communities from Lake Montjoie, Canada to study carbon cycling - M_140807_MF_MetaG (SPAdes) (version 2) | ecosystem: Environmental > Aquatic > Freshwater > Lake...
ATACTGTAACGCCAGCGTATGTGCATTTGCCAAATCCATGACATGAATATAATCGCGAATACAGGAACCATCTCTGGTGGGATAATCTGTACCAAAAACAGTTAACGGAGGTCTTTTATTTGCCGCAGCTTCCGTGATAACGGGAACTAAATTTGACGCTGGATTTGCAGGAGATTCTCCAATAAAAGCACTTTCGTGTGCTCCGGCGGGATTAAAATAGCGAAGTAAAATAGTCGCTATTTGACTATCTGTTTTTGCCAGATCCATTAAAATATCTTCCCCCATTTGTTTAGTTCTGCCGTAGGGAGATTCCGCTTCTTGCTTCGGTGTCAATTCCGTAACGGGTAAGACGCTGGTATTTCCATAAACGGAGCAAGAGGAGGAAAAAATAAGATTAGGAATACTAAACCTGGCCATGTTGTCCAAAATGTTTAACAAACCGATAAGATTATTCTTATAATAAAGCAAAGGTTTTTCAACTGATTCACCCACGGCCTTTAAAGCAGCAAAATGAATAACTCCAATGATATCCTTATTTTCCGAGAAAACATGAGCTAATTCCCGCTCATTTGTTAGATCAACCTGGTAATTTTTTACTCTTTTACCATTAATTTTATAAATACCGTCTAACGATTTTTCAGTAGCATTACACAAGTTATCTACGCTAATGACGTCAAAACCATGGTCTATTAAATCTACAAGGGTGTGGCTTCCAATATATCCACATCCGCCGGTTACTAAAATTTTATTCATTTTGAAAAATTAAAAGCATGTAATAATTTACAAAACAACAGAACTTTTTCCATAAATTACAAAAAAAATCAACATGAATCTGAATGAGGTGGTACAGGAAATCATCATTATTTCCAAAGATGCAGGAGCGGCTATACTCCGTGTTTATAATCAGCAAGAATTTCAAATCGAAAACAAAGCAGATAGCTCCCCCTTAACGGAAGCAGATAGGTTGGCAAATGATACTATTTGTCGTTCATTGACAGCTAAATATCCAAATATTCCTATTATTTCGGAGGAAAATAAAATGGAATCATATCAAATAAGGAAAAATTTCCAATTATGCTGGATGGTAGATCCCCTCGATGGAACAAAGGAATTTATTCAAAGAAATGGAGATTTTACTGTAAATATTGCCCTAATCAAAGAAGGGGAACCCATTTTAGGCGTTGTATACCAGCCAGTCAATGGCGATTTATATTATGCTGTCAAGGATACCGGAGCATTTTCTATTCAAAATGGCATTACCACCCAGTTAAAAACAAGCCCATTTTCAATCAATGAAAAAGGATTAAAAGTAGTCGCTTCACGAAGCCATTTAAATAAAGAAACGGCAGAATTTATTGATAAATTGGATGAACCTGAACTTATTGCCAGGGGCAGTTCGTTAAAATTTTTATTGCTCGCTTCCGGTCAGGCAGATGTTTATCCCAGGCTTGCACCAACAAGTGAGTGGGATACCGCGGCTGCACAATGTATATTAACAGCTGCCGGGGGAATAGTCATCAATGTGGAGGACGGCAAAACGATGGTTTATAATAAGGAATCCCTTTTAAATCCCTCTTTTATCGCTTATCGTCATCACTCAAAAGGAAGCCTTATTTGAGGTGCCAGATTTCTCTGGCGGCCTTTTCTAATTCCTCTCTGAAGGATGGATGAGCAATTTGAATGAGGGCTCTTGCCCTATCTTGAATACTTTTACCAAAAAGATCGGCAATGCCATATTCCGTCACAATATATTGAACATGCGCACGGGTAGTAACCACTCCGGCGCCAGGTTTCAACATAGGCGTAATACGGCTTATCCCTCTAATCGTTAAAGAAGGTAAAGCAATAATAGGTTTTCCACCTTCGGAAAGAGCGGCCCCTCTAATAAAATCCATCTGCCCGCCCACACCCGAATAAATGCGGGTACCAATAGAATCGGCACATACCTGGCCGGTCAAATCAACTTCAATGGCACTGTTAATGGCGGTAACTTTGGGTAATTGTCTAATTACAGCAGTATCATTAACGTACATAATATCGAGTACTCTAATTAATGGATTATCATTTACATAGGCGTATAAATTAGATGAACCCATCATAAAACCAGTAACGACATAACCTTTATGTTTCGTTTTATGCTGATTGGTGATCACTCCACTCTCGATCAGCGGAATAATACCATCGGAAAACATTTCCGTATGAATACCCAGTTCCTTATGATTTTTCATTGCAAATAAAGCAGCATTTGGAATAGCGCCAATACCCATTTGTAATGTAGCGCCATTTTCCACCAGGCTGGCAACATGCTGTCCTATTTTCATTTCTACCTCTGTAGGTTCTGAAACGATATGTGTTGGGATAGGATAATTTACATCGGTTACACAATGAAATTTACTTATATGAATATTTCCATCTCCATGAGTCCTTGGCATATTGGGATTAATTTCTGCAATCCGTAAAGTGGCACATTCAGCAGCAGCTAAGGAAGTATCAACGGAAACCCCCAGAGAACAGAAACCAGCTTTATCAGGAGGAGAAACCTGAAGCAGGGCAACGTCCAATAAAACCTTTTTACGCCTAAAAAGGTAAGGGATATCACTCAAAAATATAGGGACAAATTCCGCTCTTCCCGCCTCCACGGCTTCTCTCATATTTGCGCCGGTAAACAAACTTTTAATAAGAAATGAATCTTTACATTCTTCATCGGCATAAGGAGCTTTCCCTTCGGTATGGATTTGATAGATAGTTACATTTTTCAATGAATGATGCCTGTCAGCTAAAGCTTTACCTAATACCTGAGGTGACGCAGCTGCGCTATGGATAAAAATATTATCATTTGATTTTATGTTCGATACCGCTTCCTCAGGAGAAACTGGTGAATATATTTTCATTGTTTTATTTTTAAAATGAAAGCAAAAGTAGAAAGGGATTTAAAATCAAAGAATGAAAAAATTATTACAGAAGTGTGATTTTTGACATGGTAAAAAAGAATTATCTTTGATGTATTAAAACCAATCAAAATGGAATTATCTCGCGTGCTTCATACCATGGAGTCGCACACCGTTTATTATTGGATTGTCATGTCAATCATTGTTTTTGTAATCACGCAATCGATTTTAGTTGGCATCAGGTTTTTTTTCAGAAAACAGAGCGAGCCTCGAGCCTACTTTTTCTTTTCCCTTTTACTTTTAGCATTTGGACTTACCCAACTACACTTTGTTCTAAGGATTCTCGGATTATTTGAATTATTCCCAAGAGTAAGATTTCTACCCATATACTTTACCTTATCATTACCTGTTCTTTTTTTTTACTATATAAAAACTGAATTATTTCCAAGCTATCAACTCCGATGGACAGATGCGAAGCATTTCTTATTAGCCATTGGACAAATATTTTATTTTCTGATCACATTTACAGGCTATCATACAGGATTACTGCCCAAAATATCTTCAGAAATGAATCCTTTTTTGGGTAGTTTAGAAACAGGAGCCTATTTAGCACAATTTTTTGCCTATTTATTTTTCAGTTTGAGATATATCAGGGCTAAGAAGAAAAGTTCAAAGAGCGTACAAAAGAAAAGGCAAACCATTTATTTAGAAATACTTGTACATATTTTTACTTTGCTATTTATCATACATGCCTTATTTATTTTTTCTGATTTCTATAGTTACAAAATGGCCTATATAAATATGCAGACGACAAAAGTGTATGTAGGTCTTGGCTTATTAACCTTTACCTCACTACTCTTTTGTTTGAGTGTTTATGGCATTCAACTACTAATTTGGGGTAAAAAACGGATTTATACGAACTAATCCTTCTTTTTAAAATCACCCTTTTTCCATGCATCAAAGAATTTTTTCCATGCAATAGGATTAAAAATATTCATAGGAGGCCTTTGGCCATAATAGTAGTAATTAGAAGCTTGTTTCCTCATAAAATAATCTGCATTTTCATTACCATCATAAGAAACGGATGTTTCCGCTTTCTTTAAAACCTCCTTTGCCAGATTAGTAGCTGCTATTTTTTGCAATTCAGGCGTTACATCCATCGCTAAAAATTCAAGTCGGAAATGATCTCTGCTTGGCCATGGAAAAACGACCGTTTCAGGCAGATTAATAGGATCCTGTGACATTAATTGAACGATAGAATATTTATCTTCTTCCAAATCTTTAGCAACTTGAAATTCGATGGTTTTATATCCAACTGCCGAAAAAATAATAACATCTCCTTTTTCCACTACAATAGAAAAGAAACCTTTTAAATCGGCATAAGTACCTCTATTTTTACCCTTAATGAGGATATTTGTATAAGGCACTGGAAATAGCTCAGATTGATCACTTCCATCAAGGACTAACCCTGAAAATTGCACTAATTGTTGTTGATTATTGCTATTTTTTTGGCTAAAAAGAATATCTGCTGAAAGCAAAAAAATCAAAAACGGAATAAATCGCAAATAAAATAGTTTCATGCCTTGTAATTTGAGATAAAGACGCACCATTCAAATAAATGGTTCGATTTATTTCGACTAAAAATACAAAAAAACCAACAATAAGGCAAATTTATTTATGTGCGGGTTCTAAAGCAAGATTTAGAACTTCGAACATATTAGTAACATATTTGAAATTTAAACCCTTAATATACTCTGGGTTTATTTCAAGAATATGTTTTTCATTTTCCTTACAAAGGATTATTTCCTTCATGCCCACTCTTTTAGCTGCCAGAATTTTCTCTTTAATGCCACCTACGGGCAGCACTTTACCACGAAGCGTTATTTCACCCGTCATAGCAAGGAAAGGCAATACTTTTCTTCCGGTATAAATAGAGGTAATGGCTGAGAGCATGGTGATACCTGCAGAGGGACCATCTTTTGGAATGGCTCCTTCAGGAATATGTAAATGTATATCTCTTTTTTCCAAAAGTTCGATATCAATATTCAACTCCTCTGCATGAGCTTTAACAAAACTTAGCGCCGTTGTTGCCGATTCCTTCATAACGTCACCGAGATTACCCGTCATGATGAGTTTACCATTTCCTTTAGTAAGACAAGATTCCACAAAAAGAATGGCACCACCCATTTGAGTCCAGGCAAGTCCAATGCCAACACCTGGTGTTTTATTTTCCGTATATTGATCTGGGCTAAAAATAGTGGGCCCTAAAAACTTAGTGACCATTTGCGTGGACAATTCTGGCTGATATTCCTCGTCACTTGCCACCCATTTAGCAATGGTTCTCATCACCGACGCAATTTGACGGCTTAAATTTCTAACTCCAGATTCCTGTGTGTAGTGCTGAATAATATATTCCAAAACGGCAGGCTTCCATTTGATGTGTTTTTTATGAAGACCATGCGCCTCTAATTGTTCTGGAATCAGATATTTTTTAGCAATTTCCATTTTCTCCTCTACCGAATAACCACTTATTTCTATAATCTCCATTCTGTCAAGCAGGGCAGGTTGAATCGTATTTAAGGAATTAGCCGTAGCAATAAAGAGCACCTTCGACAAGTCGAACTCCAACTCTAAATAATTATCTTGAAAAGTACTATTTTGTTCAGGATCAAGAACTTCCAAAAGAGCTGAAGAGGGGTCTCCTCTAAAATCTCTATTTATCTTATCGATCTCATCTAGAATAAAAACAGGATTATTAGTACCGCTTCGTCTTAAGGACTGGATAATCCTTCCTGGCAAAGCGCCAATATATGTTTTTCTATGTCCCCTTATTTCACTTTCATCAGAAATGCCCCCTAAGGACATACGAATAAATTGACGACCCAAAGCTCTGGCCACCGACTTCCCTAAAGAGGTTTTACCAACACCTGGAGGGCCAACCAAACAGATAATTGGCGCCTTCATATCCCCTTTCAGTTTTAAAACAGCCAGGTGTTCAATGATACGCTCCTTCACTTTTTCGAGTCCAAAATGGTCTGCATCCAGTATTTTCTTAACTTTAGTCAAGTCAAAATTATCAGTCGAAGTTTTGTCCCAGGGTAATTCCGTTAACAGATCTAAATAGGTAATCTGCATACTATAATCAGGAGAATGGGGATTAATTCTTTTCAGTCTGGCGATTTCCTTTTGAAAATGCTTAGCTGTTTTTTCAGACCATTTTATGGTTTCCGCCTTAGCAGAAATTCTTTCCACTTCCTCCTCCTGAGGGTTTTGGCCTAATTCATCCTGAATCGTTTTCAACTGTTGATTCAGAAAATAATCCCTCTGTTGCTTATCAATATCAACGCGAACTTTAGATTCAATTTGATCTTTAAATTCCAGTAATTGTAATTGTTTGGAAATTTCTCCTAATATAAGCTCCGCCTTTCCCGATTGGTCATCAGTTTCAAGAATTAATTGCTTAATTTCAATCGTAGAGCTTAGATTTGAAGCAATAAAATTGAGCAAAAAAGTATTATCTTCAATACTTTTCAACATAGCAATAGCCTCAGAAGGAATATTTGGCGAAAGCTCAATAATCCTTTTAGCCATATCCATTATCGTTGAAATTAGCGCAGTAAATTCTAAGTTACCCTTTTTTTTCTGCTCTTCGATAAGCGAAATTGCGCCTTCCAGATATGGTTTTTGCTTGGTAAGTTCATCTAATCTAAACCTTTGCTGACCGCGTAAAATAGCTGTAGTCGTTCCATCAGGCATGCGTAATAGCTTCATAATTTTAGCTACTGTCCCAATTTCGTATAAGTCTATTTTTCCTGGATCTTCCTTTTGTATATCTCTTTGAGAGAGCACGCCAATGGCCCTGCTGGTATCAAAAGCTTTTTTAATAGATTTTATTGATTTATCTCTACCAACTGTAATAGGAATGATTACGCCAGGATAAAGCACGGTGTTTTTGAGTGCCAGAATAGGAATTTGAGCGGGAATTTTATCCATTTTGCCCATAAAACCATCATCTTCCATTGGAATTAAAGGCATGAATTCTGTATCATCATCATCTTTTTCCTGACTGCCAAAAAATGTTTCGAACATGGTAATATTTAAAAAATAAATCAATATGACAATTTGTCAGACAAAAGCTTAATATAGCCATTTTTGTCTGGGGGTTGTATTAGTGACAATATTTGTGCCATGATAAATATGTCAGATATTCCAGCATATAAATGGGCCAAACATTTTGAATTTCGGACATAATTACCCATTAATTTCCTACAAATTCAAGGATGTCATTTTTTTCAAACCGAAGATTTCCGATAATAAATTCCTGTCTTAGGGGTGTATTTTTGCCCATATAATAAGCAAGAATTTCATCAATATCCGTTTCATCATTTAAGAAAACAGGATCCAGTCTAATATCAGATCCAATAAAGCCACTAAATTCTCCTGGTGAAATTTCACCTAAGCCTTTAAACCTTGTAATTTCAGGTTTACCTTTTAATTTTTGAATGGCCTCTTGTTTTTCTTTTTCAGAGTAGCAATAAAACTTCTGATTTTTATCTCTGACTCTAAAAAGTGGGGTGTCTAAAATATACACATGACCACTTCGAACCAGATCGGGAAAGAACTGTAGAAAGAAAGTAAGTAAAAGTAATCTGATATGCATACCATCCACATCTGCATCGGTAGCGATAACTATTTGATTATAGCGCAAATCTTCAATACCATCTTCTATATTCAGGGCATGTTGAAGGAGATTAAACTCCTCATTTTCATAAACGACTTTTTTTGTCATTCCAAAACAATTCAATGGTTTTCCACGCAGGCTAAATACTGCCTGAAACTGAACATTTCTTGCTTTAGTAATGGAACCACTGGCAGAATCCCCTTCCGTTATAAAAAGAGTTGTTTTATTACGGTCTTCATCGCTCACTTTTTTAGGAGGTTCATTGAAATGAATGCGACAATCCCGCAGTTTTTTATTGTGAAGATTAGCTTTTTTTGCCCTTTGGTTTGCGAGTTTTTTAATATCCGCAATTTCGGTTCTTTCTCTTTCAGACTGGAGAATTCGTTTTTCAATTAATTTAGCAATTTCCGGATTTTTATGCAGATAATTATCCAGTTGTTCCTTAACAAAATTGCCTATAAATGTGCGCACAGAGGGTGCATCAGGTCCCATGTGAGAAGAACCTAATTTTGTTTTTGTCTGTGACTCAAAAACAGGTTCTTCCACTCTGATACTAACGGCAGCCATGATAGAACTTAAAACATCTCTACGATCGTAATTCTTTTTAAAAAATTCTGCTACTGTTTTGGCAATAGCATCTTTAAAAGCTAATAAATGGGTGCCACCCTGTGTAGTATTTTGTCCATTTACAAAGGAATAATACAATTCACCGTATTGATTTCCATGGGTAATTGCCAATTCGATATCTTCCCCCTTCAAATGAATGATGGGATAACGCAACTCATCATTTTTAGTTTTTCGTTCCAGAAGGTCTAATAATCCATTTTTGGAAACGATAGTTGTCCCATTAAAAATAAGTTTCAAGCCTGCATTTAAATAGGCATAATTCCATAATTGATTTTCGATAAATTCTTTCCTAAAGCGAAAATTCCTAAAAATTTCAGGGTCTGGCTCAAAATATACCCAGGTGCCATTTACCTCTGCTGAATCGAGAAGGGAGGATTCACTGACCAAGATACCTTGGTTAAAGTCTGCTTTTTTTTGTTTCCCATCTCGATAAGAAGAGACTATAAATTTTGAAGAAAGGGCGTTAACTGCCTTAGTTCCTACTCCATTTAGACCTACCGATTTTTTAAATGCTTTGGAATCATATTTTCCACCCGTATTAATTTGAGAGACGCATTCAATGACTTTTCCTAACGGAATCCCACGACCAAAATCCCTGATCTCCATAGAATGATCATCCATTTTAATGAGCACCTGTTTCCCATTACCCATGACAAATTCATCAATCGTATTGTCAATCACCTCTTTTATAAGGATATAAATACCATCATCAGGCGTCGAACCATCTCCCAGTTTTCCGATATACATACCTGGCCTAAGACGAATATGTTCGCGCCAGTCGAGCGAAATGATATTATCTTCTGAGTAATTATTTTCTAACATTTATTCTTTTTTTAAGAATTTGAAATATCAAATCATTTCTTGTAACAACGATGCAATTTTTTGGGTTAACCCTTTTCGACTGTATTTTTCAATATTTTTATTTTGAAAATCAAAGATAGATTTATCAATATACTGTTTAAAAAGAGTGATAATGGCATTTTTTATACTTTCTTCCTCATTAAAATCAGCAAGTAATCCAGAGGAGGTATTCATCATTTCCGCTTCCAAATCGCCTTCTTTGGGTCCAATGGCTAATATTGGTCTGTTAGATGCCAGGTATTCAAAAAACTTTCCTGTTAAAACCCATTTTGCCCCTTCAAAATTATCTACAAAAAGTAAAAGCACGGTAGCTTCCATTTGTCTTTTCACTACTTCTTTGAAAGGAATAAAGTCTATAAATTCTACATAACGTTCAAGATTAAATTGTTCTATATCTTTCAAAACAGAACTATCAACCTTTCCCACTAATTGAATATTGACTGTTGATTCAAATAATTCATTTGAATCAATAAGGCTTCTAATCACTTTCCAGAACAAAGAATTATTTCTTCTTTGAGATAAGGTTCCGGCATAAAGCATGGTAAATTTTTCCTTATTGAACATCGGTTTCTCAGGTAATTGATAATCTTCTATATCGAAACCATTCATAACCAAATCTGATTGAATGCCCGCTTTTTCCAGATTTTGGATTTGCATATTTCTACCGATAACTACTACTTTGTCAGCTGTTTGCAAAATCTTTTTTTCAAGAGCTTCATGCTTTCGGTTAGCCCATTTTGTTAACATCAAAGAAGCGAAATATTCTGACCACGGATCCCTGAAATCTGCCATCCAAGGTACATTAAATTTAGTTTTAAGCTGTAATGCAATTAAATGTAAAGAATGAGGAGGTCCAGAAGATATAACAGCCTGAAAGGGATTTTTGTTATAATAATCAGAAAGGAACCGAATAGATGGATTTACCCAAAATAATCTGGAATCAGGAATAAATAAATTTCCTCTTATCCATATTGACAGTCTTTCCTTCCAACCTTTCTGAATATATGATTTAACATTTACCAAATGTCCGAAATCCATTTTTGAATCCTTTTCTTTACCTGTAAATTTTCGGTAAAGAGAAAAAGGTTCCCAAATAGGTCTTTTTATGATTTCAATATCCTTTGGGATTTCTTCCATTCGTTTAGAATCAATGATAGGATAATCAGGATTTGAGGGTACATAAACTATTGGTTCCCAACCAAAATTTCTTAAATATTTAACAAATTTTAGCCATCTGTGAACACCTGCTCCTCCTGAAGGTGGCCAGTAATATAAGATGATTAAAACGCGTTTTAATGGTTGGAGATCCTTATTCATTTTAATTAATATATTGAAATAAGCACTAAATCAAATCTGCTTTATTTTCACACAAAATAACTACTTTTGAATAACACTTAATGATTTAATGTATAATATATGAATAGGAGAGATTTTCATGGGCTTGCTTCAATGGGTATAATTGGATCCATTTGGCATGCCAAAACAAATCTATTAAGTATTTCCGGAATCCAGGAAACAACTATTATTAAGCCTCAGCGACTCCTTCCGGGTGACAAAGTAGGACTGATTACTCCCGGAAGTTATATTCCGGATACTGGCTACGAAAAAGCCGTTAATAATTTAACACAATTAGGCTTGCAGGTCGTTCCTGGGAAATATGTCAGAGAAAAAAGAGGGTTTACAGCGGGTACCGATGCTCAAAGGCTGGAAGATCTGCATACTTTTTTTGAAGATCCTTCTATAAAAGCGGTTTGGTGTGCCCGTGGAGGATATGGTTGTTCCAGACTTTTACCTCATATTAATTATGAACTTATTAAAAAAAATCCGAAAATTATTATTGGCTATAGTGATATAACAGCCCTTCTACAAGCTATTTTCCTTCAAACTGGCCTCGTCGGATTTCATGGACCTGTTGCAGGAGCAACCTGGACTCCTTATACGATTCAACATATTAAGGGTATTCTTTTTGACTCTTTTACAAATCCCTATGTCATTAGATTGGCAGAAGAAGAATTGACGCCCGAAAAAGAGCATTTTAAACCTTACAGTATCAATCCAGGCATTGTAACAGGTAGATTAATGGGGGGAAATGTTAGTCTCCTCGCCGCACTTGCCGGGACTCCTTTTGCTTTCGATGCAACGGATAAATTACTATTTATGGAAGATATTGACGAACGTCCCTATAGTTTAGACAGAATGTTTACCCAATTAAGACAATCTGCAAATCTACATAAAGCAAAAGGG
>Ga0209401_1002739_pt1 | contig 11300 bp, 2 predicted proteins | sample M_140807_MF_Meta_FD_187318 | JGI IMG/M metagenome (GOLD analysis project Ga0209401, IMG submission 187318) | Freshwater microbial communities from Lake Montjoie, Canada to study carbon cycling - M_140807_MF_MetaG (SPAdes) (version 2) | ecosystem: Environmental > Aquatic > Freshwater > Lake...
TGCCGTTGTTGATGTTAGCAACTGATGTAATAACACCAGTTAAGAAAGCACCATTGCCCAAAATGTAATTGCCAGATATGTTTGCCGCAGTAGTAATATTACCAACTGCACTCAATGCTCCAGATGTGGTCACCACTCCAGTACCGTTGGTAGTTAAATTAATATTGCCATTGATAGCAGTGGTTGTTAAATCAAGGTTACCAACGCTATCAACTAATCCGCCGGTGACATTGATATTACCACCACTAATATTACCTGTTACACTCAATAAACCGTTTGTAAGTATATTGCCGCCGGCTATATTTGAAGTAACGTTTAAATTTGATATAACGTTGCTAGATAAACTCAATCCAGCAGCCAACAAGTTACCACCAGATATATTACCAGTAGTTGATATATTACCAGTTCCAACAATGCCCACAGTATTGACATTACCAGTTGAACTCAGTGTGCCACCGGTTACTACCCCGCTAGCCGATACAGTTGTTCCTGTAATACTTGTGGCCCCAACATTACCACCGGTGATGTTGCCTGTTACACTCAACAATCCGTTTGTAAGTACATTGCCACCGGCAATGTTTGATGTGACGTTAAGTGCCGATATAACGTTTGAACTTAGACTTAGGCCGGCAGCCAACAAGTTGCCACCAGATATGTTACCAGTTGTTGAAATATTGCCAGTTCCAACAATGCCCACAGTATTGACATTACCAGTTGAACTCAGTGTGCCACCGGTTACAACACCAGTTGCTGATACAGTTGTTCCTGTAATACTTGTGGCACTGATGTTACCACCAGTTATATTACCACTTACGCTCAACAATCCCGAAATGTATTCGCCTGTAGTGGCCCAAACAACAACGTTTGGAGTTCCACCAATGGTTAAGTTAGCATTGCCACCGTTTGCTGTGGTAAGGTTTGTGGTTCCATTGATCAAGGCCAATGCTGAGTTGGCTGTTCCAGCCGACAATCCAGTCAGTTGCGAGCCATTACCAAAGATATAATTACCAGTGATGTTACCGACAGCACTAATTGTGGTGCCAACTGTTAATGCTCCGTTTACTGCAATTGTGTTGGCTGTAATCACATTGGCAGTAGACAGTATACGTGTCCAACTATTAGTTGCACTGGAATATTGGTACGTTACTTGATTTACTATTGTTATCTGTCCGTTTGTCGGTGATACTGGAAATGCCATATTTTTGCTCCTGCTAGTTGTTACTTATGCCTATTGACCCAAATCATTTTGCTGGGCCAACCACTCTTCTCGTGTCATTGTCGCTGTTTGTGCTTGTATTTTTGCCAGCCATTCGGCTCTAGATATTCTTAGTACTTCTACTTTATTTTGCTCTGCTAACCATTCCTCAACAGACATTGTTGTCCGGGGCTGTACTGGTAGTTGTACCGGTGGTAATTTTGTGGCCAGATCTAGTGGTATTTCTACAACCAGTTTTTCAGGTGCAGAATTAGAAATTACCCACTGATCAAAAGACATATTGGGCGGGGGATATTTTTGTTTGACCGCACGAATTCTTTCGGTCATATCAGACGGAAAAACTCCAGCATGATACAATGAATCCAGTTGTTCTTGTATGCTGGGATATTCTTGGACGCGATTGTTCTGATATTCGTACCATTTATAAGCAATTTCTAATCGTTGCTGTTCACGCTGAATTTGCTCCTCAGTTATTAATGCAACTGGGGGATTTATCCAGGTCACATGCCCATCACTTTCGGCAACAGATACTTCTGCGCCAGGTATTAAACTTTGAATTGCTTGAATCTTGGTTGTCATGATGCGGCAACCTCCATGGCTATGAGCCAAGCATTTGTACTAGTAAGTGTACTAGATGCTGTGGATATTTTTTGCTGTAATTTATAAGTAGTAGCCGATGTAGTGCCGGGGCTATCTAAGTAAGAGAATGATATTGGTGCAGACCCAGCAGTACCTCCGCCGGTAATCTCCGTTGCAAACGATTGCAATTGTAGCGGAGCCGCAGTACGCACAAGTTGTGTGCTGGCTATGACATTGGCAGCCGAAACTGCGGTAAAACCAACAGTTCCTGTGGAAATTATTAAAACTTTACTGGTTGCACTGGTGGGAGTAATAGTAACAGATGCTGATGAAATATCAACATACGATGTTGATGTGGTCGAACTTCCGCCCAAACTTGAACTCATTGCTGTTTGTACCACTGCACCTAAAGGCATGTTTGCCGCGGTTAATCTGTTGGTAGCGGTCAGATTTTGTATGTATGCATTACGAAAATACTGAGTACTTCCCCCAATATCATAAGCAACATTGGCTGCGGGCAATAATGAGCCAGAAATTGATACGTTAGCAACAACACCGCCAGCAAATGCAGGACTTGTTGTGTCTACCCAATAGTTGGTTGTGCCGTCGTTAAGATACTCATATAAAACATCGCTTGATGTATCGTACCATTGGTCTGTTACTTTTGGGGAGGCAGGCGGCGTTGTGTTGGCTGTGTATACTATTCCCAAAGGAACCGGAGTTCCGTTGGCATAATAATAATTGTTTGATAGTACATTACCGCCATATATGTTTCCTGTTGCTGAAACAAATCCAGTAATATATTCGCCTGTGGTGGAGAAAATCGCAACGTTACCAGTTCCGCCAACACCTATAGAGACATTGCCCCCAGAACTGACCACACTTACGTTACTGGTGCCATTGGCAATAAACGTAGTGTCTACCCCAAACTCACCAACATATCTGTAACCCACAACATAGATTGTGTTGGCTGTTCCGGTGCCAATGGCAGTTGGTATGGTTGCACCATTGAAGTTTAAGACGCCAGACTGATAGTCAAAGAACCAGGTATCGTCACTGCCAGAACCTGCGCCAAATAACTTAGTGCCCGATGTCTGAGGGGTTGCTAAATTTGCGGCGCCAGCATACACTTGTACCAGGTAGTTGTCGCCAAACTGTGTGGGTATCCAGTTGGTTAAATTGGTTTTCCAAGTTTGGTTGTCAGGCGCTGTTAGGTCTTCAGTACATTGTACTGTGGGACTGTAACTACCAACACCGTCTTTGTATACTTGCACCAGTGATGTGGTACTAGCAGGGGGCGAAGTAGGTATGCTTCCACTCTGTGTCCAAATAAGGTCACCACGATACAGCAATGGACTAGCAATGCTTTCGTTGAAGGCTTCCTTGGAGGCAGGCTCAGCAGTTTTGGTTACACCATAGCCGACCTTTTTCCAAAGGTAGTCAATCTTTTGTGATTCGTTGAATGAGGCGGCCATTAAGCGGCTACTCCTATTGATAGGGCTGTGATAGATTGGCCACTTGCCAAGGCAATTCTAATTAAAATATTTGTACCAGTACTGTTAGCGGCGTTTTGAGATCCCAAGGTCATTGTGTATCCTACATTGGCAATTGCTGTATTTAACGGTATCACATCCGCACCAGTTAGAGCGCAACCATTTGACCCGTTACCACCAGTACCCGAGGCCGCACCAGGAACTCCTGATCCAGCATACTGTGTGAACCCTTCTAACCATCCGTTGATGCTACTAGTAGGTCCAGGGAATCCCGGAGTAGGTGATGAAAATCCGCCTGTGTCTATTGTGGTTCCCGGTGCCGCGAGCCAAACACCCGCAACACCTGTAGTAGTTGTTAGTCTAATATCAAAGTTGGCCAGGCTGGGTCTAGCAAATGCAAAAGTAAAATACTGTGTAGTTGTACGATTGCCAGTGACTGTCAAGTTTGGCCCGACTGGTAGATAACCTGTTGACAAATTAACTGCATATTGTGTAAGAACACCATATCGCACCACGGCTTCTGGTGTACCTGCAATTGTTTGCGCTCCTGACCAAGCATTGGCAACGTAGAAATTGGTTGAGTTAGAGAACGCTGGAGTATTGCCTGCAGTGCTCATTATCACACGTATGGCCGCTTGTGTATTGGCAGTAGGAGTACATGTGATTGCTTGTTCGTTTACACCAGAGTTTGCACCAGCATAAGTTTGTATCTTTGTAGGTAACTGTACTGTGGTACCAGTTCCTATCACGTTGAATACATTGGCCTGGAAGGTAGCCACAGTATTGTTAGATCCAGTGATGTTGGCAGTTAAATTTCCAAGCACATAGTTTGAACCAACACCCACGTTGGCATTTAAGTTTGTGCTGGTTAAAAAACTGTTTGCCGCATTGTTAATTGTGCTGAGTCCTTTTGTCTGCGTTGCTGTTACCAGTGCGCCCGACCCTTCGTAATTGGTACCGCTGTCTAGTATAAAAGGATCAGCACTTCTAAATGTTTGTCCTGATAAGTTTTGTATTTCTAAATTTGCCACTGTCACCGTAGGCGATCCTGTGTTGTAGTAAGGAATACCTGAAATATATCTGTAGGTTCCAGCAGTACCTTCAACCATGACCACATTACTGGTAACCAGTGTTGGTGAAGAATTTAAATTGTCTTTGACAAATCCCACATAGTTTGTATTACCTGCAGACGAGTGTACCAATTTATAATTGTTATATCCAGTGCCAAGACTACTCAATGCACAACTGACGTTGGCATTAAACACCTTGTAAAAATAACTAGGCACAGCGGCGTTGGCCACGTGCAAGTCTCGATCTGCTGTGACCAACAATGCCCCATAAGGACTTAATGTAACAGCATTACCGGCTGTGCTAAATGTTACACTACCAGCATTTGCATTATTCACATAAGCATACAATGTGCCGCCAGTTGATGTGTTTGCGTTGGTTATATTGGTAGCAGTTGCAATAGTTGTTGTGGTTGCAAAACGTGTGACACTGGTGCCATTGGCAATAATATTGCCTCCAGATGCATCTCTTGCACCAGCAGCCAATAATGGACTTGTGCCTTCACTAGTGTTGGCAATAGCCAAGTTAGCAAATGATCCCAATGCCACAGGAGCAGTAGGATTGGCCGCAATAAAAATATAGCCAGTGGTGCTTGTTGTATTACTTTGTGCGGTGCTAGTAATACCATTCGGAGTTCCGTTGGCAGTGAGAGACACAGTAAAGGCTCCGGCACTGTTGTAGGTGTGCAACACATTGCTTACGTTACTCACACCATTGCTAAATGTACTGTCTCCCCAGGTCCAATTGGCCAAGTTACTGTTTTGACTAGTGTTCTGGAAAGTAAAGGTTGATCGATTAGCGCCGTTGTAATCAGTATAGAGATATCCTACCCTGACGTTGCCAGTGTTGGCAGTGGCGTCAGTGATTACATTGGCAGTGGTTCCGGTAAAACTGGCACGAGTCTGTGGTTCAACTGTGATTGTGATGTTGCCACTTCTAGCAGGGCTGGTACTATATCCAGTATACAAATACAAGTTGGCTGTGAACTGTTGGTATATGTTACCGGCTTGATTGCCTGCACTCAACACAAATGTGTTTGTAACGTTGGCTGCTGATGGATTACCTGCAATGCCGGTTCCCACATTGACATTACTTACATTGCTGTCGCCGTAATTGAAGTTATACAATTGTTGCACACCAAAACTTGCTGTGTTACCTGGTGTGCCAGTTGAATCATTGCGGAAACTTACACCGCCAAGTCCGTTGATTACATTGGCTCGATTGGCTGTGACAAATACATTGCTTGTCTGCGGAGAGTATGTTTTGATCGTGGTTGTTGAACTTACTACTGTGACGTTGCTGGGTCCTGCAGTGTTACTGGTTCCGCTGAGTACTAGGTTGTACAAACTATCTGTGTTGGCACTAGCAGAATTGTAAGTGTGAGTCAGTGCGGTCCAAGAAGTGTTGGCTAGTCCTGGTCCGGAAGCAAAGTTGGCAGTACCATCTCCAAATCCTAAATCATACCAAACTGTATTAGTACTTGTATTGGTTATCAATACATTACCGCCAGTGTCTAAACTTGTTCTGTTGGCTGTGAATGATGGCACTGGAGTTGGAGTATACACAACTATGTTTGCCAAAGTAGCAGTGCTGGTCGATCCTTTGGCTCCTAGTGTGGCGTTGCCATTATAGGTTCCGGTGGTATTGTATGCTGTATAGGTTACAGTGAATGTGCCACCGCCGGGCACTGTGAAAGTATGATTGGCATTGGCAGTAACATTGCTTTGACCAGATCCATCATTGAACGACCACAAATAAGCATTGGGATTGCCAATGTATCTTCCGGTAAATGCCACTGTGAGTGGGCTGGGTCCTGAGTATACGTTGGCTGTGATATATGTGTTACCAACAAATGTATTTCCGGCAATGTTCAGTGCCACTTGGTTTAGATCATCTAGACCATCTGTAACATAAGTTGCTGTGGTCCATCCAGGATAGGCCACGTTTTGCACAAGATTTCCGTCTGTGGGTGTTCCTAAAGTTATTGTATTGCCTTGGCCGCCTGAGGCTATCACTCCTGTTAATTGCGATCCGTTACCAATAAAATAATTACCCGATACGTTACCAGTTGTTGAAATGTTGCCGGTTCCAACAATGCCAACTGTGTTGACGTTACCGGTAGAACTTAGGGTACCGCCTGTTACAATACCACTTGCTGATACAGTAGTACCTGTAAAAGACACAACAGAAATGTTTCCGCCATTGATATTACCGGTGACCGACAACAATCCGTTTGTTAATATATTACCACCGGCTATGTTACCAGTAACATTAAGGGCAGATACTACATTTGAACTTAGACTGAGTCCGTCTGCATTTAAATTACCACCGGTGATGTTTCCTGTAACACTTAAACTAGTACCGGTTGCCGCACCAATGTTGGGTGTTGTAAGGTTAGCACTAGTTTTGACAATAATATTGCCACTGCCATCGAATGCTGTGGTTACGCCATCAACTTTGGCATTAAACTGTGATCCAACTAAACTCAAACCAGCACTGGTATTGGCGGTATAACTTCCTGCACTAGAGAACTGTGTCCAAACAATTGCTGTTGTGCCCATTACAACCGGTGCATTGGTACTACATACCCAACCAGAATCTGCGTTGGTTGAGCCTATTTCAACAAAAGTAAATGCGCCAGGAACTTCAGTACCCTGGTTCATATCAGCAGAACGAGTCAGTACGTATGCCGATCCTGCACTATTGGTAGTAACCGTATAGATACCATTATAAGGTGCATTACCAGAAGTTTCGTTCTTGATCAGCACTCGATCTCCAACTGTTGGAGCGGTTCCGTCAATGGTTAATAGTCCTGTTGCAGATCCAGTAATAGTTGCACCAACACCGGCTGTGCCGTTGTTGTAGGTATATGAAGGTAATGTAGTTGCTGTGGCCAACGAAACAGATGCTTTGGGATCTAGTCCTTGTGCTATCGAGTCAACATAGGCCTTGGTTGCGGCATCTTGATCTTGGACTGGATCTGCCAGTCCAGTAATGTTTTTGCTGTTGACAGTAATGTTACCGGTGGGTACTAAATTCAATGCACCTGTACTAGTAATTGTTATAGCCGTGCCAACAATGTTATTTGTATTAACGTTAGCCCCAGTGATGTTACCCGAGATTGATAAATTACCACCGGTGATGTTACTTGAGATTGATAAATTACTACCAGTTATATTGCCATTAGCCGATATTGTACCAAGGGTGCCGATATTGCCGCCAGTTATATTACCGATAACACTAACTGTGGTTCCTGTAATATTACCTACTACATTACCTGATATAATGCCACTGGTAATTAAATTGCCTCCAGTAATATTGCCTAAAGCACTAATAACACCGCCAGTTATGCCTGGACCAACAATGAGGTTTTGCGCTATAACATAAGAACCTGATGTAATATTACCGCCAGCACTAACTTGTCCACCGGTTAGAACATTACCACTGGTTGCATTGCCTGTGGAACTAAAAGTTGCTGTGGAAATTGCGCTACATGCTGTGATGTTGCCACCGGTGATATTACCATTCCCTGATACAGTTCCTGAAGCAAAATTCACATTGCCATTGAACATTGGGCCAGTTATATTACCACCTGCACTAATTTGCCCGCCAGTTAATAAGTTGCCACCTGTAACATTACTTGTGGCACTAACTTGTCCGCTGGTGGTAATATTACTACCTGTAATATTGCCCGTGGCACTTATTGCGCTGCCTGTTAAGATATTACCATATGCACTTATAATACCTTGAGCAGTTATGTTTCCAGAAAAAGGACCACTACTGACAATTAAATTGCCAGCATATACATTACTGCCAACACTAATCAATCCACTAGTTAAAACATTACCACCAGTTACGTTTCCACTGACGCTCAAAACTCCTGTAACATATTCGCCGGTTGTGGCAAATACGGCCACATTTGGTGTACCGCCAACACTGACAGTAACGTTGCCACCAGAAGTTGCTATAGACACATTTGATGTGCCATTGTTGATGTTAGCAACTGATGTAATAACACCAGTTAAGAAAGCGCCGTTGCCAAGAATATAATTGCCAGTGACATTTGATGTTGTAATGACCGGGCCTGCTAGGCTGACCAAATTGCCTGTATAAGTTGGCAAATAATTGGCCACATCAGCATTGCTGTATCCTGCTGGCAATCCAGTAATAAAAGCACCATTACCCAACAAATAATTGCCAGTGACATTACCGGTTGCACTTACCAACCCATTGGTTAATAAGTTACCAGTTGTGATGTTTCCAGTGACACTAAGTACCGATAACACACCAACATTGCTGGCAGTTATCCCTGTTAATTGACTACCGTTACCGATTAAGAAATTACCAGTAATATTTCCAGTAGCACTAATCAGTCCGGTTACATATTCACCTGTTGTGGAAAATACTGCCACATTGCCTGATCCGCCCACGCCAACTGATACATTACCATTTGAACTGACCACAGTGACATTCGATGTGCCATTGTTGATGTTAGCCACTGATGTAATAACCCCAGTCAACAACGCACCGTTACCTAGAATGTAATTGCCAGTGATATTACCGGTTGCACTTACTTGGCCAGTGACATAAGCACCAGTGGAAGCAAACACAGCAACATTGCTAGTGCCAGCCACACCAACAGTTATATTACCGTTTGCATTGACTGTGACATTGCTGTTACCATTGGTAATTGCAGCGCCGGCACTGGCTATAATCCCAGTTAATTGACTACCGTTACCAATAAAGTAGGTTCCTGCAACATTGCCAACAGCACTAACTGTTCCTCCAGTGAGAAGATTGCCTGTTCGAGTATTGCCAGTTACACTTAAACTTGATAATACTCCAATTTGAGTGGCAACAATTCCAGTTAATTGTGATCCATTTCCTAAAAAATAATTTCCAGTAATATTACCAGATGTTGATATACTGCCGGTAATATTAGCGCCAGATATATTGGTTAGGCCAGCACCAGATCCAATAAATTGACCAGTAGTGGTAACATTACCAACAACATCTAAGTACAGTAAATCATCAACAACTTTTAGGCTTGAATAAAGTACATTAGCACTTAAAACATCACCAACCAATGCATTGGCGTATGCACCAGATTTAGATATGCCAGTTAGCAATGAACCATTGCCAATAAAATAATTTCCAGTAATATTACCAGTTGCTGTTAAAGATGATAACGTGCCAACTGATGTGATATTTGGTTGTGCATTGGTATAGACCGTACCTGCTACTAATGCATTGGCCACTTGTCCTGAGACATTAGCACCAAGTACGTTTGTTAACCCGGCACCAGATCCAATAAATTGACCAGTAGTGGTAACATTACCAACAACATCTAAGTACAATAAATCATCAACAACTTTTAAACTTGAGTATAATACATTAGCACTGAGAGTAGTTCCAACTAATGTATTAGCATCAACACTGACGTTTGATGCGGATATACCAGTTAATAATGCGCCATTACCAATAAAATAATTTCCGGTAATATTGCCAACAGCACTAATTTTACCACCAGTTGATATGTTGCCACCGGTTATGTTACCAGAGACAGTGACCGAAGTCAACGTTCCAACACTGGTAATATTTGGCTGTGCAGGTGTGGTAACTGTGCCGGCCGTGGTTGCTGAACCTGCTGTGGTAGCATAGGTGGCATTTGCCACAGTACCAGATACGTTAGCACCAGATACTGCATTTGCTGTATCAGCATAGGTTGCTTTGTTTGCTGTAACGGCTGTGGTTGCTGATCCGGCAGTGGCAGCATAAGTTGCATTGGCCACAGCACCCGAAACATTGGCACCAGATACCAGGTATGCTGTTCCGGCAGTGGTAGCATAAGTTGCATTGGCCACAGCGCCCGAAATATTAGCACCAGGTACGTTTGTTAGGCCGGCACCTGACCCAATGAATCGCCCACTGGTAGTAACGTTACCAACAACATCTAAGTACAATAAATCATCAACAACTTTTAAACTTGAGTATAATACATTAGCACTTAGAGTAGTTCCAACCAATGCATTGGCATCAACACCAGACGCAGATATACCAGTTAATAATGCACCATTACCAATGAAATAATTTCCAGCAATATTACCAGTTGCAGTTAAAGATGATAAGGTGCCAACACTAGTAATATTTGGTTGTGCATTTGTGTACACTGTGCCGGCTACCAATGCATTGGCCACTTGTCCTGAGATATTAGAAGCAGGTATGTTTGTTAGGCCGGCACCTGACCCAATGAATCTTCCTGAGGTTGTTATGTTGCCAACAACATCTAAGTACAATAAATCATCAACAACTTTTAAACTTGAATACAGTACATTAGCACTGAGAGTGGTTCCGGTCAATGCACCAGCTGGTGTGCTGGCCACTGTGATTCCGGTCAGTTGCGAACCATTGCCAAGTAAATAATTTCCAGTGATATTGCCAACAGCACTAATTTGACTGTTGGTTATTATATTGCCAACCGCAGAAACATATCCCAAACTGGATATATTGTTGCCAATAATACTGCCGCCTGTGATAGTTCCGGTGGCGCTGACTGTTCCACTAGTTCTAAAATTACCGGCAATAACATTACCTGTGGTACTTACAGGGCCAGTCAAACTAACTAAATTGCCTGTGTAGGTTGGTAAGAAAGCAGCTACATTGGAATTGTTGTAACTGGTATTGGCCACAATTCCAGTAAGCAATGCGCCATTGCCCACAAAATAACTACCATGTATGTACTGAAACGGATTGGTTATTTCGCCAATATTATAGATGCCTGCTGTGCCCGGCACAACGGAACTGTTGGCTTGGATTACACCAATCCCAGCAGGTTTAAGAATTATATTTTGATTGTTGTCTGTAGTAACAATTTCATTTTTAATAATGCGTATGTTACTACCCACCGGCCCTGCGGTGTATATTTCAGTAAAGTTCTCGTTGAC
>Ga0209401_1002740_pt1 | contig 11298 bp, 17 predicted proteins | sample M_140807_MF_Meta_FD_187318 | JGI IMG/M metagenome (GOLD analysis project Ga0209401, IMG submission 187318) | Freshwater microbial communities from Lake Montjoie, Canada to study carbon cycling - M_140807_MF_MetaG (SPAdes) (version 2) | ecosystem: Environmental > Aquatic > Freshwater > Lake...
AATCTGTGAGTTTAACTAGCGCATCTAGTACCGCAAGTGCGGGCAACATTTCTTCTTCTTCGCAAAAATCACTTACAGGGCAATCGGCGCAAGGTAGTCTTGGGTCAATGGAATACCACTTTTGGTCCACGGTTGACGACTCTCAAACGCCAAATTGGGTTGTAGTTTCTACTAATTAAACTACAATTTAAATTAAAGTAGCTATATTTTAGGAACACAGCATGACCACCGCATATACCCCACTATTAGGTTTGGCTCTCCCTGCCAACGGGGAACTTTCGGGTTCCTGGGGCACGGTTGTAAACAATTACATTACCACATACTTAGATTCTGCCGTTGCTGGCGGTCTTTCAGTTGCTTTGGTTGGAAACGTCACTCTATCTAAAACAACGGATGCCAGTTTAGGTTCTACGTCTTCTCAGTACGCAATTTTAAATGTTACTGCAGATTCCCTTGGGCCATGGTCCATTACGGCACCGGCCGCCAGCAAGTTTTACATTGTTAACAATTTAGCGGGAAATCCGTTTATTGTTAAAGCAACTGGTCAAACCGGCGTTACGATTGGTGCGTCAGAAAAATGCATTGTTGCATATAACGGCACCGACTTTGTAAAAATTGCATCAACCACACCTGTTCCAGCAGGCAGCAACACTTACGTTCAATATAACAATAATGGTGTTTTAGCGGGTAGTGCAAATCTTACGTTTGACGGTACATACCTTACCGCTAACAGTATCAAAAATACCGCGCTCACCAGCGGGCGGGTAACCTACGTTACGACTAGCGGTCTTTTCACTGACAACTCCAATTTTACGTTTAACGGCAGTGCCCTAACCGTTCCTTCCCTGGTCAATTCAGCATTGACTTCTGGGCGTGTGACATATGCTGGAGCTTCCGGCGTGTTGTCGGATAACGCATCACTACTTTATGACGGCTCCTATCTGACGGTTCCGTCGCTTAAAAACACTGCGTTGACGTCCGGTCGGGTTCCGTACACCACGACCAGTAACGTATTGACGGATACTTCAACGCTTCTGTTTGACGGCAGCTTCCTGACTGTTCCGTCGCTTAAAAACACTGCATTGACTTCTGGGTATGTTACTTACGCCGGGACCAACGGGCTGCTGACAAACGCCTCAACTTTCACGTTTAACGGCACTGCGCTGACTGTCCCGCAGCTGATTAACTCGGGGTTAACCTCGGGCCGTGTGACTTACGCCACCACCAGCGGACAGTTGGCCGACTCAGCCGCATTTACATTTAATGGCACCGACGTAGCTACCACTGGGTCCTCTACCGCCACCTCATTTATACCGACAGCAGCTACGATCCCCGCCAACGGGATGTACCTGTCAGCGGCAAATACGGTTAGTTTTGCCACCAACACCATTCGTCGGCTTTCCCTTACTTCGGCTGGCTATACCCAGCCTGTGGCATATGCCGACACGGTAGTTGCCCTGGGCAACACGGGTGCTTCGCAGACCATTACTTGCACTTCGGGCAACGTCTTTACGGCCACGCTGACTGGTAACTGTACTTTCACACTTTCTGCCCCAATTGCGTCGGGTTCGTCTTCGTTTACACTTATACTAACGAACGATGCAACTGCGGGACGCACCGTGGCTTGGTCAGGCGGTACGTTTAAATTCCCTAACGGATCGGCTGCTCTTGCCCGCACCACCACGGCTGGTGGTGTGGATGTCTGGGTCTTCTTCACCCCGGACGGTGGTACAACGTGGTACGGCAACATCTCAATGAAGAACATGTCCACTTAATTTAGGAGTCTAAAATGGATTTTACCCCTGAACAACAAGCCGCGATTGACGCTGAAGTTGCTAAACGAGTAGCAGAGTTTCAAGCAAATTTTATCAATCCAACTGCTGCGGCTGCACAGCAACATGCAAATGCCATGGAAATGCAAACTGCAAATCAAACGGCACAAGCTGCGCTTCAAGTTGCTCAAGCGGCATCTACACTTGAGCTTCAAGCTAAACAAGCCAAACTTGCAGCAGTTCAACTTGCCCAAAGCACGTTGATTGCCAATCGTAATAACCAGCCAGTGGATGCGCGTGAGATTACTGCTGCCGACATTACGGCATATGCGGAGTCTCTTGTGACCTATGTTAATGGCTAATTTTTAATGCAATATCTTTTGACCCCGTATAGCAAGCTCCTTCCACCATGGGTTTGGTGGGAGGGAGCATTTACTGAACAGCAGTTAGATTGGCTACAGAACAAAGCTAAAGCAGCTTCAGAAGAGGCCATAGCAGGTAATGTTTCAGATCCAGAAATTCGTCGGTCGAAAGTCAGTTGGCTAGAAAATACTTTAGAAACCAAATGGGTTTTTGAAAAACTGGGGCATGTTGCATCCTTGCTTAATAAAGACCATTATGGATTTGATTTAACTGGGTTTGGAGAAGCTCTTCAGCTTACTAGTTACAGTGAAGTAGACCGTGGAATGTACGACTTACACCAAGATATTGGCGTTGACGTAAGCCGGAAGCTGTCCTTGGTTTTGCAATTAACGGATCCATCGGAATATGAGGGTGGAAATCTGCAGGTAGTATCTGGCCCAAAATCCCAAAATGTTAAAAAACAACGCGGCCTAATAGTGGCGTTCCCTTCTTTTGTTCTACACCAAGTAACACCTGTTACCAAGGGAACTCGGCAGTCATTGGTTGCATGGACATCAGGACCTCCTTTTCGATGAAAGTAGAACACAAAGATTTTATTGCGACTTATGCCAAAGTCTATCCAGACGGCTTTTGTCAGCATTTAATCAACGAATTTAATCGCCTCGAAAACTCTGGTGCCGGTAGAACCCGAAAACAGAGTGAGGGGTCTCCCGCCCATATTAAAAACGATTATTCAATTGCGTTGAATATGGGAGCGCATCGTCCCGCGGTTTTTAATGATAGAGACGCTACAGATTTGTTTTTTGAGGGTCTACAGTCGTGCTTTGATGAATATACCGAAAACTTCTCCGTACTTAAAGACGGTAAAATTCGTGGTACAACCATGAAGATGCAAAGGACTGATCCTGGCGGTGGGTATCACATTTGGCACGCAGAACAAAATAACGGAGTTCAATCGGGAAGAGTATTAGTGTACATGCTGTACTTAAACACGCTTGAAGAAGAATCGGCTGGGGAAACCGAATTTCTGTACCAAAGAACTCGGCTCAGGCCTATTGAAAACACTATGATTCTTTGGCCTGCCGCATATACTCATGCCCATCGTGGCAACACTGTATTTGGAAACACTAGCAAGTACATTGTTACTGGCTGGTTTTACTACGAATAAGGAATAGTTATGCCAGCAGGTACTCCAAAAGTTGCAGTAATGGGCGGCGTACTGACGCCTGCGGGAAGTCAGACTTTTAACACGTCAGGAGTTTTTACTGTTCCCGTTGGCATAACAAAGGTCTATGTGACTGGACGAGGAAGTCCAGGAAATGCGGGAAATTCTGGCAATTCGGGAGCAGCCGGTAATGCGGGTGGTACTGGTGGTACTGGTGGTACTGGGTATGGAGGTGGCGGAGGGGGCGTAGGAACCTATATCAGCATAGTAAATTATGTTCCTTACTATGTGCAGCCATTTCGAATTGCTCCTCCTCCATCTTACAATTCACAAGCTAATCCGTCTGTTAACCCGGCCGGAGGGTCAGGAGGCGGCGGTGCTCCAGGAGGAAGGGCTAATTCCAATACCCCATACGGTGGCCCTGCTCCAGCTGGAAACATTTCAAATCCAGGATCTGCAGGATCTGCAGGATCCACCGGGTCTACGGGATCTGCTGGAAATCCGGGATCTGCTGGAAATCCGGGAACGGCTGGAAATACCGGAAACAGTGCTACTGCGTTAAGTCAAACTTTTCCTGGCGGAACGGGTGGGAACGGAGGAGCACCAGGTAATGCAGGCCCTGGTGGGGCGGGTGGTCCTGGTGGGGCGGGTGGTTCTGGCGGAGGCGGAGGAACCGTAGGAAGACAAACTATCGCCGCATCATACGAGAGCTATTGTTGGCCATGTTGCCAGCCGTTTTATGGCTATAACTTTTTTTTCTATGGAAGTTTCTACTACAGCAGTCCAGGCTATGGTGGATCTCCTGGTGGTGGCAAAGGCACTGACGGTAGTGGCACTGGCTCTGGTGGTGGTGGTGCCGGAACGGTTAATGATGGAACGTCATGTTGGTACGGATATTACAATAGTAGTGGAGCGCCCGGAGGCAATTGCGGTGGAGGGGTAGGAGGTTTTAGATACTTCGTTGGCGAGTGTTCAACTAATAACCCTGGAAAAAATGCAAATTTCCCTGCTGCCGGTGGGGGTGGAGCTTTCAGTTCTTGCGGGGGTGGCGGCGGGGGTGGAAGAGGGGTAGGCGGAAGTGGCGGAAGTGGCGGAAGTGCAGGAAGTCCTGGGGGTTCGGGAGGGGCAGGAAATCCTGGTTCTGAAGCAAATTCCTCTACGGTGAACTGTATTTCTGTGACGCCCGGAGGATCCTATCCAGTAACTGTAGGTACTGGCACTTCCTTTGTGACCGTAGGGTGGAACACGCAATGAACAGGCAAGAGAAAGTTATTAAGGCAATGTATGCGGAAAGAGAACGCCAAGAGTTGGAATCCCAACTTAGTCGAGCGCGTTCTGTTACAGTTGGTACTGCTTTTGGGGGAACCGTAGAAATCTCCATGAGGGGAAATGACGGTCGTGTACTATGGTCGCCATTACAGCCCGTTGAAGCGGTAGAAATAATTCATCAACTTGCGGCAAACATTGGCTGCCACATTCAACTTACGCCTAGAGATGATTTTTCTAGCTGGAGAAACTGGCGAGTAACGGAACACCAGCATAAACACCTTAATGGACATCCGGCGTTTCCAAACGACATGACGCCGCATTTGAAGGTTGGGACGGATAAATTTACGACCCAAGACCAGCATATGGCCGATAGTTTTTTCCCACCAGAGATGGTGAAAAATGAAAGTGAAAAGGAGTTAGATAATGTTGTGGCAGCTCAAGAAATTATCGACCGGCGAAGCATTAAACAGCCCGCAGATCCTTCCTGAAAATTGGGGGCCGATCTTTGGGATGTCTGGTTTTATTGACCAGATTGGAGATCTTTCGTTTGTGGGTATTGAAGACCAAGGCTGGTTTCAGGTCGAGGGTGATGCACCTGTCGCACCACCTGTGTCTACTCCTGGTAAACTGGCGTGGCAAACAGCCAAATCACTTTTGGCGGCTTCAGATTGGTCAATGCTACCAGATGTTCCGTTGACCAACGGTAACAAACAGTTGTGGCAATCCTATAGAAAAGCTTTGCGTGAAATTCGTCTGCAGGCAGGATTTCCGGACAACATTAACTGGCCGTCTAAACCACAATGACTGACGAAATTACCCAAACTTTTTATTTTCCGTCTGTAGTTTATTCTAAGCGTAAGCCTGAATACGTGGACATCGTAAAAGAGGTGTCCTACAAGTCTTTAAACGAGCGCCCTGCGGATATTAATGAAATCTATCCGGTTAGGATGAGCGATGACTTACGAGGAAGCGAAGGTCTGAGTGATTTTTTGCAGTATATTATTCAAACTGCTTGGAACATCTTAGGCCAGCAAGGATACGCTATTAATAATTTAAACACATTTTTTACTGGAATTTGGACGCAAGAGCATCACAAGCATTCTTTAATGGAACAGCATGTTCATGGAAATGGTGATCAACTTGTAGGAATCTATTTTCTTGACTGCCCACCAAAATGTTCAAGGGTTGTTTTTCATGACCCAAGGCCTGGTAAAGTTCAAATTAATCTTCCAGAACAAGATATGTCTCAAATAACTTGCGGAAGCAACATGATCCATTACACTCCTGAGCCCGGACTTTTGTTATTTTCCAACTCCTGGCTACCGCATTCATTTGGTCGTCATGCCGATGATGAGCCTTTGACTTTTGTTCATTTTAACATTGGTGTACAAATTGCACAGACGTGTCCCGTTTCACAAGCGGAAGTCATTTGAACAAATACCTAATCAGGTTTAACAAAAGCCGAGGGCAACCAGGCCGAGGAACAGTGGACCATGTGTGGCGCGTGTTTGAGAATGACAAGGAATATTTACTAAAACACTTTAAATTAGAAGTGCCCTCTCAAAGTGAAATGTCGCCAGGTCCAGACTGGAATATAACTTGTCAAGGGTTTATGGTTATTGACCGCAATACTTCTACTGCAACGATAAAAGGTCAATAATGTTTTTATGGTTTAAGAAAAAAGAAATTGTATTGGATTGTTTTACTGGTTCGCCAATAGCGTATGAGCTAGGAAAACCTGATTTTGCATATAAATTTTTTCCAGAATGGTTTATTAAACTGCCTAAACGAATGCCCAACATAAGAAACCCACGAACAGGAGAAAATGGGACAATCAAGCTTTGTAGAGCCTTTAAGAGGTATTACACGGCCAACTCAATTATTCTTCCGTCTGGGTATTTTGGGCATATTAAAGTAAATACCAAGGAAAAAAGAACTTTTGACTGGAGAATACAAACAAAAGACACAAGTCAGGGAGTGTCTAGTCACCATTCCGCACAGTCAGAAGGTTTTTTAACGGACAACTACCAGCACATCAAACTTTCGTCAAGTTGGTCATTTAAAACAAATAAATTCATAGAATTTCTTTGGTCTGACCCAATTTATAACAGGCCCAATATATGCGACTACACCATTATGCCTGGTGTAATTGACTTTAAATACCAACACGACGCTTTTATAAACCTTGTCCTTGAATATAAAAACGACCCCTATGAGTTAGAATTCAAACCAGGGCAACCTCTTGTAATGTTGACTCCTTTAAGTCAAGACTACAACATAACAATTAAGCACCATTTAATTGATAAATCAAAAGAAGAGCCCCTGGGTGAGGTAAGTACTTATGACAGCGAAAGAAGGTATCCGGAAAATAAAAAAATTATTCAAGCCGCTGACAAGCGTGACGAAATGAAGAAGTGTCCTTTTCATTTGAGGTAGCTAGTAGTGCCCGCTTGTGCCATCTGTGCGGGTGAATTTGAAAAAGACGACCTCATTATCCACGGTCGCAAAGATTACTTTCTGTGCAGTGCGTGCAAGGCGGACGTAAATCGCCTGGACCGTTTTGGGCTGTCCCCTTCCGATTTTGAGCTTCTTCTGAAGCTTCAGGGGTATAATTGCGCTGTTTGTCAACAGCCCCTCAAGTTAAAGCAGTACAAGTTTGCGGTAGACCACTGCCACGACTCTGACGACGTTCGAGGGGTGCTGTGTAAACGATGTAACACGGCACTTGGCACGTTTGACGATGATCCCGATTTGATTTTGCGGGCCGCGGAGTACTTGAACAACCCCCCGGCGTTAGGTGTTGTCAAGCGGCACAATGGTCGCAAAAAGGTTTCATTTCTTCGCAGCGAGTACATAAGGAGGCACGAAGATGGAGATTGTTGAGCTTTTCTTTAAAGCCTGGCCCGTGCTCCTTGGTCTGGTGACGCTGATTATCGTGCTCTCAAAGCTTGACTTGCGTGTTGCCGTGTTGGAAGAAAAGGTCAAATCTGCGTTTGAAATCATCAACAAGATGAGGGACAAGCAATGAGCGAGAAACTTGAGGCCAAAAGCCAATTAATTGAGAAGACGGCATTTGCCGTTCTTCCAATTTTGTTTACGTGCGTGGTCTATTTGATGTCTGCGTTAGATAAACTCACGCATGAGGTTACTGTACTTAACGCCAAAATGTCCCTTGTTGTCACTAGCGACAATAAGCAAGCAGTGAACTCTGGGGCTGAACTTGCGCGGGAAAAGTTGCGGCAAGAGCTTGAGAAAGAAATTCAACGCAACCGCGATATGATCCACGAAAACCAAAAGCACATCAGCATCATCGAAGACAGAATGGCGAGGAAATAATGGCTGACTTTAACCCCGCTTTTGAAAAAATGATCGTCGATGAAGGCGGTTACATATTACACACTGTTCCTGGTGACACCGGGGGAATGACTTATGCAGGAATCGCGCGAAACCCAAATCCTCAATGGCCCGGTTGGAACCTCATTGACCACGGTGCTCTTGACAACCCGCTCCTTACTGGGATGGTGCGCAACTTTTATAAAGTTGAGTTTTGGGACCGTATCCGAGGGGATGAAATTGCGAACCAAGTTGTTGCCGAAAACCTCTTTAACTTCGGCGTAAATACCGGGCTAAAGATTGCGGTCAAGTTGGCGCAGTTAATTGTTGGGGCAACCCCGGATGGCACGGTTGGCGATGTCACGCTGCAGAAATTTAATAGTATTGATGGTGAAGCGTTCAAAAAGGCTTACGCACTAATGAAAATTACTCGTTACGCCGATATTTGCAACAAAAACAAAACGCAGTCTAAATTCCTGTTGGGCTGGATTAACCGCACTCTGAAAGGGCTTAAATAATGGATCTGATGGGTATTGGCTCTATTATTGAAGGGGTTGGAAAAATTGCGGGGGACCTTATCACGACGGATAAAGAGAGGGCAGAGATGGCGCTGGAAGAGCGCAAGCTCGACTTGGAGGAGAAGCGCATTGACCAGGCTACAGACCTCGCGCAGGTGGATATCAATAAAATCGAAGCGGCGAGCAGTAGCGTATTTGTCTCTGGCTGGCGTCCTGCTGTGGGCTGGGTTGGGGTTCTTGGCTTGGCTTACCAGTTTCTTGGATACCCCCTGATGCAGTGGTTGTGGGCTTTTGGCCAGGGTTACGATATCATTCCAAAGGGGTTAAATCCTCCGCCGGATCTTCAAGTTGAGCAGCTAATGACCCTTTTGGCAGGTCTCCTTGGTTTCGGCGGCATGAGGTCATTTGAGAAGCACAAGGGTGTTGCGAGCAAGTAATGCTTCAGAAGATCCTGTTCAAGGCTGGTGTCAATCGCGAGAACACGCGGTACACCAACGAAGGGGGATGGTACGAGTCGGACAAAGTCCGGTTTCGTCAAGGCACGCCTGAGAAAATAGGAGGCTGGACCCAATTCAGCTTTCAGCAGTTTCAAGGCATCTGCCGATCCCTATGGAATTGGGTGACCCTTGGGGCGCAGAACCTGATTGGCGTTGGCACAAACCTCAAGTTCTACATCCAAAACGGGGGTGCCTTTTACGACATCACCCCGATCCGCAAGTCCAGCACAGTCAGCAACCCGTTTACCACCAACACCGCTACCAATACCGGGACAACCACTGTAGTTACCGTTGCTGACGTTGGCCATGGGGCCATAAACGGTGATTTTGTTTCATTCTACGGTGGGACCGCGGTCGGTGGTGTTACGGTAAGCGGGGAATACCAACTTACTTTTGTAAGCGCAGACTCGTACACCATTGTAGTGACGGGAACCGCAGCGTCTTCTACAACAGGTGGAGGCACTGTTTACGCGGTTTACCAGATCAATGTTGGGCCTTCGTATGCGCTTCCATCAACAGGGTGGGGATCAGGCACCTGGAACTCGGGGACTTGGGGCAATTCTGGTCAATCGACGGACCCAATTCGTCTTTGGAACCAAATGAATTTTGGCCAGGATTTGATTTTTGGGCCAAGGCTTGGACCGTTGTATTACTGGAGTGCAAGCATTGGGTATGAGCCCACGCAAGTAGGCATCAGCAACGCTTCTCCTGCTGTTGTAACCACTACGGTTAACGTCCCCGATAAATACCCGATTACATTTACAACCACAGGCACACTGCCTTCGCCGCTGGTTCCTGGACAAACGTATTACGCCAGGGGCGCGTTAGGGACGACATTTAATCTGTCTTCTACTCCAACTGGGGCGTTGATAAACACAGCTACTGCAGGCAGTGGCACGCACAGTATTTCGCAACGCGGAGTCCTGGTGTCTACCTTGCCGGGCGCCAATTCTGTGCCGTTGACCCAGAACTACTTCACGATTTCCGACGTCAGTCGATTTGTGATCCTGTTTGGCACCAACGATTACGGCAGTACGACATTTGATCCCATGCTAATCCGTTGGTCGGACCAGGAATCTGTGACGGAGTGGCAGCCGACTGCCACCACGCAGGCCGGCAGCATTCGCTTGTCCCACGGTTCACGAATCGTTAGTACGGTTCAGACCCGTCAAGAGATCCTGGTCTTTACAGATTCGTCCTTGTACTCGCTTCAGTTCTTGGGGCCTCCGTACATTTGGGGCACTCAGTTGCTGGGCGACAATATCTCAATAATTGGGCCAAATGCCTCAGTTATTGCATCCGGCGTTGTTTACTGGATGGGCACAGACAAGTTCTATATGTACAACGGGCGGGTTGAAACGCTTAATTGTGATTTGCGCAAATATGTCTTTAACAACATCAATATAAGCCAATCTGCACAGATTTTTTCTGGCACTAATGAGGGCTTTAACGAGGTTTGGTGGTTCTATCCTTCACTAAATAGCAACACCATCGACAAGTATGTTATTTATAATTACCTAGAAAACATCTGGTATTACGGCACCCTGGCCCGTACTGCATGGTTAGATAGCGGTCTACAGAAGAACCCCATTTCCGCGTCATATAATGGATGGCTCTTGAACCAAGAGACTGGGGTGGATGACAATGAGACGGGTACGCCAGTAGCAATTGATGCGTCCATCTCCTCGTCTGAATTTGACATTGGTGACGGGGACAGCATGGGTTTTGTCTGGCGGATGTTGCCGGATATATCGTTCCAAGGATCAAGCTCCACGGCCCCTGTTTCACCGCAAGTCGAAATTACGTTGTACCCAATGCAGAACTCGGGTTCTGGAACCGCGAATCCGTCCACGCAATCTGTGATTTCCGGGTCGACTTACGTGGTCCCTGAGACGTTTACCGGGCAGATTTACACCCGCGTGCGTGGTCGTCAGCTGATTTTCAAAGTGCGGTCGAACACGTTGGGAACCGCCTGGCAGCTGGGTGCGCCTCGTATTGACATCCGGCCGGATGGAATGCGATGACACTGATTGTCACGTCGGAGTTTGACCTAAACAGGGTTGCTCCGCCCAATCTGCCAAATGCTCCGCAGCTGTACGATCCGCGGTTCCAGGAGCAGTTCAACAATATCTTGCGGCTGTACTTCAACCAGCTAAACAACATTTTGGGGCAGCTACAAACAACAGAGATTTTGTCTGAAGCAACTGTTATTGATGGCGGATTACCCTCTCAGGCTTATGATAGTGTAACGGATAATGCGGAATTAACCCCTTCGGGATTTTTTAATGGCGGGACTCCATAATGGCTGTAAGAATTCAACTACGACACGGCACTGCGGCCCAGTGGACTGCGGCTAATCCTACGTTAACTGTAGGCGAAGC
>Ga0209401_1002744_pt1 | contig 11291 bp, 8 predicted proteins | sample M_140807_MF_Meta_FD_187318 | JGI IMG/M metagenome (GOLD analysis project Ga0209401, IMG submission 187318) | Freshwater microbial communities from Lake Montjoie, Canada to study carbon cycling - M_140807_MF_MetaG (SPAdes) (version 2) | ecosystem: Environmental > Aquatic > Freshwater > Lake...
GGTTCCAGGCCTTGTGACGACGGTCGCTTCCGGTGTCGGACGGCTGATAACCCCCAACCCCGCGCACACCACGACCCCGAGCGCTCCGGAGATTCAGGCTGTTCTGGGCGCGACGGTAACCGCAGGCGGAACGTGCGCAGTAATCGAGGCCACGTCGCATGGAATTGACCAGGGCCGGGTTGATGGTTGCGAATTCGACGTTGCAGTTGTGACCCGAGTTACTCATGATCATCTGGACTATCACGGGACGTTCGAAGCGTACCTGGAGGCCAAGGCCGGTCTCATCGACCGCTTGGCACCAAGTGGGACCACGCCGAAACAGCAGAGGGTCGCAAAGCAGACAATCCTTAACGCGAGTGACCCATCGACCGCGCTCCTCGCCGATCGTGCCGCTCGCGTAGGGTCCGGCGTGATCACGTTCGGACTTCAAGGCGCCGCTGGCAAGCCAATGGTTCTTGGGGATGCCACCCGGGACCACGGATGGGGGACAACCACCCAAATCGTGAGTCCGTGGGGGGCCGGAACCTTGGAGGTCGCGCTTCCCGGACACTTCAATGCCCTGAATGCGTTGGCTGCGGTGGCGGCGTCATGCTCCGTCGGGGTCCCGTTCGCCCAGGCGTTGGAGGGCATTGCGACGGTGGCTCGAGTTCCGGGCAGGATGGAACGGGTAGACCGGGGACAGCCGTTCGATGTGGTCGTAGATTTCGCGCATACGCCGGACAGTCTTGAGCAGGCTTTGCGAACCGTGCGCGCCCGGACGAAGGGACGGGTGATTGTGGTGTTCGGGTGTGCCGGAGAGAGAGATCGTTTGAAGCGTCCTGCGATGGGGACAGTTGCCGCGACCCTCGGAGATGTTGTCGTGCTTACAGATGAGGACCCCCGGTTCGAGGACCGTCTGGCCATCCTTCGGGAAATTGCCGATGGTGCCATCCACGCGGGGTCGATCGAGGGTTCGGGCCACTACATCGTTCCCGATCGCCATGAGGCAATCCACTTCGCAACGGAGATCGCTCGTCCGGGGGACGTCGTACTGTTGGCGGGCAAGGGACACGAGACTTCGATCATCGGGGCTGTTGACGGTAGGCCGTCCACCATCACCTGGAACGAGTTAGAGGCCGCGAGTTCCGCCCTTGCTGCCTTGGGCTGGAATGGGTGACTTGGCGGGTGACACTGTTTCGCAAGCATCCCAGGTGCGTGATCTCCTCCCTGCAGTCGGCGGGCACCGCGTGGGCTGCAGGGATGGCGCACTCCAGATTGCGGTAGAGTCATGCGTCACCCTGGGGCCATGGCTCCCGTGACGCAACCGCTTGAGACGAGGCACTTCTGAGACGGCATGGAAATCACTTGGTACGGCAACGCCCGGTTCCGACTTCGCGCGAGTGGGCTCACTTGGTGGTTTGATACCGCCGTTCAAGACATCGTTGAAGTTGCAGACCGTGCGACGGTCGTTTTGAGCGCACGATCACTCGCGCAACTTCCCGCCGGCTCGCCGGCTGCCACGATCCCTGTCCTGGACGGCCCCGGTGAATACGAATTGCGTGGCATTCCCGTGTTCGGGGTCCGGATTGGCCCTCCGGGGCAGGACCGTCTGGCACGCCAGACTGCGTATGTCGTGGTATGCGATGGCCTCAGGATCTGCTTCATCGGGCCGACGACGGCTATGCCCCGTCCAGCCGACCTCGGAGACATGAGCCCGGCCGACATCGTCGTGTTGCCTGTTGGAACTGGATTCGGGTTGACCGTGGCCGACTCCCAGTCCGTGGCGCGCACCCTTGAGGCGCGGATCATCATTGCCTACACGGCAGATGGAAGCGCGTCTGGCGCTGACGTGATCCGCAGGCTTTGCCGGGAACTTGAATCCGATGCCGAAACCGTCGTGCGAAGTGTGACGATGACTGGACAGACGATCCCTGCGGTCCCGCGCGTTCTTCGTCTGGTAAGCCACGAATGGTTGCCAGATGCCGTGCGATCCGGAAACAAGTAGTGTGGGGATCGCTGGGGTCGGCGTCCGGGTCAGGGATGCCGTCGCGGTCTGACTTGACCCGGCTTCAACGTCGCGGCGTGAGGCTCGTACGCGCAATGCCCGATGATCCGTCGACCAGCGTATGGTCAAATCCGCGCTGGAGGCATGAATGACGAAGTACCTGTTTGTAACCGGCGGCGTAGTCTCGTCGGTTGGCAAAGGCATCACGGTCGCGTCCATTGGCCGAATTCTCAAGAACCGTGGGCTTCGTGTCTCCATCCAGAAGCTCGACCCTTACATCAACGTCGATCCGGGGACGATGAGCCCGTACCAGCACGGCGAGGTGTACGTCACGGACGACGGCGCGGAGACCGACCTTGACCTTGGTCATTATGAGCGTTTCATTGATGAGAACCTCACACGCGATAACAACGTTACCACCGGACAGATCTATGCGGAAGTGATCCGTAAGGAACGACGCGGTGACTATCTGGGCGGAACAATTCAGGTTATCCCTCACATCACCAATGAGATAAAGGGTCGCATTCTCCGGGTTGCCCAGCGCACGAAAGCGGACGTGCTAATCGTTGAGGTGGGTGGCACCGTCGGTGACATCGAGGGGCTACCGTTCCTCGAGGCCATACGGCAGTTCCGCAAGGATGCCGGTCGTCAGAATGTCTTCTACGTTCACGTGACACTGGTACCTCACTTGGGGGCTACTGGCGAGTTGAAGACCAAGCCGACCCAACATTCGGTCCAGGAACTCCGCAGGATTGGTATTCAGCCCGACGCGATCGTTTGCCGGTCTGACCACCCGCTCGACGCTGACGTCAAGGAAAAGATAGCCCTTTACTGCGACGTCTCGCCGCAGGCCGTCGTTTCGATGCCCACGCTGCCGGACATCTATGCAGTGCCGATGGTTCTTGAGGATGCGTCGTTTGGAAAGCTGATCTGCCATGAGCTTGGCTTGCCCGAGGCCGAAGTCGACCTCCGCGCATGGCGTGAAATGGTCATGCGCCTGGAAGCTGATGTTCCCGATGTCGAGATTGGCCTTGTGGGGAAGTACACGCAGTTGCACGATGCCTACTTGTCGGTGACTGAGGCGCTGCGTCATGCGGCGGCGATGCACGGCAGGCGCTTGCGTGTCAGGTGGATCAATTCGGAGGAGCTGGAACGTGCGTTGCCTTCGGATCCGGATGCGGTTCAGAAGGCTTTGGACGGTGTGCGTGGAGTGATAGTCCCGGGAGGATTCGGCAGCCGGGGTATCGAGGGAAAGATCGCGGCAATTCGTTTCGCTCGCAAGACGGGACTGCCATTCTTCGGGCTTTGCCTAGGAATGCAATGCGCGGTGATTGAGTTTGCCCGGAACGTCCTCGGTGAGCCGACAGCAAACAGCACGGAGTTTGATGCTGGGACGTCCGCTCCGGTGATCTCCTACATGGCCGACCAGACGGCCGACGGAGTGAAAGGCGGCACAATGCGCCTCGGCCAGTACGCATGTCACTTGACGCCAGGCAGTCACGCATCCGATGCATATGGGGTGAGTGTTGTGCATGAACGCCACCGTCATCGGCTCGAATTCAATAATGACTTCCGCGGAGCATTCGAGGAGGGCGGCATGGTGTTTAGCGGTCAGTCACCCGATGGTCGACTGGTCGAAATTGCCGAGTTGCCAGGACACCCGTTTTTTCTTGGAAGTCAGTTCCATCCCGAGCTCAAGTCGCGCCCGAATGCACCCCATCCGCTTTTCCTTGCGTTTGTCGGGGCGTGTATCGTCCGGCCAGTGGACGGCGAACAGACTGTGCTCCCACTCGAAGGAATTGGCGTCGAAGTCCCTACGTCGAACTGATTGTCCGGCTGCGGCGCAATGCGGAGGTCTCTTAACGATTCAGTGGCCTTTGTGTTCCTTGACACCTTTGGCAACCAGTGCTATCGTGTACATGTTGGTTTAGGGTCCGTGCGCAGGAAAGTCGCTTGCAACGCAAGTGATGCGCAGTTCCGCTAACTGCAATGCCCCGCGGAATTCACGCTTTGTTAGCGTCGACGGGCTCGCACGCAATTCTGCGCGCTGCGGTCAGGTTTCATGTTGGTGATTGCAGGTTCCCGGCCAGTCCGACATACCTTTTTCGCACTGAATTCGTGCGCGTTGTTCGACTTCTGTGTGACTTGACCAATCAAACGCATCCCTAGCGTGACCGTTGGCCGGTCATCTGTGCTGGGAAAGTCGCCTCTTACGCAGTGTTTGCTCAAAGAAACCCATGTATCACCCCGGGCAAAAGCCCGATGGTGTTGATGCGTGTTCGGTCATGGATTTCCGTGGCAATGCCTTCGCGAGGCAGGTTCGCTCACGCTCTCAGGGGCGTTCATGGACTTGCCCGACACCCTAGACTTCCGGAGCCCTGCGAGTGAACTACGCCGAACTCGAGCAAAAGACTGTTGATCAACTTCGCACAATGGCTAAGGACCGGGACATTCCAGACGTGGGAGGGCTCCGAAAGGCGGCACTCATCACGAAAATCCTCCTCGGTGCTGGGTCTGCACCCCAAGCGGCGAGCGGTCAAGGATCTGACAGACCCGGCGCGGGTGGCGCAGGCGCCGACACGGTGTCAGCCCCTCCACTTGGAGCCAATCCGGCGACCGCTGAGCCGACCGCGCTGGCGCCCGTGGTCACATCACGCCGTCCTGCGCCTATCCGTGCTCCGAGGGCGGGTCAAAGTGCAGTAAACGCAACTCGGGCGGTGCCGCTTGTTGACCCATCCCGAGAGGTGGAACAGTCTTCTGTCCCCGTTGATTTGCCGCCGGCAACTTCCACGACGGCTCCGAACGTCGGTGAAGGCCAGGCGACCGTCGATTCAAGTGTCGGCAGTGGGCCGCCGGTCCGGTCGGAGCCTCGGCGAGGACCCGCCAGAGGTGGACAGACGGAGCGGCGAGGCGATGGGCGTCCCGATCGTGGACCAGCGAATATTGATCCCTCCATCGTGACGGATCCTGGACCAAGTCCCGCCATGCTCGACCAAGCCAGCCCTTCCGGCGGGCAGCCGCTTCAACTGGCTTCGGAAGCCCCGGACCCAGGTGTGACTTCCCGCACCGATGGAAATGTACGGACGGGTTCCGATTCGCCGATGAATTCTGACGGTGCGTCAGAGGTCGAAACGGGTGCCAGGCTAGACGGCCCAGACCAGTCAACCGCTGCCGCTGTCCGAGGTTCGGCGTTTCCCGGGGGGCGTCCAGGGATGCCTGGGGGTCCACGTCCCCCGCATGGCGCTCAGTTGCCGGCCGCCGGTTCGCCTGCTGCCAGGCCATTTGATCGAAGAGACCGTGGTGGCAGAGGCGATCGGGGCGGGCGATTTGATCGTGGAGACCGTCCCTTCGGAGGGGAACGGGGCGCCGGTGGTGGAGAGCGTGGATACCAGACAGGCGGAGCATCTCCATCCGCAGGCGGATCAGGCTACGTGCCACCACCCCAACCAGTCCCCATCTCGAAGCAAGGCGTCCTGGAAATCATGGACGAGGGATATGGCTTCTTGCGGTTGGATCGCCACTGGATGCCCGGCCCTGACGACATCTATGTCGCGCAGGCGCAGATACGACGGTTCAGCCTCCGGACTGGTGACCTGATTGTTGGTCAGATGCGTGCTCCCAAGGACTCGGAAAAGTTTGCGAGTCTCCTTCGGATCGAGACAGTGAATGGGGTTGAACCGGAGAGCGCGAAGCGGCGACCGGTCTTTGATGAGCTGACGGCCATCTTTCCCAACCGCATGTTCGACCTGGAAATGAAGGGCATCACCGGTCAGCGCGAATTGCAGCAGGCGAACCTTTCAAACCGAGTGATTAACCTGCTTTCGCCAATCGGGAAAGGACAGCGAGGCCTGATCGTTTCACCGCCGAAAGCTGGCAAAACGATGCTGCTCAAGGGGATCGCCCACGCCATTACGCGTAACCAGCCCGAGGCGTACGTCATGGTCGCGCTGATTGGTGAGCGCCCGGAGGAAGTGACTGACTGGCAGAAGACGGTTCCGGGTGCGGAAGTCATCTCCTCTACTTTTGACGAGCCTGCCGAGAGCCACTCACGCGTTGCGGAGATGTGCCTGGAACGCGCGAAACGGGTCGCTGAAACCGGGAAGGACGTGGTGATCTTGCTTGACAGCATCACCCGTCTGGCGCGGGCTTACAACCAGTGCGTCCCGCCAAGTGGGCGCACGCTTTCAGGTGGCATGGATCCTGCAGCCCTGTTTCCGCCGAAACGGTTTTTTGGTGCGGCGCGGAACATCGAGGAGGGTGGAAGCCTGACAATCATCGCGACTTGCCTTGTTGAGACAGAGAGCCGGCTTGACGACCTTATTTATGAGGAATTCAAGGGGACTGGCAACATGGAGCTGCGCCTCGATAGGAAGCTGCAAGAAAAGCGAATCTTCCCGGCGATCAGTGTTCAGGCATCCAGTACTCGCCGTGATGAGTTGCTCTTGGAAGAGACCGTCTTCCGTCAGGCCGTGATGCTGCGGCGCATGTTGGCCGCGATTGGAACCAATGAGGCCGTCGAGGCGATGCTTGACCGGATGAGCAAGACCGAAACCAACCATGAGTTCCTGATGTCGATGTCAAAAGCGAAGGCAATGGTCTAGACCGGCCGGGCTTTTGGGTATAGTCATTGGGTCATGCCGAAGTGGCGGAATTGGTAGACGCGCTACGTTCAGGGCGTAGTGGGAGTACTCCCGTGCGGGTTCGAGTCCCACCTTCGGCACCACCTGCCCGACCAGTGATGGTCGGGCAGTTTCATTTGTAGGGTTTGTGAATCTATCGGCCGCGTCGGGCGGTGTTGGTATAGTTCGGAGGCGCAAAAATCTCGCTTTACTAATTTGTGAAGATGAACGGGTGGCAGGCTGCGAGCCTCGCATCTCAGTTCGGCGTTGCGGTGATATCGGGTCTGGCAGGCGGGGTTTTTGCCGGTCGATACGCAGATGGGCATTTTGGAACTACTCCTGCTTTCCTGCTTCTGGGACTGTTCGGGGGTTTCATGACCAGCCTGTACCTCATGTACGCAATCTATCGGCTGCAAGTTGTGAACCGAGTGGGGCCGAAAGGCTCAAGCGATCCTGACCGATAAAGCCGTCGCAATTGATTGGGTGGGCGTGGGGCCGAATTTGGACGTAACGCCACGAAACCGGGTCATCTATTTTCAGATGACATTTGTCTGAGGCAACGATTGCATGGAACTGCACGCCAGTCTTAAGGCTGAGGAGCTCTTCTTCATCGGGCCCGTTGGGATCACCAATTCGATGGTGATGGCGTGGATGGCGATTGCTTTGCTCGTCGTGGTTGGCTGGCTTGGCGGTCGTGCCCCGGCACTCGTGCCGTCGGGCATCCAGAACTTTCTTGAGTTCGTCATTGAGTTCCTCTACAACACTGTCATCTCGACGGCGGGCCCGCAGGGTCGGCGCATCTTCCCGCTATTCGCCACGATCTTCGTCTTCATCCTGACGTCGAATTACATGGCCCTGCTTCCGGGCGTCGGAACAATTTCCGTGCCAAACCCGAAAGTTCATGGTGCGATGGCCAAGCCTCACAGCCTTGTCGCGGTTGCTGAGGCTGCCGAGGCGGTGGGTAGCCGCCCGAGCTCCCAAGGATCACCCGAACCGGCGGAACATCACGAGTTGGAGACCGTGCATCTGTTCAGGGCGGCAAACGCCGACCTGAACATGACGCTCGGCATGGGGTTGATCGCGTTCATTTTCATCCATGCGTCGGGGGTGTTGGCACACGGGACGAAGGGATATCTTCAGGAGCTTGCTACACCTTGGTTTCTTACACCTATCAAGGTGATGATCGAGGGGTTCGTGCCCGTCTCTCTGTCAATGCGGTTGTTCGGAAACGTCTTCGGCGGAGAGATGCTGATGGCAGTCATGAATTGGCCAATCGTTGCAGTGCCATTCATGGGAATGGAATTATTGTTCGGCTTCATCCAAGCGGTCATCTTCGGGATGCTGACCCTGATCTTTACGACGCTGGCGACTTATATCCCGGCAGGGCACGGAGGGCATGGTCACGGAGACGGTGATCATGGAGATGGCCACGGAGGTGGTCACTGACCCGCAGAGTTGCAATGGTTTGTGTCCGCTCTTGAGACGCACCAGACGCAGGGGGTTGACAGGGCCGGGGGCTTCCCGCGGCTCACTTCCTTTCTGCCTTTGACGGTGTTTGGTGGTAGTAGGGCTAGACCTTCAAGGTTTCCCGCCACCTGTTCGGCGACCTGGCGAGGTCTTCGTCCACAGTTACGCATTGGAGGGTTTTGAAATGTTCCTGCAGTTTGGGGAATCTCTAACAGTTCAAGAGGCTGCGAAATTCGCAGCAGCATTTGCGATTGCAGTCGGTGGAATTGGACCAGCGATTGCGATTGGCATGGGTGTTCGTGGTGCGATGGATGCAATCGGGCGGAACCCTGAGGCTGAGAATGCCGTTCGGACCACGATGATCATTGGCCTTGGCCTTGCCGAAGCCATTGCGATTTACTGTTTGGTTATCGCCCTGATCATTGCGTTCGTATAGCGCGATTTCGCTGAAAGGTGGTTCCAGCGGGATTATTCCCCCGCCTGGGGCCACCCGCAGGTGGAGTGGTCAAGTCAAGTGAGGCGTCTGGCGGCGATATGAATTCCCTTTCATCGCTGGATGGCTGAATAATCCGGAGCGAGGTAGGCAGACGTCACATGGGACTTTTTGAGCAGCTCGGGCTTGACCCATACAAGTTGGCCATTCAGTCGTTCAATTTCCTTGTGTTGCTCTACCTGCTTAACCGGCTTGCATACAAGCCGGTGTTGCGGATGTTTGATGAGCGGGCATCGCGCATCAAGTCTGACCTTGACGACGCGAAGCGGATGCGTGAGGAAGGCGAACGTGATCGCCAAAGGTACCGGGACCAATTGAACCGAGCCCGTGATGAAGCGCGGGCCGTGCTCGATGAGGCGGCGAATGTTGCTTCGCGGATTCGCGAACAGGCCATGTTCGACGCCGAGGCCACAGCCTTGGGAATCATTGCGCGGGCGAGGCAAGACATCGCCCGCGAGCGCGATGCTGCGCTGAAGGAGTTGCGAGGCGAAGTCGCCACGATTGCCATCATGGCTGCGACTCGTGTTGTCAAGAGAAGCTTGAACACTGAGGATGCGCGCCGGATTATTGACGAGGCGCTCGCCGACACCGAACTGGCGACAAAGGCCGACTGATGGCGCGACGTACGCTCGCCTCCAAACGGTTCGCCGAGGCCATTGCGTCCATAGCGTCCTCAGGAAACTCCTGGAGTGCATGGTCCCGTGACATGCATATCCTTCACGAGGCACTTGAGGATGACTCATTCAGGGCCACGATCAGCAACCCCCATATCAATGCTGCCACTCTTGATGTCATTGAGCATCTCAAGCTTGGTACTGATCTTCAGTTAGGCACACGTCACTTCCTGGCAGTCATGGCGCGTCGACGTTCCTTGCACTTGCTTCCCGAGGTCATTGAATGGTTCGGTGAGCTTGCAGACAGGGCATCCGGAGTTCGACGCGTGATCGTGACGGCGGCAACCGAATTGTCAGGCGAGGAGGTCCAGCGGGTTCGCGAACGCGTCGCTGGGGCAGCTGGTGATGCTTCGAATGTATCGGTAACGGTTCGCTTGGATCCTGAAATACTGGGTGGCCTGACGATCCGAGAGGGCGACCAGATCTTTGATTACAGTGTTCGCACACGGCTGGAAGTGCTGCGCGAGCGCATGTCGTGATGCCCGCGCTTCGGCAGAACTGTCAACCGAGAGGACGAGGACATGGCTATCCGATCTGAAGACATTGTCAAGTCGCTAGTCGACCAAATTAGCGGCTTTGATCAGCCGGTACGTACGACGAATGTGGGTACGGTTGTCGAAGTTGGCGACGGCATCGCCCGGATTTACGGGTTGTCGCAAGCAATGGCTGGTGAGTTGCTGGACTTTGGCAACGGCACCCTTGGCATGGCCTTGAACCTCGAGGAGGACACGGTCGGAGCCATTATCCTGGGCGACTACAAGGCGATTGCTGAGGGCACTGAGGTTCGTACAACGGGCCGGATTGCTCAGGTTCCTGTTGGCGACGCGCTTCTCGGTCGGGTTGTCAATCCGGTTGGTGAGCCTCTGGACGGAAAAGGGCCGATCAACGCGACAGAGTTTCGTCCCGTTGAGGTTGTGGCGCCGGGCGTGATCATGCGTCAAGAGGTTCGAGTCCCCCTGCAGACGGGGATCAAGTCCATCGATGCCATGATCCCGATCGGGCGCGGTCAGCGGGAATTGATCATCGGCGACCGGGCAACCGGCAAGACCGCGATCGTCACCGACACCATCATCAATCAGGCGCGGCAGAAGACCGGTGTCGTGTGCATCTACGTCGCAATTGGACAGAAGGAGGCAAAGGTCTCCCAGCTTGTTCGAACGCTTGAGGAAAATGGTGCTCTTGCCAATAGCATCATTGTCATCGCATCGGCATCAGCCTCGGCTTCGCTCCAGTACCTGGCTCCGTACGCTGGCGCAGCCATGGGCGAGTATTACCGGGATAGTGGTCGGGACGCCTTCATTGCGTATGACGACCTCACCAAGCACGCATGGGCGTACCGTGAGGTTTCACTTCTGTTGAGGCGCCCACCTGGTCGTGAGGCATACCCTGGGGACGTGTTCTATCTCCATAGCCGCCTTCTCGAAAGAGCGGCGCGCCTGTCGGAGGAGTATGGCGGAGGTTCCCTGACCGCCTTTCCGATCATCGAGACCCAGCTGGGTGACATCTCCACATACATTCCGACGAACGTCATCTCCATCACGGACGGCCAGATTTTCCTGCAGGGCGACTTATTCAATGCGGGTATCCGGCCGGCGGTGAACGTTGGTCTGTCGGTCTCCCGCGTGGGTGGTGCTGCGCAGACGCGTGCGATGCGCGGTGTTGCAGGGCGCCTACGACTTGATATGGCGCGGTTCCGGGAACTGGCGGCGTTTGCGCAGTTTGGCTCCGATCTCGACAAGGCCACCCAAGCGCAGTTGACTCGTGGTCAGAGATTGCAAGAGTTGCTGAAGCAACCTCAGTACGAACCCCTCGGTGTTGAGGATGAAGTACTTTCCATCTTCTCCGGCGTGAGTGGCCGTCTTGACAACATCGACATAACCGAAGTCGGACGATACGAACGGGAGCTCCATCAGTTCGTTCGTTCGACCCATCCGGAACTTTGTGAGCGGATTTTGACAGAACGGCAGGAGAGCACGAGCCGCCTCAATGCTGCTCTCGTCGAGACCCTGAACAAGGTCATCGACGAGTTTGAAGCGCGGGTCTGGCGGAGCGCG
>Ga0209401_1002745_pt1 | contig 11291 bp, 8 predicted proteins | sample M_140807_MF_Meta_FD_187318 | JGI IMG/M metagenome (GOLD analysis project Ga0209401, IMG submission 187318) | Freshwater microbial communities from Lake Montjoie, Canada to study carbon cycling - M_140807_MF_MetaG (SPAdes) (version 2) | ecosystem: Environmental > Aquatic > Freshwater > Lake...
ATTTGAAAGGTGCGATGACTGGTTGCTCAGTACCTGCAACAACTCCAGTGGTGATCTTAACAATCCCTTGTGCTGCGCTGCCAGGAATCTCGAACATGATCGAAGCAAGAGTTTCTTCCATGATTGCGCGAAGTCCACGAGCACCTGTCTCACGCTTGATTGCCTCTTCAGCAATTGCGTCTAGCGCATCAGCATCAAACTCAAGCTCGAAACCATCTAGTTCAAACATTCTTTGATACTGCTTGACCAGAGCGTTCTTTGGCTCAGTCAAGATCTGGATGAGTGAAGGCTTGTCTAGTGGAGTAACAGAAGCAAGAACTGGAAGGCGACCAATGAATTCTGGAATCAGGCCGAACTTACGAAGGTCTTCAGGCTGGACCTGAGTAAAGATATCTGTCTCTTCGTCCTTGTTACGGATCTCGGCACCGAAGCCAATACCCTTCTTACCGATACGGCCCTGAACGATAGTTTCGAGACCAGCAAAAGCACCAGCAACAATGAAGAGGATGTTTGTTGTGTCCATTTGAATGAATTCTTGCTGTGGGTGCTTACGTCCGCCCTGAGGAGGAATAGAGGCAACAGTTCCTTCAAGAATCTTTAGAAGTGCTTGCTGAACACCTTCACCTGAGACATCTCGGGTAATTGAAGGGTTCTCAGCTTTGCGAGAGATCTTGTCGATTTCGTCGATGTAGATAATGCCGTGCTCTGCACGCTTCACATCGCCATCAGCAGCTTGGTAAAGCTTGAGCAGGATGTTCTCGACGTCTTCACCGACGTAGCCGGCTTCAGTCAAGGTAGTTGCGTCAGCAACTGCAAAAGGGACGTTTAGTTTCTTAGCTAGGGTCTGAGCTAGATAGGTCTTACCACAACCGGTTGGACCGACCATCAAAATGTTTGACTTAGCGATTTCAATCGCATCGTGCTCTTTACCTGAGGCAGTTAGAGTCCCACGAGAACGAATGCGCTTGTAGTGGTTGTAGACGGCAACGGAAAGGGCCTTCTTAGCCTGAGTCTGACCGATTACATACTCGTCTAGGAAACTATAAATTTCCTTAGGTCTTGGTAGTTCAAAATCTTCGACAGCCGCTTTAGGCTTGCCCATTTCCTCAAGGATGATCTCATTACACAGGTCAATACATTCATTACAGATGTAAACACCTGGGCCTGCGATAAGTTTGACGACCTGCTTCTGTGTCTTTGAACAGAAGTTACATTTGAGCATGTCGCCAGATTCGCTGAGTCTAGTCATGTCTTTAAGCCTACCCAGCAACTAAGACATTGGCACTTAGGCAAGCCAGAACGGCAAAGACAAAGGCCAGGAGAGGAAATCCCGTCCTGGCCTTGATCTTGTAGCTAATTACTTAATCCAGTAGACCTTGGCGTCGGTTCCCTTATTTGCTCCGTATACCTTGGCTCTAATGACTTGAAGTCCGAGGGTACCCTTTGCTGATGAAACCTTGATTGTGACCTTACCTGTGGCATCTGAGATTTCAGACCACTCTTCAAGTTCATTACCTTCACCGAAAGACTCAAAGGTGACTGTAGTTCCCTTAACTAGGGCACCTGACAGGTTGGTCAGCTTGAAGCTGATTTCCTTCGAAGTTCCAGCCTTAACCTTTTGAGTTGTCGTTAGAGCAGTCAACTTAGGGTTTACAAAGTGCAGAAAGAGCAAATCTTTGTCTTCTAGACGTTCCGCAGTATCGCTCGGGTGAGCCTGCATGCTTGGGGCAATTGTTGACTGGAGACACATGGTGTCATCGCCACAGTCAATTCCCTTGGAATACTGGTTCAGTTTGTTTAGAGCGGTTGGATACTGCTCCCCTGAAATGTTCCAGTTCTTCATGGTGAAGGTAGCTTTACCGAAAGTGTCAGTCCTTCCGATAATTGCGGTCTCACCAGCACCCATTTGAGGTTGGTCACCACACCAGTCGCGAACAATCGCACTTGAGTTAGGGCGGTTGCTACCTGGGTAGTTAGTAGTCATTGTGGTGGAGAAAGTTGTCTTGGAACAAGAAGCACGTTTGTTTACGATCAAGTAGACAGTAGTGTTGGTAATTGCCACTCCAGCTGCGTTGGTGTATTTGTATGTCAGAGATATATCACTCTTGACATCTGCATACATAGCAATGGCGTTTAGCCCCTTACCGTAGAACTGATCCCAGTTACCCTTTGCATCCGCAGTTAGGTTTACGGTGTTAGTAGCTCCTGGTAGTGGAGAAACTAAACGCATGATGTAGTTACCCTTTACTGGGGCAACATATGCTGCATACGCTGGTTGGATAGCTAGTGAGCCTAGAACAGCTAACGATGTTATTCCGCCAACTATTAGTCTGCGTATCTTCTTGTTCATTTGTTGCCTTTCGTTTTGATTACTAATTGAAGCTCTAGTTGGTTGTTACTTTTCCAACTCCATCAACTGAGTAGTAACGCACCCAGTCGATTTTGATGTTTGATTCGTTCAAGCTCGGATCGATGCTTCCTCCGAAGTGCCCACCCATGGCTAAATTGAAGATTGCGTAGAAGCTCGGGTCTTTACCCTGAGCGTTTGGACCAAGTGGCCATCTAGTTAAACCTGAATCTGATTTCCTCATGCTGTATACGAGGATGTCATCGATGAAGAAGCTAATCTCCTCAGGCTCCCACATCATTCCATAACGGTGGTAGTCAGCACTTAGATCAACCATGGCATCTCTGGTTCCACCCTTGTATTCATGACCGCCGCCACTTTTTGCGTAGTGAACAGTTCCATAAGTTATTCGAGGGTAGGTTCCCTTGAACTCCATGATGTCTAACTCACCGCAGGCAGGCCAAGGAGTTGTTGCGATGTTAGTACCCAACATCCAGAACGCCGGCCAAGTTCCCTCACCTGCTGAAAGTTTGATTCTTGATTCCATGTATCCGTAGGTAAATGCAACCTTGTTGTATGTGGTGATCTTTCCGCTTAGCCACTCACACTTACCGAAGTAACAGTTGTAGTTAGTCGAGTTAGTTTGACGGGTAGCAGTGATGGTCAGATTTCCCTGTGTTGAACCATCGTGAGTGTTCTTAGAAGCTAGGTAATACTGTCTCTCGCTATTACCCCAACCACAGTTTTTATAGGGAGCGTCACAACCATCGGTTGTATCCGCAGTCCACTTGGTTGCATCAGGTGCAGTACCTTGCGCTCCATTGAACTCATCAGCCCAAAGCAATGTCTTGACGACAGGTTGAGGTTCAACTCCGATGGATAGCAACCTATCGATTGGAACTGAGGCGAGGTACTGGTCATTAGCTGGAGCTGCTGCTCTAACAATGCAATCCCCTAGAGCCTTTGCGTGAACCTTTGTTCCGATGATTGAACAGGTGGTTGGAGTCAGCGATGTGAATACAGCATCAGGTCCAGCTGTAACTGCAAACAGCTGCTGATCCTCAGCACCCAGGAACATATCAGCTGGTTGCCCAAACAAAACAGAGTTGCCGAGCTTAGAAACTTTAGGTGTTGCTGTAACTACAACACCAGGTGATACATATTTACCGCTGAGGGATGAAACAGTGAAGCGATAGCTTGAGTTATTTGTGAGTCCCGTGAATCTAACCGAGGTGGGAGCTGGTGAGAGTGTCTTTACACTCGACCAAGATCCCTTAGTTGCTGTGACACGATAGCCAGTGATCTTGTACTTAGAAGTACTGACTGCCTTTGCCCATTTCACTAGTGCCGAAGCATTGCTGGCAACAGCCGTTACATATTTGGGTTTAGACAATGAGGAGTTGACTGTTGCGGCGTTAGTCACATTGCCAAATGAGACCATGGCCATAATCAGGCTGGTAAAGCCAAATAGTCTGATTGCTGTGCGCAACTTTAAATCCTCAATAACTAGCGTGGAGGCGTTTCGCACAAAACGTTCTCTTCAGGCTAACAGAGGATTAGCCAATAGTGGCTAGATAACTTAGTTGCTATGTGGAAATGTGACCTAGGACTTGCGAGAGGTTAGAACCTGGTCAATCAAGCCATATTCCAAAGCTTGAGCAGCAGTCAAAATCTTGTCGCGCTCAATGTCCTTGCTAACTTCAGCAACAGGCCTATTTGAGTGCTTAGAGATTGTCTCTTCCAGCCACACACGCATGCGCATGATTTCAGCTGCCTGAATCTCAATGTCAGATGCCTGTCCACGACCGCCACCACCAGAAGCTGGCTGGTGAATCAGGATAGTCGAGTTAGGTAGCGCTAGCCGCTTGCCAGGTGCTCCACCGGCTAGCAATACAGCAGCAGCAGAAGCAGCTTGTCCTAGACAGACAGTCTGAATCTGAGGCTTGATGTATTGCATGGTGTCGTAGATAGCAGTTAGAGCTGTGAATGAACCACCAGGAGAGTTGATATACATAGTGATATCGCGATCAGGATCCTGAGATTCAAGAACTAGTAGCTGAGCCATGATGTCATCAGCTGTTACGTCATCAACCTGTGCACCAAGGAAAACAATTCTGTCTTCAAAGAGCTTGGTGTATGGGTCAAGGTGACGGTAACCGTAAGGAGTTCTCTCTTCGAAAGAAGGAAGGATGTATCTAGCTTCAGGCATGTTGTTAGTTGTCATTATTTCTATCCCTTACTTCTTGCCTACGCCAGTTGAAACTGCTGCGAATTCTTGAATGTGATCAACGAAGCCATATTCCAAAGCCTCTTGAGCATTGAACCAACGGTCACGGTCACCATCAGCCATAACCTGCTCAACGGACTTTCCGGTCTGCTTTGCAGTGATTGCTGCTAGCTGCTTCTTCATGTCGTTGATTAGGAAAGCCTGAGTCTGAATGTCAGCAGCTGTTCCACCGAAACCACCTAGTGGCTGGTGAAGGAGAACACGAGTGTTAGGGGTTAGGAATCTCTTACCCTTAGTTCCAGCGGTTAGTAGGAACTGACCCATTGATGCACACATACCAATACCAACGGTGACAACATCGTTTGGCACGTATTGCATGGTGTCGTAGATAGCCATACCAGCGGTGATAGAACCACCTGGTGAGTTGATGTATAGGAAGATGTCCTTGGTTGAGTCTTCAGCTGCTAGAAGCAGCATCTTGGCGCAGATCTCATTCGCATTGTCATCGCGAACGTCATCGCCTAACCAAATGATTCGGTCCTTAAGCAGTCTCTCGAAGACGTTGCTCAGTTGAGTATTTTCAGCCATCTATAGTTCCTCTATCTTTGTGTGGTGCCTAATCAAGATAACCGAGGAAACCGCTAAATCTTCGCAGTGTTCGCCACAGGCAAATTTAGTCGTGGTCGTGACCCTCGTGGTTCTCAGGAGCAAAGCCATCATCAGTCTTAGTGAATTCGGCTAGGTCAACCTTCTTGCCATCGCTGTCGGTAACTACAGCAGCCTCAAGAACAACAGATAGTGCCTTGCGACGAGCTACCTCAGCTACGAATGAAGGAATCTGACCCTGCTCATCAACTACCTTGACGAACTCGTTAGGCTCCATGCCGTAAGACTGGCTTGCCTGAATCAAGTACTGAAGCAATTCATTTTCGTTAACCTTGACCTGCTCAGCTTCAGCAATTGCATCTAGCAACATCTGAACCTGGAAAGACTTGGTTGACTCAACGATTACCTCTGCACGGTGCGGGTCATCGCTAGCCTTGCCTTCGCTTTCTAGGTGACGCTCAACATCAGCGTTGATAAGTTCTTCTGAAACAGGGACATCAACCAAAGTTAGTAGCTGCTCAGTTAGTAGTTCACGAGCCTGAAGACCTTGAGTGTATGACTTGCTTCTCTTGATCTGGTCTTCTAGAGATGAGCGAAGTTCCTTGACAGTGTCGAACTCGCTAGCCATCTGTGCCCAAGCATCATCAATAGCCGGGAGTTCGCGTTCCTTCACTGCATTTAGAGTCACAGTGATTTCAGCTTCCTGGCCTGCCTTGTCGCCACCAACAAGCTTGCTCTTGAAAGTTGTGGTCTCACCTGCAGTCAATGTGTCTAGTGCATCATCGATGCCATCTAGTAGTGAATCGCTACCAATCTCGTAAGAGATGTTCTGAGCCTGGTCGATCTGAGTTCCATCAACTGATGCAGTCAAATCAATAGAGGTGAAATCACCCTTCTTGGCAGGACGCTCAACAGTGATTAGAGTTCCAAAGCGTGAACGTAGACGATCTAGTTCTGCTTCAACCTCAAACTTGTCAACCTTGATGGTGTCAACCGTTACCTTCAAACCCTTGAACTCAGGAAGTTTGATTTCAGGTCTAACTTCAACTTCGATTTCAACAACTAGATCTCCAGCAAAAGTCTTCTCATCTGGAGTTGACTTCACATCAGCTGAAGGCTGACCAAGTGGACGAAGTTTTTCCTGCTCAATAGCTTTGCGGTAAATAGAGTCAAGACCGTCGTTGATTGCGTGAGCCAAGATAGCTCCACGGCCAACTCTTTGATCAAGAATTGCAGCTGGGATCTTGCCCTTACGGAAACCAGGAATGTTTACTGTCTCAGCGATGTGCTCGTAGGCGTGATCAAGACTTGGCTTGAAATCTTCTGGGTTCACCTCGATGGTTAGCTTCACACGGGTTGGGGTTAGGCGTTCAACTACAGTCTTCAACGGTATCTCCTGAGCAAGGTTTCACTAAAAGTGAACCGGTTTTGTTTATCAAAAATGGTCGGGGTGACAGGACTCGAACCTGCGATATCCTGCTCCCAAAGCAGGCGCGCTAGCCACTACGCTACACCCCGGTGGTTTTTACCCTTACTTTCGTAAGAACAAAACAACCTTGGTAATCCTAACCCATAGAATGTATTTACGCTTAAAGTTCTAAGCATTGCGGATGTAGCTCAATGGTAGAGCCTCAGTCTTCCAAACTGATGGTGCGGGTTCGATTCCCGTCATCCGCTCCAATTACCTCTGACAGCCTGGGCACCAGTAGAGCTTCCTAGTGGCCATAATCTCGATAACTACGGTCCCAGAGCACCTCAAACAGGGTAAACCCTCACGTTTATAGACATAGTTCCGGTCAGCCTTCTTAGGCCGTTTAGTCAGCAATTCTTCTCTGGTGATCATGAATCCAGTCTTAACCCCGACCTTCATCAACTTCACCGAATCTTCCCAAAGTGCTACTACCTGCTCGTCAGATAGTTGATTTCCTAAAACATGTGGACTAATTCCAGCCCTGAACAGAATCTCTGCTCGATAGACATTGCCAATTCCGCTGATGACATCCTGATTCATTAGCAGCAGCCCGATAGCACTCTTTGACGATCTAACTCGGTCAACAAACTTGGCTTGCTGGATTAGTTTTGGGTCAACGTTAGTTGGGTCTGGACCCAAACGCTTCTCAATTAACTTCACTGACTTGGTATCGATAACTTCACAAACTGTTGGGCCACGAAGATCAGCAATATTGTCTTCATCGAAGAACCGAACTCGAACAGCCCCGGTGAGAGTTTCTTCTTTATCTCGAGCAACAAATCTCCACTTGCCGTAAATACCTAAATGCACACGACAGGTTAGTTTGTTATCGAAATCAATAAAGAGCTGCTTACCGATTGCTCTGACATTTTTGATCTTGTGACCGGAGATGAGCTCTGCTTCAGAACTAAATCTCCCCTGTGGTGAATCAACTTGAACAGGCTTTCCCTTAAACAACTTATTCAGTTGATTAGCGTGACGTTGAACTGAATGACCCTCAGGCATAGAGATTAAAGAATCTCACCGGTTTGTTCGTAGATCCCGATCTTGCCGATTCTGCGAATGTGTCTTTCATCCTGAGAGAAAGGTTCTCCAACAAAAGCATTAATAAGTTCTAGAACTTCTTCCTGGTTGTGTTGACGAGCCCCAACTGCAACCACATTGGCGTCATTGTGTTGGCGTGCAAGCTTTGCTGTGTCCAGGTTCCAGACCAGAGCTGCTCTGATTCCCTTGACCTTGTTTGCAGCAATCTGCTCACCGTTACCAGAACCACCTAGAACGATACCTAGAGCCTGAACCCCAGCATCCTCGTCTGCTCTAACCCCAAGAGCTGCATTTATGCAGAAACTTGGGTAGTCATCCAGCGGGTCATATTCCTTAGGTCCATGGTCAAATACCTCGTGGCCAGCCCTGGTTAGCTCGGCAATAAGGAAATGGCTCAGGTCTAGACCTGCGTGGTCTGTGGCTATGTGTATACGCATTTAGGGCTTCTTTTTATGGTTATCGTTGGTCAATACTAGGCTAGTTCCTAATAACCCTTAACAACCATTGGAGTTTGTAATGCCTGCAGAAAACCTAACCCGCCTGGAAGCCATTGAGCGTGCCGAGCTAGTTGAGGTCCACTCATACTCAGTCGAACTAGATCTTCAGAAAGGCGAAGAAGTCTTTGGTGTTACCACCACTGTTAAATTCAACAGCCACAAGATCGGTGCCTCTACTTTCATTGACGCCATCACCAAGACCGTTCACCGAGTAACCCTAAACGGCAAGGATCTAGATGTCGCTTCAGTCAGCGATGGCATCCGTATCCAGCTAGGTAACCTTCAGGCAGAGAACGAACTAGTTGTGGTTAGCGATAACCCATACATGCACACCGGTGAAGGTCTGCACAGATTTGTTGACCCAGTTGATAACGAGGTCTACCTATACACCCAGTTTGAAGTTCCAGACTCAAGAAGAATGTTTGCAGTCTTTGAGCAGCCGGATCTAAAGGCAACTTTCCAGTTCACAGTTTCAGCTCCTTCAAAGTGGAAGATGATTTCTAACTCCCCTACCCCAACTCCAGTTGATAGAGGCGATGGAACATCAATCTGGGTATTCGCTCCAACTTCAAGAATCTCCTCATACATCACAGCTCTTATCGCAGGTCCTTATTCAGAGTGGCGTGACCAGCTAACCTCAAGCGATGGCAGAACTATCCCACTTGGTGTTTACGGAAGATCATCTCTGGCTAAATACATCGATGCTGATTACATCTTCGAAAAGACTAAAGAAGGTTTCACTTTCTTCGAAGAGCAGTTCCAGTATCCATACCCATTTGAGAAGTATGACCAGCTCTTTGTTCCTGACTTCAACGCAGGTGCGATGGAGAATGCAGGAGCTGTAACAATCACTGAGAGCTATGTCTTCCGAGGAGCTGTAAACGGCTTCATCAAGGAAAGAAGAATCATCACTGTTCTTCACGAACTTGCTCACATGTGGTTCGGTGACCTTGTCACCATGCGTTGGTGGAATGACCTATGGCTCAACGAGTCATTCGCGGAATACGCTTCATACCTTGCAACTGCAGAAGCAACCGAATACAAGGAAGCGTGGACTACATTTACGTCTCACGAGAAGTCATGGGCATACCGTGAAGACCAGATGCCTTCAACTCACCCAGTTGTTGCAAACATCCGTGATCTAGAAGATGTTCAGGTGAACTTCGACGCTATTACCTACGCAAAGGGTGGCTCAGTTCTGAGACAACTTGTTGCCTGGGTAGGTCAAGAGAACTTCATGAAGGGTCTTGCTTCATACTTCAAAAAGCACGCTTTCGGTAACGCAGAACTAGTAGATCTACTAACCGAACTAGAGCTAACCTCAGGTCGCGAACTTCGTGACTGGTCAAAGCTATGGCTTGAGACCTCAGGTGTTAACACTCTTCGTGCAGAACTAACCGAAGATGCTGATGGCAACATCTCATCATTTGCTGTAATGCAGTCACACCACCCTGACTACCCAACTCTTAGACCTCACCGTCTAGGCATTGGTTATTACAACAACCAGAACGGCAAACTTGTCCGCACCCACCGTGTTGAAATCGACATCGATGGCGCTAAGACCGAAGTTCCAGAACTTGTTGGAACAGCACGTCCTGACCTCATCCTTCTAAACGATGGTGACTTGGCTTACGCAAAGCTTCGTCTAGATGAGCGTTCATGGCAGACCACTTTGGATCACCTAGCCGACTTCACCGATTCACAGGCAAGAGCTCTCCTTTGGGGTGCCGCATGGGACTCAACAAGAGATGCTGAAGCAGATCCAAAGGACTTTGTTCACCTAGTTCTAAAGAACATTGCAACTGAGTCAAACGCAACAGCGATGATGACACTTTTGAACCAGTTGGTAACTGTTCAGAGCATGTATCTAAAGCCTGAAAACAGAGCAGAGTACAAAGCCAAGATTGGCGATGCACTTCTAAAGATGGCAAGAGATGCAGAAGCCGGTTCAGAAGCTCAGCTTCAGTTCCTAAAGTTCACTCCTCGCTTTGCTTCAACACCTGAGCACGCAACTTATCTTCGAGCAATCCTTTCTGGAGAAGAGAAGCTTTCAGGTCGCGAGATTGACACTGACCTAAAGTGGGATCTACTTACCGGTCTAGTCACTTTAGGTGCTGCAGATGTTGCGGAAATCGATGCAATGTTGGCAACTGACAACACTGCAAATGGACAAAAAGCTGCAGCTCTAGCTAAGGCATCAGTTCCAACCGCAGAAGCTAAGGCAGCAGTTTGGCACACAGCCGTTGAAACTAACGACTGGTCAAACACCATCCTGCAGTATTCAACTCTTGGTTTCTCAAGAGGAGCAAACATTGAACTCCTTGCTCCTTATGTTGAGAAGTATTTCCAGGATGTATTGAAGATCTGGAATACCAAGACCTTCAAGATGGCTGAGTATGCAATCGTGAACCTTTACCCAATCACCATTGCAACTAAGGAACTAGCAGATAAGACCAGAGCGTTCTTGGACACTACTGAGATCACTGCTATTCCTGCACTTCGTCGACTATTGGTTGAGAACCTAGATCCAATTGACCGTGCTCTCAAGGTTCAGGCAAAAGACAACTAACTATGTTCAACTCTGATTTCGCTGATGCACTAGCGGCCTTTTATGTGAACTGGGGTCCAGCTATTCGTATTGTGGCAACCATCTTGGCTGCCCTAGTACTTAGAGCAGTGCTGCAGTTCTCAATTAGAAGATTGATCAAAGGCGTTGCCCTAAGCGTTAGAAAGCTTGAAGGAGTTGAACACTCTCCAGTTGCTCAAGCTCGTCTAATGCAGCGCACCAGAACCATTGCTTCCGTTCTAGGCAACCTCTCAACCTGGGGACTTATGTTCGCAGTTGTGAGCGTTGTTCTCGCTGAAGCTGGTGTCTCCCCTGGCGCTATCTTCGCTGGTGCTGGAATCTTGGGTGCTGGTATTGGTTTCGGTGCTCAGTCACTTGTGAAGGACCTGATCTCTGGTTTGTTCATCGTCTTTGAAGATCAATACGGTGTTGGCGATTCAGTTGACCTAGGTCAAGCAAGCGGTGTTGTTGAGAGCGTTGGCCTTCGCGTTACCCAGGTTAGAGATCTAGAAGGAACTCTTTGGTTTGTCCGT
>Ga0209401_1002746_pt1 | contig 11287 bp, 10 predicted proteins | sample M_140807_MF_Meta_FD_187318 | JGI IMG/M metagenome (GOLD analysis project Ga0209401, IMG submission 187318) | Freshwater microbial communities from Lake Montjoie, Canada to study carbon cycling - M_140807_MF_MetaG (SPAdes) (version 2) | ecosystem: Environmental > Aquatic > Freshwater > Lake...
AGAAAAAGATTGGAATAAAAAATTGGTTGATATTGTTGAAAAGGCACCCCAGTGGGACATTGGTTTTTTGGCGGGTGTACCTGCATGGATTCAAATGTGTCTTGAAATGGTAATCGAAAAATATAAGGTTAAAAATATTCATGAGATTTGGCCCAACTTAACTTTTTTTGTTCACGGTGGTGTAAGCTTCGAGCCCTATAAAGTAGGATTTGAAAAGTTATTAGGAAAGCCCATTACTTATGTGGAAACCTATTTGGCTAGTGAAGGTTTTTTGGCTTGGCAAGATAAAAAAAATGCAAAGGGCATGCGCCTTTCCTACAACCAACATATCTTTTTTGAATTTGTGCCGTTTGATGAAAATAATTTTGATGCGGATGGAGAAATGGTTGAAAATCCAGAAGCACTAATGATACACGAAGTAGAAGAGGGTAAGGACTATGCGTTATTGATTAGCACCAATGCGGGTGCATGGCGTTATTTGATTGGCGATACGGTACGATTTGTTGATAAAGAAAATGCGGAAATTATCATCACCGGAAGAACCAAGCATTTTTTAAGTATCGTAGGCGAACACTTAAGTGTAGACAATATGAATAAGGCGATTCATTTGGTGAGTGAGGAATTTAATTTATCCATTCCTGAATATGGTGTTCGAGGTGAAAATGTAGATTCCTTATTTGGACATCATTGGTATGTGGCTTGCGATCAGTCGGTAGATGGGGTTGCTTTAGCAAAAGCAATTGATGAAAAATTAATTGTCCTCAACGACGATTATGCTATCGAAAGAAAAAGTGCATTAAAGCGGATACGCGTAACCGTTTTAAAAGAAAATGTTTTTATGGATTTTATGCAAGCGAAGGGAAAAATAGGTGGGCAACATAAATTTCCAAGGGTATTAAAAGGAGATCTATTAAAAGATTGGAAAATTTTTATACAAAATAAATAAAATGTTAGCTCCTATTATTAAAGGGTTGTTGTTGGGGCTTATTTTAAGTATCTCCTTAGGGCCTGTAATTTTTGCCATACTAAAACAAAGTATAACGAACGGTCGGAAAGCGGGTTATCTTTTTGTTGCAGGTGTTTCCACTAGTGATATTGGACTATTACTCATTGCAAATATTTTTACAAATATTTTTTTATTGGTGCTAGATCATAAAGCTGTAATTGCGATGGCAGGTGCAGGATTTTTATTATTATTAGGCTTATACACTTTGTTCTTTAAAAAAATAAAGATTGAGTCTGACGAAAAAGGAGAAGAGAAGGTTTTTAGAAAAAGAGATTATGTAGGAATATATATTTCAGGCTTTTTGATGAATACCTTAAATCCAAGTGTGTTTATATTTTGGTTTGCTTGGACGGCGGCCATTGGAGCAAGTGCGGCAGAAACAAACAATCCTGTTCAGTACAAGTTCATCGTTTTTGCTACCTGCTTGGTTTTTTTGCTTTTATCTGATTTAATTAAAGTGGCTTTAGCAAGTAGGTTACGAACAAGTTTAACGGAGAAGAACTTGATTTGGATTAACCGACTTTCGGCTATTATTATACTTGTGTTTAGCGCAGCTTTATTTTTTGGAGCCTTAAAATATTAATAAAATATCCTCGGTTACTGGTTAATTACTTTTTTAAACCGAGCCTTTATTGTAAATTGCTATAATGAACAAAAAATCACTTCTTTTTGCAATCTGCCTTGCTTGTTTTTGTGTCAGCTTAAACGCACAGAAGGGGCGCCTATTGTTGCTTAAAGAAAGAGGGGTTACCATACGGTCCTTTTCGGTAGGTGATTATATTAACTTTCAATTTAGTAATCAACAGTGGTTAACTGGTTATGTTTCAGCAATTAAGGAAGATACGATTCAAATAAATCAATTTGCATTACAAAGGGTTATGACGCAATTTGGCACTTATGGCGAGGACACGCTAAGATTAGGAAAAATGGTGCTCCATATTAATGAAATTATAGCTTTCTCAAAGGATAGAGGACATTATAATAGTGTCGTCACCAATGGTGCAGCTTTACAGGTAGGAGGAGCTGGGTACGTGTTATTAAATGTAATTAACAGCTTAATCAATAAAGACCCCATACTAGAGCAAAAAAATATTCCAAAACTTATTGGTGGTGCAGTTGCGGTGGTTGCTGGAAAATTATTACGAAAAGCAAATCCAAATTACCGACCGATTGGAAAAAGATTTAGTTTGGAAATACTTTAATAGCTGCTTGTGTTAAAAATAATTTACCGAATTTTTATCTATTTATTTATTAGCTCCCTTGGTTATGTAATTATCATAAAGTTGGTGGAGCCCCCTATTACGATTACGCAAATCACAAACGCATTTGGGCTAGGTTTAAAAAGAGATTATGTTTCATGGAACGAAATGTCCTATAATATTAAATTGGCTGCGCTTGCGAGCGAGGACCAATCCTTTACAGACCATAGTGGCTTTGATTGGGATGCGATTGAAAAAAGCTTGCGACCAAAAAAGAAAAAAAAGTCAAAAATACCGATTGGTGGTGGCGCAAGTACCATAACACAACAAACAGCAAAAAATGTTTTTTTATGGCAGGGTGGTAAATATGATAAGTATATAAGAAAAATACCGGAAGTGTATTTTACATTTTTAATTGAATGGGTCTGGGGTAAAAAAAGAATTTTAGAAGTGTACTTAAATGTCATTGAAACGGGGCCTGGTTGCTTTGGTGTGGAAGCGGCGGCACAACATTACTTTCACAAATCGGCGAAAAATTTAAGCAGGGCCGAAGCTGCAATGATTGTTGCTGGTTTTCCCAATCCGAAAAAGTTTACAGCAAGACCAATGTCCAGAAGGGTGTCATGGCGTTATCCTCAGATTTTACGAGAGATGAATAATATTGAAGGGGATGAAGATGTCCGTGCGTTATTAAAAAAATAACCGTCGTTTTATTTTGGAAGGTTTTTATCAATTAGTGCGATTGCATTATTGGTCCTTTCTGCTCCTATCCCATTTACGATACCCCAGGGGGTGTTTTGATTAATTAATATATCCTTATAAATTTGGAATAGTTCTTGTCGCGGCTTGTTATCGGGATATTCGCGCATTTCATCCGATGTCCAAGGAAGGTCAATATCGCACAATAAATAATAATCATAACTACGCACATTTATTTGTTCTAAGATATAAGTGTGGCAGTTATCAAACACATATTCACACCAAACCTTCATAACATACATGTCAGTGTCAATAACTAACTTATTTTTTTTATTTTCTACCGCTTGTTGCGTAAGGTTGTCCTCTAATGTTAATTGCCCATTGGCAATTGTTAATAAATCAGTGTAATTATATTTTACACCGTTTTCGGTCAAGAATTGGCGCGCGTATTCTGGACAGTTAATAGTGTTGTAATGTTTTGCCAACTGTTCACAAAGTGTTGATTTCCCAGTTGATTCGGGACCCAGTACTACAATTTTTTGCAAAGTGTTGGTCATTTCTTTAATGCGTTTTAAATATTATAATTATATCACTGATTTTATTGAATTACTTTTTGCTTTATCATTCCATGATTTTAAACCGGCTATGGCAATAATCAATAATACAATAAACTGTACACTTGTAAAAGTATATCCTTTTACAAAGTATAATGGTATAGAGGCAATGTTGGTAATGATCCACCAGATCCAACTCTCAACTTTTTTCTTTGCCATTAACCACATACCCGTATAGGCAGCGGCACTAGCAAGTGCGTCGGCCCATGGAATGGCTTCGGGTGCAAATTCTTTTTTTAAGTAGGTGAGGGAAAGGTAAAGGGAAAAGTAAAAGGCTAGAAAAAATAGTATTTGATAAACCCAATCGCGGGTGTTGCTTTTTGTAATTTGTAAAATGATAGTGTGCTTATTCGGATCCACTCTTGTCCACAAATACCAACCCCACAAGCTCATAATGGTATAATATAAATTAACACTGGCCTCGCCTAATAAATGTCCTTTAAAACTAAGGTAAATATAGATGGTGGTATTGATTAGACCGATAGGATATACCAATATGCTTTCCTTTCTGCTATACCATACAGAAACGATACCAGCAATAACCGCGATCAATTCTAACCAAGTTGTTTGTAATAAACCGTTGTATATAGATTCGAATAGAGAGGTCATAGTTATTGTAAAATTAAAACATTTTAAGGCCCGATTTGATTATTTAATACTGTTCAACACTTTAAATGATCAATATTACTTTTTTTTCATTCCTGCTAACTGCGCTTCTAGTCGGAACATTTCATCGCGCAACTTAGCCGCTTCCATAAAATCAAGTGCTTTGGCAAATTTTTCCATTTGTTTTTTGGTTTGCCCAATGGCTTTTTCAATTTGTGGTATCGTTTGATAAATACTTTCCGGATCTGCCAACATTTCAAGCTCATCCGAAGTGCGAACATTAATATTATTAAGCGTAAAGCCTTTGATGTCTAATACGGAAGTCTGTTGCATTACTTGTTCAATACTTTTAACAATGGTCGTTGGTGTAATGCCGTGTTCCTCATTGTATTTCATTTGTTTTGCACGCCTGCGATTGGTCTCATCAATGGTGCGCTGCATACTTTTGGTAATTTGATCACCATAAAATATTACCCTACCGCGTACATTACGCGCTGCGCGACCAGCGGTTTGGGTGAGTGACTTTTCATTTCTTAAAAATCCTTCTTTGTCTGCATCTAATACAGCTACTAAGGAAACCTCAGGTAAATCAAGTCCCTCTCTTAATAGGTTTACACCCACGAGTACATCAATCACGCCTAATCTTAGTTCTCTTAAAATTTCAACACGCTCAAGTGCATCAATATCACTATGTATGTATTTGGATTTTATTTGTATGCGTACCAAATAACGATCCATTTCTTCGGCCATTTTTTTAGTAAGAGTGGTTACCAACACGCGGTCACCCATCTCCACCTGCTTAGCTATTTCATCTAATAAATCATCTATTTGATTTTTGGTTGGGCGCACTTCAATTGGAGGATCTAATAAACCCGTTGGGCGTACGACTTGCTCTACAATTAAACCACTTGTTTTTTCTAGTTCATAATCACCAGGGGTAGCGCTTAAAAAAATAGATTGCCCAATAATATTTTCAAATTCATTAAAATTTAAAGGTCTGTTATCAATGGCACTAGGCAATCTAAATCCATATTCAACTAAATTCATTTTTCTACTTCTATCACCACCATACATGCCAGTTATCTGTGGTATGGTCACATGGCTTTCATCAATGACACATAAAAAATCTTTGGGAAAATAATCTAACAAACAAAATGGTCGCGTGCCTGGTTTGCGGCGATCAAAAAAGCGAGAGTAGTTTTCAATACCGGAACAATAACCCAACTCTCTAATCATTTCAATATCATACTCAACACGTTCTTTAATCCTTTGCGCTTCAATATGCTTTCCTACATTTTTAAAGTACTCCACCTGCGCGCGCACCTCGTCTTGAATTTCATAAATTATTTGTTGCACCATTTCCTTAGGTGCGAGGTATAAGTTCGCAGGAAAAATGGCTGCATTCTCCATCTCCTCAATTCTTTTGCCCGTCTCAATTTCAATGCTTTCGATGGATTCAATTTCATCTCCGAAAAATGTAATACGGTAACCATAATCAACATAGGGTAATCGAATATCTACAGTATCGCCTTGCACCCTAAAACCACCACGATCAAATTCGGTGACCGTTCTGTGGTATAAACTATTGACCAATGCATGTAAAAAAGCTTGTCTTGAAATCACCATACCTTTTTCAATACGAATAATTCCATTTTCATATTCTGTAGGATTGCCCATTCCATAAATACAACTCACGCTAGCTACAATAATAATATCACGACGACCACTTAATAAATGCGCAGTGGCCTGAAGCCTTAGCTTATCTAATTCCTCATTGATACTTAAATCCTTTTCAATATAAACGCCAGAAGTGGGTAAATAAGCTTCTGGCTGATAATAATCGTAATAGGAAACAAAATAGCCTACCGCATTGTTGGGAAAAAATTGTTTGAACTCACCATATAATTGCGCAACCAATGTTTTATTGTGCGTTAATATGAGTGTAGGTCTTTGAACATTTTGAATCAGATTCGCAACGGTAAATGTTTTACCGCTTCCGGTAACCCCCAATAGGGTTTGATAGCGATCGCCCCCTTGCACCGCTTCGGTTAGCTGTGCAATTGCTGCAGGCTGATCACCTGAAGGTGTATAGCTAGATTGAAGTTGAAACGGCATAGGCAAATTTACACCCTATAAAGCATCTAAATAGGAAGAAAATTTATTTATTGCATTTGCTACTGCGGTTATTTGCTGTTGTGTTTCAAGCCAATTTTGTTGTTCAATGGCTTCACGAACACCCGGCACTGTTTTAACACCATAACCTGTATAAAATCCTGGTGCATACAAACTATGCTTGTACCATGGTCTGCGTGGCAAGCCCGCTGGTAGTAACAATGATTGTTCAGCTGAATATATTTTTGCATTAATAGTAGCTAATTTATTTGCATCTGCCCCCGCTTTTAATTGCTCTACTTTTTGTGCCGATTTTTCAAGTGTTGCCAATGCATTTAATAATAAAGAAAAATCAACAAAAGGCACTTCGGCTAATAATGTTGGAGTGGTTAACTTCGTTGTTGGATCGGCTGCAATTTTGTATGCATTGTTTTTTATTAAATCATTCTCCACCTGTGCTTTTTCACGAAGTGCATCTACATTCAATATTAGCTCGGTAATATATCCTTTGATTGTTTTATGTAATGATGTGTAATCAAAAGGAAGTGCATCTGCTTCTGATAAACGAAGCACGGCGCGACCTGATGTTTTAGCTAGCGTTACGCCATATTTAAATTCAGCATCTTTGAATCGAGCATAGTGATCATAGGAATCATAAATAGAATGATACTCGCCCCCCGCATCTTCGCCACCATAACCAATATTTAAGGAAGGAACTCCTATGTGTTGAATGAAAGAAGAATAATCCGAACCAGACCCCATTGCACCTAATGGATAATTAGTTGCTTCAAAAATTTCTTTTTTTGATTTGATGTTACCTGCATTCGTAGCACTATTCGCCTTCTGTCTTTCAAATACCGAAACCCCCGCTTGCGGATCAATCACCGATTTACTGATATCCGTTACGAAATTTGATAACCCATGTGAACCTTGCACGCCCAAAAATCCACGGCCATTACCATCTGAATTTATATATGCAACAGCCTTTGCTTGTAATTCAAGTGCATGATCTTCAACCCACTCTGTGGATCCCATTAATCCTGGTTCTTCTGCATCCCAAGCGCAATAAATTAATGTACGTTTAGGTTTCCATCCTTGTTTTAATAATCCTCCTATGGCAATAGCCTCTTCGAGCTCTGCAGCCATACCACTGATTGGATCATTTGCGCCGTTTACCCATGCATCATGGTGATTACCTCTGATAATCCACTGATCAGGATATTCAGATCCCTTAATCGTTGCAATCACATTTAAACCTGGTCTTAGCTTCCAATCAAATGCTAATTTCAAATGTACTTTTGATTTACTTGGCCCAATATGATATGTGAAGGGTAAAGCACCCGCCCAATCTTTTGGTGCCACTGGCCCTGCCATATCTTTTAATAATGGTGCAGCATCGCCGTAGCTAATTGGAAGTACGGGAATTTTTAATAAGTTTTCAGCATCGTTATGATTTACTCTAGGTGCATTTGCCGTAGATGCAATGTTTGGCGTAGTAGGATCACCTGGATAAATAACCATATCCATAATGGAACCACGTTGTACTGTTTGATCATTTTTAAAAGCACCAATAGGATAAGCATCCCCAGCGCTATAACCATCATCCCCTGGATCAGAATAAATCAAACAACCTATAGCGCCATGTTCTTGCGCAACTTTTGGTTTTATACCTCTCCAGCTACGACCATATTTAGCAATGACTATTTTACCTTTTACATCGATGCCATATTTAGCTAAGGTTTCATAATCCTCAGGTAAGCCATAATTTACAAAAACTAAATTTGCAGTTACATCACCATCTGCGCTCCAACAATTATAAGTAGGTAATTGATCTGGTTGTCCCGATGTAGCATCTTCCTTAAAAGAAGGTTCTTTTAAAACAGCTTTAAAATTAGTGACGCCGCTCATTTCTAAAACACGTGTTATTGGAGATGGAAACATTAACTGGTAAGTTTCTATTTTGGTATCCCAACCATTATCCTTAAAAACTTTTGCAATTTCTGATGCAACAAATTTTCCACCAACTGATCCTACATGATGGGGAACAGATGATAATAACTTTATGTTTTCGCCAACACGTTTTGCATTTAGTTGTGCATCAAAATCAGCTTCGATTTTTAATTGCTTAGCTGAATTTTTAAAACCAGTAATGGATTTTTGAGCAGATACTAAAACAGTGAATGTTAATAATAGTGCAATGGATGTGAATATTTTTTTCATAGTAATAATTTGAGTCAACTAAATTTATTAAGTTTAAAATAATAGTTTTTGAGTAATTACGGCTTTTCTATATTTCTAGATAAGTAATGGGTATAGTCGGGTAGTTTATATTCGTATACTTCCTGCATAAATTTTGATGTGATTAAAAAATCAGCTGTCGTCCGGTCGCATGCCATTGGTAGGTTCCACGCCACCACTAACCTTAGCAAAGCTTTTACATCACTATCGTGTGGTTGTGCTTCCATCGGGTCAAAAAAGAAAAACACCATATCAATATCACCAGACGCAATCATTGCTCCTATTTGTTGATCACCACCTAATGGACCGCTTAATACTTTTGTAATTTTTCGATCCAGCGCTTCCTCAATTAATTTGCCTGTGGTTCCGGTAGCAACAAGCTTGTGTTTGGATAAAGCTTTTTTATTGTAGGTAGCCCACTCAATCAAATCCTTTTTTTTATTGTCGTGCGCTATTAAGGCTATTTTCTTTTCTTTTTCAAAACGACGCATATGTTCTTTCATGATATGTATATTTTAGAGTGTGCCTACTTGCTTGCAAATTTACTTATAAGCGGAATGGCGAACAAGATAATTAATATTATTGGAAGGGGTAATGATAATTGATAAAGTAAGGCAAAAATTATTAGTAAAAATAGGGGATAGGTAAAAAGTAAAACAGCAAACAAAACGGAATCATAAAACACTGTATTTTTTGTTGCGCGCGCAACGAAACTTCGCAACGGAAAATAATAGGGCGCTTGTAAATAATAAACAGCGCGCGCAAAAGCAAAAATTAATTTGCGCGCTAACGAATTATTAGCAGGAGGAACAATAGGTGTGATAATATTTTTATTTAATAAAGCAAATACTTCGGTATTAAATTCCACACGATCCTTTGCAGTGATAATTGTTTTAGTATATGGGAAATCATTATACACCACATGAACATACTTACCCACTCCTCTAAAATTATCATACCCAATACCCACAACATGAATGCTTGGAAATACCCCAAGTTCTTGGGTGCCTTGTAATATTCGAGTAGTTCCCTTTTTAAAAGGTTGGAGCTCGTTGGTATTTAAACAAATGCCCTCTATAAAAATTAATACGGCTTCACCTTTTGCTAATAAATTTTTTGAAGCCACAAATGCATATTCATTTAAGTTCAAAAATTCGCGGCCTTCGCGCAAACGATAAACCGGTATCATGTTTAAAAGTCCCAATAAATAGCGATGGTGTTTTCTGGTAAATACATCTCCTCTGGCTAAAAAATAAACGCGTCTACTGTATTGTGCACCAATGATTACTGCATCTAAAAAAGAATTTGGATGATTTGCAATGATTAATAATGGACCCTTGGTATTAACAAGCGATTTGTTTTTAATGTAAATTTCTTTACAAAAAATATACAAAGCTGTACGAATCAATAATTTAAGCAGGTAAATCAAGCACTAAAGTTTGTATAAATATAAAAAAACCGCACCATAAATGATGCGGTTGTACTTACTAACTAACTAAAAACAAAAACGCTTGACTATTTTGAAGCAGCAGCCTCCACATTAGCAGCTATTTTAGCCCTAATCTTGGCTTCTATTTCATTGGCCATTTCTGGATTGTCGTGTAATATTGTTTTTACTGAATCGCGGCCCTGTCCTAGTTTGTTGGCATCATAACTAAACCAGCTTCCTGATTTTTGTATGATCTCTAGTTCAACGCCCATATCAATAATTTCTCCAATCTTGCTAATTCCTTCACCGAAAATAATTTCAAACTCAGCAGCTCTGAAAGGAGGCGCCACTTTGTTTTTAACCACTTTTACTTTTACTCTATTTCCGATGGCTTCATCACCATCTTTAATTTGTGCCATTCTTCTAATATCTAAACGAACAGACGCATAAAACTTTAATGCATTACCACCAGTAGTCGTTTCTGGGTTACCAAAAACAATACCAATTTTTTCACGAAGCTGATTAATGAAAATACAAATCGTGTTTGTTTTATTAATAGTCGCCGTTAATTTTCTTAAGGCCTGACTCATCAAACGCGCGTGTAGCCCCATTTTAGAGTCACCCATCTCACCTTCTAATTCACTTTTTGGAACAAGTGCTGCAACAGAATCAATTACTAATACATCAATCGCACCTGATAATATTAAGCGATCTGCAATTTCTAAAGCTTGCTCACCATAATCTGGTTGAGATACTAATAAATTATCTACATCCACTCCTAATCTTTTTGCATAGGCACTATCAAATGCATGTTCCGCATCGATAATAGCACACATTCCGCCTTTTTTTTGCGCTTCTGCAATTACATGAATCGCAACTGTTGTTTTACCTGAAGATTCTGGTCCGTATATTTCAACGATTCTTCCTTTTGGTAAACCACCAATACCCAAGGCTGTATCCAAACCAATGGAACCTGTTGAAATTACTTCTTGTGGTTCTTGGCTGCGCTCATTCATCATCATCACGCTTCCTTTGCCGTAATCTTTATCAATTTTATCGATTGTTAATTTTAAGGCTTTTAATTTTTCTACATTTGGGTTACTCATGGTTAATCGTTTTATGTTTTCTTTAATATTTATGTAAAGATAGGGATAAACTGTTAATAAACTAAAATATTTAGTATTTTTTTACTAATTTGATTAGTTTTTTACTAATTATGAATTAAATCATTGATATTCAATTACTTATTTTTAACTATTTTACCAAAAAATAGTTAGCAAACCCCAATAATTTGGAAAGGATTGCGCGTTTTGATACCTTTTTGGCTATTAAAGCTCCTTTAAAAACACTTTGCGGTATTCCACTTTCATGGTTTTGGATACAT
>Ga0209401_1002747_pt1 | contig 11283 bp, 7 predicted proteins | sample M_140807_MF_Meta_FD_187318 | JGI IMG/M metagenome (GOLD analysis project Ga0209401, IMG submission 187318) | Freshwater microbial communities from Lake Montjoie, Canada to study carbon cycling - M_140807_MF_MetaG (SPAdes) (version 2) | ecosystem: Environmental > Aquatic > Freshwater > Lake...
CCCGGAGTCGGCGGCGGGGGATGACGTGCCGGCGGCGAGCTGGCCGGCGAGCGCCTTGCGGGCGACCACCCGCAGGGTGTCATCGGTGGTGTGCATGTGGAACGACTCGGGGAAGAGGCCCTGCGCCTCGAGCGGGCCGCGGAGCTTGTCCCGCAGCTGACCGCGGATCTGGTGCACGGCCGGCTCGGTCTGCTGCGTGAACTCGCGGCCCAGCCGGTCGCGGGCCTTGCCCTCCGCGATCGCCTCGGCCTGGGGCCGGGTCTCGGCGATGCGGCGGCTGGCGACCTTGCGGATCATCCGCTTGCCGATCGGGGCGCTGATGCCGATGCCGGTGGTGTGCGAATCGGTCGAGACCGACACGGCCACCGGGTCGGCCTGCACGACGTCGCCGTCGATCGTGATCTGCCGGCGGGCGGAGAGCGCCGTGTAGCCCCGGCTGCAGACGGTGACCGGCCCCTGCGAGCCGTGGGTGTCCGACACGTTGCAGGCGTCGAACACGAGCGCGAGCACGGCACGGTTCGGCGAGGGCACGAAGTCGAGCCGTACGGTGCCGGTGGTCCGGCCGGTGCCGAAGATCCGCGTGCCGAGCACGACGTCGCGGATCGGCGCCACCTGGTCCACGGGGCGATTCACGGCGGAGGCGAGCAGCTCCTCGCGCACCTCCAGCTCGATGTTGGGGCGGGCGAGGGCGCCGCGGATGCCGGCGACGAGGCCGGCCGCCTGGCCGGAGGCGACGAGCTGGTCGAGCCGCTCGGGCACCGGAGCGAGCGGCGCGACGCGGCCCGACGCCGATGCGGAGAGCAGCGCCGAGGCGATGTCGTCGAGCCGACGATCGAGCCGGCGGGCGCCGGCGGGAGTGCCGGCTGCGGCCAGCTCCTCATACCGCGTCACCGCGGTGCGCACCGCCGCGAACTGCGGCATTTCGAGGCCGTTCTCGTCGGCGGAGAGGCGGTCGCGGAGGTCGGCGAGCGCGGTGGCGTCAGCGGCGCCACCGCCGCTGGCCTGCTGCTCCAGCCGCGGCCAATCGAGGTATTTCCGCCAGTCCGCACCGCTGGGGCTGCGGGCGAGCAGCTGATCGAGGGGCCGCAGAGCCGTCCGCAGGTTCGCCGCCGCCGCATCGAGCGCGGCCGGGCCGGCGGGCCTCGCGGTGCCGGTCGCGACCGCGGCATCTCGCGCCAGCCGCTCGAAAGCCGAGTCTTCCGCCCGGCACGCCATCGCACAGGAGCCGAGCACCGCGAAAACGAGTACCGAACGACCGACGAGGCCTGTCACGCGAATCATCGGGAGCCCCCGGGCTGGAGTGGCGAAATGAGCAAACTGCGAAGAGTCTAGCGGCTTTCCGCTGTGGGCAATACACCAGTCTCGACACCTGTCTCGGTCGTCTCTCGCAGTGGGTTCACGCACACCCAAGACCCGTGCATGAGCCGGCGGACAGGAGCCGGTGAACAGACGCCCAAACACGAGCCGGAGCAGGGCCGCCAGACATGCAGGCACGGCCGCAAGAGACGCCGAAAACCCCGGGAATTCCGGTCCGTGTCCCAGCGTCGTAGACTTGAAGCTCCCCCGGTCCGAAGCCTCCGCCTCCGCGGGCGCCACCATGGGAAGTGCGGCATGAAAACCGCGATCGTCACGGCCGTCCTGAGCCTCGCGTCGGTCCTGCCCATCGCGGCCGGCCGCCGCCTGTGCGCGGCCGATCCCGCCGACCTCGAGTTCTTCGAGAAGCGGGTGCGGCCGCTGCTCGCCACGCACTGCCTCGAGTGCCATGCCGCCGACACCGAGTCGAACGGCGGCCTCCTGCTCGACTCCCGTGCCGGCTGGGAGCGGGGCGGAGACTCCGGTCCCGCCATCGTGCCGGGCAAGCCCGACGAGAGCCTGCGGCTCACCTACCGCCACGCCGGCCGCGACTACCGGCTCACCGACGTGTACGGCTCCGTGGTCCGGGACATCCTCGCGTGACGCTCCGCTACGCAGACCTCGCGAAGATGGTCGACCACTCGCTCCTGGCCCCCACGCTCACGTGGGAGGAGCTCGAGTCGGGCTGCCGGCTGGCGCTGGCCTACGACGTGGCGAGCGTCTGCATCATGCCCTACGCGCTGGCCCGTTGCACGGAGCTCCTGGCCGGCTCGACGGTGCGCCCGAGCACCACGATCGGCTTCCCGCACGGCGGCCATGCCACGGCGGTGAAGGTCGCGGAGGCGCAGCGTGCCCTGGTCGACGGCGGCGTCGAGCTCGACATGGTGGTCAACGTGTCGCTGGTGCGGAGCGGCCGCTGGGCGGACGTGCGGGCCGACGTCCGCGGCGTCACCGACGCGGCCCACGCCGCCGGCCGGAAGGTGAAGGTGATCTTCGAGAACTGCTTCCTCGACGACGCCCAGAAGATCCGGCTGTGCGAGATCGCCGGCGAGCTCGGCTGCGACTGGGTGAAGACGTCGACCGGCTACGGCAGCGGCGGCGCCACCGAGGCCGACGTGGCCCTCATGCGGAAGCACGCGCCGCCGCACGTGCAGGTGAAGGCGGCCGGCGGCATCCGCGACCTCGACGGCCTCATGCGGTTCCGCGACCTCGGCGCCAGCCGCTGCGGCACGAGCCGCACCCGGGAGATGCTCGACGAGCTCAACCGGCGGCTGGGCCGCCCCGCCATCGACGTCGCCGCGACACCCGTCGCGGGATCGACGCCCAGTGCGGGATACTGACCACCTCCTCCCACCACCCTCTGGAGCCTTTCGCATGCGCGACGACACCCCGACGACCCCGACCTCCCCCTCCCAGACCGCCGGCACGAGCCGCCGCCGGCTGCTCGCCGCCACCGGGATCGCCGCCGGCCAGGCGATCGCGCTGCCGCTGCTCGGCCAGCGGCGGGCGCAGGCCGACGACGACCGCCCCGTGAACGTCGGCCTGATCGGCGTGGGCAGCCGGGGCGGCACGCACCTCAAGGTGCTGCTGGCCCAGCCGGGCGTGCGGGTCGTCGCCGTCTGCGACTCGAAGCCCGACCGCGTGGCCGCGGCCCAGGAGAAGGTGGTGCAGGCGGGCCAGCCGCAGCCCTTCGGCACGGCCGACTGGAAGGAGCTCGTGTCGCGGGCCGACATCCAGGCCGTCACCAGCGCCCTGCCTGTCGACCTCCATCTCCCCTGCTACCTCGACGTGCTGAAGGCGGGGAAGGACCTCTACGCCGAGAAGCCGATGTGCCTGACGCTCGCGGAGTGCGACACGCTCGTGGCGGCGGCCAAGGCGGCCCCTGACCGCATCGTGCAGATCGGCTTTCAGCGGCGGAGCGATCCGAAGTTCCTCGAGGCGATGGAGCTCGTCCACGGCGGCGACCTGGGCCGGCTCCTCGAGGGCCGCGTGATGTGGTCCAACTCCTGGGGGCCGCTCTACGACTGGTTCGGCAAGCGGGCGCGGTCGGGTGACTGGATGCTGGAGCAGGCAGTCCACAACTGGGACGTGCTCAACTGGGCCGCGCGGTCGAAGCCGAAGCGGGCGATGGGGATGGGCCGCAGCGGATTCTTCACCGACCAGCAGCCCGACCGCGACGTCCACGACTACTACAGCGGCGTGCTCGAGTACGAGAACGGCCTGATCGTCACCATCGTGCACTCGTGGGTGTCGCCGCCCGGCCTCGACCGCGAGTACACGCAGCTCGTGGGCGAGCACGGGGGCATCGACTTCAACACCGGCGTCGTGACCTACCGCAAGTCGACCGGCAAGCCGGAGCGGAAGGTGGGCCCGGAGAAGGGGCCCGACAACACGACGCTCGCCTTCCAGGCCTTCCTGCGGAGCGTCCGCGAGCGGATTCCCGCGATCGCCGGCCCGGAGCAGGGCCGCCAGGCGGTGCTCACCTGCCTCATGATGCGGGAGGCGGTCTACCGCGGCACCGTCATCACCCCGAAGGACATCGGCGCATGACCAGACGAGCCACGCCCCGCCCCAGCACCCAGCGAGGCCGACCCACCGTGCCACAGCGAGGCCGACCCACGGTCCTGCGCATTGATGGTGCCCGCCGCGCATCACATGGCCGCACATCGCATGAAGACGGGAGGCGAGGGGATCGGCGTGAGGATGCGGAGCGTGGCGTGCGGCCGCCAGCGACGCACCTCATGCCGGCCCCGAGCCGGGCCAGTTCGCAAGACTCTGCCTATCGTGCCTTGACGCTGTCGCTCCTCCTCGCGCTGCTCACCAGCTTCCAAACCCACGCCGCCGAGCAAGCCGTCGCTGCGCCCGCCGCGCGGGCCGACCTCGCGTTCCCCGACCAGACGATTGACCGCTGGAACGGCCACGTCCGCCACCGGTTTCGTTTCGACGGCCGCGACGCGTGGGTCGTCGTGCCCGCCGCACCGCTGCCGGGCAACCCCTGGTCGTGGTGCATGATGTTTCCCGACGCCTTCGTGCAGCGGTGCGCCGCGCCGCAGCTGGTGGCGGCAGGGTTCCACCACGCCTTCCTCGACGTGGGCAACACGTTCGGCAGCCCGGCGGCGGTCAAGCAGCTCGATGCGTTTCGCGACGAGCTCGTCCGCCGCGGCCTCGCCCCGCGGGTCGCGCTCATCGGCCTGAGCCGGGGCGGCCTCTACGCGCATCGCTACGCCGCCGAGCACCCGGAGAAGGTGGCGGTGATCTACGGCGACGGCGCCGTCTGCGACTTCAAGAGCTGGCCCGGCGGCAAGGGAAAGGGCAAGGGCAGCGCCAAGGACTGGGCCGCGTGCCTCGAGGCCTACGGCTTCGCCGACGACGCCGCGGCGCTGGCCTACCGCGGCAATCCGGTCGACACGCTGCCGACCCTCGCCGCGGCAGGGATCGCGCTGGTGCACGTGGTGGGTGATGCCGACGACGTGGTGCCGCCGGCCGACAACGCCGACATCGTCATCGACCGCTACCGGAAGCTCGGCGGCACGATCGAGGTCTTCCGCAAGCCGGGCGGCGGCCACCATCCCCACGGTCTCGACGATCCCACTCCGGTCGTGGAGTTCATCGTGAAGCATGCCGGCAGGCCGGCAGCCCCCGCCGCGATGAAGGCCGCACCTCCAGCCGCGCCGGGAGCCGCGCCTCAGGCCGAGCCGACCAACGCCGCCGAGGCGGCCGCCACGAAGGCGTCGCAGGAGGCCGTGGTCAACGAGAAGTACGCGGCGCTCGTCGCCGGGCTCCCGCCGGAGGAACAGGCCTGGGAGCGGGTCCTCCAGGAGCAGCTCGGCAGCTTCTACCTCCCACTCCACAAGGCCGACAAGGTCGCGGGCCGCAGCAACGCCTGGGACTTCGTCACGGACGACCCGGCCCTGCCGCGGGTGCTCCTTATCGGCGACTCCGTCTCCCGCGGCTACACGCAGGCGGCCCGCAAGGCGCTCGCCGGGAAGGCCAACGTGCACCGCGCGCCGGCCAACTGCGGTCCCACCGCCAGCGGCATCAAGAACCTCGACGTCTGGCTCGGCGACGGCCGCTGGGACCTGATCCACTTCAACTTCGGCATCCACGATCGCAACACGCCGGTGGCCGACTACGTCGAGCGTCTCGAGACGCTCGTGGAGCGGATGCAAAAGACCGACGCGCGGCTGGTGTGGGCCACGACGACGCCGATCCCCGACGTGGCCGAGAGCGGGCAGACAGCCGCCTCGATCGTCGAGCGGAACTCCGCCGCGGCCGCGGTGATGGAGCAACACGGCGTCGCGGTCGACGACCTCTTCGGCTTCATCACGCCGCACCTCGCCGAGGTGCAGCCGCCCCACGACGTCCACTTCACGGGGAAGGGCTACGACCTCCTGGGCGGGAAGGTCGCCGAGTCGATCCGCGAAAACCTCGGCAGGGACCTTGGCGGCGCCGGCATCCCGAAGGCCGACTCCGCGGCCGCATGGAAGGCCCGCGGGCCCGACATCCGGCGGCGGATGCAGCAGGTGATGGGGCCGCTTCCCGGGCCCGCCGACGCGGCGCGGCGAACGCCGCCGGCGTTCGAGACGCTCGCGGAGGAGCGGGGCGACGGCCATGTCCGCCGCAAGCTCCGCTATCGGGTCGACGATGGCGACCTCGTGCCCGCATGGCTGCTCGTGCCCGACGCCGCACGGCCCACGAAGGAGTCTGCGGCGATGCTCTGCCTGCATCAGACGAATTCCGTCGGCAAGGACGAGCCTGCCGGACTGGGCGGCCTTCCCGGCCTGCACTACGCCCGCGAGCTCGCGACCCGCGGCTATGTCTGCCTCGTGCCCGACTATCCGCGGTTCGGCGAGTATCGCTGGGACGCGGACCTCGCCTCGACGGGCTACGCCAGCGGCAGCATGAAGGCCGTCTGGAACAACATCCGCGGCGTCGATCTGCTCGCCTCGCTCCCCCTGGTCGATCCCGAACGCATCGGCGTGATCGGCCACTCGCTCGGCGGCCACAACGCGATCTTCACGGCGGCGTTCGACGAGCGGCTCAGGGCGGTGGTGACGAGCTGCGGCTTCACGCCGTTCCCCGACTACTACGGCGGCGACCTCACCGGCTGGACCAGCCGCACCTACATGCCCAGGATCCGCGACACCTACGGCGGCGACCCGAAGCGTGTGCCGTTCGACTTTCCGGAGGTCGTCGCGTCGCTCGCGCCCCGCGGCTTCTTCGCCAACGCCCCGGTCAACGACGGCAACTTCGCCGTCGCCGGCGTCCGCCGCACGTTCGCGGAGGTCGCGCCGATCTACGCCCGCTTCGCCGCCGAGGACCGGCTGGTGCTGGCCACACCCGACGCGGGCCATGAGTTTCCGCAGCGCGAGCGTGAGCAGGCCTACGCCTGGCTCGACCGCACCCTCGCGCCGGCCACCGCCACGCCACGGCCGTAGACCAAGCGCGATCATGCCGTGCACACAGCGGGCCCATGCCGCGCACGGAACCCGCACTCGGCAGCCGCGGGCCCTCAGGCCGGTCGCGGCGCGATCCGCTCCCAGGGCATCGCCTCCTCGAGCTCCCACGACAGCGCGAGCACGTCCTGCTCCGCGAACGGTCCGCCGACGATCTGCAGGCCCATCGGCAGCCCCGCGGCCGTGCGGCCCATCGGCAGCGACGCCGCGGGAAGGCCCGTCAGGTTGCTGATCGCCGTGAAGGCACCCAGCCGCGCCGCGGCGGCGAACGCCTCGGCCCCCGGCAGGTCGCGAAACGCACCGATCCGCGGCGGCGGCAGCGCGACCGACGGCATCACCCACATGTCGGCTGCGGCGAAGGCCGGCGTGAACCGCGCGTTGAGCTCGTCGAACCGCCGATGCACGTCGGCGGTCTTGAGCCTGCGGCCCGCCTCACCCAGCCACCGGGTGACCGGCTGCGTCCGCCGCCAACTCCAGATCGGCACCTGCGCCACCTGGTGCTGCCAGAGCGGCAGGAAATCGTCGAGGCCGCCCTCCGGCAGCGATCCTTCCTCGACGGTGTGCCCGAGGTCGGCGAGCACGCGGAGCGACCGCTCGAGTCCGGCCACGATCTCCGGATCGGTCGGCCCGAGCGGGGAGTCGACGAGGAAGCGGATCCGCTGCCGCGGGAAGCGGGCGGGACGGTCGCGAAAGGGCTGCGCCGGCGGCGGCGCCCAGTGCGGCCGGCCGTCGACGAGGCCCGCCATGACGTCGAGCATGGCCGCGGCGTCGGCGACGCACCGCGTGATCGGTCCCGACGTGTAGAGCAGCTTGCGGTCGGGCAGACCGAACTGGTTGGGCAGCCGGCCGCGGGCCGGTTTGAGTCCGTAGAGCTGGCAAAACGACGCCGGGATGCGGATCGATCCGGCGCCGTCGGAGCCCTGCGCCACGGCGAGCATGCCGGCGGCGACGGCGGCCGCTGAGCCGCCGCTCGATCCGCCGGCGGTGTGGTCGAGCGCCCAGGGATTCCGCGTGGGCGGATGGATCTCGGGCTCGGTCACCGGCATCGTGCCGAACTCGCTCGTGGCGAGCTTGCCCACGATGACGAACCCCGCGCGCCGCAGCGACGCCACCGTCCAGTCCTCGACGGGCAGGGGCAGGGCGGGCACGGCCCGCGACCCGAACCTCGTCGCCTTCCAGCGGACCACGTTGAGGTCCTTGATGCCGATCGGCACCCCGTGGAACGGCGGCAGGTCGCCGCGGCCGCGCCGGCGTGCGCGGTCCTTGCGCCGGGCCGTGGCGATCGCGGCGTCGAACACCGACACGAACGCCCGGTAGGCCGGATCGAGGGCGTGGATGCGGTCGAGCGTCTGCGCCACCAGCTCCGCGCTCGACACGGCGCCCTCGCGGACGAGACGGGCCTGCTCGATCGCCGGCAGGTCGATGGGCTGGCTCCCGTGCTGGCCGCGGATCATATCTCCCGCTCCTGCAGCTTGTGCGTGACGTCGAGCGTCATCACCGCGTGCAGCGCGAACTGCAGCGAAGGATGCGTGCGGAAGAGGCCGGATAGCGCGTCCTTGCCCCACACGAGGCAGCGGACGGGCGTGATCGCCGTCACGGTGGCGTTGGCGGGACTGCCGCTCAGATAGCTCAGTTCCCCCGCGAACCGCGGCGGACCGAACCGCGCCACCTCCAGCCGCCCCTTCTCCACGAGCAGCTCACCCCGCGTGAGCAGGTAGATGTCGGCCGGCGGATCGCCCTCGTGAAGGAGGATCTCGCCCTCCGTCAGGTCGCGCCACTGGCCGGCCTTGAGGAGGCGGGCGAACTCGTAGGGCTCGAGATGGGGAAAGAGGTGGTCCCGCAGGTCGCCCTCCTCCTCGGAGAGCCGCACGCCCCGCTTCTCGAGCACGAGCTGCGCGATGCGGATCGAATTGATCGTGATGAAGACGATGTTCCAGAAGAGCGACGCGCCGATCAGCCGCCCCTCGCCGCTGGCCATGTAGCCGATCCAGACCAGGCTCGACGCGATGGAGAAGAGCCGCAGCCAGAGGATGTCCCGCACCCAGAAGGAGACGAGCGTGAGGAAGCAGGAGAGATGGACGAGCAGATCGATCATGCCGGTCGATGCTTCAGCACCACGAAGTCTGGACGGTCCCTGTGTCACGACAGGCCGCCGGCCGCTCCTCGGGCATCCCGCCGCGCGCGCCGGACGTGCCGGACATGCGGGGCGTGCCGGACAGGGCGACGGTCAGGCCGGAGCAGACCGACGGAATATCAGCGACGGAGCGTACCACGCGTGCAGGCGGTAGTCGCGGCCGTGCAGGTAGGCATACATGTCGCCCCGGAGAATCGCGTCGATGTCGCGGTCCGACTCCTCGACGATGATGACGTCGGGCTGCCGCACGTCGAGGTCGAGGGACCGCAGCACCGCGAAGTCGTGGCCCTCCGCGTCGATCGACAACAGGTCGATCTTCTCCGCGTGGAACGGGCTCGCCGCGACGATCTCCGCCAGGGTTCGCGCCGGCACCTCCACCGTCTCGCAGTCGGCGCCGTCGGGCCGGTTGCCGAAGGCACGGCGGGCCGCGGCCTCGTCGATCGTGGTCTCGAGTCCGAACGCCCGGCTGCGGTACATCTTCACGGTGCCGGGGACGTCCGACACGGCCGCCACCACGTTGAAGTCGCGTGGCCGCGCCAGCTCGAACAGCCGGATCTTGGCGGCCTCCATGTCGACGTTGATGCCGTGCCAGCCGCGGCGGTGCAGGCCGTGGGTGTTGGAGAGCTTCCGCGGATGGTAGCAGCCGACGTCGACGTAGAAGCCAGTGCGGCGCCGGCCGAAGATCTCGCGCAGCGCGATGTCCTCGCCGAACTGCGAGTAGTGGACGCGCAGGTGGTTCGTGAGGAACGCCTTGCGTCGCGTCTTGACGGCATCCACCACACCGTGCAGCAACGTTCGCAGCGACATCGACGGACCTCCTCGGCCGGAACCGGCCGGCATCGCGCGGCCGCATCCGGGACGTGCGGAGGATAGCCCGAACGCTGGCCGCCGCACCACCCCGGCGGCGGCGGACCACCATCCGCGGGCTCCCCTCCACGCGCCGCTCGCCACGTGGCGACGCCGGCGTGCCGGAGCCGAGCGGCCGGAGTCCCGCTCGACGGCCGGCCGCTCGGCAGCCACCGCTCGGCCGGATTCGCGCATCCCACGAAGCGGTGGTTCAGTCTGCTCATGAATCCGTCGGCGTGGATCGACGACGTGAAGGTCTATCGCGTCAAATGAGTCGGCGAAGAGGCTGTGCATCCTCTCCTGATCGCGTATCCTTTCGACGGGTGTGAACCTTGCCGTTTCCCTTCGATGTGGAGCTCACCATGGCACGCCTCCACGGGCTCCAGATCCGTCTTCGTCGCGGCACCGTGCCGAAGACATTCGCCGTGGCGGTGATCACGGGGATTCTTCTTTCCACGACGTTCGCCGCCGTGCTCGCCGCTGCCGACCCGCCGGACGTTCTCGACGCGCGCTACGTGATCGAACCGGTGACGAATGCGACGGACGTCGTCACCCCGGTCGGCTGCACCCACGACCACCGCGGCCGCCTGCTCGTGATCGAGTCGCACACGCACCAGCGGCCCGAGGGCTACGCGGGGCCGCCGCACGACCGCATCCGACTCGTGGAAGACACCGACGGCGACGGCCGTGCCGATCGGTTCCGCACGTTCCACGAAGGCACGCGGTTCACGATGGGCATCCGGCTGGGCAGCGGCGACTGGATCTACGTGGCCACGCGAGCGGAGGTGTTTCGCATCCGCGACTCCGACGGCGACGACGTGGCCGACCAGCGCGAGCAGCTCCTGCGGCTCGACACGGCGGGGGATTACCCGCACAACGGCCTCGGCGGCCTGGCGTTCGCAGCCGACGGCACGCTGCGGGTGGGCCTGGGCGAAAATCTCGGCGCGTCCTACACGCTCGTGGCGGCCGACGGCTCGAGCTGGGCGGGGGAAGGGGAGGGGGGCAGCGTGTTTCGCTGCTCGCCGACCGGCACCGAGCTCTCCCGCGTGGCCACCGGCTTCTGGAATCCGTTCGGCCTGGCCTTCGATCCGGCCGGCCGGCTCTTCACCGTCGACAACGACCCCGACGCCCGCCCGCCCTGCCGCCTCATCGACGTCGTGGCCACGGGCGACTACGGTTACCGCTTCCGCTACGGCCGTAGCGGCCGCCACCCGCTGCAGTGCTGGGACGGCGAGCTCTCGGGCACGCTGCCGATGGCGGCCGGCACCGGCGAGGCGCCCTGCAACGTCGTGCCCTACGACGGCGGCCTGTGGGTCACGAGCTGGGGCCACAACCGTCTCGAGGTGTTCACGCCGGTGGTCGACGGCGCCACCTGCCGGGCCACGAGCCGCATCGTCGTGCAGGGCGACCACGAGTTCCGCCCCGTCGACGCCGCCCCGGCGCCGGACGGCTCGCTCCTCATCACCGACTGGGTAGACCGCAGCTATCCCGTGC
>Ga0209401_1002748_pt1 | contig 11282 bp, 9 predicted proteins | sample M_140807_MF_Meta_FD_187318 | JGI IMG/M metagenome (GOLD analysis project Ga0209401, IMG submission 187318) | Freshwater microbial communities from Lake Montjoie, Canada to study carbon cycling - M_140807_MF_MetaG (SPAdes) (version 2) | ecosystem: Environmental > Aquatic > Freshwater > Lake...
CCCGCGCCTCGGCAGGCCAGACCGGGAGGAACCCCGGCCATGAGCCTCGCCCTGCTCGATTGCCCCACCGGTCTGGCGGGCAACATGCTGCTGGCCGCTCTCCTGGATCTGGGGGTGCCCGAGGCGGCGCTGCACCACCCCCTGGAGGCCCTCGGCCTGGCCGGCCGCTACCGGCTGGTGGTGGAGGAGCGCCGCAGCGGCGGTCTGCGGGGCCTCCACCTGGCGGTGGAGAGCCTGGAGCAGGAGCCACCCCACCGAGCCTGGGGGGAGCTGCGGCGGCTGATCACCGCAGCCCCCCTGGATCCCGCCCTGCGGCAGCGGGTGCTGGCGGTGTTCACGCTGCTCGCTGAGGCCGAGGCGGCGGTGCATGGCCAGCCGGTGGAGCAGGTGCATTTTCATGAGGTGGGGGCCCTCGACGCCCTGGTGGATGTGGTGGGGGTCTGCGCGGCGCTGCTGCACCTGGGAGTGGAGGAGCTGATCTGCACCCCGCCGCCCGCCGGCCACGGCAGCGTGGCCACGGCCCATGGGCTGCTTCCCCTGCCCGCCCCGGCAGTGCTGGAGATCGCCCGGGTGCGCGCCATGCCCCTGGCCTCCAGCGAAGGGTTCGCGGCCGGCGAGCTCACCACCCCCACCGGCGCGGCCCTGGTGGCCTGCTGGGCCAGCGGTTTTGGGCCTCACCCCACCGCTGTGCCCCGGCGAATCGGAGTGGGGCTGGGCAGCCGGGCGCTCGATCGGGCCAATCTGCTGCGCCTCACCCTGGCGGAGCCCCTGCCGATGGATCCCCGGGCAAAGCCGGGGGAGACCCGCGAGCCCCTGCTCGTGCAGCAGGCCCAGGTCGACGACGCCTCGGCGGAGGATCTGGCATTTCTGGGGGAGGCCCTTCGCCAGGCAGGAGCCGTGGAGGTGTTCAGCCAGCCGGTGATCATGAAGAAGGGCCGGCTCGGCACCCTGGTCACCGCCCTGCTGCCGCCGGACCTGGCCCCTGTCCTGCGGCAGGTGTGGTGGCGCCATAGCGGCAGCCTGGGGGTGCGGGAGACCCTTCAGCAGCGCTGGATCCTGCCCCGTCAAGCGGCCACGCTCCCCACACCGCTCGGGCCCGTGCGGATCAAGTGGGCCCAGCTGCCGGAGGGCCGCTGGCGGGCCAAGGCCGAAGCCGACGATCTGGCCGCGCTAGCCCGCCGCCATGGACTGGCCCTGGGCCAGATCCGGGGCCTGGTGGAGGAGGCCCTGGCCGGGGCGGTCGCTCCCCAACCGCCGGAGCCAGGCCAGCCGGATCCTGAGCTGCCGGCAGCGGGCGGCTGGCAACAAGCCGATGCCGGGACGCGAAGATCCCTGCCATGAGCCCTCCGATCCATCCCTTGCTGAAGCGCCTGCAGACCTTCGCCGCCGGGGTGCCGTGGCCCTGGAGATCGCGGATATCCCGGGGGGGGGCGGGCACCGCCCAGCCCTCCGGCTCCCTGCCCCCGCCGGCTGACCCCGCTGGAGCCCCGATCACGCCAGCCCCTCCGGGGCCTGCGGGGGTGGGCTCCCGTACGGCCCCCGGCCGCAGCTCCGCCGCCTCCCTCCTGGCGGCCCTGGGGACCCGCCTCGGCAGGCTGCCCCCCCTCCCCGGTGGCCTGCGGCCCTGGATCACCCTGGCCAGCCTCGGCTTCGTGCTGGCCGCCCTTCTCGGTAACGCCCGACCGCTGCTGCAGCTGGGTCTGGATCCCCAGGGGTGGCTCTGGCTGGTGCTCGGGGTGGGCTTCAGCCTGCTGAGCGTGCTGGTCAACGGCCTGGCCTGGACGGTTCTGCTGCGCTGGCTCGGGCTGCGGCCTCGCTGGGAGGCGAGCGTGGCCCACTTCATGGTGACCAACCTGCGTAAATTCCTCCCCGGTGGGATCTGGCACCTGGCCGCCCGGGTGCAGGCCCTCCGCCAGGGCAGCGGTGGGGTGGAGCAGCCCCAGAGCGCGGCGAGGAGCCTGCTCGTGGTGGTGCTTGAACCTCTGCTGGCAGCGATCGCCGCGCTGGCGCTGGTGGGGCTAGCCGGCTGGCAGGGGGGGCTCGGCCTGGCTGCCCTGCTTCCTTTGGGGCTGCTCAATCCCCGCTGGCTCAAACCGCTGCTGGTCCGTCTGGAGCGCCGCAAGGCCCGCGATCTGGCTGAGGAGTTGGGCGGGGGGTTGGCCGATCCGGAGGCCGCCGCCCCGGCCGCCGGCGCTTCGCCGGCCTCACTGCCCGGCTATCCCTGGCCACCGCTGCTGGCGGAGCTGGCCTTCGTGCTGCTCCGCTTCGCTGGCTTCGCCTGTTGCGTGTGGGCCTTTGATCTGCAACTCTCCCTTCCCTGGACCACCTGGCTGTCGGGCTTCGCCCTGGCCTGGACGGTGGGCCTGGTGGTGCCGGGGGCGCCGGGGGGCCTCGGGGTGTTTGAAACCGTGCTGCTGCTACGGCTGGGGGGAGGGCTGGCGGCCGCTCCCCTGCTAGCGGTGGCTCTGAGCTATCGATTGGTGGCCACCCTGGGGGATGTGCTCGCCTCCCTGCTGGCCGACCTGGATGGTCGCCTGGCCAGGGGCGGCCCTGGCCTCCCTTCTCAATAACACCTACTCTTGCGAGTAGACAGCGGCGTTCGGCAGTGGCGGCGAAGGCCCAGGGCCCCAATCCTTCGCTCGGCCTGCGCAGCAGCCTGCATGAGCGGGGCCGGCGGCTCACCCCCCAGCGCCAGAAGGTGCTCGCCCTGTTCGAGCAGCTTGGCGAAGGTCGTCATCTGAGCGCCGAGGACGTGCACCACCGCCTGCGCCGCGGCGATGGCCGGGTGTCCTTGGCCACCGTGTACCGCAGTCTGCGGCTGCTCAGTTCCCTGGGGCTGCTGCTGGAGCTTGAGCTGCCGGAGGGGGGACGCCGTTTTGAGCTGGCCAGTGATGCCCACCCCCATCACCACCATCTGGTCTGCGTGCGCTGCGGTCGCACCGAGGAATTCGAAAGTGGGGCTGTGCTGGTGGCCGGAGAGCAGGCCGCCCTGGCCCAGGGATTCCAGCTGCTCGAGTGCGTGCTGAACGTGCGCTGCCTCTGTCCGGGCTGTGCGGCCGAGGGCGAGCCGGCGGAGGGGGGCCCCCAAAGCGATTCACTCCGCTGCTGAACAATCGCTTCAGACTTGTTGCAGGACGCAATCCGCGGATGGGACTTCCAGCTGCGATCGGCACCGCTGTTGTTGCTTGCTGGGAGGATTTTCGGCCTTGGATTGCCTGCGTATTGCCCAGATTGCACCACTTTGGGAGAGCGTTCCGCCGCTTCGCTATGGAGGAACTGAGCGGGTCGTTCACTACCTCACCGAAGAGCTGGTGAGGCTGGGCCATGAAGTGGTGTTGTTTGCCAGCGGTGATTCCTGCACCAGGGCCGAGCTGCAGAGTTGCATCCCTTCCTCCCTGCGACTTGGGGGTCATCAGGGCGATCCATCGGTGTATGAGCTGATTCAGCTCGACCGGGTGCTCAGCCAGGTGGAGCGGTTCGACATCCTGCATTTCCACACCAGCCCCCTCCATTTCCCGGCCGTCACCCGCCTGCCGGTTCCCCTGCTCAACACCCTTCACGGCCCTCAGAACAGCCCTGAATTGGCAGCGCTCTACCAGCACTTCCCCTCCGTGCCCCTGGTGTCGATCTCCAATTCCCAGCGCCGACCGATCCCCACGGCCCCCTGGCTCGGCACCGTCTACCACGCCCTCCCTCTCGATCTCTACCGGCCGGGCTATGACCCCCAGCCCTACCTCGCCTTCGTGGGGCGGGTTTCGCCGGAGAAGCGCCTCGACCGGGCCATCGCCATCGCCACTGCCGTGGGCCTGCCGCTACGGGTGGCGGCCAAGGTGGACCGGGCCGATCAGGCCTATTGGCAGGGGGTGATCGAGCCGCTGGTGCGGGGCAATCCCTTGGTGGAGTTCATCGGCGAGGTGGATGACGCGGGCAAGCAGGAGCTCCTGGCCAACGCCCTGGCCCTGCTGTTTCCGATCGATTGGCCCGAGCCCTTCGGACTGGTGATGATCGAGGCCAACGCCTGCGGCACCCCGGTGATCGCCTGGCGGGAGGGATCCACCCCGGAGATCATCCAGAACGGTGTCAATGGGGAGCTGGTGGGTTCGATTGAGGCGGCCGCCGAGGCCGTGCGGGGCATCGAACGCCTCGATCGCCGCCGGGTGCGCGCCTATTTCGAGCAGCGTTTCAGCGTGGCGCGCCAAGCAAAAGATTATCTGGCCCTCTACCGCCGCCTGGTCGAAGCCAAGGCCGGTTCTGGGCCCTCCTCGTCCGTGGGTGTTGCCGTCGCAGCGGCCAACGGAATCGGGCCGGTGCTGCATGTCGCATGACCAGCTGCCTCCCTTCGTTCTCAAGGACGGAGAGACCTTCGCGATGCTCGACAGCCGCGGCGAGATCTGCCCCGAGACCCATCCCGATTCCGGCATCTTTCACCGCGGTACCCGCCATCTGAGCCGCCTGCAGCTGCTGCTCTGGCAGCGGCCCCCCACGGTGCTGAGCTCCACCGAACGGGGCGAGATGGGGCTGCATGTAAGCCACCTCAGCAACGAGAACGAGGGCGGCACGGCACCATCGCGCGGTTCGGTGCATCTCGAGCGCAGCACCCTGCTCACCCCCACCTCCTGCGTGCAGCAGCTCAGCTTCACCAGCTTCGAGCCGGAGCCGCTGCGGATGCCGCTCACCCTCCGCTGTGATGCCGATTTCCGGGACATTTTCGAGGTGCGCGGCATGCCCCGCCGGCGACGCGGCGCCCTGGCGACCCGGGGGGTGGCCGATGGCCTGGAACTCACCTACCAGGGGCTGGATGGCGAAGCACGCCGCACCCGCCTGCGGCTTGGGGGCACCCTGGAGGAGCGGGGCTTGCACCACCTCAGCCTCCATCTGGATCTGGAGCCGCGCCAGACCCTGCGCTTCTGCCTGGTGCTCGATTTTCACCCCGACGGCCCCGCCCTCGCGGCTGACTCCGCCACACCCGCCCAGCTGTTCGATGCGGCCCTGGTCGCCACGATCGAGCGGTTCGATGAGGCCCGCCGGCGCGCCTCCGGTCTGGTTACCGACAATTCGGCCCTGAACGGCTGGATCCAGCGGTCCTACTCCGATGTGCACCTGCTCTCGAGTCGGCTTGAGCACGGGTTCTATCCCTTTGCCGGCGTGCCCTGGTTCAGCTGTCCCTTCGGCCGCGACGGCCTGATCACGGCGCGCCAGCTGCTGCTGGTGGAGCCGCGGCTGGCCCGGGGGGTGCTCGGGTTCCTGGCGGAGAACCAGGCCCATCAGCACGATCCAGCCTCCGATGCCGAGCCCGGCAAGATCCTGCACGAGGCCAGGCTGGGGGAGATGGCGGCCCTCGGGGAGGTGCCGTTCCGCCAGTACTACGGCACGGTGGATGCCACGCCCCTGTTTGTGATGCTGGCGGGCGACTACCTCGAGCGCAGTGCCGATCGGGGCTTCATCGTGGACCTGCTGCCGGCCCTGGAGGCCGCCATGGCCTGGATCCGGGCCGCGGAGGCAACCAGCTTTGATGGTTTTTTGCGCTACCGCCGCGCCGCCCAGGGGGGCCTGCGCAACCAGGGCTGGAAGGATTCCGATGATGCGGTGCACCACGCCGATGGTCGTTTCGCGGAGGGATCGATCGCCCTGTGTGAGGTGCAGGCCTACGCCTACGGCGCCCGCCGGGCGATGGCCTCCATCCTGCGCGCCTTGGATCGCCATGGCGAGGCGGAGACCCTGCTCGAGGAGGCCTCGGACCTGCGCCGCCGCTTCCATGCGGCCTTCTGGAGCGAAGCGATTGGCACCTATGCCCTGGCTCTCGATGGCGATGGCCAGCCCTGCGCCGTTCGCAGCTCCAATGCCGGCCACTGCCTGCTCACCGGCATCGCCCCGGCGTCGGCGGCGGCTTCGGTGGCCCGCCAACTGCTGGCCCCCTCGATCTTCAACGGCTGGGGCGTGCGCACCCTCGATGAGCGGGAGGTGCGTTACAACCCGATGAGCTATCACAACGGCTCGGTCTGGCCCCATGACAACGCCCTGATCGGGCTGGGGCTGGCCCGTTACGGCCGCACCGCCGACGCGATGCGCATCTTCAGCGGTCTGTTCGACACGGCCCGGGCGATGCCGATGCTGCGGCTGCCAGAGCTCTTCTGCGGCTTTCCCCGCCGCGATGATGAGGGCCCCACCCTCTATCCGGTGGCCTGCAGCCCCCAGGCCTGGGCGAGCGGCAGTGTGTTTGGCCTGCTGGAGGCGATGACCGGCATGGCGATCGGCCGCGATCCCGATAGCGACCGGGTGCAGGTGCGCTTCCGCAATCCGGTGCTGCCCCGCCCGGTCAACCTGCTGGAGATCAGCGGCCTGCGCCTCGGGGAGGTGGAGATCGACCTGCAGCTCCACCGCAGCGAGCACGACGTGGGGGTGCTGGTGCGGCGGCGCACCCCGGGGGTGGATGTGGTGATCCTGAAGTGATGGAACCGTGAGCGAAGCTGCCGGATAGGGCCGGCAGCCGGCCTGCTCGCTCTGCTGGCCTGGGATTCCAGGAGGCTGAAGATGCCTCTCGATGGGGATGCTCGCCGCGGGGAGCAGGCGGGATGCCGCGCCAGACACCAGGCGACCTTGTTGCGAGACACTTGCAAAAGGTCGCCGTCTTGTTTAGCTTGCGAGTCATTCGCAATAGAGCGGGGCTTCCCAGCTCACCTGGCTCCGCTTTCTTGCTCCTGGCCCCCAGTCTCGAGTTCCAGGCTCGAGCCCTCCATCTCGGGCCCGGCCTGGGCAGACAGGATGCCTCGTTCTGCCCAGGCCGCCCGCAAGCCAACTCACCCGCGCCGTCCTCCGCGCCGTCGTCTCCTTCGATGTCCTTCCGCTTCCTTCCCGACCAGCCCATCGCCGCCCTGCGCATGCCCGCGGGCCAGAGCGTGCTGCTGGATCCCGTCGCCCGTGGCAGCCGGGCCAGCTGCCTCGAGGTGCTCGAAGGCATCGCCCGCGTCTACTGCCCTTGTGAGGAAACCGAGGGCATGACCCTGGCCTTCCTACAGCCCGGCGACCAGCTGCGCACCGACCGCCTCTGCAGCGAAGGCGTCTGCGTGGAGGCGCTCACGCCGCTGGTGTTCCGCAGCGACGCCGAGCCGGTGGCGGGCCACGGCTTCGATCCGGTGAACGAGTGGACCCTGCAGCTGCTGCGCATCCGCCATCTCGGCAGCGCCGAACAGCGCCTCCATGCGCTGCTGGGCCTGCTGGTGCGACGCCTGGGTCGCCGCTGCGGCGACTGGTGCGACCTGCCCTTCCGCCTCACCCACGAGCGGATCGCCGAGCTGATCGGCACCACCCGGGTCACCACCACCCGGCTGATCTCCCGCATCCGGCGCGAGGAGCTGCTGCAGGTGCCCAGCGGCGAAAGCGGCCTGAGGCTGGCGCCGGCCCTGGTGGAATCGGCTCCCCTGGCAGCGGCAGCCTGAGTGGAGTTTATTGCAAAGTGATAGTCCAGCCAGTGCTTAGGCTGCGAATGATGCATTTTTTAGTGGCCACTAGACCAGGCAGAAGGGTGGACCACAAGACTAAGCAATGGCACCCCAGAAATGCGGCGCCCGGCACAAGCGAAGATCGCAGGGAAAGATAAATTATGCAAAAATGAATGCCTGAATTTAATAAACATTTTCGCGTCCCAGGTTCAATCAAGAAATTAAGAGTTATTGATTGATTAGATAAACGCAACTCATCGCTATCCCGACAAGCTCAAAAAAGCTAAGCAAACTCTTCACGGTATACGCGCCTGCCTGTTCAAACTTGAGGCACACATCGTTGACTGGAATGTCCATCTCTAAGCTAAAGGGAACCGGCTTTTCTTCGATCAATGATTAAGTTTAGGCCTCCAATTAGTGTACAGGATGCATCCTGTTACTTTTAGCATATATCCTGGATGATTTTGGTTTATTTTTCGCGGCAATCTGCCATTTATTTGCTATAGTTACTCGAATTTTTCTGCTCCAGTCCTGGCACGAGCGCCAGGGAGGCCATCAGCCCCAGAGCCAGGATCAGGCCGGCGGGAATCAGGGCGGCCCCGAGGCGCTCATCGCTGGCGTACTGGTAGACCCGCACCGAGAGGGTGTCGGAATCGAAGGGCCGCAGGGCGAAGCTGAGTGGCAGTTCCTTCACCACATCCACGAACATCAGCAGGGCCCCCACCAGCAGCGGCCCGCGCAGCAGCGGCAGGTGAACGCGGCGCAGCACGGCCCACCAGCTGCAGCCCAGGCCGGTGGCGGCCTCATCGAGGCTGGGGGGAAGGCGTTCGAGCGCCGCATCGAGGCCCTGGCGGGCCACAGCCAAGAAGCGATCGGTGTAGCCCCACAGCAGCAGCAGCAGGGGCGGCACCCCAAGAGGAGCACCGAGCAGCAGCAGGGCCAGGGCCAACACCGCTCCGGGCACCGCGTAGCCCATGCCTGCCAGGAAGGCGAGCCGCCCGAGCCAGGGGCCTGCGAACCAGCGGCGGCCCAGGGCCAGCACCAGCCCCGCCGCCAGGGTGAGCAGAGCGGCGGCGAGGGCCAGGGTGAAGCTCCGCAGTCCCAGGGCGGCCAGATCCGCAGCATCGGCCGCCTGGAGCTGGTCATGGCTTAGCAGCATCCAAACCAGAGGAAGCCCGAGGCTGAGGGCCGGTGGCACCAGGGTCACCAGCTGGGCCAGAAGGGCCCGCCAGCCGTCGAGGGTCCAGGGCATTCCCGCCTCGCTATCGCCACCGGCCAGCCAGCGGCGGCTGCGACGGCGCAGCTGGCGTTCGCAGGCCACCAGCAGGCTCACCAGGGCCAGGGTGATCAATGCCAGCCCAACGGCACCGCGGGGATCGCCATCGCTCTGCCAGCGCTGCAGGATGGTGCCTGAGAGGGTGGGCACCCCGAGTAGTTCCACCGCCCCCAGCTCATTCACCACCTCCATGCCGGAGAGGGCCACGCCGGCGCCGATGGCGGGGGCGGCCATCGGCAGGGCGACCCTGCGGAAGCTGCCCCAGGGACCCACCCCGAGGCTGCGGCAGGCCTCGAGCTGGCGCTGGCCGCCGGCGCTGAAGCTCTCGGTGGCCAGCAGAAACACATAGCTGTAGGTGCCCAGCACCAGCACCGCCGCGGCCCAGAGATCGCCGTGCAGGCGTAGGCCCAGGCGGCTGCCGCTGTCGATCAGGGTGGCGGCCAGCAGGTAGGGGGGCGCCGCCAGGGGCAGCAGCTGGGCGATGCGCAGCAGGCGACGCCCCGGGAAGCGGCAGGCGGCGGTGAGCCAGCCGGTGGCGGTTCCGAGCAGGGCGCCGCCGAGCCCCACCAGCAGCACCAGAGCGGCGGTGTGGGCGAGGGCTTCGCCACCGCCGGTACCGAGTCCGAGTCCGTGGCCGAGTCCGGCCAGCATCCCAGGAAGCAAGAGGGAGCCTGAACCCCCGGCAGCCTCTCCCACGGCAGTGGCTTCACCCCCGGCGCCTGCCCCGATCCCCCCCAGAAGGGCGTAAGGGCCAAGGCCCAGGATCGGTAGCAGGGCCAGGCTGGCCACCAGGAGGAGGAGGAGCAGCAGGGGCCAGCGGCCTCGGCCGAAGCTCGCCCTCAGGCTGAGGTCCGGGCCGACGACGGCAGCGAGACGGTTCCCGCTTCCGGAGAGCCCTCGCTGACCGACCCGCAACAGCGTTCCACGGCCTGATTCGCCTTGGCCTGGTGGAGCCAGGGGCGGTTTCGGACCGCTTCGCTCCCGCTTGGGCTTCAGGGCCATCCGGCCACCCGCATCAGCTCCACGGCCTCGCCGTTGCGGGCACCGAGTTGCTCGATCGGCACGCCATCACCGCGCACGGGCCCGAAGCCCTTCAGCAGCGGATCGGTGCCGCTGCCCACCAAGGGGTACTCGTGGTTGGCCTGGGCGTAGCCCACCCCGCCGCCCTCCGGCGAGGCCAGGAACTCCAGCAGCTGGCGAGCCGCCTCGGGGTGACGCGAATGGCGGGTCACGCCGGCCCCGCTCACGTTGATGTGGGCCGGATCGGGCACCACCACCTTCACGTCCTGCAGTAACGCCTTGTCCTCGGCGCCGCTCTCACCGGAGAGCAGGCGGGCCACGTAGTAGCTGTTCACCACTCCCAGGCCACACTCGCCGCGGGCAACCGCCCGGGCCAGGGGGATGTCGGATGTGAAGAAGGGGGACTTGAGGTTGGTGATCAGGCCGGTGAGCCAGCGGCGGGTTTCGGCCTCGCCCCGCAGGATCAGCTGGTCGGCCACCAGCGACTGGTTGTAGACGCTGCGGCCATTGCGCAGGCAGAGGCGGCCCTTCAACTCGGGGCGGGCCAGGTCGGCGTAGGTGCGGATCAGGGCGGGATCCACCTGCTTCGGGTTCACCACCACCACCCGCACCCGCCGGGTGAGGGCACTCCAGCGGCCGGCGGAATCGCGCAGCTCCGGTGGCACCTCCCGGCGGAGGGCCTCGGAGTTCACCGGCTGGAAGAGGCCCTCATCGGCGGCCCGCACCAGCCGGGCCGCATCCACCAGCACCAGCAGATCGGCAGGCGTCTTGGCCCCTTCGGTGCGCACCCGTTCGATCAGGGCGTCGTCCTTGCCCTCCAACAGCTTTACCTGGATGCCGGTCTGCTGGGTGAAGCGCCGGTAGAGGGCCTGATCGGAGTTGTAGTGCCGGCCGGAATACACCCCCAGGCTCACCGGTCCGGTGGAGGGGGCAGGCCCCTGGCGGCAAGCGCCGAGCAGCGCGATCAGGCCCAGCCCCAGGACCCAACGAGAGCGGCGAACGGGGAGGCCCACTCCGTTTGAGGGCACTCCGGAACCATGATCAGCAGGAGGTTGGCGACGAAACAACGAAGGCATCCGTGGGACCGGAAGCGCAAGGTTTCACGAAGCTAGGCAGATCGCTCAGCGTGGTTCGGACGAATGAATCGTGTCGTTGTGCCATTCGTCACACCTTGGAGGCCCACTTGGGTCGAGGGCCACTGGGATCGAGAGCCACGCTCCACAGAAAAAAATCAGCGTTGCAGCCGATTCGGCTCGCTGCCCAGACGGGAGCAAGGCGTGGGAATTCAGCGGTGGTTCCGCACCCGCACCGGCACCAGCACGGGAGCCATCAGGCCGCCGCCGCCGTTGTCATCGTCGGAGCCGAAGGCCAGCCACACCACATAGCCGAGCAAACCCAGGGCAACCACGGTGAGCAGTAGTTCGGTCATGCCGGCCTTTCGGTGACTCGCAGCCTAGCGGGGGTAACCAGCCCTGGAGTAGCGAATGCTTCAACGGGATGGGGGGAAAACCCGGCTGCCCCTCCCAGGGAGCCCCCCTTCAGCCAAA
>Ga0209401_1002751_pt1 | contig 11279 bp, 14 predicted proteins | sample M_140807_MF_Meta_FD_187318 | JGI IMG/M metagenome (GOLD analysis project Ga0209401, IMG submission 187318) | Freshwater microbial communities from Lake Montjoie, Canada to study carbon cycling - M_140807_MF_MetaG (SPAdes) (version 2) | ecosystem: Environmental > Aquatic > Freshwater > Lake...
CGCTGCTGGGACCGCCGCAGCTGCACCCATCGTTGGCATCCCCTGTTCGTGGCTGGCCAGGGCTGGCCCTCCACCGCTCCCCTCGAGCTCGTGCTGGCCTGCAGCTGCGATGGCCAGGAGGCGATCGAACTGGTGCTGGGCGAACCGCTCGGGGAAGCCCGCTCCGAGGTGGTGTTCCGCCATGGGGTGCCCCAGCTGCTGCGGCGACCCGCCGGTGAGGCGGCGGTGGCCCCCTGGCGGCAGCTCCCGGCTCCGCTGCCGCTGCAACCACCGGGTCTGGCCGGCCAGGATCGCCTGCGCCTGCGCTTCGGGATCGATGCCGAGGCCCGGCTCCGGCTGGAGGGGGAGGATCTGGTGAGCGGTGAACCCCTGGAGCCGCGCTGCCTGGGGCCGGTGCGTTGAGCGGCCACTGGGACCAGCCCAGCCCGGGTGGACTGCATACAACTATTGAGATTCCCCACCATCTCCCTTGGCCCGCCGGCCCCGCTTACCCCTCGTCTGGCTGGCCATCACCCTGGGAACGGTTGCCGCCGGGATCGGCTTCGTGTACTGGTGGGAACGCCAACTACCGGCCCGGGTGGCCGAAGCCGCCGCCCGCGGCCAGCTCGATGCCTGTTTGCGCTATAGCGATCAGCTCGATGCCTTGAGCTGGCTTCCCGGTCGCTCCTCCCTCGATCAGGGCCGCTGCCGGCGGGAGAAGGCCGCCCAGCTCTGGCAGCGGGGGAGCTGGGCCGAGGCCCTCGGTCTGCAGCGGCAGTTGCTCAATTCCCCCGCCGGGGGAAGGGGGGACCGGCAGCGCCTGGAGGACTGGCAGTCGTTCCTGCACCGCACGGCCCTGACCCGCTTCCGCGACGGTGACCTCGACGCTGCCCTGGCTGCCCTGGCTCCGATGGGTGAGAAGCATCGCTCCGATGGCACGGCGGTCGGGGATCAGTTGCGGCTGAACTGGAACCGCAACCGGCTGGAGTGGGAGCGGGCCTCCAAGCTGGTGGGCCAGGCCCGCTGGTGGGAGGCCCTCGACAGCCTGCACCGGATTGATCACCCCTGGTGGCAACGTCGGGCGCAGGCCCTCAACCGCAAGGTGGAACAGGGCCTGCAGCAGCTGAAGGGCAAGGAGCGTGAACACGATGGCCACGGCGATCTTCCCCAGTCGGTGCCCGCGGCCCAGCTCGATGCCGAGGTGGGCCGTCGCATCGCCGCCGGAATGGATGAATGGAAGGCCTTCCAGGCCGGATGCCAGGCCCTCGGTGGCCGGGTGGTGGAGGCCGGTCCCGAAACGGCCTGCCAACGCTGACGGGGCCATGACAGGATTGCCGTCCATGTCGGAACGCAACACGATGCAGCCAGGAGATCGGGTCAAGGTCTGCCGCAGTGTGGTGGTCTACACCCATCCCACCCAACGGGGCTCTGCCTTTGATCTAGAGGGCCAAGAGGGGGAGGTGCTGCAGGTTCTGAACGACTGGAAGGGCCGCCCGATCAGCCCCACCCTGCCGGTGGTGGTGGCCTTCGGGAAGTTCCGGGCCCATTTCCGCGATGATGAGCTCACCCTGGCCTGAGGCGTCGGCCCCAGCTGCGGCTCAGGAGCGCAGCAGGTAGACCCCCTCCTCGCCGTCGATCGACCGCAGGCACAGTTCGATCGTCTCCTGACGGGTCGTGGGCACCACGCGGCCGCAGAAGTCGGGCTGGATGGGGAGTTCCCGGTGGCCCCGGTCCACCATGGCCAGGAGTTGCACCCGTGTCGGCCGTCCCCAGGTATGCAGGGCCTCCAGGGCCGCCCGGACGGTTCGCCCCGTAAAGATCACATCGTCCACCAGCACCACGTGGCGGCCCTCCACCGAGGCCGGCAGCTGGGTGGCCTCGGCGAGTCGGGTGCCGATGCGCTCCAGATCATCCCGATGGAAGGTGGGATCGATGCTGCCGTGTTCGATCGGATGGCCGCTGAGGGCCTTCAGCCGGCCCGCCAGCACCCGGGCCAGGGCCACGCCCCGGGTGGGAATGCCCAGCAGCAGGAGCGAGCTGCTGTCGCTGACGCTCTCCAGCACCTGGGAGGCGAGCCGATCGAGGGTGCGGCCCAGTTCCGGTTCCGAAAGCAGTTCAAGCCGCAACCGCCGGTCGGGGTCCGGATCCTGGCCTGACGTTGCAGTGGACACGGAGCGGGTCATGGGACCGATTGGACCGGGCGAAGGCCGGAGGGTCTGGGAGCTGCTGATGCTAAGGGGGCTTATCGATGAGCTCGCTTCTTCCCCCGATGCTCCGGTCAGCTGGGATCAGCCTGTCCCCAAAGGCTGACCTGCGCCACCGATCGTTGGGGTCTTCCTGGGCACCGCTGTAGGTTGGCTGTGGAACACCGTTGATGCCGCTGGCCGATCGGGTGAACGTTGCGTCCTCGTCCCACCATTCAACCCACGGCAAAGGCCCGACCAATGGTCTGGGGGCCACTGCCGAGCTTCCGCCCCCGGCTCATTCATCCCCCATCGCCCCGGTGGTGCTGGCGATCCTTGATGGCTGGGGGTACCGCCCTGAGTCGGACCACAACGCCATCCGCAGCGCCACCACGCCGGTGATGGATGCCCTCTGGCATGCCTATCCCCACACCCTGATTGAGGCCAGCGGCGGTGCCGTGGGCCTGCCCGACGAGCAGATGGGTAATTCGGAGGTGGGTCACCTCACGATCGGCTCCGGCCGCATCATCCGCCAGGAATTGGTGCGGATCGGCCAAGCCGTGCGCAACGGCAGCATTGCCGCTAATGCCGCCCTCAATGGGCTGGCCGACACCCTCCTGGCGGATGGGGGCACCCTGCACCTGATCGGCCTCTGTTCCGATGGCGGTGTCCACAGCCACGTCGACCACCTCGGCGGACTGCTGCGTTGGGCCGCCGGCCGGGGTCTCACCGACGTGTGTGTGCACGTGGTGACGGACGGCCGCGACACCGCCACCAACAGCGCTCCGGGTTTCCTGGCCACGATTGAGCGCCAGATTTCCGAGGCCGGCGTTGGCCGGATCGCCACCCTCTGCGGCCGCTACTGGGCCATGGACCGCGACAACCGCTGGGAGCGCACCGAAAAGGCCTACCGGCTCCTCACCGAGGACGCACCCCTCAACCCCTCCACGCCGGGGGAGATCATCGAGGCCGCCTATGCCGCCGGCATCACCGATGAATTTCTGGAGCCGGTGCGGCTGAGCTCCGGCCTGATCCGGCCCGGGGATGGTCTGGTGTGCTTCAACTTCCGCCCCGATCGGGTGCGCCAGCTGATTCGGGCCCTGGTGGTGGAGGACTTCAGCAGTTTTGAGCGGCAGCGGATCGAACCTCTGCATGTCGTCACGTTCACGCAGTACGAGAAGGGTCTGCCCGTTGCCGTGGCCTTCCCTCCCGAGTCCCTCGATGGCCTGCTGGGTCAGGTGATCTCCGACCACGGCCTGCGCCAGTTCCGCACCGCAGAGACCGAGAAGTATCCCCATGTCACCTATTTCATGAATGGGGGCATTGAGCAGGCCTTTCCAGGCGAAGACCGGCACCTGGTGCCCTCGCCACGGGTGGCCACCTACGACCAGGCTCCGGCGATGTCGGCCGCGACCCTCACCGACAGCTGTGTATCGGCCATCCAAAAGGGGATCTACTCCCTGGTGGTGATCAACTACGCCAATCCCGACATGGTGGGCCACACCGGGCTGATGGAGGCCACCACCGAGGCCATCGCCACCGTGGATCACTGCGTCGGGCGGCTTGTGGAGGCCACCAACCGCATGGGGGGCACCCTGCTGATCACGGCCGACCATGGCAACGCCGAACTGATGCAGGGCCCCGACGGCCGGCCCTGGACCGCCCACACCACCAATCCCGTGCCGGTGATTCTGGTGGAGGGTGAAAAGCGGAAGCTGCCTGGGCACGGCACCGATGTTCATCTTCGCGAGCATGGCGGTCTGGCTGACATCGCTCCCACCCTCCTGGCGATCCTCGGTCTGCCGAAGCCGGAACGGATGACCGGTGAATCCCTGATCACCCCGGCCGTAGCCTCACCCGAGACGAGCCCAGCGCTCCGGACCCTGCGGGTCTGACCGGGGGGCCCGGCCCCCGACGACCGCCCTACCTCCCTCTGTTGCAGCCGCCATGCTGAAGACCGCGATCTCCTACCTCTGGATGCTCAGCGCCGTGCTGCTGATCGTTAGCGTTCTGCTCCATAGCCCCAAGGGGGATGGCATGGGCGGATTGGCCTCCAGCGGCGGATCGATGTTCACCAGTGCCCGCAGCGCCGAGCAGACCCTGAACCGGATCAGCTGGACCCTGCTGGCGCTGTTTCTGGGGCTGGCCGTGGTGCTGAGTGCCGGATGGCTGGGTTAGGTGATCGTGGGCCAATGACGCGCCGAGATCTCCTGCGGCATCTAGCCCGGAGTCTTCCCCTCCAGGCCCTGGGGGTTGGCATGGTTACGTGGCCGGGACGGGCGGCAGCGGCCTCGCCAGCCAACGATCCCCGCTGGCGGTTCGATCAGACCGAATGGAAACGGCGGCTTTCTCCGGCGGCCTTCGCGGTGTTGCGCCAGGAGGGCACGGAGCGTCCCTTCAGCAGTCCCCTTGAGCACGAGAAACGGCGGGGTACCTTCCTGTGCGCAGGGTGCCGGCTGCCCCTGTTTGCCTCCGCGGCCAAGTTCGATAGCGGCACCGGCTGGCCCAGTTTCTGGCAGCCCCTGCCGGATGCGGTGGTCACCAAGTTGGATTTCAAGCTGATCGTTCCCCGCACCGAGTACCACTGCCGCCGCTGCGGCGGGCATCAAGGCCATGTGTTTAACGATGGTCCGCCGCCCACGGGCAAGCGTTACTGCAATAACGGCGTCGCCCTGGTTTTCGTGCCGGCCTGAGGGCCCAGCGGGGATCGGTTCCAGCTCCGGTTGCGGAAGCTATCGAATCCGCCGGCTCGAAGGCCTCTCTGTGCGGTTCACGGTACGGTGTTTCTACTCAGCCAGCCGGCGCTGCAATGGGCAGTCCGATCAGCCGCGAAACCTTTCTGGCCCGGGCCCGGGCCCGCTTTGCTGATCAGTACGACTACTCGGCCATTGTCTACAAGAGCTTCAAGACCCCGGTGGGGATCCGCTGTCGCCTCCATCCGGTGAGGTTGATTTCGATCACTCCGGAGAAGCACCTCCAGACCACTGGTGGTTGCAAGTTCTGCCTGCGCCAGAACCGCATCCGCATGCTCGAGCGCGAACTGCTGCGCGAGGCCGTGGACCGTCCTGAGCCCCTGCGGCCGCGCCTGGATGCCTGCTTCGCCGAACAGCTGGGAAGCTGGGGCGATCGCAGCGGCCCGGCCCCAGCCTGATCCCCCCGACCTTAAGCCTGCAGCACTTCAGTCGGGCTGTGCTGCAAATAGCGCCGCTTTGAGTCACTCTGGGGTCAAATGGGGCTTCCCTGCTACAGAAATGGGCTGTAATGACGCTAAACAATGCAGTAATTGCATCGGCCTATCTGTAGTGGCTGTGCATAGTGCATTTTGGCAATGTGTTCGGATGCAGGCTGTGTCAATTCAGCTTGACTCTTCTGTGAATTGGATGAGAAAATGCAGTGCGCTTTCATCGCAGTATGTACTCGGCATCCCGCACCACTTCCCCGCTTGCTCGTGGCAGCACCGATGCACAGGTGGCTGCGGCCATGGCCCCATCCCCGATGGTGCAACCGGCCTTCCGCTCGCCGCGCCGGGTCACCATCACGCTGCCTTTTTCCACGTTCGAGGATCTGCAGGGCAGGGCCGATGGTGAGGGCCGATCCCTGAGCAACTTGGCGGCCTTTCTGCTGGAATCGGCGCTCAAGGGCTCTGAAACTGCTCCGGTGGTGGCGGCCGCTCCTGGCACCCTGCGGCGCTCTCAAGAGAACCCCTTCCGCTGAAGTGATCCCGCCTCAGCCCGTGGGGTCGGTGTGGAGCTGGGCTGCGATCAGGTCCGTGGCGATTTCGTTAAGGCAGCGGCTCTGACGCTTGGCTAGGTCAAGCAGTTCGGCTAGAAGGGCTTCGGGCAGCTCCAGGGTGATGCTCCGGGGCATCCGCTCGGGATTCAGCCGCCAGGGGTCCGTGTTGGAGAGCATCTCCCCGGTTTCTGGCCGGGCTCGGCATCCTTCAGCATGGTCAAGGCTGTCTTCGCCACCGCTGTCCTGATCGGCGAGATCGGGATCCGTGGGCCTGGGTGATGTTCCGCTAGGGAATTGGCTAGCGTCTTTGGGCTGGGATATGGATTGAACATCCGATGGATGGTATGTCAAGGTCGAATGCTCGATGGGGGCGAGTCGTCTGGATTTGGCTTGATTTCCATCCATTGCAGCATAAGTGCATCTTGCAATCGATGCAAGGATGTGTTCATGGGCTGTATAGGCAAAGGCTGGATCAAAACAGCCATAAGAAAACGGCCGGGTGATTTGGTGGCGATATAGCAGCTGTTCCCATTTGTCTTTACTCAAAATAGAGTAGATGGTGGGCCTGTTTGCCTCCAGGCCGGTGTAGCAGAAAGCGCAGGATCAGCTCGGCGCCGCCCTCGCCTAGGGAGACCATCAGCACCCATCGGCAAGCCAAGGGGGCTGGCCGGCTGCAGCTGATCCAGGGGCCCGGCAGTTCGGTATCCGGTGGATCGCAGCGCAAAAAAAAGTGGGAGGGCCGTAGCCCCCCCACCCAGACGCTTGCCGGCGGCAGATGCCCGCCGGACCGATCAACGGGATCGTGATCAGTAGTCGAAGTCGCCGCCGCCCATGCCGCCGCCGGCGGGGGCTGCTTCCTTCTTGTCGGGCATGTCAGCCACGATGCACTCGGTGGTGAGCACCATGCCGGCGATTGAGGCGGCGTTCTGCAGGCCAGAGCGGGTCACCTTGGCGGGATCCACGATACCGGCGGCCAGCATGTCGACGTACTCACCGGTAGCGGCGTTGTAGCCCTCGTTGAAGGGCTTGTTGCGCACGTGCTCGGCCACCACGGCGCCATTGGCACCAGCGTTCTGGGCAATCCGCATCAGGGGAGCGGTGAGGCTGGAGGCCACGATCTGGGCTCCGATCAACTCCTCGCCGGAGAGGTTGGCGGCCGCCCACTCCTCTAGGGCAGGACCGAGGTGGGCCAGGGTGGTACCACCGCCGGGCACGATGCCTTCTTCAACGGCCGCCTTGGTGGCGTTGATGGCATCTTCCAGGCGCAGTTTCTTGTCCTTCATCTCGGTCTCGGTGGCGGCGCCCACCTTGACCACGGCCACACCGCCGCTCAGCTTGGCGAGGCGCTCCTGCAGCTTCTCTTTGTCGTAGGTGGAGTCGGTTTCCTCGATCTGCTTGCGGATCTGCTCCACCCGGGCCTTCACGGCCGCCTCGTTGCCTTCGGCCACGATGGTGGTGGTGTCCTTGTTGATCGTGATCCGGCGGGCGGTGCCCAACGAATCGATCTTGGCGTTCTCCAGCTTGAGGCCGGCGTCCTCGGTGATCAGCTGACCGTTGGTGAGAACGGCGATGTCCTCGAGCATGGCCTTGCGGCGGTCACCGAAGCCGGGGGCCTTGACGGCGGCCACGTTGAGCACGCCGCGCAGGCGGTTCACCACCAGGGTGGCGAGGGCTTCCTTCTCGATGTCCTCGGCGATGATCAGCAGAGGACGGCCGGTGCGGGCGATCTGCTCGAGAACAGGCACTAGGTCCTGCACCAGGGCGATCTTCTTGTCGGTGATCAGGATGTAGGGCTCCTCAAGCACCGCCTCCATCCGCTCGGTGTCGGTGGCGAAGTAGGGGGAGATGTAGCCCTTGTCGAAGCGCATGCCCTCGGTGACCTCCAGTTCGGTGGTCATCGACTTGCCTTCCTCGAGGGAGATCACACCCTCTTTGCCCACCTTGTCCATGGCGTCGGCGATCATGCGGCCCACCTCTTCGTCGTTGCCGGCGGAGATGGTGCCCACCTGGGCGATGGCGTTGCTGTCGCTGATGGGCTTGGCGTGCTCCTTGATCTTGCCGACTAGGAAGTCGGAAGCCTTGTCGATGCCGCGCTTGAGGGTGATGGCATTGGCGCCGGCGGCCACGTTGCGCAGGCCGGCCTTCACCATGGCGTGGGCCAGCACGGTGGCGGTGGTGGTGCCGTCACCGGCGGCGTCGTTGGTCTTGCTGGCGGCCTGGCGGATCAGGGCGACACCGGTGTTCTCGATGTGGTCTTCGAGTTCGATCTCCTTGGCGATCGTCACGCCGTCGTTGATGATCTGGGGTGCACCGAACTTCTTCTCGAGCACCACGTTGCGACCCTTGGGGCCGAGGGTGACAGCCACGGCTTCCGCCAGGATGTCGATGCCGCGCTCAAGGGCACGGCGGGCCTGTTCGTTGTAAATAATGCGCTTGGCCATGGAAAGTCTCTTGGGAGGGAAAGGGTGAAGAGGTGGGTCGGAAGCATTTAGTGCCCTGACCCGAAGCTCGTGAAAGGATTGGATCAGCCTTAATCGGCTGAATCCGTATCCGATTCAGTTCACGATGGCGAGGATGTCCTTCTCAGAGAGCAGCACGTATTCATCGGAGCCGAGCTTGATGTCGGTGCCGGCGTACTTGCTGTAGAGCACCTTGTCGCCGATGCTCACTTCGGGAGCCTGGCGGGAGCCGTCTTCGTTGCGCTTGCCGGGGCCCACCTGTACCACCTCACCCACCTGGGGCTTTTCCTTGGCGGTGTCGGGCAGAAGGATGCCGCCAGCGGTTTTCTCCTCGGATTCGGACACCTTGATGAAGATGCGATCGCCGAGGGGCTTGACCGTGGAGACGCTGAGGGAAACAGCAGCCATGAGTTGTCGCGATGGATTGGACTCGGACCGGACACGCCTGCTCCGATCGGGGAGGAGCGGGCTAGATGCGCGGCGTTGCCGCGGGGAGCCTCGGAGGCAACCGCGGCGGCAGCCGCTTTGGCACTCGTGCCCGTCGACTGCCAACTTAGATGGGTGGGTTCCTGTCGGGCAGGCCTTCCCGGTTCGGGTGACCGAACCTTTGCGGATCTGCGTCGGGATCGCGCCGCTTCGGCTGGGCCGCATCGGACTGGGCCGTTTCGGGTTGGCTGCTTGGGTGGCGCTGCATTGATTCCGGGCGGCGTTGGGGCGCACCGCATCGGTGCGCCGGCGGAAACCACCTTGGCGCCGCCGGCTTAACTTGGCGCCGCCGGCCCGCTGCCGGCCTGGATCCCGCTCGCCAGCAGCGGGGGACGCAGTGGTAAAGTTGCGCCGCTTCAGGCGGGTCGGATCACCCCCTGCGCGCTCCCCGCCACTACATTTTTCCTATGGCTGCAGCTGCTCCCGCCGCCTCCGGCACTAACGGTGTCGTCAAACAGGTGATCGGCCCGGTGCTGGACGTGGAGTTTCCCGCCGGCAAGCTGCCCCGCATCTACAACGCCCTCCGGGTGACCGGCAGAAACGCCGCCGGCCAGGACGTGGCCCTGACCGCCGAGGTTCAGCAGCTGCTCGGCGATCACCGCGTTCGCGCCGTGGCGATGAGCAGCACCGATGGACTGGTGCGCGGCATGACCGCCTCCGACACCGGCGCTCCCATTTCCGTGCCCGTGGGTGAGGCCACCCTGGGCCGCATCTTCAACGTGTTGGGGGAGCCTGTTGACGAGAAGGGCCCTGTGGCCACCACCCAGACCTCCCCGATCCACCGCGAGGCCCCCAAGCTCACCGACCTGGAAACCAAGCCCAAGGTGTTCGAGACCGGCATCAAGGTGATTGACCTGCTGGCCCCCTACCGCCAGGGCGGCAAGGTGGGCCTGTTCGGTGGCGCCGGCGTGGGCAAGACCGTGCTGATCCAGGAACTGATCAACAACATCGCCAAGGAACACGGTGGTGTGTCTGTGTTTGCCGGTGTGGGTGAGCGCACCCGCGAGGGCAACGACCTCTACGAGGAATTCAAGGAATCTGGAGTGATCAACTCCGAGGATCTCTCGAAGTCGAAGGTGGCGCTTTGCTACGGCCAGATGAACGAGCCCCCCGGTGCTCGCATGCGGGTGGGTCTCTCCGCGCTCACCATGGCCGAGCACTTCCGCGATGTGAACAAGCAGGATGTGCTGCTATTCGTGGACAACATCTTCCGCTTTGTCCAGGCTGGCTCGGAAGTGTCCGCTCTGCTGGGTCGCATGCCCTCCGCTGTGGGCTACCAGCCCACCCTCGGCACCGATGTGGGTGAGCTTCAGGAGCGCATTACTTCCACACTGGAGGGTTCGATCACCTCAATCCAGGCTGTCTATGTGCCTGCCGACGACCTCACCGACCCCGCCCCTGCCACCACCTTCGCCCACCTCGACGCCACCACGGTGCTGAGCCGCGGCCTGGCTTCCAAGGGCATTTACCCCGCTGTGGATCCGCTCGATTCCACCAGCACCATGCTCCAGCCCGCCGTGGTGGGTGATGAGCACTACCGCACCGCCCGCGCCGTGCAGAGCACCCTGCAGCGCTACAAGGAACTGCAGGACATCATCGCGATCCTTGGCCTGGACGAACTCTCCGAGGACGACCGCCGCACGGTGGACCGGGCCCGCAAGATCGAGAAGTTCCTTTCCCAGCCTTTCTTCGTGGCTGAGATCTTCACCGGCATGCCCGGCAAGTACGTGAAGCTCGACGACACCATCAAGGGCTTTAACCAGATCCTCGCCGGCGAACTCGACGATCTGCCCGAGGCGGCCTTCTACCTGGTGGGCAGCATCGATGAAGTGAAGGCCAAGGCCGCCAAGATCCTCTCCGAAGCCAAGGGCTGATCTCTGATGACCCTCAACCTGCGCGTTCTCGCCCCCGATCAGAGCGTCTTCGACGGCAGTGCCGACGAAGTGATTCTCCCCAGCACCACCGGCCAGGTGGGCATCCTCACCGGCCATGTGTCGATGCTCACCGCCCTTGACAGCGGCGTTCTGCGCCTGCGTGAAGGCAACACCTGGACCGCCATCGCCCTCAGCGGCGGTTTTGCCGAGGTGGAAGCCAATGAGGTGACCGTGCTTGTGAATGCCGCCCAGCTGGGTAGCACCATCGACACCGCCACCGCCGAGAAGGAGTTCGAGCAAGCCCGTCAGACCTACACCGCCTTCGAGGGCAAGCCCCCCAGCCCCGAGAAGGTGAAAGCCGAGCAGGCCCTGGCCCGCAGCCGGGCCCGTCTCTCCGCAAGCCGCGGCGGCTGATCGCCTGATCCAACAGTTCTCCACGGACTGATCTCCGGGCACTTCCACCAGCAGCCGGTCGGCCCACGAATGCTTCGTCACCCGTCGCGTTGCTCGTTCCCTATCGTCTTGAGCCCCGAGCCATGGCCCGGGGCTTTTTGCTGCGGTCTTTC
>Ga0209401_1002762_pt1 | contig 11251 bp, 18 predicted proteins | sample M_140807_MF_Meta_FD_187318 | JGI IMG/M metagenome (GOLD analysis project Ga0209401, IMG submission 187318) | Freshwater microbial communities from Lake Montjoie, Canada to study carbon cycling - M_140807_MF_MetaG (SPAdes) (version 2) | ecosystem: Environmental > Aquatic > Freshwater > Lake...
CTAACGACTTTATCAACTTAAACGGCACGACCACTGGTGGTGTTGCTGGCTCATGGGTGCAGATTTTTGCAATCGCGGCTAACAAATACATGGTTACTGGCACGGTGCTTGGTACAGGTACTGTTGCTACACCATTCGCTAACTCCTAATCAACCCAAGGGGCTTCGGCCCCTTTTTTAAAGGAGATTGATTATGATGCAAACAGACGTTAAACAAGGGCATTTAAACCAAAGTGGTTTTTTTGTTCTTGGACGAAATCGTGTTAAAGGCATTTCGTTTTTTGGTACTGGCACGGATGGTACTGTAGTGTTGTTTGATACAGCTTCTGTTCCAGTGACTTCTAGCGTTACCTACGCTCGTTCTGGTACAACTGTAACGGTAACCAAAACTGCTCACGGCCTGTCTACGGGCAATGTTGTTGGTATTCACTTTGACAGCAATACAAGTCAGTCAGCAACAGACGGCAACTATGTTATTACTGTTGCTTCGTCAAGCACATTTACGTTAACAGACATTAATACTGGCACTATCACCTCTACTGCGGCTTCGTATGTAAGTGGCGGTGGTCGGTGGCTAATGACTTACGAAATAGACAGTACTGATACCTTTAGTAATGCACCCATTATTCCGGGCGAAGGAGTATTGGCTACTCAAGGCATTTATGCACTGATGACCAACATTGATTCAACGCAGATTTACTATGGCTAAGTCACCAGCATGGCAGAGGAAAGAAGGCAAGTCCGAGAAGGGCGGCTTGAACGCCAAAGGTCGAGCCTCCGCAAAAGCGCAAGGTATGAACTTGAAGGCTCCCCAGCCAGAAGGCGGCTCTCGGCGCGATTCTTTCTGTGCGAGGATGGGCGGCATGAAAAAGAAGCTAACGAGTGCCAAGACAGCCAACGATCCGGATTCACGCATCAACAAAGCTCTTAGAGCATGGAACTGCTGATATGACTACAAACTCAGACACAGTCAAAAGCACGCTGGATATTGTTTCAGTGTTTGCAGCCATAGGATCGTTTTTGGAAATGTTTACCCCAATTTTTGGTTTGATTGGCGCAATCTGGACATTAATGCGAATCGCCGAAATGATTGCGGGTAAACCCTTTGCTGAAATAATCCGCAGAAAGAAAGCTGAGTAATCATGGCTGGCCCACTTGCTGGAATTGATCTTCTTGGTAGAGGCATTAAAGCCGGGGCTAAAGCTTTAGATTATGATATTCCCAAAAATATAGAACCTTTTCTTACGCCTGTTAGTACTACTAAAGATTATTTAACAAGTAAGCTTGAAGAAGCCATAGGCGTACCTAAAGATACAATTGGCGCTGTAACAGACCCAAAAGGATTTTTAGCGGGTCTTGCTAAAGATACTGCTAAAGATTACTTAAAAGAAAGAAGCGAAATTCCTGAAGAAGATCGCAGTTTTTCTTCATCAGGAGGCGGTGGTGGTAGTTCATATGTAGACGATGAATTAACTAGCGGCAGGGCAGCATACAAACGTGGTGGCAAAGTTAAGTCTGCGAAAAAATCTAATACTGCCTCACGTCGTGGCGATGGAATTGCACAACGTGGTAAAACTCGTGGAAGATATTTGTAATGCCAAGCACAAGTAAAAAGCAACATAATTTCATGGAAGCGGTGGCTCATAACCCATCGTTCGCCAAGAAAGCAGGAGTCCCACAGTCTGTGGGTAAAGATTTTTCATCGGCTGATAAAGGCCGTAAATTTTCAAAAGGTGGCGACATGAAACATGAAGACGTAAAGATGGACAAGGCTATGATGCAAAAGGCTGTGAATAAACACGAAGGCCGTTTGCACAAAGGTCAACCTATGACCAAGTTGGCTAAGGGTGGCTACACCACTGCCGCAGATGGTTGCTGCTCCAAAGGTAAAACCAAGGGCACAATGATCACCATGAACAAGGGCGGCTACGCCTGCTAAGGAGTTGCTATGAAGCAAAACATCAATAACTCAGAGTTTATTGAACCCGGCTCCGGCACAATGCCCGAAGACGACAATAGTGGTGCGCCGCCTGCGGCTATGCCCTCGCCTCGCAAAAATAAAGTAGTGACAAAGGAAGAGCTTGAGAAGTCAGGCATGTCCTTGCGTGACTATTTAAACAAACAGCAAGGTTTGACTCGCCGCAAGGAAAAAGATCCTACTGCTGGCGACTCTCCTGATAAAGCAGCACAAGCTGCCGCAGATGCTATTGATCCCGGTCGTGATATGAGAACACCTCGTTACACGCCCCCCGGCTCTGCTCCAAAGCAGACTACGCAGCAACCAAAACCAAAAGTGTTTATGCCTAGCAAGCCTGACAATAGCTTCTCAGGTAGCAAGTTCAAAAGTGGTGGTTCTGTTTCTTCTGCTTCACGTCGTGCAGATGGTATTGCCACCAAAGGCAAGACTCGTGGCATGATGGTCAAAATGAACTACGGCGGGAAGTGCTAACATGATGGCAAGCCGTGGAATGGGGGCAGTAATGCCCTCTAAGATGCCAAACGGAAAGCGTAAAGCTCGCCGTGACGACACCGACTTCACTCAATATGAAGAAGGTGGAACTGTTTCCGACAAGGAAAAAGAACAAGCAGTTAAGTTTGGTGTTGAAAATCCACGTTTAAACCTTGCAAAAGGCATGAAAGAACTGGCTGGGCGCTTAACTGCCGAAAAACAATTAGGCCCAAACACTTCATTGCAAGCTTATTTAGATGCCAAAATTGGCAACCGTGGCGCTGGAATACCGGGCGCTGGTGTTCAATTAACACATCGTTTTGCCAAAGGCGGTGAAGTTTGGGATAAACCTCGTCCTGATGACTTGGGTAAACCTAAGAAGCTATCTTCTGCAAAGAAGTCAAAAGCTAAGGCAATGGCAAAAGCTGCTGGTCGCCCATATCCAAACCTAGTAGACAACATGAGAGCGGCTAAGAAATGACCACTACCGGCAGCACCCTCTTCAATATGGACTTCACGGAGATTGCCGAGGAAGCGTGGGAGAGGGCTGGGCGGGAAATGCGTTCGGGTTATGACTTGCGTACAGCACGTCGGTCAATGAACCTAATGACCATTGAGTGGCAGAACCGTGGTATCAACATGTGGACTATGGAGCAGGGTGTTATCAACCTAACTCCGGGTCTAGCTACATATGCCCTGCCTACAGATACCATTGACTTGCTTGAACATGTCATCCGTACAGGTTCTAACACTGCATCAACGCAGGCAGACCTGACAATTACTCGCATTAGTGTTTCTACGTATGCAACAATCCCAAACAAACTCAGCCAAGCAAGACCAATCCAAGTTTGGATTCAGCGTCTTTCTGGGCAAACTAATCCAACGACTGCGGTCTTGGACGGAGCCATCACCTCCACGGCAACAACGATCACGCTTAACTCGGTGGTTGGGTTAGCCGGAGCAGGTTTTATCCGTTTAAACACAGAAGACATCTACTACACCTACATATCAGGGAATACCCTTGGTGGTGTGTACCGTGGTCAGAATAACACCACAGCCGCCGCTCAGGCAGATGGCACAGCAGTCTTCGTCCCGCAGCTACCAGCCGTTACTGTGTGGCCTACACCTGATAACAGCACCACCTATCAATTCGTGTACTGGCGCTTAAGGCGAGTGCAGGATGCGGGTGCTGGTGTGGAGACATCTGATATGAACTTCCGCTTCCTGCCATGTTTGGTGGCGGGGTTGGCTTATCACATTGCAATTAAGACTCCAGACTTGATGCCACGCATTCAGATGCTCAAACAGATTTACGATGAAACCTTTGAAATTGCAGCCGGTGAAGACCGTGAGAAAGCTGCGGTAAGGTTTGTTCCTCGTCAGATGTTTATTGGTAGCACGTAATGGGAAATAGGTTTGCATCCGGCAAGATAGCGATTGCTGAGTGTGATCGCTGTGGGCAGCAGTACAAATTAAAAGCTCTTAAAACTGAGATTATTAAACAGAGAAAATATCAGTTGTTGGTATGTCCAGAATGCTGGGATCCCGATCAGCCTCAGTTAATGTTAGGTACATTTCCTGTAGATGATCCGCAAGCACTACGTAATCCTCGCAGGGATACAACGTATGTAACTTCTGGTGTTAACTCTGCTGGTAATTTGTCAGGTGGTTCAAGAGACATTCAGTGGGGTTGGAATCCCGTTGGTGGGGCTAGTTTTAATGATGCAGGTTTGACACCAAATTACTTGGTGGCAACGACATTTGTTGGTACAGTAACGATATCTTAAGGAGTTTAAACATGGCATATACAAAATCAGCCGACGGAGTCGCTAAAAAAGGTAAGACTGATGCTCAAGTCTTCCCTACCAGCGGCCCTTCCCAGAAAGAAATGATGGGCGGAAAAGGTAAGGGTAAGGGTAAAACCAACTCTGACATGAAGACTATGGGTCGCAACTTGGCAAAAATTGCCAATCAGAAACGAGGTTAATCATGGCTACATTTAGCAAAAAGATGATGGGCAAAGAAGTTGGCGATGCCAAAGTCTATGCCACACCCCATACTATGACTGGTAAAGTTGTTAAAGCTACTGACAACCCCGGCTCTGGCCCTGACCACAGTGATGCCAATACAGTCAATATGTCTGTAGGCAACATTGATCGCCGCCCACAACCAGCAGCTAAAACGTCTGGTATCAAAGTACGTGGTACGGGTGCGGCTATCAAAGGTTTAATGGCCCGTGGCCCGATGGCTTAAACGATGGCACTGACATACGCCCAACTTGTGGCTGCGGTAACTGATTACACGCAGAACACGTTTGACACGACCTCGATCAATGTAATGATCCAGCAGGCGGAGCAACGCATCTATAACACGGTGCAGATTGCTAACTTGCGAAAGAACGTAACAGGCGTATTAACAAGCGGCAATAAGTACTTGGCTTGTCCAAATGATTTCTTGTCAACGTACAGTCTTGCTGTTTACCCGTATAACGCTACAACGGCTACAGGAACGTCCGGTCAAAAGACAATTGTTGTAGCAAGTACAACTGGTATCGCTGTAGGCCAACAGGTCACTGGGACTAACATTGGTACAAACGCATTTGTTAGAAGCATTGCCAGTACAACAATTACCTTGACGGTAGCTAACAGCGGTACGGTAAACGGCGCTGTTGTGTTCCAAGGTGATTATCTGTACTTGTTAAACAAAGATGTTAATTTCATACGTGATGCGTATCCATTTAGTTCAATGGTAGCCGAGCCTAAACACTACGCCATCTTTGGCCCGCAGTCAGCCAATGTCAATGAACTATCATTCATTCTTGGCCCCACGCCAGATGCTAACTACTACGCAGAACTGCATTACTACTATTATCCAGAGTCTATCGTTACCGCCCTGACCACATGGTTGGGTGATAACTTTGACTCTGCATTGCTGTATGGCACTCTAGCCGAGGCAGGAACATACATGAAGAGCGCACCTGAAGACGGTATGTACAAGGTTTATCAAGAACGGTACGTTCAGGCTATTGCACTCCTCAAGAACTTGGGTGACGGCAAGCAGAGGATGGATGCGTACAGAGATGGTCAAGTTAGGGTGGCAGTATCGTGAGTATCCTCCAAACCCAAACGACTAGCTTTAAAAAAGAGCTATATACAGGCGTTCATAACCTATCCACCAATACGTTAAAGATCGCTCTATATACGGCTGCGGCTGATTTAAACGAAGCTACCACCGTGTACAGTGCAACCAATGAAGTAACAGGAACTGGTTACGTTGCAGGCGGGGTAGCCTTGACTGGCGTAACCATTAGCTCCTCTGGGTATACGGCTTATGTAGACTTTGCCGATGTAGTCTTTGGCGCATCCGTTACGGCTCGTTGTGCTTTGATCTACAACGTAACTCAGGGTAATAAATCCATTGCTGTGTTGGACTTTGGGTCTGACAAAACATCTGCCAATTTCACCATTACAATGCCTGCTAATTCAGCAACGGCAGCATTGATTCGTTCTTCTAACTAAGGAGTCACCATGACTATCGACAAAATTACCGCAACCGATAAAGTGGAAGCGATCACCAAATACAATGCAATGCCTGAAGACACAATGTCTATTCACGGTACTTACCATGCTGTTTGCTACAGCCAAGATGGTTTTATCAAGTGGGAAGATGACATCCAAAACTTGGTCACTACGGTGGGTAAGAACTTTACACTAGACACAACTTTAGGTAACGTGGCTGGCGGTGCAGTTGTGATGGGTCTTAAAGGCACAGGAACGGCAGTTGTAGCTGATACGCAAGCCTCTCACGCAAGCTGGTTAGAAGTGGGTGGTACTAACGCTCCTGCATATTCAGGTAACCGTCCTACACCCTCATTCAGCGCGGCTTCTGCTGGTAGTAAGGCAACGTCTTCTGCGGTGTCGTTCTCAATTACCAGCACTGGCACGGTTGCAGGTTGTTTTATTAACATTGGTGGTAGCTCAACCAAAGATTCAACCACTGGCACATTGTTCTCCGCTGGTGACTTTTCTAGTTCTAAATCTGTAATTAACGGCGACACAATTGCTGTTACTTACACTGCTACATTGACTTAAAAATGGCTGGAGCCGCTTGGGGTGATAATGCTTGGGGCGACTTAGGTTGGGGTGGAGTTACCACCTATCAAGAAAGCGTTACTGAGTATTTGACCCCAGCTACGGCTTGGGGGGATAGCACTTGGGGAACTGATCCTTGGGGCGGCACAGTCCCCATGTTTGATACTTTGACGGTTGCGTTTACTGCGAATGTTTCAGTCTCAGAAACTGCGGCTATAACAGATGCCCAGTCAGCTATTACGGCATTTACTGAGTCAGTCAATGAAACTGCGGTTATATCTGAAACCAATGCGGCTACAACGGCTTATGGAGAGTCAGTCACGGAAACGGCGGTAACGTCCACAACAGAGTCAGTTGCGGCGACTTTCTCCGCATCTATAACAGAGACAGCGGCAACAAGTACAACTGAGGCGGTAGCGGCAACATTTGCCGTATCCAGAACTGAAGTGGCGGTGACATCTACAGCCGAAGTTGTAGCGGCTACGTTTGCCAAAGATATTACGGAAACTGCGGCTTTAACAGACGCTAACACAGCCATTACGTCATACAACGAATCAGTTGCAGATACCGTAGTTACAACTACAACCGAATCAGCTACCGCCATCTTCCCTGCATCAATTGTAGAAACCGCTGGTATTGCCACGGTTGAAGAGGCTGTAGCCACGTTCTTGGGTAATATTGCTGAATCAATGGCTATAGCAGAGGTAGCTCTTGCCACCTTGATTATGACCATCACGGAAACGATGGTTACGTCTGACTCAACAACAGTTGGCACGTATTACACAGAATTTATTGCAGAGCTTGCGGCTATCACGGATAATCCACAAGCAATTACTACATACAATGAGAGCGTGTCTGACACGGTGGTCATTACACAAACAAATAATGGACGATTCTTGTGGGAAATTATTGATGACACACAAGGCGTTACATGGCAAAATATCAGCAATCCACAAACACCGGGCTGGACTGATGTGAACAATACTGAAGTTCCCGGTTGGACAGTAATTTCTACTTAGTAGGAGCAATAGATGGCAAATACATCCCTGATCGGTTTAAACCTTCCAGTTACGGGCACATTGTCCGGGCAATGGGGCGACACAGTTAACAACGCCATTTCGCAGATTATTGACGTTGCGGTGGCGGGTACACAGACAATTACTGTTGATACAGACATTGATCTGGCAGTTACAACGGGTACGTATGCAAGCACTGGCCTGACGGCTAATAGCTCTCAGTACGCAGTTCTTTTGTGTACAGGCGCACGTACAGCGGCTCGTAACATTAACACCCCCAAGCAGTCTAAAACCTACGTTGTCATCAATGATACCTCTGGCGGCTTTGCAATTACGGTTCGCGGCGGCCCTACATCTCCTACAACGGGTGTATCTGTAGCGGCTGGTACACGGGCTATCGTGGCTTGGAATGGCTCTGACTTTGTTAATGTGGGCGGTGGCTCTGCTGCTGGCTCAAACACGCAGGTTCAGTTCAACAATTCTGGTGCTTTTGGCGCTTCTTCTGGTCTGACATGGGATGGTACATCCCTAACAGCTACTAAGCTTGCTGGCCCTCATAATGGTACTGTGGGTGCAACCACTCCTGCTTCTGGTGCGTTTACAACGCTATCGGCTACGACTCCATTGCCTGTGACTTCGGGCGGTATAGGCATAGCCACTACAACTGCTTATAGCGTTGTATTTTCAGGTACTACAGCTACTGGCGCATTTCAAGCAGCGGCTGGCCCCGGTACAGCGACACACGTTTTGACAAGTAATGGCGCAGGAGCGTTACCCACTTTCCAAGCACCTGCGGCTTCTGGCGTATCACAAGCCAAGGCCACCATGATTAACTTCATCTTTAGTATTTAAGGAACCAACATGGCAAACCCTAATCTCTTAGCCGCGACCACAGCTTCCGGCACAACCACATATTACACACCCGGCGGCACATCCGCAGTGGTTCTTGTACCTAATGCCGCTTCTAGCGGTCAGGTCTTCAAGATCAACCAGATTGTTGCGGCTAATGTGAACGGCACTTCAGCAGTCGATGTCACGGTGGCGATCTACACTAACGGTGCGGTAGCTCAAGGTTCTGCCCCTTCGGGCGGCACAGCTTTCCCAATTGCATCTACAGTGTCTGTACCTGCTGATGCTTCTCTGATTGTTGTTGATAAAACCTCTGCCATTTATCTGATGGAAGGCTCATCAATTACGGTGACATCAGGTACGGCAAGCGGCATTACTTACACGATCAGCTACGAAGTTATCAGTTAAACGGAGGCAATCATGTCTCTTAAATGGACTGGTGGAGTTCTTTCGTCGACCTATAACGGCCTTAACTACCCTGTCACAACGGTGGAATACCTTGTCGTGGCTGGCGGGGGTGGTGGTGGTATTCGCAGTGCTGGTGGAGGCGGTGGTGGTGGTTTATTAACAGCTACAGGATATGCGATTACCCTTGGCTCTTCTATTACAGTAACTGTTGGCGCAGGCGGTGCTGGGTCTATCAATAATACAGCTAAAGGCTCTAATGGCTCTAATTCTGTTTTTGGTTCTATAACGAGTACGGGCGGCGGTGGCGGCGGTAGTAATAATAATGACAGCACAAATATTGGGGCGGCTGGCGGCTCTGGCGGGGGAGGTGCAGGTGGCCCAGCTTCCGGAAATGCTGGCGGCGCAGGCACATCAGGCCAAGGAAACGCTGGCGGTAATGGTCAGGCTTCTGGCAACTATCATGGTGCTGGTGGTGGTGGCGCTGGTTCTGCGGGTGTAAATGCCGCACTTACTGCTAGTGGCGGCGGCGGTACTGGAATTACATCTTCTATTTCTGGCGCACAAATTCAATACGCTGGTGGCGGTGGCGGTGGTTACACATATACCACTTTTAGTCCGGGTTTAGGGGTTGCTGGCGGTGGTAATGCTGGTACAGGCACATCAGATTCAAGTAGTGGCTTTTCAGGTTTTGCCAATACTGGCGGAGGCGGTGGAGGCGGTTCTGGCGCTAACGGTTCTGGATACTCTGGCGGTGGAGGCGGTTCTGGCATAGTCATCATCCGTTATCCTTCATACTTACTGCCAGCGGCATCAACAACTGGATCACCAGAAACATACATTGCTGGTCAGTATCGGGTGTATAAATTCGTTGCTAACGGCACAATAACTTTTTGAGGTCATATGGCATCAGGTCTATTCAATCTAAAGCAAGTTAACCAAGCCATCAGCCAAGGCGCGTGGTCGGGTTACATCGCCCCTAGATGGGTTGAGTATCTTGTTGTCGCTGGCGGAGGTGGCGGTGGATCGGGAAGTAATTTAGCTGGCGGGGGTGGTGGTGCTGGTGGCTTGTTAACAGGCATCGTAACTGTTGCCACAGGTGCTTCTTATACAGTTACTATTGGCGGTGGCGGTAATGGCGGCAGTGGAAATACCATTGGAACAAACGGTGATGCTTCTGTTTTTGGTTCAATTTCTTCTGCTGGTGGTGGATTTGGCTTTCAATACAACGGTGCTACGTTAGTTGTTGGTAGTGGTGGAAACGGCGGTGGTGGTTTTTCTTCTACCATTGGTTCAGGTGTATCTGGACAAGGAAACGCTGGTGGTACAGGACTAGAATTTAATTCAGGTAATAATGTTGCGGCTGGCGGCGGCGGTGGTGCTGGTACTGTTGGCCTTGCTGGAACTGGCTCTGGCACTTCTGGTGCATCTGGCAATGGTGGTGCTGGTATTGCAAGCGCCATAACAGGAACAGTTACTGCCTATGCTGGCGGCGGCGGCGGCGGTATAAGAAATAATGGAACAGTCTATACAGTCGGCGCTGGAGGCGTAGGAGGAGGCGGTACAGGAGCAAGGGGCGATATTGCTGGATCAGCAGGGTCAGTAAATTCTGGCGGTGGTGGAGGAGGTGCTGGCTATCAATCCCCATACAATGTGGGTCTTTCTGGCGGTTCAGGCATCGTAGTAGTCAGATACCCCGGCAACGTGGTGTTCTTCACTGGCGGTACAGTGAACTACAACAACGGCTACATCATCCACATCTTTACATCAAACGGCACATTGGCTCCAACAACGCCAGCGCCTTACAACACTTCGTATCAGATTTCACGTTCATTACGTTTTAACAGGGCTGATCAGGCTTACTTAGAACGCACTCCACCAACTGCGGGAAATCAAAAAACTTGGACTCAAAGTCTATGGGTTAAGCGTTCATCATTAGGTACTCAGCAAGATTTATATTCACCTTATTATGGTGGAAATGGCAGTGACGAATCACAAGCGTATTTTAATTCAAGCGACCAAATTGCAATTTATGATTCTGGTGCTAGTGCTGGATATATGAGTTTTGTAACAACACAAGTATTTCGTGATGTTTCAGCGTGGTATCACATTGTTTTTGCGTGTGACACCACACAAGCAACTGCTTCAAACAGATTAAAAATTTATGTAAATGGAGTTCAAATAACTTCTTTTACAACATCACAAACTCAAACTCAAAATAATGATACTGGATGGAATGGCACATCTCTGCAAAGAATTGGCTCATACGCAAGAACTACAAATGCTACTTTAGATGGCTATATGACTGAGTTTTATAACATTGACGGTCAAGCCCTAACCCCAGCATCGTTTGGCGCTACAAGCACAACCACAGGCGTATGGTCACCGATCCAGTACAGCGGAACATACGGCACTAACGGCTTCTACGTCAACTTCTCAGAC
>Ga0209401_1002763_pt1 | contig 11248 bp, 30 predicted proteins | sample M_140807_MF_Meta_FD_187318 | JGI IMG/M metagenome (GOLD analysis project Ga0209401, IMG submission 187318) | Freshwater microbial communities from Lake Montjoie, Canada to study carbon cycling - M_140807_MF_MetaG (SPAdes) (version 2) | ecosystem: Environmental > Aquatic > Freshwater > Lake...
CCTGAGCTACAGTCGCAATGTGGTGCCCGGAGCCGGACTCGAACCGGCACGCCTTGTGGGCGAGAGATTTTAAGTCTCTTGTGTCTACCTATTTCACCACCCGGGCTATAACTGGTGGGCCCCCTCGGAGTCGAACCGAGCACCAACGGATTATGAGTCCGCTGCTCTAACCAACATGAGCTAGAGGCCCTGTACATCAAGGAAGTCTTTCTACCAACTCTAATTCACCATCCTCAGTCTCTCTATAGATAATGCATTCTATATTGATGTCATCTAACGATTCCTTGGCCATGAGCCTTGCTCGTTTGATGTCTTTAGTAGTGTCAATTAGTGTCTCGTGGCCGTTGAGGTCAACGGCCCAGACTTCATACATTTCCCAACTCATATTAAAACGGTGCGTCCTCTACATCTTTAAGACCCAGGGGCGTCATGCCTTTCAATGCAGGCACTTGTGGGGTCACTTTACTTACCTTAGGAGCAGTAGTCACTGCTTTGGTTTTGGTTGCAGTTGGCGTGCTTTCTGGTTTAGCGGCAGGTACATTACGTTCCACATATTCCAAAAAGGCGTTTTGCGCATTAACGTCTGCAAACTCAGTCATACCTTTAATAGCAAGGACTGCATCGAGTTTAGACATTGGCTCGTCCAGTTCAACGAGACGAATGTCTTCGTGTCCGGATTTGCTCAGTACTTTGACACGCATGACGTCATTGGCAAAGCGAGCCTTGTATTCGCCTTTAAACAGTGAAACACCTGCAACGGTAAAAGTCTTATCAGTAGCCATTTTCAATTTCCTTATAGAGTGTGTGTAAATGCTTTCGCAGTATCAATATATTAACATCAATCTTCGTTGTTGTCAACCGTTTCTTCAGAATTTTCATCTTCCCACTGGGCCACCGTCTCGCTGATACCGAAGTAGCCATCCACTTCTTCGGGAAGGTACTTGGCAATCTCTTCACTGCTCATGCCACTGTAGTCGTAGCAGTCATCATGCCCATCTTCGTACAGCCCAGCAAAGGCCATACCTGGCTCATAGTAACGAGCAGTCACTTCATAGCCCAGAGTGTAGAGCTTTTCGAACAATCCAAGTGGTGGAGCCCATGCACTATCAAAGGTAAGAAACAAGGTGCTTTCATCCTCTTGGTTTAGTTCACCTTCCACTTCCCACTTGGTTCCCCAAGTGTTCACTGAGTGTTCCCAGGACCATTCGTTAGTGGGATGGGGAAGGAACTCATTGCACAGACGTCCTGCTTCAAAGGCAGTACGAACACGTTCAAGCATCTTTGGATCAGTGTGCTTGATGGTAACTGAATTGGCGCACCAATTAGGCATCGTTTTCTCCTTAACCTACGTAATGGATTTGGCCGCCCACAGCGTAGGGACCGTATTCGTATTCATCGTTCATTGTGCGGCACCATTCCAAGCTCAGTCCGCGTGTCCAGCAACGAGTCATTCGTATTGGAAAGCCTGCCTTTTTATTCATTGCTCGCATGGCAATGGCAGCGCCTTTAAATGTCTTATAAGTCTTAATGGGTTCTTCTGTTTTGGTATCTACTATTGCGAACATTCTTTGCTCCGTTGCTGTACTATTTCAATAGTATAACGTCGTCTGCCCAAACCGTCAAGCCTGTTGTTCAAATACCACATCCATCATGCCCTTACGAACTGGCGTGGTGAACAGCTCTTCGTCGTCCAACATGAGTTCTTCAGCCTCACGGCCAAACACCACAACGGGCTTGTCTAGCAGGACTCGATGTTGAACCTTACCGCCGTATTTGACACGGCTGCTTTGGACCACACCAGTGACGGTGTAGGCACCCAAGTATACACCAGCCACGTGTTCGCCTTCTTTGTTCCAGTTCATCGCATCTTGTCCAGTAGTTGGTTGTGGATTGCGGTCATTTCGTCCTGAGCCACGTAGAAGTCTGTACGTGGATCGTAGTATTGTCCTTCCCGCACGTCGTAGTAAAGAACACGGCCACTGAAGTTGAAGGGACCTTCCAGACCCTTACGTGGGCCATATTTCTCACGCATCTGGTCCATTTGGTACTTGTCTGCTACCACCTTGTACCCCATCTTGTGCTCCTGTGTTGCCATGTTCTTAGTATAACTCCAACAGGTGTTTTCTGCAAGCCTGTTGTGTGCTTACAACACTCGTCGAGCGAAGTCTTCTGGAGTCTCTCCTTCGTACACTAGCACGAAGCCCAAGTCATTGCCCAAGTCCGTTTGCTGGACTTCTAAATTAACTCCAGCGGCTTCGAGTGCCTTATTGATCTTGGACAGGGCATAGACAACACCTGCATCAAAGGCTTCGTATTCATCTGAGGTGATGTCAGTGAAGTTGAATTCGTCCTGCATGACTTGTCCATACTTGTCTGCATCTGCTACAATGAATGGCTCAACCTTAGCCCATGCTTTGGGGTCTTCGTAGTTAAAGAATTGGCAAACGGCATCAATATCAAAGGTTCTGAAGTTCATGTCCTTGTCCTTATTAATATTCAATTTCGTCGAATGAAAAGTCTTCCGCAGCCACTAGATCAATGTCAAAGTCTTCTTCATCTTCGTCAATGAACTGTTCAACGCAGTCACTGATCATGGTCAATGGCATGCCAGTCACCGTTGCGATTTCTAGTTCGCTAAGGCCCTGCTCAAACAATTCCTTAATGTCTTCATAAAGTTCTTTCATACGTGCCATTTTGTTCTCCTTAGATAAATTGATCTGCTTCAGGCAGGTAAGCGATTAGGTATTCGTCGTCGAGTTTCGAAAGCAGCTCTTCGACGGCAGTAGTGTCTCTGTCTTCCAAGTCACATTGGATTTGATAGATCACTCGATTTACTAACTCTTGTTTGAGGTTTGCTGTTTTCATATCCGCTCCTTACCAAATAACGACGTCACCGTCTTCGTTAACTTCTACTTCGCTGATTGACTTGTTTTGATCCCACGATCCATCATAGATCAGTATCTCTTTATTGGGATCTAACTTCGTCAACAAGTCAATCAATTCTTGTGCGGTCATACCTTTGCCTCCAGCCACAGTACACGAGCCAACTTCTGATCAATGTCTTTGAACACGTTAAAGAACGCAGCCTTGACCGTTGCTTCATCTTCCCGAGCCAACTTGCTCTTAAGCAGTTGGATTACGGCCTGTTGTGCTTTATCTGTCTTCATTTGCTGCTCCGTTGTGTCCATGTTCTTAGTATAACTCCAACGGGCCTTTTGAGCAAGCCCGTTGCATTAATACAACATCAACAATCTGCGTCGTAGTCGTGCCATTCTTGTGACTCGCTGACACTGTCGTGCCACTCTTCTGCCTGGTCATCGCAGTCGCCAAACTCTTCGTCGTCTTCCACAAGGATGTCATTGACCCGCATCATGTCAGCGACTTCAAATTCGCTCATGTACTTGAGTGCCATAGTAACGACGTCATCAGCACTGAGCATGCCGCTGTCGATGAGTTCCAAAAGGTAGTTGGTTTGCTTGCGTGCCATCTTGTACATCTTGTACTCCAGTTTCGTTGTGTCCATGTTCTTAGTATACGGCCAACGGGCCTTTTGAGCAAGCCCGTTGTAAGTTTACAACACCTTAGTACTTGACAACCTCGACCACTTGATGCAAGTATGCCCAGTGATCGCCGTAGCCAATGCCCGGGATGCCGTTTTTGACATCCTCTTCCACCTCTTCAACGATGACTCGTTGTGCAAAGCCCGCACCAAAGTTTGGGCGCACCATTACCACGCTGCCTACGCGAATGTCTTCTAACTCGACCATTGTGTGCTCCTTAGTCAAACAATCCAAAAAAACCAGCCACGAGGCCTTCTCCTAGGCCGTACGCAACAGATATCAACAAGTACCACCAACCAAACGTGGTATCCTTGTTGTACTCAGGTCCATCAACGTCATACTTTATTTGTTTCATGTTCTTAGTATAGCTTCGACGGCTCAAATCGTCAATGGTGTTGTTTTCATGCAACCAAAAAAAATCCCCCGGGAGCGACGGGGGATTCAAAAACCCTGGGAGCAACAGGGTTTTTGTCGGGAATCAACTGCGTCGCATACAGGTCATCTTGGCCACGTTCTCCCAACGGTCTGGGAACGATGCTTTGAGATCGGCGATCTTCAACACCATGCGCAAACTCAATTCACGCAATTCAGTCTTGTTGGCATCAATGAATTGAACAACCTCTTCACGACCTTCAAGACCAAACTCATACTCATCCAACATGCCATCTTCAATGATCTGTCTAATACGTAAAATCTTCTCACGATCAGTGTCAATGGTAAGATCCAAATAGTGGCAACGGCTCTCCAATGCTTCCAAATGGTCACGCAGTTTGCGACTCTTTACATTGTCAAACTTGATATTGGTGATAAAGATTGCACCACCTTTAAACTCAAAGCTGTCTGGAATGCCATCTCTATTCAATGCATGACTCTCCGTATTCCAGTGAATCATACGCTTCTTGCCACTGTCCAATGCTGCTTTGAGAATGTTCAAGCTTAGGTCATCCAACAGCACACTATCGCAGTCATCAAACACAAGGATATTCTTTGTGCCACTGAACTCAAACAGCTTCTTATACAAGCCCAAAGCACTCATTGCACCTTTGACTACTTCATACTTCTTAAGCTTTTCATTGCCAGCGATACTAGCAATGGTGTCATGCTTGCTCAATACAGCTTCAACACCAAAGCTCTTGCCCACTCCAGGTGGACCACTTACAATCATTGCTCGTACCTGTCCTTTCTTCACAGCACGAGTCATGTCTTCAAGTACTTGGAATCGTTCACGCAGACGGCCTTTGATTTGGTCGTCTGTCTCTTTAAGTACCTTCTTGGAGGGTGCCTGCTCAAGGCTCTCTGTGCGGACGGGGGCTCGTTTCAACTGCATGGTCTCTGCTGTAATCATCTTAGGCATTTGTTTGCTCCAACTCTTTGTTTCAGTTTCAATATTATATAGCCTACCCGCCGCTGTGTCAACACCGTTGTAAATCTGCTACATGCGCATACATGTACAGCTAGACCTTGGCCTACAGCTCAGTATTAATGTCCACAATCTCCGTTGCCAAGATGCCAGGATACTTGAAACTGTAATCCATCTCTTGTAATACTTCATTGACGTCTGCATCCTTTTCAATGTACAGACGCACAATGACTTCTACTGTTTGAGCTGAGTTCATGCTGCTTCCCTTTCTTTCTTGGCAAATACCGTACGCAACGAAACGAACGTATAGTACTCGTCATCACGTTCATGTAGACTGCCATATAGCCATTCACCATTGTTGAAGATGTAATAGTATTCAGCACCACAGCTTTCACATTGGTCAAGGAAGTCTTTAACAGTGGCAGCAGTCTTAAAGCCTACATCAGTTTCGCCGCGATCACGTCCGTAAAACGTACACATATCGCCATAGAGTTCTTCAAACTTCTCGTATGGGATATCCATGTCACGGCAGCTGAAGCCATGCTTCTCACCAATGTCTTTGCCTAGTATGCTCATATCGCCCATGCATACAAGCTCTTCAACCCGGGCCTGATCATTGTAATGGGCCATAAGGATTGCGCCGTTATGTTCTGCATAACCATCCCAATGACAATATACGCTGAGGTATACACCATTGACCTTAACACCAATGCGGCTACGAGTACCCATTATAGATATCCTTTAATAGTCAAACAAGTAAGAACAGCAAAACATGCAGCCATTGCAATGGCCACCATGCGATCACCTCGGTCGCCGCTCATGCCATTTCCTTTTCTAAGTTATTGAGAATGGTTTGAATCACGTAGGCAGTGCCTGGATCAGCTTCAACCAATCGCTCTAAGATCTCTTCCAACACAAACGAATCTGTGTTACTGAGAATCTCTACTGTCTGCTCTACTGTAAGGTAAATGCCTTTCTTCATCACGTGCTCCGTTGCGTTACTGTTTCACTAGTATAGCACCAATGGGCTAGTGTGTCTAGCCCGTTGTATTTTTACAACCCTGGATAGGTAACCAACTTACGGGTTACAGCATCAAACGCTGGCATCTCAATGTCTTGCAAAGCATCGAAGATCCTGTCGCCATCGTTGACTACCTCTGCCAGTACTTTGGTCAAGGCCTTTTGGAACTTCACATCAGCAAGGACCTGTTCAACCAACTGCTTGCGAGTGGGCAGGCCAGCTGCTTTAAGGTCCTTGTCAGTGACTTCGTCCAACTGGTCTTCAATATATTCACTAAGGACGATCTTAACCAAGCTGTCTTTAAGTACGACGTTCATTTGTTGCTCCTTTGTTTCAGTTTCAATAGTATACTACCAACGGGCCAGTGTGTCTAGCCCGTTGTACGCCTACAACAGTTAGGCAAAGGCAAACATTGGTTGTTCACGCCGTGTCAGCATGTTAGCTGGCACACGGAATAAGCCTACTGGACTACGGACTGTGACATACTTGATGGCCACCTTCTCTACAGTGCCACCAATAAGGCCGTGCTTACGACTATTAAACCGTACAGCATCACCTACACCGAACTCGCCAATATTATTACGAACCAAATTGGCTCGTGCATACTTAACGGCATCAATGAACTTGACAAGCTCGTCATTGGTCCAATTGGTGTAACGAATGGATTTGGCGATTTGATCTGCGTTCATGTCTATTACTCCTCTACACTAGATTCAAGTTCATCGGCAATTTCAACAACAAAGTCAGCAGTCCTACGAAACTCTTTGCAAAGCTCGTATAAACGATTGAACGAATTCAATTCCGTCATGCTCAGATCCTGCAAGAAATTCTCAGGATCCTCGTCCATGTGCTCAATAATCTGGACTAGGGCCGCTACTGTATTCTCACACATACAATAGCTCATATTGGGGAATCTGGAATTTGCCATTTGTTGCTCCGTTGCGTTACTGTTTCATTAGTATAGCACCAACGGGCTAACATGTCTAGCCCGTTGTATGCATACAACATCACATACTGTGATACCGTTCCGTGCTGGGATCAACACAGGTACCACGCTCACTCCTACGGATCTCTACTTCAGCACCAGTCAACAGGTGTTTGACTTTGACCAGCTGACGCCCATTGAAGGTCTGTACCTGTTTGATGAACTCTTTTTGCCGGCGTTTGGGCAAGGAGTTCAACATCTCTACTGCCAAGCTGTTGGCATAGCCTGAAGTGAATTGGGCTCCTTGCTCCTCATACATGAGGTCCAGAGCTGCTCCTAGTTCACGTTGATTATCTGTAGTCCACATCGTTTGCTCCTTTGCTGTACTGTTTCACTAGTATACGTTCAAACAGCTGGGCTGTCTAGACTGTTGTATCAACCACACACATCGATGTGACAGTCAACACCTTCAGCACCGGCCTCGACCATGTCGACCCACATCCACTCACAGTACTCTTCTTCTTCCAAAGCCTTTAGCCGTTGCGTGGCCAACTCCTCAGTGGGATAGATCCCAAAGATACCATTGCCACTATTGCCTTTGCCATTGTCGCCCAGCACTAACCAAATTTGGCTCTTCATCTCTTTGCTCCGTTGCGTTACTGTTTCAATAGTATAACGTCAGGCTGTCTTTGTGTCAACGTCCGTTGTAATTTTACGACGGAGGAACTCACTGCGACCAAACTCCTGATTGATGTAATACTCAATGAGTCGTCGCTGTATCATAGTGATTAAATCGCCGTGATCATCTGAAATAATAAAACGAACTGGACACTTACCCCAAGTACCCAAACGTTGGAATTGTGCAAACTGTTGACGATGATTAGCATTGGCTGCATCAAATGCAACCCAGGGCCTACCAATGAATGCAAGCTTACTCATAACACCCCCTAATTGAATTCAAATACTCTGCCGCTTCACTGACATCAGTACAATTCTCATCAAAGTGTGCGGCCACCATTAATTGGTATACACTATATGCTTCGTCACCAATTTGATTGATGATTTCTTGTACTTCTTCAGCTGACTCACAATGCCAAAGAGTTTCGGCAATTTCATATTGCTCATCAGTTAGGCCTTCAATTTGCATCATCATATCCTTCTTCTTCTGACACGTACAATTCAGCCACATTGACTTCAGCATCAAACTCAATGCCTTCTGCACGACAATAGTGTATAATGTCTGCAATCAAATCAGCTGGACGTTCCATGTCCGTTTGTTTCATTAATAGCCGCACACGACTGGCCGCTAAACTGGCCATAGTACTAAATCCTGACATCATATTAGTGCTCCTTAGGCGTAGAACTTAACATCACTGTCTACAATAGTACTACCTGTCTTTGCCACAACATCCTCAAACACTAGACAGCCTTTAAAGGACTTGAGGAATGCTTTACGCAATAACACTTGACGACCTTCTATATTAAAGATAAAACGATCGCCATAAGTGGCAGTGGCAAAGCCATTGTTCATATAAGCCTTTAAAGGGCCTTTGGTATCGAATCTGTGCATACCCACACCCTCAAACGTTCCCGTTAGAGTCTGATCTTTAGCACGCAAAGTATATTGAGTACCTGGAACCAGTTTACTGGGTGCAATTGCTTTGGTCATTTATGTCCTTTGTTGTTTACAGTTTCAATAGTATAGCACCGGCTCGTAGTGCCGTCAAGCTTGTTGTGCGTATGCAACACGCTGCCATCCCGTGTTAGCACAGAGCAAGAGCTCACCATCTACGTCAACAATGTCGCCCACACTGAGCGAACGACCACGTCCGTACAGTACAGCCCGCAAGTCATCCTTGCTGGGATTGTTGGTAAGATCGAACAAGAACTCCGCCGCGTCTTCACTGTCAGTGACGTTGAGCGTGAACTGGCCCTGTGCAGTGTAAAGGTCCTTGGCCAACAGCTCTCGTGCAGTCTCACGTGGGTTAGGTTTGAAGTAGAACTGGCCCATGTACTCAGGGTCTAAGAGAAGAATCTTTGCTGTGACTTGCATTGTGTGCTCCGTTGTGTCCATGTTCTTAGTATAGTGCCTTACGAGGTCTGCGTCAACGCTGTTGTAACTGTACAACAGTGGCAAAAAAGCCACAGCATTGACGGCCCAGGGGTCTGGTGCTATACTATATTCATGTGTTCGAACAGGCATACCTGGGGGTGGACGGCGAGGCTGCGCGAAGGGTTTGGTAGTTATGAATTTCAGAATGGATTCTGAAAAGAAAAACGACGAATTGTCAACCGCCGTTGTTTTTCCGCGACCGTGTTGTTTTCGCACGACCTGTTATGAAATTCAGAAAGGTTATGAATCGCAGAACTATTCTGGCCCGCATAATTATCATGACGCCAAGAACTATTCTGATCCACATAATAGTTATGATTCCAAATACAACCGGCCCCTTATAATTCAAAGAATAATACTAATTCCTCGAACTATACTGAAGTCCAATATAAACTAAACCATACAGCCTTACGTTGATCCTGAAAATGCCATTCAACCGGCACAAAAGGTAACTTAATACCAACAAACCAAAAGTCTCGACCTGGAACCCAACGCTGACTTTGACACCACGCTAATTGCTCTAAGTGACCCTCTATAGTGGCTGTGTCTAACTGTACTGTATACATACAAGTTATTTAACTCGGCTCGAGCTAACATCACAGACTTACTGTGTATACTAGGTTCCCTAGCCTACCCATATAGTATAAAAGGTGTCTAATAGTGTAGAATGGTGTAGAACTGTGTGGCCTTTCTGGGCCATAGGTTCAATAGACACCATGCCTATACGGTTCTATACGGTAGAAATTTTTGAATGGCTGCGGCTGTGACTGACTATGCACAAATACTCAACCTACGTTCTAGTGTGTCTACGGGGGTTTTAGAGAGTCCAGTCTAAATATGCACTGTATGAGAAAGCTGCTATCAGTGCTATGAGTACAGCAGTGAAGAAGGCCCAGTCAGACCAATCAAATGTTTCTTCAATGCGCCAAACGGTAATCACAGCCAGTAAGGTCAAGAGTATTAGTATGTAGGGAATTGCAATCATGGGTGCCAAAAGAAGTTAATGTCTAGTACATCTGTCAAGGTCCAGCCTAGCAGTATGCTGAGGAACACACAGAGATATAACATAGTAAACAAGCCTTCAGTGTGACTCCAGTGTGTCAGTATGGTATGTATGCTCAGTAAGACCAAGGGTGAGAGTAGGATCAGTAGTATGTATAGCATGTAGATATTTATGTGCGTGTACATGGGCAAGGCTCACAGCTAGACCTTTTGTATGTGTAGGAATGCTAGGTGCTCACAGCTAGACCTTTTGTGTATGTAGTGTATGTACTTGCCCACAGCTAGACCTTTTGGTTATACTAGTAGTTGACTGTGGTTGTCAGTATATGTATACTGTATGTAGTTGTACATAGTCTAGCTGGTTAGATGCCGTTGAGCAGTTCTATGTATAGCCCATTAAAAGGTTCTTATATGTTTGTTCAATTAACCAATATGAGTGTTCATCATAGGAGTCGTCCTATTGTATTGAATAGTAGCATGATAGTCAGCATGATGCGTAACACAGTCATACGTGATGAAGCCACTGGGTCCAGTGAAGTTGTCACTTATGTGTTCATGCCACCGCATGGTACATGGGAAGTAAATGAAAGTGTGGAAGAGATTCTAGCGCTTATTGGCCAGGCTCACAGCTAGACCTTAGTCTGTGTTGAATCTAGCTTCAACTAAACTAACTATATCCCGTGGAGTCAAGTAGGGAATCTTATCGTCTAAGTCTCCTCGATTGTACCAATGCTCTTGGGGTATATGTAGTTGAGTATATATGGCACGCCAAGAGATTGGTGTGCCTTCCTTTTGGGCAATCTCAATCATTTGAGTAGCTGCCCAAGTAAACATATGTCTACTGAAGTCTGCCATTTAGATGCTGAGTCTTCTCACTGCTTCACTGTCGTTACGTGCCAGAGCTGCCTTCAATTCTGTCAGTCTAGTGCGTTCTTTCAAGACGTGTGGCATCATATCGTCTTCGTGTGTACGGAAGGGTCCTGGGAGATTATCGTCTCTTAGATAGTTAAGGCATTGGAAGTAGTTGCCGTGATGACCTCTTTGGTAGAACAGCCAAGCTCTGGGTTTAAGGCGTTGTTCCATAGTGCCTTCCATGCGTGTTGGGTCCGGTAGTCTACGTATATGACTGCCCTTAGCCCACCAGAAGTTACCGTTGTAGTGCCAGAAAGGATCTAGGTACATGCAGATACCTTCTGTGTCCGATGCCTTATTAAGGTTTTCAATACGTTCCTGCCAAAGGTCTAGGTTATAGTATTCCATGCCCCAG
>Ga0209401_1002764_pt1 | contig 11248 bp, 30 predicted proteins | sample M_140807_MF_Meta_FD_187318 | JGI IMG/M metagenome (GOLD analysis project Ga0209401, IMG submission 187318) | Freshwater microbial communities from Lake Montjoie, Canada to study carbon cycling - M_140807_MF_MetaG (SPAdes) (version 2) | ecosystem: Environmental > Aquatic > Freshwater > Lake...
ATCCAAGATATATTAGAGGGGCAAGGAGGACAGAATGGACGACTTCGAGATGGACTACGAGCGGTTCGAGGACGACCTCTATGAATGGGAGACCGAACAGGTCTTCCAGGACGGGGTCCTGGACCGGGAAGAGGAGGCCGTGCGCGCCTGGAACGACGAGGATGACCAGTGAGCTCTGTTCCTCGTCTGATCTTCACTGACCAGACCCTGGGCGACTGCGACGACTGCGGAGCTCCCACCTTCGCGGCGTACCAAGTCGTCCGGGGCCACGACCTCGGCCCTAGGGAGCTCTGCACTCTGTGTGTCCCCGGGTGGTTCAAGCCCGAGGAGATCACCGCGGCTGATCGGATGTGGGGAGCTGTCACCGCCCGGGTGGGGTTCGGCGGCTAGTCTCTCAGACTCTCGTGAACCTCAGAATCTCAGTGATAAGATAGAGGGGCAAAGGAGGACAAAGATGTTTCAGCTCACGACCTACCACAATGAGTACTCTGAGGAAACCCTTGAGGAGTTCATCCAGATCGCCCTGGATAACGGACTCACCCTGGTCTCTCAGGCCACGGACTTCTCGGACGAGACCACCCTGATCCTTCAGGGAACCCGTGAACAGTTCTTCTCCTGGAATGACTACTTCATGGAAGGTGGTCCCTCCTGGAATGAGGAGGAGTTCATGGAGGACCTGGTCGAGATCGAGGCTGCCTAAACAGCTCTCGTGAAGCTTCAATCCACTGATGTAGAATAGAGAGGCAAAGGAGGACAAATGAAGAAGGAACTCAAGGTCAACGAAGTCGAGATCGTCAACGGTACCCCGGTCGTCCGCGGCCAGTTCGGGGACACGGCCTTCGAGGCCGCCCCCTTCCGGTGGGGCTCCAAGATGCTCATGAAGGTCACGGGTGGTGACTTCGACCGGGGCACTCGAATCGCCATCGGTCACGCGGCCAAGAAGGCCTTGAAGGCCAACGGCATTCCCCTCCCGAAGGCCGAGCTCAAGCGGCCTCCCAAGGCCAAGGTCGAGGCGGCCCCTCCCAAGGAGGACTTCACGGGCAAGTCGGTCAAGGAGCTCCGTCAGCTCTGCAAGGACCGGGGCATCAAGGGCCACTCCCGTGACGGGGTCACTCGTGCGGACCTGGTGGGCCTCCTCGGAGGCTGATAGGTCTTGGATGGTCGGGGTGGGGCTCCTAGCGGGGTCCCACCCCGGTTCAGTAATCAGCGACACCGACCTTGTAGCGACTCGTGACTCAGTCTGAGACTCGTGGTATGATAGAAGGGCAAGGAGGACAAATGGAGAAGACACTCAGCATCATGCTCGGCGGGGACATCTACTTCCAGGTCGATGGGGACTACATCGAGACCCCCATCGCCCTCACCCCCTTCACTGAGTGGGAGGGAGGGGACCCCATGAAGTTCTACGGGGCAATCCTCGAGTGGGCACGGGAGAATGGAATCACCCACATCGAGGACGACAACTTTGTCGAGATGGGCATCCACAATGAGCCCACCCTCCTCAGCCTCCAGGAATACGGGGACCTGATCAGGGACTTCTGATCTCTCGTGAGGACCTTCCTGGCGGTGGTATAATATCTAGGCAAAGGAGGAATCAAATGGCTTCGATCTTCCAGAATCCCAAGGCCCTCACCGCCAAGAAGAGGCAGCCCTGTGGATCGCCTAGCCGGATCATCCAGAACCACGCAGTCTGGGCCTCGAAGGAGTTCGGTCGTGAGTGCAAGTGGTGCGGGACCTGGAACGATTCCTGGCCCAAGGACCAGATGTGGCTCTGCGACTCGTGCAGCAAGGTCTGATTAAGGTAGAATAGGAAAGCAAACCAAGGAGGACAACATGGTCAGCTTCATCTTCTTCCCCTTCACGATGGCCCTGGTGGCTGTCATCGCTCAGGTGATCCACGACACGGTCACCATCAAGCCCACTCCCCTCCTCACCGTGGTCAAGCTGGACCCGGTCCTCGAGGCAAAGCTGGACCGGGCACTCCGGACCTTTGACCAGCCGGTCTGGTGGCGAGGGGCCATCTAAAGCTCTCGTGAAGTCTGCAGTGGACAAGGTAGAATAGAAAGGCAACCAAGGAGGACAAGATGGCTAAGGAAGGAATCAAGGTCAACGAGATCGAGATGGTGGACGGACTTCCGGTGGTTCGTGGTCAGGTTGGGGATGTCCCCTTCACTGCCAAGCCCCTCCGCTGGGGTTCCAAGATGCTGATGAAGGTCGAGGACCAGGGACTCGATCGAGGAACCCGAATCGCGGTAGGTCACGCGGCCAAGAAGGCCCTGAAGGCAGCTGGGATCCCCCTCCCTGAGGCAGTCCTCAAGCGGCCTCGGAAGATCAAGGTCGAGGTGGTGAGCAGCTCCTCCTCGGAGGTGGCTGATGACGGTCCGGTTCCTGAGATCGAGATCATGACCCTGGACCAGGCAGTGGAGGCCCTCGAGGCCTGAGCTCGGAGCTCTCGTGAGGAGCTGCGAGCCTATGGTATACTAGATACATCAAGGAGGACCAGATGTCTCGCAGCAAGAACACCAAGAAGGACCGGATCCTGGGCGACATGAAGGCGATCCGAGGCAATGACCGCAAGGCCCACTTCGAAAGCGGTGGGTCCCTTGAGTCCTGGCGGGGTCGCCACATGGTGGTCCCGGACAAGCGGAAGGCCGCCAACAAGCGGGCCTGCCGGTCAGGAGTAGCTGATTAACTCGTGAGGTCTCATATCCCTGCTGTAGAATAGGAACACAAGGAGGTTCACATGGCGCACTTCGACACGTCCCTGGTCTTCGAGGCGATCACCAACGAGGTCCTCGCCGACCACGAGACCAACCGCCAGATCATCGAGCTCATCGAGGACACCCGCGACACGGAGCGCGGGGCCGAGGGCGACCGCCAGCAGCTCGTCTGGGGTGTCCTCGAGTTGGCCCTCCGCCAGATGGCCAAGAGCCAGCACGGCCACGACCTCGTGGTGGGCCTGGTCGACCGGCTCATGGAGGAGTCCCGAGCCGACATGCTCGCCCGCCTCGAGCTCACGGTCGCCGGGTTCACGCCCGTGGAGATCAACGAGACCCTCGCCGAGTTCCCCGAGGTCGCCGGCAAGTACATGCGGCCCACCCGGGCGGAGCTGGATGCGGCGGGACCCATCTGACCCGTGCAACCGTGTGAGTCCATGGTATACTAACCTCACAAGGAGGACAGATGAAGTTCGCGATCTACACCAAGAACGCTCCCGCGGGATTCTTCTCTCATCTTCAGGTCGAGGGGACGACTGAGGAGGTGTGGAAGATGTACGATCACCTCCGACCCGGATTCCACACCATCACGTCGGGTCAATGGGGTGACTCGGTGGAGGAATCCTACTCTCTCCTCAGGAAGGAGATCATCAAGGAACTTCGTCGGTGGGAGAAGAAGACCGACCTTCGTCCTTCCCAAGTCCGACGGGTGGAGATCCTGAAGATGGGACTCACCACCTTCTGACCCGTGTAGGTGGGTGGGATGGTGGTATACTGGCAGGGCAAGGAGGGATCATGACGAACTGGACGACCAACTCGAGCGGCAACCAGGTCTTCAACCACGAGGGTTGGGAGGTTCAGATCTGGGGACCCGAGTGGCCCAACAGCCGGATCACGGTGGAGTCTCCTCACGATGGGGCAGAAGTCGATGTCGGGGATGAAGGAATCTGGGTCCGAGGGGTATCTTTCTGGGGCGGATGGGAAGGACCCAGTCCTCGAGCCTTCACCATCCCCTGGCCCGTGATCGAGGCGATCATCCAGGCCCGTGCAATCGTGGGCTGATGTGGTATACTAAACGCAGGAGGACAGATGACCCAGAACGATCTCAACGTCGCCCAGGACAATGCCAACCGCGAGCTCGTGGCGATCTCCGTGGAGATGGACCGGCTCAGGGAGCGGATGGTGGCACTCGGCCAGGGACAGGGCCTCCGGCGTGGCAGCTCCGTCACCTTCCTGTGGGAGGCCCACGACCGGCTCCTGGATGCGAGGACCAACCTCGAGATGGCCCTGGGCATGAACCGATAGGACTCGTGCAGGGCATCGTGTGAGTGGTATACTAACCCAGCAAGGAGGAACCATGAGCAACATCGACTTCACCCCCACCGCCTTCACCGTCTCGGACCCCGGCAATGGCAAGGAGCGCCGGTACGAGGCAACCCACTATCCCCAAAGGGTTGCTGACGCGCAGCGGGTCTTCACCCAGTTCGCCGATTCCTACCCGACGCTGGTGGCAACCGTGGTCCCCGACCACTTCGTCCAGCTCTTCTGCCAGGCACAGGACTCCGCCTCCTGGAGTGGGAGCTACGGCGTGTCCTTCGAACGCCAGCAGGCCATCCTCCTCACCCTTCTTGAGACGGCGGCGAAACAGAATCGGTTCAACTGAGCCCGTGCATCGAATCCTAGCCGTGGTATACTGACCCCACAAGGAGACCAGATGGACTACGATCCCGCCAACTTCAACCACCGCACGGCCCTGGCCATGGACATCCAGGCCACCCTCCTCGGCCTCGGCTTCACCCGCATGGAGATCCCGGGCACCCGAGAGGAGGTCTACGGCCGGACTTCCACCCGAATCCGCGGTGTCGAGATGAGGGTTTACACCTCCATCGTGGGTGGTGAGGTTCGAGACGTGGGTGGGGACTCGATCAAGGTGTGCGCGGTGTACAAGATGGAGGACGGCTCCACCCGCGGCCTGATGAAGGAGCGGCGGGTATTCCGGACCGGTCAGCTGGAGGAGATCGCCGGTCGGGTCAAGGACCGGATTCGCCTCGTGGCCGGGGACATCAACGGGGTTCCCACCTGCCGGTGTGGCGGTCCCATCGGTAAGTCCAAGGCGGGTAAGGACTACTGCATGGCCCTCTGCTGGAAGCGGTGAGACGGGGCGTGCAATCGATCTGGTCAATGGTATACTAACCAAGCAAGGAGGACAAATGGTCAACTTCAATCTCATCGTCTCGGCCTTCTACATCGCTCTCGGGTCCGGCATCATGGGGTTTGCCCTCGGTCACGCCCAGCTCGCCTGGCTGGAGAGCCAGAACAAGGCCTGATCCCGTGCAATCAAACTGGTCAGTGGTATACTAACTAAGCAAGGAGAGAGAAAACATGGCAAAGGTCCAGATCGAAATCACCAACATCGACGGCAACACGGTCCATGGCATCGCGGACGGCACGGCCTTCTCCGCGGCCCCTTTCCGGTGGGGGAGCAAGATGCTCATGAAGATCGCCACCCCGGGTGAGTTCACCCAGGGTCAGAAGGTGGCGATCGGTGGGGCGTGCAAGAAGGCCCTCGCCAAGGCCGAGGTCGCCCTTCCCAAGGCGGAGCTGGTCCGGCCCCGCAAGCCCAAGACCGAGGCCCCTCCCGAGGTGGCCCAGGAGGAGTCCGGGGCCTGATGGCCTCGGGCTTCGGCCCGTGCAGGGGTTCGGGTGTAGAGTAGAATGAGACCACAAGGAGGCAGCATGACCAAGTTCGAGATCGCCTACTACAAGGCCAAGTACCGGTTCCAGTGGTGGTGGTACGACGGCGGGGCTGGTGAGACGGCTGAGAACATCTTCGGCGCGACCGTCATCTTCGTCGGTGCCTATGCGGCATGGTGGCTTGCCTACCTGTTGGAGCCCTAAGGGTTCACAGTGGCACACAGCACGGTATGATTAGACAAATGGAGACAGAGTGACACAGAACTACAAGGTGGCCGATCTCGGCCTAGCAGAGCAGGGCCGGATGAAGATCGAGTGGGCAGAGGCACGCATGCCGGTGCTCATGACGCTGAGGCAGCAACTATCACAGACGCAGCCCCTCAAGGGACAGCGCATCGCCGGCTGTCTCCACGTGACGAAGGAGACTGCGGTGCTGATCCGGACCCTGATCGCGGCAGGCGCTGAGGTGGCATGGTCCGGCTGCAACCCACTCAGCACGAACGACGAGGTCGCGGCAGCACTGGCGGCAGACGGTGTCCAGATCTACGCGTGGCACGGCCTCAACCGCGATGAGTACTACTGGTGCATCGACAAGACTCTGGAGTTCCGCCCCACCCTCACGCTGGACGACGGTGCAGACCTGATCACCCGCGTCCACACCACGCACCAGCACCTGATCCCAACCATCGTGGGCGGCACCGAGGAGACCACCACCGGCGTACACCGTCTCCGGTCCATGGCAGCGGCCGGCAAGCTCAAGTACCCGGTGCTGGCAGTCAACGACGCAGAGACCAAGTGGGACTTCGACAACGTGTACGGCACCGGCCAGAGCACTCTCGACGGCATCCTACGTGCGACGTCGGTCCTCCTCGCCGGCAAGAACGTGGTGGTGGCAGGCTACGGTCACTGTGGTAAGGGCGTGGCAATGAGAGCCAAGGGCATGGGAGCCCACGTCGCTGCCACGGAGATCAAGCCCACGGCAGCACTCAAGGCAGTGCTTGAGGGTGTGCAGGTGCTGGACATGGACCGCGCAGCCCGCTGGGGCGACGTCTTCATCACAGCCACGGGCGTGAAGGACGTGATCGTGGGCCGGCACTTCGACGCCATGCGCGACGGTGCGATCGTCTGCAACACCGGTCACTACGACTGTGAGATCAACCTCGGGGAGCTCCAGCAGCGGTCGCAGTCCAAGCGCACGATCAGGGACAACTGCGACGAGTACGTCATGGCAGACGGCCGGCGCATCTACGTCCTCGGTGACGGTCGACTGGTCAACCTCGCATGCGCAGAGGGACACCCGTCAGAGGTGATGGACATGTCCTTCGCCAACCAGCTCATGGGCATGGTGCTCATGGCGGAGCAGGGCAGGAACCTGCAAGGTGGTGTGTACGATGTTCCCAAGGAGCTGGACCAGCGGATCGCGGCCACCAAGCTGGCCACGCTGGGCATCACCATCGACCAGCTCACACCTGAGCAGGTGGTGTACTCGAACAGCTACCTCGAGGGGACCTGACAGATGGGCATCGGCGCGATCATCATGCTTGTCGTCGGTGCCACCATCGCCGCGAACAAGGCCAGCCGCATGCTAGACTCGGGTGAGGGGCCCACTGCAATCTGGGTGGGTGTCCTCTTCGCGATCGACGTGGCGATCCTCGTGGCAGGAAACCCATGGATCTGGGCGGGTTGGGCCCTTGTCGGTGCCATGAAGATGATCTTCCTGCCTGGGCAAGAGCTCCTGGCCCGAGCAGAGCGGTCGCCGCCCATCGTCCACCAGCTCAGCATCATCATCTCAGTCCTGTTCAGCGGCGGGTTCTTCGCACTATTCCAGTGGCTCCGGTGATCGCCTGTTCGCATTTAATGCGTGGGCCCTATTACCCCATTAATTCGTAATTCGTGGGGCACAGGCGCAAACAGGGTGATCCCAATGTTATTTGCTTTGGGCTCTCTAGAACCCGACTCGGTGATACTTAACAATGGAGGTGCGAGATGGCATCAGTTGGAAGCAAGGTCAAGTCAGTGAGTGCGACCCCATGGACAGTGTGGGGTGCACAGCAGCGCGGGAGTGTGTGGGTCCAGGTGGCAGTGGTGCCAGGTCGTGAGTATGAAGTGCTCAACGAGTCGGTGAGCGTGGTCCACCAGGGCAACATCACTTCCGGGTGGCATCAGGTCAAGTGCGTCACGACAGGCGAGGTGTTCGCTGTGAGACCCACCGACGTGGTGTGACCCGTGCATGTGGGTCTAGGTGTGGTAAGATAAGCGCAGGAACCAAGGAGGCATCATGGCTCTTCTCATCTTCGTCACTCTTCTCACCCCGACCCTCATGTTCGTGGGCTGGATGTTCGATGGTGAAGGGTAGTCTCGCCTGCATCTTACGTGACACTGCGGTCTACACCCGTCCGGTGGGTGTCACTGACCAGGTTGGTGCGGTGCGACACCACGCAGGATTTGCCAGGCAGGACGAGCACTGCCTGATCCTCAGCGATCCCTGGGACTGGGAGGCGACGCCCGATATAGGCGTCAGCAACCCGTGGTCTCAGATCCTCCTTGGGGGTCAGGTGGTCTGGGTGAAGAACCACTGCATCGCGCCTCTCGTGCATGTTGCGTAGTGCGGTGTACAATAAGAACAGGAGGCAAGGATGCAAATCAACTGGCAACGTGTCGAAGAGCGGTTCAATGAGATCGACCACGCCACCTACGGACTGGCTGAGTTCGTGGTGATTGGTGGCGGATTTTCGATTCTCGCACTGGGTCTCTACTGTGTCCTCGCGGCAGTCACATACGGCTACATCCAACTCTTCACCCTCATCTCCGGGAGCATCTGATGCGAAAGTCCTTCCTTGACCACCCCGACATCGTCTACATCTTCGGGGCCTACCTCATCGCCATGCCACTCGCGGCGGCTCTCCTCACCTCCTGCACCGACAACCAACGGACCAAGGCCTTCGGCGGCAGCATGTCGGTACAGATCCCCTGTGACCAGCAGGTGTTCGATGTCACCTGGAAGGGCGAGGACCTGTGGTACGCCACGCAGCCCGCACCCAGTGACTGGAAGCCGGCGCAGAAGCGCTTCACCGAGTACTCGTCCTACGGGATGATCCAGGGTGAGGTGGTCCTGAACGAGAGCCGGTGTGGTGCGTGATGGTTGAGGCGGGGCAGCTCCGCAAGTGGCGCGGCGTCCACGAGGGCGAGGACGGTGTCTTCCTGGTGCTGGAGCGATACGCGTTGCCACTGCCTGGGTCAGATTGGGCCGACCACGGCTGGTACATCCTGATCGAGGGGCGGCAACAGTGGGTGTACGAAGGTGACATCGAGGACGACAGCGACGTGATAGAGGATATGTAGCATCGTCTGGAGAAGAACGATGCAGGTGACAGAGGCGCTACTTCGTGCGTTGATTAGAGAATCCTTGAGCAGGATCGATGAGGCAGTAAAGAACACGTACGGCTACACAGTCTACAGTGCCGACGACGTCAGGTGGACACCCGACAAGCGCGCGATCCCTAAGGAACGCAACCCTTTCGTAGGTAGCAGCCCCGCGTACCACAGCTGGTACAACGACGGCAACCAGCGCGTCCGCTGGTCCAAGGAGATAGAGCCCATCGGCGGCGACCCCTACAAGATACGCGGTTCGACAGAGATCTACTTCAACGAGGGCAACTACGTCATCATCCCATCAATCGACGCTTCGATTCCAGGGCGGATCATGGCCATCTACCTCAGGAACGCAGCAGACATGGGTGTCCCAGGCGCAGATCCAACAGACACCATCCCACTTGCCAACATCTCGTGGTCTGAGTTCGGCGGCCAGGGTCCCTCGACAGACGTGGGGCTGGCATTCCTTGTCAAGGTGGGTACGAGAGACCCAATGGGTTCAGCGTCGGCAGCAATGGGATTCTACAGAGCAGGACGCGACGCTCAGGATGAGAGAGAAGAACGCAGGGCAGAGCGTGAGGCACGTAGAGAAGAGAAGCGCCTGGCAGCCATGCCACCACCGGAGCCGGCAGCAGTAACACCGCCTCCGCCGCCACGTACCATTAGACGCGTGGGTGGAGTAGCAGCACCCACACCACCACCTAAGCCCATGGAGATGACGCCAGCAGAGCTCGCACGCTGGAAGGAACAGATGGGCCTACGCAGCAGAGAATGAGGCAGACATGGTAATCACCTTCGACTTCGATGACACCCTGAAGTTGACGATGCTCCTGCGTGACGAGGACGGGGACATCGCAGGGATCGACTACACAGACGACCAGAACCCTGTCGTCTTCCCAGCATTCGAGGCAGCACTGAATCGAGGAGATGAGGTCCACATCGTCACGTCGCGGATGGGGAGCAAGAAGACTAAAGAGAAGATGCAGGAGTGGCTCCTCAGCCAGGGCATCTCACGTCTCCCACCGATCCACTTCACAGAGGGCCAGCTGAAGCATGACACGTTGGCGCGTCTAGGCTCGAGGCAGCACTTCGACGACGACCCCGAGGAGCTGGCGCACCTGCCGGAGGGATGTCGTGGCGTCCGCGCTCCGCTGCATCCCAGCTGGACAGAGCCCATGCGTGAGGCCCACGTGCGCCAGTGGGTGAGAACGCTGCTCAGTTAGCGTGCAAGTGCGCGGCGGCGCGGTATGATAGAGATAGGAAACAAGGAGGCCTCTATGAACCGCTCTGTCACCAACACCAAGACCCTCACCTCCTACGTCGTGGGGGACATGATCGAGTACCAGCCCTTCAGCTGGTGGCCGGTCCGCCGACTCCTGGTCTCGAAGGCGACCTTCTACCACGAGACGTTCAGCACCGGTGCCTACTGGGCGCTGGAGATGGTGGACACCAAGACGGGAGAGGTGATCAAGGAGCAGGGGCACCGCGTCAAGAAGATCTCTGAGTGAACAACAACAAAGGAGCAGGGCATGATTGCGTTGGCATTGATCGTGGCGGTGGCGTTCACCGCATGGACCATCTGGGAAGGGGCGAAGCAGAGCGTGCGTCGGCTCCCACCCATCCCCGTCGTACCCGTCGTGGTGAACGAGGAGACGCTCACGGCGGTGGATGAGAAGGTGCGGCTGCTGGACGAGATCTTCGACACGCTGAAGCGACCGGCAGACGACGAAGTGGACCCACCGACGGTGGTGATGGACAAAAGGTGATATGTAGCAGCTAGGAGACACCGCCATGAAGATCACAGAACGACACCTACGCCTCATGATACGCGAGGCAATGGCAGGCCAGGGACTAGCATGGGGCGGTGTGCGTGAGGGAGACGAATGGATCCCCGGACAGAAGACAAGGGCAGGGACGCTGGGTAGACGAGCTCGAGTGACAGACAGGATGCTTGACCTCGCCATGGGCCTGCGACAGCTCTACATCGATGCGCTGGATGCCCACGAGACAGGTGACATGGACACGTACACAGTCCTCAAGGGGCAGATCACAGACACAGAGCGACAGCTCGCAACACTTCAGGCGCAGCACGACGAGATGAGTCGCGAGCTGGACCGACGCTGATATATACAGACAGGAGACAGCATCATGAGCTTAAGCAGACAGAGACTTCGACAGATCATCAAGGAAGAGATGAGCCACGCGATGGATGAGATGACAGACGATGAGTACAACGAGTACCTACAGCAGCAGCACGGTCGCTTCACATCACCTGAGAACATGCGTGGCACACCCGAGTATCAACGCAGGAACTCACCTCCCGCTCCGAGGATGCCTGTACCTCGACGCGGCGGAGATTACGATTACAGCGAGTACGACAGCCTGTACTACGGTGCCGGACTGCCGCGCGTCGATGAAGCCGACGATGACATGGACATGGACATGCCTGACAGTGATGACGACGA
>Ga0209401_1002765_pt1 | contig 11247 bp, 10 predicted proteins | sample M_140807_MF_Meta_FD_187318 | JGI IMG/M metagenome (GOLD analysis project Ga0209401, IMG submission 187318) | Freshwater microbial communities from Lake Montjoie, Canada to study carbon cycling - M_140807_MF_MetaG (SPAdes) (version 2) | ecosystem: Environmental > Aquatic > Freshwater > Lake...
CACTCGAAGCCCGCGGCGCGGAACAGCGCATCGAGGCCCTCAGCCTCGGCGGCGGCGGCCACCTGCTCACTGCCGGGCACCACAAAGGCCTTGATACCGGGAGCCACGTGCCGGCCGCGGGCCACGGCGGCGGCGGCGCGCAGGTCGGAAAGGCGGCCGTTGGTGCAGCTGCCGATGAAGCACACATCCACCGACAGACCGGCGATCGGGGCGCCGGGCACCAGGTCCATGTAGCGGTATGCCTCCTCGGCGAGGGGGCGCTCGTCAGCCGGGGTCTGCTCCAGGGTGGGCACGCTCTCATCCACACCGATGCCCTGGCCCGGGGTGATGCCCCAGGTCACGGTGGGGGCGATGGTGGCGGCATCGAAGCGAACCTCGTCATCGAAGACGGCATCGGGGCCGCTGGCCAGGCTGCTCCACCAGGCTACGGCCCGATCCCAGGCCTCACCGGCCGGGGCGTGGGGGCGACCCTGGAGGTAGGCGAAGGTGGTGGCATCGGGGTTGCAGTAGCCCACCCGGGCGCCGCCTTCGATCGCCATGTTGCAGAGGGTCATGCGCTCCTCCATCGAGAGGGCATCGATGGCGGGACCGGCGAACTCATAGGCGTGGCCCACGCCGCCTTTCACCCCGAGCGTGCGGATCACATGCAGCACCAGATCCTTGGCGTAGACGCCCGGCTGCAGGGTGCCGTCGACCCAGATGCGGCGCACCTTGAGCTTGTTCATGGCCAGGCTCTGGCTGGCGAGCACATCGCGCACCTGGCTGGTGCCGATGCCGAAGGCGATGGCCCCGAAGGCGCCGTGGGTGGAGGTGTGGGAATCGCCGCAGGCCACGGTCATGCCCGGCTGGGTGAGGCCGAGCTCCGGGGCGATCACATGCACGATCCCCTGGCGGCCGCTGCCGAGGCCGTGCAGGGTGATGGCGTATTCGGCGCAGTTGGCCTCGAGGGTGGCCAGCATCGCCTCGGCCAGGGGATCGGCGAAGGGCCGTGCCTGGGAGGTGGTGGGCACGATGTGGTCCACCGTGGCCACGGTGCGCTCCGGATGCCGCACGGTGAGCCCCAGATCCCGCAGGGCCGCGAAGGCCTGGGGGCTGGTGACCTCATGGATCAGGTGCAGGCCGATGAACAGCTGGGTGGAGCCACCCGGCAGATCCGCCACCCGATGCAGCTCCCAGACCTTGTCGTAGAGGGTGCCGGCGCTCACGCGAAGGTTAAGAAGAGGGAATATGAGCCTAGGAGCCCGGTGGTTCCTGCATCACGGCCCGAGCAACTCCCGCCGATTGGAGGCGAGGGGGTGGGCGGAGGCAGCCGCACGGTGGATCAGCCCTGACGATTCAGGATCGAGGGCATGGGGCGCGCCTGCCGGTAACGCCAGTGCCGCGCAAACGCTGTGATGGCGGAGCGACGACGGCGCGATGACGGCGCGACATTCGGCGGTCACGGGCCTCTGTGCGCAGGAGCACTTAAACACTTAGAAAAGCGAGCTTCCATAGCAGAGTAGGTGGCGGAAAGCCGAAATCACTCAATCAATCTCAATACACCCATCCTGATCCCCAAGAGCCAACCCATGACTGTTCAGCCTGGTTGCCTGGTGCGGATTCACGGCCGTGCCGATGCCCCTGCATCCGATGCTCTTTATGAAGTGGTGACCGTGGAGGAGGACGACCTCCGCTGCTGGGTTCGCCGTTGGCCCCATCCCCGTAAGGCCACGGCCCCCTTCGCCGTGCCGCTCAGCCAGCTCGAGGGGCCCCTGCGGCAGGAGGCAAGACCATGATCCCTGTCGGATCGGCCGTAGCCACCCGCCTGCTGCTCTGCGGCGCACGCACCGCCCTGGCGGCGGGCCTGTTCGCCCTTGGCGTGGAAGGTCTGCATCTGTGGCTCGCCACGGATCCTCTGCCCCTGACCTGAACTCAGCGGGGGTGGCGGTGCTGAACCACCCAGATCAGGGTCCGCGCCACGGCGACTTCATTCGACGCCCCTCTTCGACGCCCCTCAAGTGCGGTCAATGCCTCTTGAAGGGTCCCTGCTGCGGGGGGCAGCGGCCGGCGCCGAATGATCTCAGCGCGCGGCACCGCTGACCGATCGAGCCGGCGGCGAGGGTGGCAGCACCCCCAGCAGCTCCAGCGCGGCGCGACCGAGCCGCTGACGCAGTTCGCCATCGGCGCGCTGGTGGATGTCGAGGTTGAGAGCGAAGGGAACGGTGCGACCGTCCTTCTCCACCCATCCCACCCACCAGCCCACGCCGGGGTTCGGACCGTTCTGCCAGCCGGTCTTGGCATGGAGCTGCCAGCCGGGACCCTGCTCCACCAGGGTGATCTCCCGCACGGCCCGCTGGGCCTGAAGCGGAAACGGCAGCACCTGGCGGGCCAGGCGATCCAGAAAGCGAGTCTGCTCCACGGCACTGATCGCCAGGGGCCCCCGTAGCCAGAAGGTGTCCACCACCGATCCGATCTCGCGGTTGCCGTAGTCGAGGCGATTCACCGCCTCCCGCATCCGCTCCAGGCCGATACGCCGCGCCAGCTCCTGGTAGATCGGCACATTCGACACCACGATCGCCTCCCGCAGGCCCATGTCCTTCTCCCAGGCCGGGCTGAACGGTGGCGCGTCGCTGCGGTAAGGGAGCACCGTGTCGACGCTGGCCACCGCCCCCACCGAGAGGCCGATCAGGCTGTTGGGGATCTTGAAGGTGGAGGCGGGCGTGTATCGGGTGAGGGCGCGGGCCCGGTTGGTGCCGACCAGTTCGCCGCGGCGGGCATCCAGCAGCACGAAGGTGCCGGGCCTGCCGGTCTGGCGGAACAGCTCGCCGAGGCGAGGATCCTCGCGCCAGCGAAGGCCGGCTGGAAGGGGCAGCGGGGCGAGGGGGGCGGTGAACGGTGCCGGGGCGCTGGCGGCAGGGGCGGGCACTGGGGAAACGGGCACCGAGGCCGTGGACGCCGAGGGAACGGCCACGGGAACGCCGCCACCAGAAGACACGAACGGGGTCAGCCCGGCAGCCATCACGGCCGGCCGCGGACCCGAAAGGGAGGGCGAAGCCTGCGTGAGCCAGGGTTGAACGATCCCAGCCAGGGGAATGGCCGCAGAGCCGACGGACTGGGCCCGGACCCCATCAGCGCCGCCGCCTATCAGAAGCGCCAGGCCCAGGCAGGAGAGCCGTGACCGGCTGCGGGATGGCATCCGCATCGCAACAGGGGAAAGACGCCAGGGGCCAGTTTGCCCGCGGCATGGCACGGCTTCAACCAGGCAAAGGCGGCTCGACCCCGGAACAAACCTCGGTGCGGCCCAGCTGCGGCGGCCCGCGCCGTCAGGTCCCCGGAGTTGGCCCCGAAGCAGGCCCCGGAGCGGCCCAGGCAGCGTCACACCCCGTTCACCACGTGCCGCGGCGCACCGGCCAGGATCGCCGATGCATTGGCCGCGGCGGCCTCGATCAGCCGTTCGCGGGCCGAGCGGGTGGCCCAGGCGATGTGGGGCGTGATCACGCAGTTCGGGGCGTGAAGCAGGGGGTTCGTGGGGTCGGGAGGCTCAAGGCTCAGCACATCCAGCCCGGCGCCGCCGAGGCGGCCGCTGTGGAGGGCGGCGGCCAGATCGGCCTCGTTCACCAACGGGCCCCGGCCGGTGTTGAGCAGCAGGGCGCCGGGCTTCATCCGGGCGATCCGCTCGGCATCGATCAGGCCGCGGGTCTGGGGGGTGAGCGGGCAGTGGAGGCTCACCACATCGGAACGCTGCAGCAGGGTGTCGAGATCCACGCCGGTGATCCCTTCGGCGCTGATGGGCTGGCGCCGGTGGGCGAGCACCTCCATGCCGAAGGCCCGGGCGATCGCCGCCACCGCCAGGCCGATCCGGCCGAGACCCACCACCCCGAAGCTGAGGCCGGCCAGCTCGGTGAGGTTCCCTTCCCAGAAGCTGAAATCCGGACCAGCACTCCAACGGCCCTGCCGCACCAGCGCAGCGTGGTGGCCGGTGCGGTTGGTGAGCTCCAGCAGCAGGGCGAACACGGCCTGGGCCACCGAGGCGGTGCCGTACTCGGGCACATTGCAGAGGGGCACGCCCCGGGCCGCTGCCGCGGCCCCATCGACCACGTCGTGCCCGGTGGCCAGCATGCCGATGCCCCGCAGCTGCGGTGCGGCGGCCAGATCAGTCGCTGTGAGACGGGTCTTGTTGGTGAAGACCAGATCGGCCCCGGCCAGGCGCTCGGCCACCAGCTCCGGAGGCGTGCGGGCGTGCACCGTGAGCTCACCAAGGCGCTCCAGAGGCTCCCAGGAGAGGTCGCCGGGGTTGGTGGTGAAGCCATCGAGCACCACCAGTCTGGGCCTGGCGGCCGCTGAAGCCGCCATAGGCCGCGATGGCTCCGAGGCGGCCGCAGGGTCGGACGACGGCGGCACGGCAGGCCTGGCAGAGGGGAACGGGGACTCCATGGCAGGCACGGCGAGGGGCGGCTGAGGGGCTCAGGCCCGGGGGCCCGGCAGGGACGTTCCCCCTCGCTGGAACAGACCGTTGAGGTAATGGCGCGCCACGGCGCGATCCTGGCAGCCCTGCTGGAAGAGGAAGCCGGCCAGGGCGGCCTGCATCAGGCGGTACTGATCCCACTGGGGGTGGCTGCCCACGAAGGCGACCATCGCGTCGAAAAGATCCTCGGGGAACTGGTTCTCCACGCTCACGCTGCGGGGGGCGTGGTCGGGAACGGCCGCGCTGGCGGGGGTGATGGGGGTGAATTCGTGCCGATCCTTCATGCCTGCGTCTCCCGCTGCGGTGTCCGCCCCATCAGGCCACGCCATGCCCCCGGGCGTCAAAGCGAGGCGATGGGGCCACTCCCGCGATGGGATCGGCGCGACCCAGGGCGGGAAGCCCGTGGCGACTGGGCTGGATGAGCCAGCGCGCCTCGAGCGACCGGGTCGGCGGGGCGGGGCCGCAAACCGTCAAGGGGAGGGGCCGTTTCCCCCATCGATTGGCAAGCTTCCAGGCGGCATGGCGCCCCTGATGCCGTGAATCTGTGGAAAAACCCCCGAAGAATCGCGGAAAACTTCCGGCAACGGGGGAAAACTCCATGCCACAGCATTCGTGATCGTTCCCATCCCGGCCGTGAGGGATCCCTATGGCGCGAATCTGCAGAAGGCTCCGTCAAGCTCAGTCCGCCCCCTCCAGCTCCAGCCTCAGCCGGTTGAGCGACTCCCCCACGCTGAGGGTCTGGATCCAGGTGCGGCCCCGGCTCTCGCCGAACCGCAGTGCCGCGCTGCGGCTGCCGGCCGAACCGGCCAGGCCCAGATGCACCAGCCCCACCGGCTTGGCGGCGCTGCCGCCCCCCGGCCCGGCGATGCCGGTCACCGACAAGGCCCAGTCGCTGCCGGTGCGGCGGCGCACCCCCTCCGCCATGGCGATCGCCACCGGATCGCTCACGGCGCCGTGCGCCGCCAGCAGCTCCGGCGGCACCCCCAGCAACCCTTCCTTCACGGCATTGGCGTAGGCGATCACCCCCCCGAGGAACACGTCGGAGGCGCCCGGCACGGCGGCCAGGGCCGCCCCGAGGCCACCCCCGGTGCAGGATTCGGCCACCGCCAGGGTTTCGCCACGGCGCCGCAGCCGCTCCAGCACCACCGAAGCGAGGCTGTCGTCGCCTGTGCCGTAGCAGAGCGAGCCGGTCCGGGAGCGGAGATCGAGCTCCACGGGCGCCAGCAGGGCTTCCGCCGCCGCCGGGTCGTCGGCGCGGGCGGTGAGGCGCAGTTTCACCTCGCCCGCCCCGGCGTAGGGGGCCACGGTGGGGTTCTCCAGGGCCAGCAGGTCGGCCACCTGCTCGGCGAGGCTGGATTCAGCCACGCCCCAGAAGCGCAGCAGCCGGCTGGCGAACACGCCCTGGGCCAGCCCGCTCCGGCGCAACCAGGGTTCGGCGGTGGCCTCCCACATGGCGTACAGCTCACTGGGCACGCCGGGGAAGGTGAGCACGGTGAAGCCGCTCTGGATCGGGAAGCCGGGATCGGCGGGGGTGGGCGTCCAGATCATCCCCGGCGCGGTGCCGGTGGGATTGGGCAGCACAGCCGCGCCCTCCGGCAGGAAGGCCTGGCGGCGGTTGCTGGGGGCCGCGACCCGGCCCCGGGCTTCGATGCGGACCCGGATCCCCTCCCAGATGGCGGGATGCTCCACCAGGGGGGTGCCGAAGGCGGCGGCGATGGCCTCGGTGGTGATGTCATCAGGGGTGGGGCCGAGACCGCCGGTGGTGATCAGCACCCGGCAGCGACCGGCGGCGGCGCGCACCGCAGCGATCAGCCGCTCGCGGTTGTCGCCCACCACCTCCTGGCGGTAGTGGGGCAGGCCGAGGCCGGCCAGCCGCTCGGCGATCCAGCGGGCGTTGCCATTGAGAATGTTGCCCAACAGCAGTTCGGTGCCCACACAGAGCACCTCCACGGAACGCTCATCGCAGGGAGCACCGGTGTGCTGATCGGTGTGCTCACCCGGGTGGGCATCGTCGCGATGGCCGGCGCGGTCGTCAGAGCTGGGGGCGGCGGGAGGCGGCGTTGGGGCCATGGCCTAAGCGTGATGGGGGCGGGGGAACGACGAGGGCCGTGGAGAGGGAGCCAACGAAGCGGCCGCCAGACCAGCCAGGCCCCTGCAACGGCAGAGCCCGATGGGCGGGCCCGGAGGGCGGACCCAGAGAGCGGACCCGGAAGGCGAGCCGGAAGGGGCGAACCCCAAGGGCGAATCCGGTGGACAGGGCGCTGGCCATGACCTGCCGAAAGCCTCTGGCGCGGCTCCTGGGGAGGGGCTGGAGGACGTTGGCGACCAGACCCGCCGAAGCGCTGATGGCTGGGGACCCTGCGACGTTCGTACGCCAGGCTGCCAGCCCTGAGCGCTGAGCGGCGGCCGCTGGCCTCAGCGCAGCTCCTGCGGCACCGAGCGGCGGCTCATCACCACCACGGCGATCAGCACGGCGGTGGCCAGGGCAAGCCAGAGGAAGCGGTTCTCGGCATTGGCCAGCACCAGGGCCAGGGCCGCCAGCCACTGGGTGAAGGCATAGATCAGCACCACCGTCCGGCGGTGGCTGAGGCCGGAGCGCAGCAGGCGGTGGTGCAGGTGGCGGCGGTCGGGATAGAAGGGAGAACGCCCCTCGCTGAGGCGGCCCATGATCACCGCCGACATGTCGGCCAGGGGCAACGAGAGGATCAGCAGCGGCAGCAACAGGCTCACGCCGGTGAGCCCCTTGGCCGGACCCACGATGCTGATCGCCGCCAGGGCAAAGCCGAGAAAATAGGAACCGCCATCGCCCATAAAGATGCGGGCGGGGTTGAAGTTGTGGCGCAGGAAGCCGAGGCAGGAACCAGCCAGGGCCGCCGCCAGCAGGCCGGCGGCGGGCTGGGAGAGGCTGAAGCTCACCGAAAGCAAGCCGATGGCGGCGATGCCGCTCACCCCCGCTGCCAGGCCATCGAGGCCATCGAGCCAGTTGATCGCATTGGTGATGCCCACCAGCCAGACCACGGTGGCCAGCAGGCTCAGGGCCGGCGGCAGGGTGAACAGGGGCGGCAGGGCCAGATGCAGGGCCTGGAACGACTCGAACGGCAGCTCGATGCTGCCGATCCTCACTCCCTGATCCCACACGGCCATCGCCACCGCCACCTGACCCATCAGGCGGGGCAGGGGCGGCAAGGCGAAGAGGTCATCGGCCAGGCCGATCACGAAAAAGCAGAGGGAACCGGCCAGGGTGGTCCAGATCAGCCGGTCCTTGTCGGGGGGCAGATCGGCGAAGCCGCCGGCCAGCCAGGTGAGGGTGAGGGCGAGGCTGAAGCCGGCCACGATGCCGACGCCGCCCAGGCGCACCATCGGTGCGGTGTGCTGTTTGCGCGGATCAGGGGGATCTACCAGGCCATAGTGCAGGCCGAGGGCGCGCACCACCGGAACCACGAGCGCGGTCACCAAGCCGGCCACCACGAAGGTAACCAGGGCCGCCGCGTTGGGGCTGTAGGCGAGGGTCACAACGGCGGACCTGGGAGCAGCGGACCTTTTGGGCTCACCTTACGGAGCGGGGCAAGGATCAAGCGTGCTGGAGCTGACGTTCCAGGGCGTAGAGCGGGAAGCGGCGGCAGAGGTCGGCCACCCGCTCGCGGCAGCGCAGTTCGATGGCACTGTCCTCGGGGTTGAGCAGACGATCGGCGATCACATCGGCCACCTCGCGGAAGGCATCGGCATCGAAGCCACGGGTGGTGCAGGCGGCGGTGCCAAGCCGCAGGCCGCTGGTCACGAAGGGGGACTGGGGATCGAAGGGCACCGTGTTCTTGTTGGCGGTGATGTGCACATCACTGACCAGCAGGTCGGCCACCTTGCCGGTCATGTTGATGCTGCGCAGATCAAGCAGCACCAGGTGATTGTCGGTGCCGCCACTCACCACATCGATGCCCCGCTCCTGGATCCGGGCCGCCAGGGCCTGGGCGTTGGTGATCACCTGCTGGCTGTAAGCGCGGAAGGAGGGCTGCAGGGCCTCCCCGAAGGCCACGGCCTTGGCGGCGATCACGTGCTCCAGCGGGCCGCCCTGGGTGCCGGGGAAGACGGCCTTATCGAACTGTTTGCCGAAGTCGGCGTCGTTGCAAAGGATCAGCCCGCCGCGGGGGCCCCGCAGGGTCTTGTGGGTCGTGGTGGTAACCACATGGCAATGGGGCATTGGGCTGGGGTGCACCCCGGCCGCCACCAGGCCGGCGATGTGGGCCATGTCCGCCAGCAGGTAGGCGCCCACCTCATCAGCGATGGCGCGGAAGGCGGCGAAATCGATCGTGCGGGGATAAGCGGAGTAGCCGCACACGATCAGCTTGGGGCGGTGCTGCAGGGCAAGAGCCCGAATCGTGTCGTAGTTGAGCTGCTGGGTGTCGGGGTCGACGCCGTAGTGGAAGGCCTGGAACCACTTGCCGCTCACGTTGACCGGCGACCCATGGGTGAGGTGGCCGCCGTGGGAGAGGTCCATGCCCAGGATCGTGTCGCCGGGTTTGAGCAGGGCCAGGAACACGGCGAAGTTGGCCTGAGCGCCGCTGTGGGGCTGCACGTTGGCCCAGGCAGCGCCGAACAGCTGCTTGGCCCGTTCGATCGCCAGCTCCTCAATGCCATCGACGAACTCACAGCCGCCGTAGTAGCGCTTGGCGGGCAGCCCCTCGGCGTATTTGTTGGTGAGCACCGAGCCCTGGGCCTCCATCACGGCGCGGGAGGCGAAGTTCTCGGAGGCGATCAGCTCCAGGTGGGTCTGCTGTCGATTGAGCTCCCGATCGATCAGGGCGGCGATGGCCGGATCGGCCGCGGCCAGGGGGGCATCGATCGAAGCCGGGGAGGCGGAGGACGAAGGGGCCATGGGATCGGTGGCGGAGCGGCGGGGGGAGGGCGACAGTCGAGACCGATGAACCGGACCTTCGGGTAACCGGCAGGGAACAGGACCGGAACCGGCGCGTCGGGTCGGCTGAGGCAACGGACCCACGGATGAGCCGATGCTACGGAAACACCCGCGGCGATCCGTCCGCGGGGCCGGATCGGTGCGGGTCCGCCCACGGCCTGCCCCGATGCCCCGGAGCCGCGGCGCCGGAGGAACGGCCCGGAACGGCGCGGAGCTCCCGGCAGCCGCCCCAGCAGGGTGCAGCCCACAAAAAAGGCCACCCGGTGGGGTGACCTGAAGAACGCGCCTGGAGAGATTCGAACTCCCGACCCTCTGATCCGTAGTCAGATGCTCTAATCCGCTGAGCTACAAGCGCGTGCCCCGTCATTCTCACCGCATGGGGGTGCCATCCGTCAACTGAGGGGCGCTGGGGAGTCGGCCGATGAAGGCGAGGATCGCGCCAGAGCGGAGCGGGCCTAGGCCGAGCGAGGGCGCAAGCCGGGCGTACCGACCGAGCCGTGGGTGCCCTGCCCAGGGGAGCGGCAAGGGCTTAGCGATCGCTGCGGGGCGGAGAGAAGGTTGCGGGGAGAGAGGCGCCCGGGTCGCGGCGAGAGCCAGGGGGAAGCGGGCGAGCGCCACCTCCGGAGTCGACCCGCCAAGCGGTCTAACTTGAACGATCACCCGCGCCTGCCCGCGCCCCATGCCGATCCGCTGGTACGGCCCCGCCGACCCCGCCGACCCCACGTACCGCCATTTCGCGCGGATCGTGAATCTCACCCTGCACGCCATGGTGTTCGCGGCCTTGAACAGCGGGCTTTGGTTCGTGCAGGGGATGCGCCATCCATGGCCCCATCTGGAGTGGCTCACCCTGCCCTGGGCGGCCCTATTAGTGGTTCATGCCAGCGTGGTGATCGTGCAGCGGCCCGCGCCCGAGCCATGACCCTCTCCGCCCAAGACCTCGAGGAACTCACCCGCGCCCTCGCCGACCGGCTCTACCTGCAAGTGGCCAACTGGAACCTCTACCTGGGTGACGCGGGCCTGGCCCCCACCCTGGCCAGCGAATGCGCCGCCCGGCTCGACCAGGGAGCCGCGGTGTGCGCCCGCCAGGCCCTAGAGGCGGTGCAGGTGGGCATCGGCGGCGGCGCCACCCGCCTGCCCCTGGCGCGGCTGGTGCCGCCCGGCCAGCTGCGCGACCTGGAAGAGGTGCTGGAGCCCTACTGCTGAGCCGGCGTCAACGTTCCGGTTGACAGCGATCCTGCCGGGGAATGGGACGGTTGCCGATAGGGTGGCGATCACCGCCGTGGCGCCGTGCTGGTCATCGAGGTCACGAACGCCCGCGAGGTGGTGCGCCAGCGCATGGGAAAGCTGGGTGGACGCCTGTTGGGCAAGGTGGTGGATGCGGAGGCCCAGGTGGAGAAGGCCCTGATCCAGGAACTGGAGACCGCCTTCAAGGATTTCGGCATCGAGGCCCGCATCTTCTCGATCGACGGCCCCCAGATGATCGGCCGCTCCCACCTCGAGATCCCGCTGCAGGTGCGCGAGGAACGGCAGGTGCGGCTGGGCTGAGGGGGGCATCGCTCTCAAAGGCCAGAGCCGGCCAGAGCCGCCCCGTGCGGCGCAGCACCATACTGGGGTACGGCCGGGGAGTAGCGGGCCTGGCCCCCCGCTCAGATTCCACCAACCAGCGGGTTGATCCACCGCAGCCCGGGAAAACGGCTGAAGTCGCTGTCGTTGGAATGCACCACCGCCTGGGTTTCGATGGCCAGGGCGGCAATGTGCGCATCCGTGAGCAGGGCGCCACCCAGCACGCCGGCTTCGCAGAAGCCGGACAGGAGGGCGAGGTGGCGCGGACCGGGCTGCACAATCAACACAGAAGGCCTCTCGAGCCATTGGCCCAGATGGCCGAGGGCAACCG
>Ga0209401_1002768_pt1 | contig 11245 bp, 11 predicted proteins | sample M_140807_MF_Meta_FD_187318 | JGI IMG/M metagenome (GOLD analysis project Ga0209401, IMG submission 187318) | Freshwater microbial communities from Lake Montjoie, Canada to study carbon cycling - M_140807_MF_MetaG (SPAdes) (version 2) | ecosystem: Environmental > Aquatic > Freshwater > Lake...
CTCTTGGTGTTACCAAAAAATCAACTCCGGAAGAAATAAAAAAAGCCTACAGATCTCTTGCAATGAAATATCACCCTGACAAAAATCAGGGAGATAAAACTGCTGAGGGAAAATTTAAAGAAGCCTCTGAGGCCTATCAAGTTTTATCTGATCCAAAGAAAAAATCTTCCTATGATCAATTTGGACATTCTGCATTTGAAGGTGGAGCTGGTGGAGCTGGAGGTTTTGACTTTGGTGGTTTTGAATCTGGCGCATTCTCTGACATCTTCGATGATTTTTTTGGCGACTTTATGGGTTCAGGTCGCGGTGGGAGGAGCTCTAAAAAATCAAGATCTAATCGCGGGTCCGATTTAAAAATTAATTTAGAGATAACTTTAGAAGAAGCTTACCTCGGTAAAAAACAAACTATCAATTTATCTTCAAATGAAAAATGTGAAAAATGTTCTGGGGGTGGCGCGGAACCTGGTTCAAAACCAAAAAAATGTTCTAGTTGTGATGGATATGGAAAAGTAAGAACGCAACAAGGCTTCTTTACTCTACAACAAACATGTCCTGATTGTGGAGGAGATGGTGAAATGCTATCTAATCCCTGTAAAGATTGTAAAGGATCTGGCGCTACTAAAACAAAAAAAAATCTCTTAATTCAAATTCCAAAAGGTGTAGATGATGGGACGCAAATGAGATTGTCTGGTAAAGGCGATGCGGGCTACAGAGGCGGATCCAATGGTGACCTTTATGTATTTATAACAGTTGAAAAACATAAGATTTTTCAACGATCTGAAGAAAATCTATACTATAAATTGCCCATATCAATGACTAATGCTGCTCTTGGTGCTGAAATAGATGTTCCAACTATTGATGGTGGAAAATCAAAAGTTAAAATTCCATCAGGAACACAATCTGGAAAACAATTCAGGCTAAAAGGTAAAGGTATGCCTGTTATAAGAAGTGATGATTACGGAGATTTATATCTAGAAACAAATGTAATAATTCCTGAATCGTTATCAAAAGAGCAAAAAGACTTGCTCGAAAAATTTAAATCTTTAGAAGATTTAGATAACAATTCAGAAATAAAAAGCTTTATAAGTAAAGCTAAAAAATTTTGGAGTGGTAATTAATGAAAAAAATTAACATCACGATCACAGGAGCTCTTGGAAGAATGGGAAAGATTCTCATTAAAAGAATATCTAAAAACAAAAATCTAAAATTATTTAGCTTAACGGATCTAAAATCTGGAAAAACTATAAATGGGATTAAGATACAAAAAAATAACCTGGAGGCCATTAAAAAAACCGATGTTATTATTGATTTTTCAAGACCTAAAGCTTCCCTTGAAATATTGAGTTATGCAAAAAAATTAAAAAAGAAAGTTGTAATTGGCACAACAGGTTTTACTAAACAGCAAAATAATTTAATTAAAAACTATTCAAAAAAAATTGCTATATTTAAATCTGGAAACATGAGCTTGGGCATTAATCTTCTAGAATATATAGTTAATATTCTCTCAAAAAAAATTCCCAATGATTATCAAATTGGAATTAACGACGATCATCACAGAAAAAAGGTAGATTTCCCCTCAGGAACAGCATTGATGTTAGCAAACGCAGTATGCAAAGGAAAAAATAAAGATCTAGAATTAATAAAAGGAAAAACCTTTTTAAATAAAAAAGGTAGTTTACAAAAAGATAAAATTAATTTTTTTATTACAAGAAAAGGAAATACTATTGGCAAACATTCTGTGCTTTTTAATAATAAAATTGAAAATATAGAATTAAAACATACAGCTTTTTCTAGAGAGCTATTTGCCGATGGAGCCTTAAATGCTGCAATATGGATAAGCAAAAAAAATAAGGGCTTATTTAATATGCAAGATATGTTTGACTTGAAATAAATTTTATAAAAATATTTGAATTTTTTAATGCCGCTGAATGAAAATAAAGCTTTTAAACTTATTGAGATTTTAAACAAATCAATAAAAAATCCAAAAACTTCTTTAAAATATAGAAATCAATTTACTTTATTAACTTCTGTTGTTCTATCTGCGCAATGTACAGACGTTAACGTAAATAACGTGACTAGAAGTATATATAAAAAATATTACGCCCCTAAACACTTTGTAGAACTTGGGATAAATAAAATAAAAAATCTTATTAAAAGTATAGGACTGTTTAATAACAAAGCTAAAAATTTATATTACTTATCTAAAATTTTATTAGAAAAACATCAAAGTAAAGTTCCAAATAACCTTGAAGATCTAATACTTCTTCCTGGCGTTGGCAGAAAAACAGCAAACGTAGTTTTAAATGAAGTATTCAATAAACCAACTATCGCTGTAGATACGCATGTTTTCAGAGTTGCTAATAGAACGGGTCTTTCTAGCGGAAAAAATCCGCAACAAGTCGAAGACCAACTTTTAAAAGTCTTACCTAAAAAATACATCAAAAAAGCTCACCATTTAATACTTTTGCATGGAAGGTATATCTGTAAGGCTAGAAATCCATTATGCAAAAAATGTGAAATCAATAAAGTTTGCCTGTACAAAGGAAAAAATGAATAAAAAAATATTAGGGATTGGTAATGCAATTGTTGACGTACTTGCAAAAGTAGACGATGAATTTTTAATAAAAAGAAATCTTATTAAGGGCTCGATGAAGCTTATTAATAAATCTGAATTTGAAGATCTTAAAAAAAATATTAAAATTGAAAAAATTGTAGCTGGGGGTTCTGTTGCAAATACTATGGCTGGAATTGCCTATCTTAAAGGGAGTGCATCTTTTATTGGAAAAATTAATTCTGATGATTTTGGAGAAATGTATAAAAAAAGTCTTGAAGACATAAATATAAAGTTTCCTTATATAAAAAAAAATGAAACCTTGCCTACAGGCACATCTATTATTCTGATTACTCCAGATTCTGAGAGGACTATGTGCACTTATCTTGGAATATCCTCACATCTTTCAGATAACGATATAAATGTGAATAATATTACCGATCATGCGCTAATTTTTTTAGAGGGATATCTTTGGGATAAAGGAATAAGCGAAAAAATGTTTAAACATTCAATCAATATAGCAAAAGAAAATAAAGTTAAAATTGCAATGAGCTTATCTGATATTTTTTGCGTAACCAGACATAAACAAGATTTTTATAAACTGCTTATAAATGATCTTGACATATTAATAGGTAATGAAAATGAAATAAAGGAACTAACAGATAAAAAAAATTTATTAGATTCTATAAATCAATTAAAACAGTTTAATAGATTAATCATTATTACCAGAAGCGAAAAGGGGAGTTTGGCAATAAGTAATAATGAAGTTACAGAATGCCAAAGTATAAAAATTAATAAACTATTGGATCTGACTGGGGCTGGAGATTTATTTGCCGCAGGATTTTTAAAAGAATATATAGATAAATCTGATATCAAAAAATGCCTTAGCACAGGGTCAATCTTAGCTTCGCAAATAATTCAAAGAATTGGAGCAAGATTAGAATAACTATACTTGTTATTTTGACAGATAATATAAAGAATTTTTTTCAATAATAAATTTTTTATCTTTAAAGAATCTCTCTATTTTTTTTCTTAATCTATGCAAATGCGTTTCAAAAGCATGGGTTTCTAATTCTGTATTATGATTCCAGATTTTTTTTAATAAAAGTGATTTGTCTAAACCTGAGTGATTATTAAGTAATAATATGAGTTCTAACTCTTTTTCTGTAAGCTTAACTTTAATTCCTTCTTTTACAATAATTCTCTGATTAGAATCGATTTCATAATTATTTATAATTATTTTAGATTTCTTAAAAAAACTATATTTGGTAATTAAGATATTTAGTATCTCTCTAAGCGAAAGAATATCTACCGGTAGAGATAAGTTTTGGTGAAAATTTAATAAAGTTAATTTATTCTTTAACAAGTAACTCTTATCTTCTAAAAAAAAAATCGTTGGTATATTTTCAATAAAATATTTTTTAACTTCATTTAATTTTAAAGCTTCGGGAAACACAATTCTAACAATAAATTCTGAATTATTTTTTTTATTAGAATTTATTTTATCTTCAGTTGGCAGATTATAGCCGAGATTTAACTCGTTTATTAAATTTGAGAAAACTTTTGATCCGTAAATATAAAGATGAATATTATTCATAAATATATAATATATTCCGAATGATTATTGTAAAGAAGCCAGGCTATTTAATTTTTAAAGACCTTAAATTACGTTGTTCATTAGGGAAAAATGGTATTGCTAATAAAAAAAAGGAAGGAGATGGAATTACACCAAGAGGCATCTTTAGATTAACAAAAGTTTTTTATAGAGAAGATAGGGTCAAAAATATTAAAACCAAGATTAAGAAGGTTAAAATTAAAAAGAATATGGGATGGTGTGATGATTCTAAAAGCAAATTTTATAATAAATTAGTAAAAATACCAGGCAAGTTTGGTCACGAAAAACTTTATCGAAAAGATAATATCTACAATATAGTTGTTGTATTAGATTATAATTTGAATCCGACAATAGAAAACAAAGGAAGCGCAATATTTATTCATGTTGCAAAAAAAAATTACACAACAACCCAGGGATGTTTAGGTTTAAAACAAAACGATCTAATCAAATTGATCAGGATCGTTAAAAAAAATCAAAAAATAAAAATAATTTAATAATTCTTTCTATCTCCTAAAATTGCAGAACCTATTCTTAAATAATTAGAACCACATTTTAAAGCATCCAAATAATCATTACTCATACCCATACTTAAATTGAATAATTGACTATTATTTGCAATTTTTTTTAAATTTAAAAAATATTTATTAGGATCTTCTGCTATAGGTGGCAAGCACATAAGACCGATTATATTTATTTTTAGTTCACTTTTACAAAAATTAATAAATTTAGAAGAATCTTCTATTGATATTCCTGATTTTTGATTTTCTTGCCCAATGTTTATTTGAATAAAATAATCTAATTTTTTATTAAAGTTTTTTTCTTCTTGAGATATTTTTAGTGCTAATTTTTCACTATCCAGAGAATGAATAACAGAAAAATGATTGATAGCCTCCACCACCTTATTTGTTTGTAACTTACCAATTAAATGTAGTTTTAAACTCTGATTAACTTTTAATAAATCTGACCATTTGGTAATGCTTTCTTGCACTCGATTCTCACCAAAATGAATATGTCCAATATCAATAATAGGTTTTATGTGAGAAATTAAAAAAGTTTTAGAAACAACTATTAAAATAGCACTATTAGATATGTTATTTATTTTTTTTACAATTTGATTATAATTTTCTAAAATATTCATATGAACTTTAATACATCTTATTTTGAAAATTTCTATTTTTTTACAAACAATTTAACTAAAGAAAATGAGAAAAATTTGATTAAATTTAAAAATATATCCATTATTTACAATCAGAATTCAACATCTAGCAACCCTAAAGAATTGAAAAAAATTATGAAATTTTGTAAAAAAAACAAAATCAAAGCTTATATTAAAGACGATATAAAAAAAGCAAAAAATGTAAATGCAAATGGTGTTTTTTTGTCAAGTAATAACAAAAGGAAATGTATTATTAATAATAATTTTAATCAAAAAATTAATTTTAAAATAATTGGAGCGGCACATTCTCAAAATGATTTTTTTTTTAAAAAATCACAAGGCTGTAAAGATATATTTTTATCTCCATTATTTAAAAATCAAAAATACAGTCAAAATAAAATATTAAATATTTGTAAATTCAATTTAATTTCAAATAAATGGACGTGTAATTTATTTGCTCTTGGTGGAATAAACTCCTCTAACCTAAAAAAAGTTTTTATGACTAAAAGTAGAGGTATTGGTTTTATATCTTTTGTAAATGATCTCAAAATAAAAAAGCCCGTCCACTTTTTGAAGTAGACGGGCTTAATTATTAAACTTTCTATAATTTAAAATTAGAAGTTTGTGCTAAGTTTTAAAGTTAAAGAATCAACGTCAGTGCCAGCAACTCCGCCAACATCTGTGTGTCTTCCTAAGTTAACTTTAGCAGCAACAGCTCCTAAGTTGTAACCAACTGCAATAGATTTATATTTCTCATCAAGTTCTGTAGCAATGTTGCTTGAAGTTACTTGATATATAGCTCCGTAAGAAACGTTTCCAGCAGTATACGCTATACCGTAATCATTTTGCTTTCTTGTTTCATTAGCGTTTGAGTAAGTATCTACAACACTGGCAGCTCCACCAAACTCAAACTCTTTTCTATTGTAACCAAGAGTAACGGGACCTGTTGTGTATCTAACACCTGCAGTCATAAACTGTGCATCTCTATTTGATGAGTTTTCAGAACCAATTTTTTTCTTCTGAGACACAATACCTGCTTCTAAAGCTAGTCCAGAAATTCCAACATTAGAAAGTTCTAAAAGAGCTGAATAACCAGATCCTTCGTCTCCTTCTACTGCTGCTGTGTCAGCTCCGCCGCAACCAGCAACTTGTGTTTTGCTACATGACATTGTTGGTGCGTAAGCTAAAGTTATTTGTCCAACACCTGGGAAAGCTTGTCTAACTGCAACACCTGCTGCAGCTGACGTGTTAATTGGATCAGCTAACATATTAGTTTTAGCAGTAGCTCCACCTTGTGATCCTGTGGATTTTCCAATTTCTCCAACAACTGGAATCATAGAACGATCGAAATCATTCATATGGTCAATACCAGCGCTGAAAGTAGTGTTTCCAGAAATTAAATCAATGTAAACGTTTTCATTAGATACTGATTTAAATGAAGTTGTGGTTCCAGGAAGATCATTTGCATCAAACTCTAGAGAAAAACCAGCAGCATAATTCATGCCATTGTTTAAAGCACCTTTGCTAGCAACGTTTAATTGAGTTTCTATTAACATTCCTTGTTTAGAAGCTGTAGTAACAGCGCCTGCAGCGCCAGTTTCTTTTAAGCCTCTAAAGCCAACAGTCATGTTTCCACCAACTGTTGTTTGTGCAATAGCTGAAGTTGAAAGAACAACTCCTACTAATGCTGTAGATAATAAAAGTTTTTTCATTTTATTATATTCCTTTTGTTTAAGTTAAAATTCTATCTAACTATTTAGATAGGATTGGTTGATTGTTTAGCATTTTTAGATCAATTATTTTATATTTCTATCAATTATCTAATTTATTTATTATTATATGTTGCTTATTTACCACACTTTTTAATAAGGCAAATTTTCCTTGGTTTATCCAGTTTTTCATCTATTAATAAACGCTAATTTATGAGCTCTAAAATTTTCTTAATAATTTTTATTGCATTATTATCCTGCAAAAGCATTGAAAGTCGGCCTGAATTTGAAACGAAACCAGTAGAACCGGACCCATTCAAAAGAGCAAAAGATGCAGCGGAAAGAGGCGGCGGCATATTCATGCAAGGAAGAGATAATCAAAATACAACCTTTAGTTTTGCTACGTCTAATGTTTTGTGGCGCGCAACGTTAAAAAGTTTAGATTTTTTACCTTTATTAAATGCTGACTATTCTGGAGGTATAATTATTACGGATTGGTACACAGAAGACATTAATTCTAAAAATTCTATTAAATTAACTATAAGATTTCTAGGAAATGATCTTAAGTCGGACTCTCTAGAAATAATTGCACATAGAAAAACTTGTGAAGCCTCTGAGAATTGCAAGATAACATTATTAAATAAAAATTTTTCTCAAGAAATTAAAGATTCAATTGTTAACAATGCTAGAATGTTAAAGATTGAAGATGAAAAAAAGAAGATAAAATAAAATAACCATGGAAAATTATAATCCTTTAGCAATAGAGGAAAAGTGGCAATTTTTTTTTCAAAATAAAAAAATTTTTAAAACAAGAAAAGATAAAATCAAAAAATTTTATTGTTTAGAAATGTTTCCATACCCTTCTGGAAACATTCACATGGGGCATGTTAGAAATTATACTCTTGGCGACGTTATAGCTAATTTTAAAAGATTGAATGGTTATAATGTTTTGCATCCAATGGGCTGGGATGCTTTTGGTTTGCCTGCGGAAAATGCGGCTATACAAAATAATCTACATCCACAAGATTGGACTTTAAAAAATATTTCTGCAATGAAACTGCAGTTGAAATGTTTAGGGCTCTCAATTGATTGGGATAAAGAAATATCTACTTGCGATGAATCTTATTACAAACACCAACAAATTTTATTTTCTCTCCTTTATAAAAAAGGAATAGCTTATAAAAAAAAAAGTTATGTCAATTGGGATCCAATTGATAATACAGTTCTTGCTAATGAACAGGTCATTGATGGTAAGGGCTGGAGATCTGGAGCAGTCATTGAAAAAAAAGAATTGCACCAGTGGTTCTTAAATATCACAAAGTATTCAGATCAATTATTAAAATCTCTTGATGACTTAAAAGGTTGGCCAGAAAAAGTAAGATTAATGCAAAAAAACTGGATTGGAAAATCCATGGGCTGCGAGATTGATTTTGTCTCTGATTTTCAAAATACTAAAATTAAAATTTTTACAACACGGCCAGATACAATATTTGGAGCTTCTTTTATTGCTATTGCCCCGGATCACCCTTTTACTGAATCTTTTAAAAATGAAAAAAATTTTCAAAATTTTAAAGAACTTGCTTTAAAAAATATTGGGACAGAATCAACTTTGTCTAAAAATGAAAAATTAGGTTTTAAAACACCATTTTTTGTATCACATCCTTTTTTAAATAAAAAAATACCAATCTATGTGGCTAATTTTATACTTATGGACTATGGAACCGGAGCTATATTTGGTTGTCCAGCACATGATCAGAGAGACTTAGAATTTGCCAAAAAATATAATCTAGAAATAATTCCTGTGGTAAGTCCTAATAAATCCAAATCTATCACAATTAATGATCAAGCATACACTGATGATGGTTATATTATTAATTCAGATTTTCTAAATGATTTAAGTGTTGTAGATGCCAAAAAAAATATTATTAAAAGAATAGAAGAAAAAAAAATAGGAAATTCTAAAGTAATTTACCGTCTTAAAGATTGGGGAATATCTAGACAGAGATATTGGGGATGTCCAATTCCTATTATTTATAGAGAAGACGGCAAAGTTATTCTAGTTCCAGAAAAGGATCTTCCCATAGAACTTCCTAAAGATATAGACTTTAGTAAACCAGGAAATCCGCTAGAAAATCATCCCACATGGAAATATACAAAATGTCCTGAAACTGGAATGAAAGCTATTCGTGAAACTGATACTCTTGATACATTTGTAGATTCTTCTTGGTATTTTCTTCGCTTCTGCTCCCCGAAAGAAAATAAAAAACCTTTTGATACAGATGAAGCCAATTATTGGATGCCAGTAGATCAATATATTGGTGGTATTGAACATGCTATACTTCATCTTTTATATTCAAGATTCTTTACTTTAGCGCTGCAAGATGAATTTAAATTAAAAATTTCTGAGCCTTTTGAAAATCTTTTTACTCAAGGAATGGTGTGTCATCCAACTTTTAAAACAGAAAATGGGAAGTGGGTTTTTCCAAAGGAAGTTATTGAAAAAGATGGATTATATTTTTTAGACAATAAAGAAAAAGTTTTAAAAGGTGACAGTCAGGCTATGTCTAAGTCTAAGAAAAATATTGTTGATCCTGATGATATTATTAAAATTTATGGAGCAGATGCTGTAAGATGGTTTATTTTATCAGATAGTCCTCCGGAACGAGACATCCAATGGAGTGATAGTGGTATCCAAGGTGCATTTAAATACATACAAAAAATATGGCGTACTTGTGAAAAAATAAAAATTTATAAAAAAGAAAAAGAAGAAACTAATAATAGTTTTTTAATTAAAACAAATATCCTAATAAAAGAAATTACAGAATGTATAGAAAAATTTCATATCAATGTCGCGGTTGCTAAACTTTATATTTTTTTAAATAATCTTAATGAAGAAATTGATAAAAAAACTTTAAATGAGGAAAGCATTATCGATGCTTTCAAAAAATACTTAATTATTATATCTGCCTTCATTCCTTACATCGCAAATGAATGCTGGGAGATAATTACAAAAGAAAATAATCTAAGTTCGCAAGTGTGGCCTAAAATTGAAAATACACTTATAAAAAAGGATCACTTTGATATTGTAGTTCAAATAAACGGCAAAAAACGAGCAATTATCAACGCTATTAACAATGAAAGTGAGGAAAATATTTTTAGTAAATCCTTAGCAATTAAAAATATTAAAGTTATATTGGATCAAAAAAATATAATAAAAAAAGTTTTTATAAAAAACAAACTACTGAATATCGTTACTAATGATAAATAAATTTTTTTTAGCTATTATTATTTCAGTTACTTTAACTCATTGTGGTTTTTCGCCCATATATACTGGAAACTCTAAACAAGTAATTATTTCTAAATCAGAAATAGTTGGCGATAAAGATCTAGCATTTAACTTAGAACAAAAATTAAATTTTACGAAGGATGAAAAAAATTTGAATGCTTATATATTTAGAGCTCAAATTTATGATGCAACGGAAAGCTCTCTTGTCGATTCAAGAGGAATATCTACGGAAGAAATTATTAAATTAACAGTAAGCTATCAATTTCAAGATAAAAATGGTGTTATAATATACCAAGACGCCATAACGAAGGACAAAAGAGTCTCTGTCACTGACAATTTGTCTAATAATATTCTAGTAAAAAATAATGAAAAAAGACTATTATTAGATTCTATAATTCAAAATATAATATTTAAATCTAGAGTCTCATTAAATTAGCTTAAATGCTCTTAAAATCACAAGAGATAGTTCTAAAAAATAAAGATTTTTTTAAAGAAAAAGTAATTCTTTTGTATGGTGAAAATCAAGATTTGATTAATGATTTAAATCAACAAATTGCATCTAAATTTATAGAAAAAGAAAAAATTGCAAAATCCTTTTTTGAAGAAGATATAATTAAAAATCCGGAAAATATTATAAATTATTATCTCAATGGTTCATTATTTGATGATAATAAAAATATCTCAATAATTAAAAATTGTTCTGACAAAATATTAGAGGTTATTAATAAGATTAAAAATAATATTGATAACAATGTTATTATTCTAAACTCTGAAATACTTTTAAAAAATTCAAAGCTAAGACAATTTGGAGAATACGATAAATTAGCTATTTGCATTCCTTGTTATCAAGAAACTAAATTCGATATAAAAAAATTTCTTACCCAACAAACTCAGATAAATAATATTCAATTATCAGATACTCAAAGTG
>Ga0209401_1002770_pt1 | contig 11237 bp, 10 predicted proteins | sample M_140807_MF_Meta_FD_187318 | JGI IMG/M metagenome (GOLD analysis project Ga0209401, IMG submission 187318) | Freshwater microbial communities from Lake Montjoie, Canada to study carbon cycling - M_140807_MF_MetaG (SPAdes) (version 2) | ecosystem: Environmental > Aquatic > Freshwater > Lake...
CGCTCGATTACCACCCGCATTTTCCGGTTGCCGGAGGCCTGTCAGCTCTATCCCGGCCACGACTACAGCGGCCGCACGGTGAGCTCCGTGGCGGAAGAAAAGGCCTTCAACGCCCGCCTCGGCGGCAGCGCCAACGAGCTGGACTTCGTGGGCTACATGGAGAACATGACGCTGCCCCACCCGGGCCGGATCGCTGAGGCCTTGCCCGCCAACCTGCGCTGCGGCCGGCCGCTGCAGGAGGCCGACACCGCCGCCGATGGCTGGGGGCCGGTGCAGCGCAGCTATGCCGGCCTGCCGGAACTCGAGCCCGCCTGGGTGGCGGACCATCGCCACGCCCTCACCCTTGTCGATGTGCGCGGATCCGAGGAGTTCCATGGTCCCGATGGTCACCTGGTCGGCAGCCTCTTCATTCCCCTGCCGGAGCTCCAGGAGCGGCTGGCGGAGATCCCGCCGGAGCGGCCTGTGGTGTTGCTCTGCCATTCGGGCAGCCGCTCGGCCCTGGCCACCCAGGTGCTGATCAAGGCCGGCCGGGAGCGGGTGGCGAATCTGCGGGGCGGCCTGCGGGCCTGGGAGGTGGAGGGGTTGGCCCTGGAGGGGGCCGATCGCGGCGTTGAGTGAGCCCGGCTGGCTACCACCGTGGCTCAGTGGGGAGGCCGGGGACCTGCAGGCCTGACCGGCTCAACCCTCAGGCCGGGCCTCCTGGCCATGGCGCAACGCCACGGCTCGGTAGTCCGTCTTCGGGGCATCGGTCGGAACGGTCGCGAGGTCCCGGTACATCGCCGCCGCCTGCTTTCCGGAGGTGAACGAGAGGAACTCTCCCTCCACCTCAAAGCGCCACCAATGCCGCTCGCCCCCCGGCACATGGAGCAGGGTGCCCGCTTCGATCGGGTGTTCCTGATCGCCCACGCCGAACACCACCGGCCCTTTGATCACGAAGAACGTTTCATCCCAGGGATGGCAGTGGGGCGCTGGTCCGGTGCCGTTGGCACCGCTGGTGTAGAAGGCCTCGAAGCACTGGGCCTGGTCGCCGCTGACCAGGGCCTGGATATCGAAGCCGGCCACCCGCATCGCGGCGGGCCGATCCGCGGCGGGAACCATCCGTGCTGCTGCCATTTCACTCTGGTGTCCTGGGCCCAAGGCTAGGGGAGCTGTTTGATCGGGTCCTTTAGGGCCCTTGCGCCGGCTTCAAGCCAGCCGCAGCGCCAGCACCACCGCCACCACCAGCCCGGTGGCCACGATGGTGCGGCGCAGCAGGGGCTCCGGGATCCGCCGGCCGTACCGCCCGCCCAGCCAGCCGCCCGCGGCGGTGCCCATCGCGATCAGGGCCGCCACCCGCCAGTCGACGCGGGTGAAGCCGATGAACACCGCAGCGGCCGTGGCATTCACGATCAGCACCAGGGCGTTCTTGAAGCCATTCAGCCGCTGCAGGCCTTGATCGAGGCCCACGGCCATCAGCGCCAGCAGCAGCACCCCTTGGGCGGCACCGAAATAGCCCCCATAGAGGCCCGCCAGATACACCCCGGCCAGCAGGGGGAGGGTCGTGTCCTGCCGCTGTGGATGGCGCCGTTCGATCCAGGCCCGGATGCGGGGCTGCAGGGCCATCAGCACTGAGGCCAGGGCGATCAGCAGCGGCACCACCGCCGCGAACAGCCTCGCTGGCAGGGCCAGCAACAGGATCGCGCCGCTCAAGCCCCCCAGGAGAGAGGCGGGCACCAGCGCCAGCAATTGGGAGCGGTGGCCCGCCAGCAGGGGGCGGTAGGCCAGCACCCCCGCAGCGTTGCCCGGGATCAGGCCGAGGTTGTTGGACACGTTGGCCAGCACCGGCGGATAGCCGAGGGCCAGCAGGGTGGGGTAGGTGATTAGGGAGCCTCCGCCCACCAGCACGTTGAGGGCGCCAGCGAGAGCCGCCGCTCCGATGATCAGTGCCGCCTCCACCCAGCCCATCGCCGGCGATCTCCAGTGGACGCCGCATCGGGGGTCCTTGACAACCAGCTTGCATCGACCGGGGGCGAAGGCTGGCAGCGAAGCCAGGGATGACCAATGCAGGGGAAGGCCCATGGGGATGGGCCAGACCGTTGCCGGTGCGGTCCGAGCGGAGCGTTGGCGGACGCCGCCGCAGCGCTCAGCGGGTGCCGCTCCCTGACAACGATCGACAGAACCAGCAGGATGCAGGGATGTGTGTTGCTCCCCAGCAGCCCTGATGCTGAGCCCCTCCCGCGGCCCCGAGCGGCTGATCCGCATGGGTCAGTGGCTGATCGCCCTGCTCTTCGCCTACTTCCTGATCCAGGTGGGCTCCAGCCTGATCGCCGACCTCCCCCTGCTCGCCAAGGCCCCGCAGCTGGAGCAGTTCGTCGATCGGTCTCGCCTGGAGCCCCTGTTGGCCGAGCTGAAACCGCTCAACCAGGCGCGCGATGACCTCCAGGGCAGCCTCGAAGGGGTACGCCAAAAGGAGGTGGAGGCGCGGGAGGCCTACACCACCGACAAAGCGAGTTTCGACAACTGGCGCTCGGCCCGCTCCGCCACCGAGCAGTCGGGCCAGAACCCGGAGGTGATCGCCCGGGTGCGCCAGCTCGACACCCAGCTGGACCAGCAACGGCGGCTGAGCGCTGAACGGCAGGGGCTAGAACGGCAACTTGGCGACCTGCAGGGCCGGATCGGCGGTCCCCAGCGCCAGGTGGACCAGCTCCAGGCCGAGGCCCAGGCCCGCTGGGAGCAGGCCCGCCGGGGGGCTGAAGGGCGGGCCTTTGCGGTCCGGTTGTTGTTCGTGGGACCGCTCCTGGCCTTGTCGATCTGGCAGTTCCGCCGCTTCCGGGGCACTGACCAGTGGCCCTTTGTCTGGGGCTTCCTGCTGTTTGGCCTGTTCGCCTTCTTCTTCGAGCTGGTGCCCTATCTGCCCAGCTTTGGGGCCTACATCCGCTACGGCGTTGGCGCGCTCCTCACCTTCCTTGGCGGTCGGGCCCTGATCGGCTGGCTCAACGCCTACCTCCAGCGCAAACAGCTCGAACAGGCGGCACCCCAGGAGCAGCGCCAGGGCCGGATCCGCTATGAGAATGCCCTCCAATCCCTTCGCCGCAGCCAGTGCCCCAGCTGCGAACGTTTGCTCAGCCGCAACGACGGCCTCCTCCCTAATTACTGCATGCACTGCGGCCTGCAAATCCAGCACGATTGCCCCCGCTGCAACCATCACCATCTGAGCTTCTTTCCCTATTGCCCCTCTTGCGGCCTGGCCGCTCCCACCGCAGAGAGCTGACCCGCTGCGGCGGACGGTTCAGGTTTTGAGGTCCGCTTCACAGGGAGTCCAACGTTGTGACCAGCTCGGCGAACCGGGGCCGGCTTGCCGCCACTGGCGCTACGCAGCAGAGCTGCAGCGCTTTCAACGACGCCAGCCGTACATCCAGTTTCGGTTCACAGCGCTCCAGTAATTCGCCAAGCAAACATCCGAAGGCGCGCACCTCCAGCGCCTCAAACGGATTCGCGCCTCCACTGGTTTGAGGCGGGTAAACGGTAGCTGCCCCGAAGTCCCCTAAAAAGCAGCCGCCCTCGGGGCGATAGAGGACGTTGTGCGCATAAAAATCGCCGTGCAGAATCCCTCGGGCGTGCAGGTGCTCGCCGACAGCGGCCAACCCCTTCGCCAGATCCAGCACCAAGGGAAGGGAGAAGCGTTGGCCGTCCTTGTAAATGTCCCTCGTACACGTCGTCAGATTGGGCGGGCCGGCCAAATTCCGAAACCCCGGGTCGATCCACGGCATCACCAAGCCGCTGGTGCCGGCTGGGTGGCCGATGAGTTCACCAAGGACCCCGATCAAGTGAGCGTGGTTACCCGCGGCCAGACAGGCCGCCATTTCTTCTGCAGGAAACCCGTCACTGGTGACCGCCCCCTTAAACAGTTTCACCGCCACGGGATGCCCGGCCTCCTGCGGCGACGGCTGCCAATGAGCTTTGTGGATCACTCCCGAGGCACCTTCGCCGAGTTTTTCGCCCAAAACCAGATCCGCCCACTGCAGATGGGCTTTGGCTGGACTCGGGGCCTGCGGCCCCGCTGAAACCGGATTTCCACCAAACGCCAACCAGGTCAACCGGGGTAATTGCAGCAGCCACTCCGGCAAAGCCTTGAGCCGGTTGGCCGAAATCCGCAGCAGCTCAAGCCCGGTGCAGCCGCGCATCGCCTCCGGCAAAACAGCCAGTTGATTGCCGGCCAACATCAGTTTTTGCAGGCGTTCACAGCTGCCGATGGAGTCGGGAAGCGTTGTAATCTGATTATCCGTGAGGATCAACCAGCGCAACCCGGGAGAAATGGCCGCAGCCGCAACCTCACGAATGCTGTTCGCTTTAAACCCGACCATCTCAAGTTGAACACACGAGGACAGCACCTCGGGCAGCTGGGTAAAGCGATTTTCCGAGCAGAATACTACCCGTAACTTGCTCAGTCGCGACAGGTCATCCGGGAGTGCAGATAAAGCGTTCCCCGAGAGATTCAGAATTTCAAGGGTGTCGGCTAATTCGAAGATTTCCCGCGGAAATTCCTCCAGATTGCAGGCAAGATCCAGCCGCGTGATCCCCTTCAGCTGACCGGAGCGCAAGGCTGCAAGAGTAGCGGTGGGTGTCGTCATGGGTCGAAGGGAGGACTATTCAGAGCGGAAGAAGAAAGCTGGGCGACATCTCAAGCCGAAGCCCGGCAATGCCCGATTTCTTAAGCGAGTAGGCGCGCGCCGCGTTGCAGCTTCGGAATGGTCGCCAGATTGACATGCTAGCGCCATGATTTTTGTTCCCTAGTCACATGATAGTGCTTTGATCTACACCGCTAACTACACCGCTACTGAGCTAGGTGTCGATTGCGGGACAGCTCTGGCCCTTGGCATCCTGGCATCGATACGCAGGTACACCTCCTCGTACTTGGCCGTCCACAACAGCCTTTAAACCAAGACGGGGCTGTTGTCATGCATCCTCCTTGACCAGCTGATCTTGAGTTTCTCGACCTGCTGCCAAGCAACGAAGCCGCATGAGCCATCTCAGAGATGAGCGATGGAGGCTGCCCATCAAGACTGAACCACTTCAATTCTCAAGCCAGCATAATATTTCGCTTAGGGGTGTAGAGATGCGGCGTAGGGCTCCCGTCGCGTTATCTTTTCGGCTAAATCCAGTTCTCTTGTCGTTTGCTGCTGCTCAATGTTGCGCGCACAAGAAGTAGTCTAACGCGTGATTTTTCTGATTGGAGTGGTCATTGTTCCGGCCCCAGTCTGCCGATCCTTTGAACAAGCCGATCACCACCCCTACACTCCGGCCAAACAAGCTGCCGCCGCCATGGCCCCCGAGCCCCTGCTGATCGCCCGTCCGACCCCCGGCGGCGATACTTCAGGGGCGGTGGATGGCCTGCTGCTGCCGGCCCTCGCCAACCGCCACGGCCTGATCGCCGGCGCCACCGGCACCGGCAAAACGGTGACGCTGCAACGGATCGTCGAGCAATTCAGCCGGATCGGCGTACCCACCCTGCTGGCCGATGTGAAGGGCGACCTCTCTGGCCTGGCTGCGGCGGGCCATGAGAAAGCGGTGTTCAGCCAGCGGCGCGAACAGCTGGGATTGGAGCCGGCGAGCTTCGCCGCCTGTCCGGTGGAGTTCTGGGATGTGCTGGGCGAGCAGGGCCATCCGCTGCGGGCCACGATCTCCGAGCTGGGGCCGATCCTGCTGGCCCGCCTGCTCAACCTCAACGACACCCAGGCCGGGGTGCTCACGATCGCCTTCCGTCTCGCCGACGACCAGGGCCTGCTTCTGCTTGATCTCAAGGACCTGCAGGAACTACTGCGCCACCTCGGCGAGAACGCCCGCACTTACCAGACCAGCTACGGCAACATCTCAGCCGCCAGTGTCGGTGCGATCCAGCGGGGCCTGCTGGCGCTGGAGCAGCAGGGGGCCGATCGTTTTTTCGGCGAACCCTCGCTCAACGTGTTGGATTTGCTCCAGACCGACGGCGAAGGCCACGGGGTGGTGAACCTCCTGGCGGCCGACCAGTTGGTGCTGTCCCCCAAGCTCTACGCCACCGTGATGCTCTGGCTGCTCTCCCAGCTGTATGAGCAGCTGCCTGAAGTGGGCGATGCCGAGAAGCCGAAGCTGCTGGTGATCTTCGATGAGGCCCATCTGCTCCTTGATGGCGCTCCGCCGGTGCTGCTGGAGAAGGTGGAGCAGGTGGTGCGGCTGATCCGCTCCAAGGGGGTGGGCCTCTACTTCTGCACCCAGAACCCCCTCGACCTGCCCCCGAAGGTGCTGGGTCAGCTGAGCAATCGCGTGCAGCACGCCCTGCGGGCCTTCACCCCCCAGGAGCAGAAGGCCGTGAAGGCGGCAGCCACCACCTTCCGCCCCAACCCGCCCCTCGATGTGGAGGCAGCGATCGGCGAGCTGGCGGTGGGTGAGGCCCTGGTGTCGTTTTTGGATGAGAAGGGCGCGCCCACGCCGGTGGAGCGGGCCCTGGTGGTGCCCCCCGAGAGCCTGGTGGGGCCAGTTTCGGCCGAGGAGCGCAGCCGGCTGCGGTTGGCCTCGCCGCTGCACGACCACTACCGCGAAGCCCAGGATCGGGAATCGGCCTACGAACTGCTGCTTCAGCGGGCCGCCGAGGCCGCCGAGGCCGCCGAAGCCGCCAAGCGCGAGGCCGAGGCGGCCAAGCAAGCCGAAGCCCTGGCCAAGCAGGAAGCCAGCGAGCAGCAGCGCCTGGAGCGGGCCGAGCAGCGCAGCCAGGAACGCGACGCCGCCCGGGCCGCCGCCACCGCCGCCCGCGAGAAGGAGCGGCTGCTGCTGTCGTTGGCCGGGGAGGCCGGCAACCTGTTTGGCGGTCGCACGGGTCGGAGCATCGCCCGGGGGCTGATGGGGGGGATCCTGGGCCGGCGCTGAGCCGGGCCATTCCTGGCAGGATGCGCCGGTGTTGAAGCAGGGCATGGCCAGCGCTCCCATCCCGCCAGACGAGCTCGCCGCACTCAAGGCGGTGGCCGAAGCCTTCGATCTGCCTGCGGCGGTGGAGCGGATCGAGCCCCTCGGCAACGGCAATGTGAACGCCACCTACCGCGTGCAGCTGGAGGGGGCCGAGCAGGGCGGTTTCGTTTTGCAGCTCCTCAACACGGGGGTGTTCCGCCAGCCAAGGCTGGTGATGGCCAACATCGAGGCCGTGGCGGCCCATGTGGAGCGTCGTCTGGCCCAGGACAACCCCGACCCCGCTGGTCGACCGTGGCGGATGCCCGCGGTGCTGCGCCGGCGGGGCAGCGCGGAACCCTGGCTGGAGCGGGATGGCCAGTTTTGGCGGATGATCAGCTTCCTGGAGGCCACCCGCAGCGTGGAATCGATCGAGGGTCCCGAGCAGGCCCGCGAGATCGGTGCGGGCCTGGGGCTGTTCCATGCCCTGATCCACGACCTGCCCGCCGAGCAGCTGGCCGACACCCTGGAGGGGTTCCACATCACCCCCGCCTATCTGGAGCAGTACCAGCGGGTGCGGGCCGAAAGCAGGGTGGAGCCTTGCGAGCGCTGCAGCGAGGCGATCGCCTTCGTGGCCGAGCGCGAATACCGCGCCGGGGTTCTGGAGGAGGCCCGGGCGGCCGGAAAGCTCCAGCTGCGCCCGATTCACGGCGACCCGAAGATCAACAACCTGCTGCTCTGCGAGCGCAGCGGCCAGGCCGTGGCCCTGATCGACCTCGACACCGTGAAGCCTGGCCTGGTGCATTACGACATCGGCGACTGTCTGCGTTCGGCCTGCAATCCCCTCGGCGAGGAAACCAGCGACCTCGACGCCGTGCACTTCGACCTCGACCTGGCCGAGGCGGTGCTGCAGGGCTATCTCGGGGTGGCCCGCGGTTTCCTCACACCGGCCGACATCGAGGCCATCCCCGATGCCATCGCCCTCCTGCCCTTCGAGCTGGGCCTGCGCTTCCTCACCGACCACCTGGCCGGTGACGTGTACTTCCGCACCGAGCGCCCCGGCCACAACCTCGATCGGGCCCTGGTGCAGTTCCGGCTGGCCGCCAGTGTGGAGGGGCAGCGCGAGGCGATTCAGGCGCTGGTGGAGCGGCTGTGATGGACTCCAGCCCCCCTTCTCTCTCGGCCGTGCAGCACCCCTTCGCCCTGAGCTCCTTCACGCCGCCGCCCGCTTCGCTCTCTCTGGCAGGCCATGTGCGCCGCGACGGCGATCGCCTCAGCCTCGATTATCGCCTGGAGGACCCGGAGGGCCTGGTGCTGGTGCCCCCGGCCACCGCCACACCGCGCCGCCGCGATGAGCTCTGGACCACCACCTGTTTCGAGGCCTTCCTGGCCGAACCCGGCGCTGAGCCCTACTGGGAGGTGAACCTCGCCCCCTCGGGCGACTGGAACCTCTACCGGCTGAGTGGCTACCGCCAGGGGCTGGCCCCCGAGCTGGCCATCGCTGCTCTCCCCTTCGTGGTGGAGCGCGATGGGGGCGGCCTCGATCTGGCGGTGACGCTGGACCTGGGCGCCCTGCCGCTGGCGGGCCGGCCCCTGGAGCTGGCGGTCACCGCCGTGGTGGAGCTGCAGGATGGCGAGATTCTCTACTGGGCCCTGCACCATCCCGGTGAGCAGGCCGATTTCCATCGGCGCGATGGCTTCGTGCTCCGGATTTAGACCCCCTCAGCGCCCCTCCACCAGCTGCTGAAGAAAGGCCTCATCTACCGCGCCGGACACCGCCTCGCCATTCACCACGAAGAAGGGGGTGCCCTCCAGGCCAAGCCGATCGGCGAGCTCCCGGTCGCGGTTGATGGCCTCCAGGCTGGCCGGGCCCTGCCGATCGCTGTTGAACCGCTTCAGGTTTAGGCCCTGGTTGCGGGCGATCTCCAGGTAGAGGGGTTCACCCAGGCGCTCCTGGGCGGCGAAGAGGGCATCGTGGAACTCCCAGAATTTGCCCTGCTGCTGGGCGGCCCAGGCGGCCCGGGCCGAAGGGAGAGCTTCCGGGTGGATCCGTTCGAGCGGATAGAACTTGTAGGTGAGGCTGAGTTTGTTGCTGTTTTTTGCCATAAAGGCCTGCAGGGTGCTGCTGGCGGTGGCGCAGTAGGGGCACTGGAAATCGGAGAACTCGATCAGCCGCACCTGGCCCTGGCCCCGGGTGGGGGAGCTGCCGATCGCGGCGGCGGGATTGCGTTGCAGCTCGGCGAGGGCCCCTACCCGGGCCTGGCGTTTCCTCTCTTCCAGCCGGCGCAGCTGGGTCTGCAGGGCCTCGAACACCGCCTCGGGATGGCGCTGCAGCACCTCCAGCACCCGCGCATCGAAGTCCGCGTTGACGGCCAACGGAGCTGCCGCGGTGGTGGCGGAGGCTCCAGGAGCGGCCATCGCGGGGCGGGCTTGGCTGCCCAGGCTGAGCATTAGGGCCAGCATCAGGGCCAGGCTCTTGCCTAAAGCGGCGTAGCCGCTGCTTTGACGGCCGCCCTCCGGTTCGCCGGCGGGATGGAACGGTACCGGATGGGTTCCGATGCCGGGATGGAGGAAGGTTGCCGGCGGCTTCACGGCGTTTAGGCAGTGGATCCCCCCACTCTCGGGCGTCGCAGGGATCACGGGCCAGCGAACTGGCGACTGGTGCGGCTCAGGGGCTGCGGTGGAACCGTGTTGCGCGCAACACGGCTGCGATGCTGCGGTGCACGCCTCCCGCCACCGGCGATGGGAGAGGCTGGGTGGACGCCCGACCCCACCGATGGCCGCCGCAACCCGATCGAGCGCCGCCCTGGTGCTGCGCCGCATGGCCTCTGAGGCGGACAGCGACGCCGAGAATCAATCGGGCGCGACGGGCAATGCCGCTGCGGATCGTGGCTTCGGGGGCGGATCCGGCCGGCGGGCCGCCTCCGGTGGCCGTGGCGGCCGGGGCCGCAAGCCCGGCGCCTTCGGGCCGCAGGAGGGCAGCGGATCCCAGGGGCGCCGCAAACGGGGCAGTGGCCTGAGTGCCGCCGATCGCTCGCCCCTGGGTAAGGCTCCCGATTTGGAGGCGATCATCGCCCGCCAGCGTCTCGGTCTGCCCCTGTCCGGCCGCCTGCGGGAGGCGGATGTGACCCGGGCCTGGAAACTCGCCGCCGCCGACCACCACCCCGACCGGGGCGGCCGGCACGACACCATGCAGGCGGTCAACATGGCCCGCGACCTGCTGCTGGGCCGCGGTGTGACCTGAGTCGGGTGGGCGGTCGATGACTGGCGGGCCACCAGGGCTGAAGATCGCGGCCTCCATTCCGGGCGCATCGCTGCTGCCAGGAGGCCGGCTACGGAAGCCACCTAGCTGTCCTGTGAGCTGCTGCAGAGTTGGGGCGAAGGCGATGTTGGGCGCACTCGCCTTGGCCCGTGCCGATCGCTGGGCAGCCCCGCCGCTGGGAGGATCGGGACCCACCGCCTCCGGTTCCCATGGTTGAACGCGCCGCCTTGCTGGGCAGCTGGCAACTCTGGGCCGGCCTTTCGGCCCTGTTCGCGGCCATCACCTCCCTGCTGGCCAAGCTGGGGGTGGAGGGGATCAACAGCAACCTGGCCACCTTCCTGCGCACCGTGGTGGTGTTGGTGCTGCTGGCCGGGGTGGTGCTGGTGGGGGGTGATCTGCGCCCCTGGCCCGAGCTGCCCCGCCGCAGCCTGATCTTCCTGGTGTTCTCCGGTCTGGCCACCGGCGTGTCGTGGCTGTGCTGGTTCCGGGCCCTGCAGCTCGGTCCGGTGTCGCAGGTGGCGCCGATCGACAAGCTCAGCGTGGTGCTGGTGGCCGTGCTGGGGGTGACCCTGCTGGGGGAGAGCCTCGATCCCCGCCAGTGGATTGGCGTGGCGCTGATGGGGGTCGGGGCCGTGTTGTTGGCTCTGCGCTGAGGGTTGCCCTGCTAGCCCGGCCGGCTGGCGGCCAACCGTGACGGCGCCAAGCCCTGAGGCTTTCCGCCGCTCCTAAGACTCAGCGCCTCCCCGCCGGCCCGCTCCGGTGAGCCGCCCGGCCCGGGCCAGCAGTTGGATCACGGCGTTGTCATTGAGCTGTTCGAAACGCCCATACCAAGGGCCCACCGACTCCAGCCGCGGCACCACCGCCAGGATCTCCAGCCGCTCCACCAAGGCCTCCAGCTCCGGCACCAGCCTCCGATCGACCACCGGCACCGCCAGGCCCAGGGAGGCGGGGCCCAGGCGTCGCAGCGACAGCAGGGCGGCCTTGGCCGTCAGGCCGGTGGCGATGCCGTCGTCCACCACCACCAGATGGCGTCCGGCCAGGCTGCGGGGATCGGGGTCGCCGTAGCGGCTCTGGCGGCGCA
>Ga0209401_1002774_pt1 | contig 11225 bp, 8 predicted proteins | sample M_140807_MF_Meta_FD_187318 | JGI IMG/M metagenome (GOLD analysis project Ga0209401, IMG submission 187318) | Freshwater microbial communities from Lake Montjoie, Canada to study carbon cycling - M_140807_MF_MetaG (SPAdes) (version 2) | ecosystem: Environmental > Aquatic > Freshwater > Lake...
TTTTTAAAGTACTGGATTTCAATAAGTTATACTAAAAAATAATTTTAGTTTGCAAGCCAATTTAGCGCTACTTCTTTTATTTTCTTGGTCCCATAAACCTATCTCCATTAAAATGAATCATGTGATCTGGAATATCCATTAACCAAACTTCAGTTTCCCATGCTATATTATTTGAATGCTTTTTAAATTCACTCATGTCCGGAAATGCAGTTACGTATACTTTTCCTATACTGCAATGTTTGAATAATTCTTCAAGTTCAAATATTCTCTTTGGGGAAACTGGTCCATGAGAAGTTACAGCTTCAATTAAAAATAACCACTGTCTCTTTGAGTCGTAGATTACAACATCGGGAAGTTTACTATGTTGATCTATAGGAATATTAAGCTTTTCTAACCCGACCTTATCAATAAACAAATCTTTTTTTGCTGTATCTCCTAAATAAAGAAGTTTACCTCCATTAGCAAATCTTGGTGCAAAACTTTCAATAATTGCAGCCTGAACAATATTATGCTGTCCAGCCGAAAGCTTTATTATTTGACCATTTGGTAGAGTAACAGGAATTTGATTAATTGTCCTCTCTTTTAAATATTGATCAGAAAGTTTGCCAACTTTTGCTAAGAAAGATTTTAATTCACTTTTCCATTTCTTTTTTTTATATGCTTTTACTAATATTAAAACATCTTTTGTTAATGCATAGTGTGCTTTAGGGCTATTCACTGGTAAATCAGGAATATCAGGATTATAATCTACAATTCTTGCTTGTTCAAATTGATGAAGAACTTGTCTTCTAAATGTTTCTCTTGTATTTGGAGCATAAGACTTGCTGTAATTATTATTTACAAATGTCATAATACCTTTTGTAATACCTAAACTTTGAATTGTTGCATTTTCCCAACTATCCTGTTCTTTAATATTACAAATTGCCAAAAAAGTTAATGCTGCCATCTCGTTGTATTGTGCAGATGGAAGACCTAATGCTTTTAAGATATCTTGTGCTTCTTGTACTTTTGACATTTTATAGTTTATACTTTATAATTTAAAAAAGGGTAAGGACCTTATTAGGCATAAACTTTTGCTCTAATATTTCTTCTTTTGATTGTAACTCACCTAATTTATAGCATTCTTTTATTGCAAGTGCCATTTGATATCCTAATAAGGGCGGAACTGCATTGCCAATTTGATTATAACATTGAGTCTCGTTTCCCTGAAAATCAAACCAATCTGGGAAAGTTTGTAAACGTGCTGCCTCCCTAATTAATAATCTTCTTCTTCTATTATCTTTTAATTTTACCCGCTGCATATCTCCTGTAGCTCCAGCTAAATTTCTGCAAGTAAGTGTTCTTGCTGGTCTATCAGCATATAGATCCCTTGGATTAACACAAGATGATGCTTTTTCATACTTAGCAATATATCTATCCATTGAATCGGTCAAGAACTTACTTTCAGGTGGAGTAGTATACATAATGTCACCAATAGCATCACCAACGGTAATTTTTGTAGTTTGTTTTTTGGGGAAATCAAATTTAGCTCTGTGACCAACTACAAAAAGCCTTTCTCTATTTTGAGGAACTCCATAATTAACTGCATTAAGTAACTTATAATCAATTATGTAGCCTAGTTTTGAAAGTTCCTCTAAAATAATTTCAAAATACCATTTATTAGTGTAAAGTAAACCACGCACATTTTCAAACATGAAGATTTTAGGTTTTAACTTTTTCACTACATCAATAAAAATTGGGAATCCATCCCTTGCATCTTCTATTCCCTTTTGATGTCCACCAACGCTAAAAGGTTGGCAAGGTGGGCCACCAATAACAATATCTGCTTTTGGATATTCAAAAGTTAAATCTAGTTTAATCGAATTGCAAACACCTAATAAATTTTTATTATAAGTTTGAGCAGCTAAATCGTTCATTTCATACCCTATGGTTTTGTAGCCAGCCGCTTCAAACCCAAGTGACAAACCACCACATCCAGCAAATAAATCAACCACGATAGGTTTTTCAGTTATTTTTGGTTTAAGTGTTTTATTTATATAGTTAACAAACTGCATAATTTATTTTAACGAATATACGCATTAAAAACATAATTTTTTTAGCCTAATCTATTATATCTAAATTCAATTGTTATTTTTCTAATAATTAATAATTTTTTATAAGTAGTTGAATTATAGACAATTAAAATCAAGTGATTTGCCAAGCTTTTTGCATTACAATTTTCTTTCTTTGTTCTGTAATGTTGACATACCTCTTAAAGCTCTTATAATCTTTGTGGCCTGAAATGGACATTACCTCTTCTGCTGTCATACCCTTTTCTAAACTAAGTGTAACAAATGTTTTTCTGCCTGTATGGACGCCAATTAGTTCGTACTTTGGATAAACTACACTTTCTCTTTTAGGGCCTTTAAATCGAATGATTTCAGTGGGCTCGTTTATGCCTGCTAATTCACAAAGCCCAATTTCTTTATGTGAAATTCCTTTCTTGTCTATTGTAACCCATCCTTTCAAATAATCATTCATTTTTTGATTGCTAATTATTGGCAAAGCTTGATATTGGCCTGCATATTTAGCAAGAATTAGTTTTGAATAAGGTGTTAATGGAATTTCAATTGGCTCTTTTGTTTTTTGAACGGTTAGCCTAATTCTATCTTCTTTAATATGCTCTCTTCTTAATTGAGCTAAATCCGAATATCTAAGTCCAGTGGTACAAGCTAAGCAAAAAATGTCCCTTACTTTTTCAAATTTTTTATTGTTAGACAAGTCAAAATAAAACAGTTTTTCAAATTCTTGTAAGGTAAGTGCTACAACAGTTGGTATCTCTTTTTTAATCTTAAATCTTCTGTGTTTATCAGACACTTCAATACCATTGTCTTGTGCGTAGCCGATAAATGTTCGAGCTGTACTTAGAATTTTGGCAACAGTAGAATTGCTTAAATTCCTTTTTTCAATCAAAAATCCCTCAAAAGAAACAAAAAAATGATAATCAATACTTTGGAAAGTAATTTTAGTCCTCTTATCTTCTTGATAAGCTTTCAAATGATACTTTAATGAATTATATACAGACAAACTCCTTGGCTCTCTAGTAGCTGAATGATCCTTAATATACTTATCAATGAAATTAAAAAACAGATTTGAATTAGGCTCCTTTTTTGTCTTAACTAGCTTGTCTTCTTTAAGCTTATCAATCACATTTTTGGATGAATAGCAAAATTCATCTTCTTCAAACCGCTTCTCAATCTGCTTTATCCTATGTTTCAAATTGGCTAATCCAATATTCAGTTCGTTTATCTCCATTTCTAAAGGAATCATAGATTGATTGAGCTCCGGAACTAGCTTTTTAGCCTCTCTTTTATTTAAATAAATAGCAACTTGCTCTTTAGGTTGCCAAAATTGCTTTGAAATTTTATAATCCGTCCTATAACACACTCTACTGCCTTGAACTTGATAAACTAAGTCTATTGGACAAGTCCCGTCTTTTAATGGCTTGTCCACTCTTAAGTTAAATCTTACTGTACCCATAATATTGCTTTTAACTACTTATAGAGCAAGACTATAGATAACTTTCAAGAAAAGGTAGCAATTTGGGTAGCAATTTTTATGTTACCCATTTTAACCTATTTTTAATTAGATTAATAAAACACTTTAAAATAAAGGATTTTGGATGCTTTTAAGTTAATCTAGGTTAACCTAATTATCAAAGGTTAAAGTACCTTCCTCTCTGCAAAGCCTGTCACGAAAATGATAGGCTTTTTTAATGCTCTTTTTGGTTATGGCCCATGCGCTCATTGTATTCCAAAGGTTCGTTTTTCCAATTTTTATTATAAGAGACAAACCAGCCCAACCAAATAGACCTTGATAAGCGCATTAATAATGGTTGCATAAATAGGAGTGTTACAATAGCTGTACCCATCCAATAAAAAATTCTATTGTCGTCTAAATCAAAAGTCATTCCAATGAGTACCTTCCAAGCAACAAAGGTTGAAACGAAGTAGGCAACCGTTAATGCATAACTCACATAGCCTGTACCGTAATAAAAACCAACTTCAATTTCTGTAGGTTGTCCGCAAACTGGACAATTTTCGTTCATCGTAGTAATGGAAGATAAATTATAAGGATTATTAGAAACAAATAGTTTTCCTTCTCTGCATCTTGGGCAGCGATTATTAACCGTGCTCCATAAATAGTTAGTTGCCATGGCACAAAGGTATCGAATATAAAATGAGATTAGAAATATAACTGAAACTGATACTAAAGCTTAATCTAAAGCAATCATTTTTTCCATTTGAATACCTCTTGAACCCTTGATTAAAAAGAAATGACCAGTAAAATTTTGCTCGTCTAGCCAGTTTTTGGCTAAAGTACTATTTTCAAAATAAATAAATGCATGTTGACAATTTTCAAATTCTTTACCTACTAAAATAACTTTTTCAAAATAAGCAGCTTTAATTTGTTCAATCAAGGCTTGATGTTCGGCCTGGCTTTCATTACCTAATTCTCTCATACCACCTATGCAAATAATTTTTTTAGCATTTTCTATTTTTGCAAAATTTTCAATGGCTAATTGCATACTGCTTGGGTTTGCGTTATAAGCGTCAAGTATAACTTTATTATTTTTCCACTCAATTAGTTGAGAGCGGCTATTGGTAGGTGTATAATTTTCAATAGCAGTTATTATTTTTGCAATAGGCACTTCGAAAGTTAAGCCAATGCTAATAGCAGCAAGTACATTCGGCAAATTATAAGCACCTACTAATTGAGACTTAATTATTTTATGAACTATTGCAGCATTGGTTGAAGCTGTTATTTCTACTATTAAAAAATCATTAGTGCTTTGTCCAGTAGCTGCTTCGAATATTTTAGCTTGTAATTGGCCACTATTAGTACCGTAACTAATGACTGTTCCAATGCCTTGGCTCATCTTTACTAAATAATCTAAATCGCTATTAATAAATACGGTGCCATTATGTAATTTTAAATAATCATATAATTCGCCTTTACCTTTTCGTACGCCTTCTTCTCCACCAAAACCTTCTAAATGCGCCTTGCCACAATTATTAATGAGCCCATGTGTGGGTAGGGTATAAGTACAATAAGATTCAATTTCTTTTAAATGATTAGCGCCCATTTCTATGATGGCAAATTGAGCGTCTTTCTGAATACTTAATAGGGTAAGTGGGACGCCAATATGATTGTTCAAATTTCCCTTCGTAGTATAAATTGTATAATGACTACTTAATACGGCAGCCACCAATTCTTTAGTCGTTGTTTTTCCATTGCTACCCGTAATGGCAATAAAAGGAATATTAAATTGTTCACGGTGAAATTTTGCAAGGGCTTGCAAAGAACTTAAAACATCTTCTACGTATACAATACGCTCTTGTAAATGCTCACCAGCATCTACCCCTTCATCCACAATGGCATAAGCTGCACCAGCTTCTAATGCAGCGAGTGCAAAAACATTACCATTAAAATTAGGTCCTTTGAGTGCAAAGTATAAATCGCCTTTTTTTAATTGACGTGTATCGGTTTGTACTTGAGGAAATGACTTATATATTTCATATAAATCGGCAGTTGAAAGGGGCGTACTAAGTGAACTAAACTGCTTCATAATTTTAGCAGTTTTAACTATTAGCTTCAGTTAATAAACAAGTAGCCATGGCCACTAAGCCTTCTTCTCTTCCAGTGAAACCCATTGTTTCAGTAGTGGTAGCTTTAATAGAAATATCTTTATCTCCAATATGTAATATACTTGCAATACACTCTTGCATGGCAATTACATAGGGTTTAATTTTTGGTGCCTCTAAACATAAAGTGGCATCTATGTTTACGATTTGATAGCCTTGTGCAGTAATTAAATCGTAAGTTTTTTGAAGTAAAATTTTACTATCTATATTTTTATATGCGGCATCGGTGTCTGGAAAATGTGTACCAATATCACCTAAGCTTAAAGCACCTAATAAAGCATCACAAATAGCATGTAGTAAAACATCTGCATCGCTATGTCCTAATGCGCCTTTTGTATGTGGAATTTTAATACCGCCAATGAATAGGTCGCGGCCTTCTACTAATTGATGAAAATCAATGCCAGATCCAATGCGTAGTTTCATCTATGTATTAATTTAAAATAACTTTCTTTTCCACCAAGGTTTGTCATCATTCTCAGCACCAGGGCTGTCTATACCAAAAGCAGAAATGGCACATCTAAATCCAATGGTGCTATTTGATTTATCTTGATCTAGAAATCTTCTAGTACCTGGGTTTAACCAATAAGGACGATCCTTCCAGCTACCTCCTTTATATACTCTTGATTTATTTGAGATTAAAGTATTGCCTCCAGTTTCATAGCTTGAAACATTACCATCATCTCCATCTAAAGTATTGTTACCACGATAAGGATTAATATCATCCATGTCTATATTATTCATAGGTCGGTAAAGATCCGCTACCCACTCATTGACATTCCCACTTATATTATAAAGGCCCATGCTGTTTTGTAAAAAGGTATTTACTTTACCAGGGAAGCCTGCGCCATCATTTGCATAACCCACCATGCCCATATAATCACCACTTCCATTTTTAAAATTGGCTGTAAACATGCCTTCTTTGCCAGTCTTTTTTGAAGCTCTCATTCCTTCATTTCCATTATTTACCCAAGGGAAGGCGCCGTCATTAGCAACTAAGCTAGCATTAGGGCGGCTTGAATTAGGACCGTTTGAGGGTTTATTATTATTTGAATTATTGGCTTGAGAAGCTTGCTTGGCTGCATATTCCCACTCTGCTTCTGTAGGCAATCTAAAATCGGGGATCATAATAAAGTCATCTAAATTTCTGCCTCTGTTTACATTCGTTGTTGTTTGTCTTGTTGTTGTGCCTGAAGCCTTGCTTGAATCATTTGTACTCATATCAATTCCCATCTTACCTACATAAGGATTTTTAGGGTTAATTAATTTGAACTTGATAAGTGTATTTTCATTGGCTCTATCTGTTCTCCATCTGCAATAGTTATTAGCTTGTTCCCAAGTCACACCTACTACAGGATAATCGTTAAATGCATTGGATCTGAAATAACCTTCCACCATGGGGTCGTTATAAGAAAGTTCTGTTTTCCAAACGCTTGTATCCGGAAGTGCAGATCTAACAATTGAATCTCTTCCTAAAGGAATAAAAATTTTCTCTAACCAATGTATATAGGTTCTATACTTTTTGTTACTTACTTCGTATTTGTCAATTCTAAAAGAACTCACTGTGACCCTTCTTAGGTTATTGTTCCATTCGCCCATTATACTCTCCTGGTTCATGCCCATTGCAAAAGTACCGCCTCGCATTAGCACCGTTTCAGCATAAGGATCGTCTTTGGGTGCCAATACAACTGCATTTGAAATGGCCTTATTGTCATTGCTAGTTAATATGCTAGGCCCAATTAAAAGGATGGCAAAAAACAATAAAATACTATTAATAAAATTCATCGCTATAAATTATTCTATAATGGGGTTAAATGATAATGCGAATATACTTTGTTTTTTAATCAATTATTCAGATAGAACTATATTGTTCTGTTACTAAAACCCTAATTTTAGTATATGAGAAGGGGTGTTTTTATCGTTTTTCTGATTTTTATGTTTTCTCCTTACTTTCTAGGGGCTCAAAATGCTGCATTTAATACTGGCAAATGGGCTAAAATAGCCATTTCCAAACAAGGCATTTATCAAATTACTGGCGCTCAGTTAAAAACTTTAGGTTTTCCTTTACCCATTGCTTCCAAAGAACTACAATTATTTAATTATAATCTTAGCCAGCTCACAGAAAAAGTGACGGCTACTATCTCAACTACTTTAACAGAAAATGCCATTCAGGTTTTTGACGGAGGGGATAATCAAATTGAGGAAAATGATTATGTTTTATTTTATGCAGAAGGTTATCTAGGATGGAAACAAGAAGCATCTACTTTTACCACCACACATTATAAAAATACAAGCCATGATTCAGTTTTCTATTTTTTGACTATTGGTTCTAATGGTAAAAGAATGAGTACAATCGATAAGCTCAATGCAACTGCTCAAATAGTAGATCAGTATGAAGATAGATGGCTTATAGAAGTAGACAGTACTTCCATCTTAAATAGTGGAAAATTATTATTAGGACCAGCCATGGGACAGGGTTTGGGCAAGCAAGTAAAATTATCCTATCCTATTAATATAAATGGTTTACTGCTCTCTGGTCCAATGAGAATAGTGAGTAGGTATGCGGCCACTACTTATCAAAATCCTGCTTATTTTAAATTCAGTATAAACGATAATGCAGTTAAAACAACAGCGGTGGCGCCTATTAGTGGATTATTATATGATGAGTCTGCAAATATTAGTTTGGATAGTTTTACTTATACTTTAAACGCAACAACAAATTTAGCTAGCCCTGCTTCTGTAAATATTAGTTTTCAAGCAGATAATGCAGCGGCTGCTGGTTGGATAGACTATATAGAATTATTTGCTAAGAGAAAATTGGGTTTTTGGACTAATACTAGTTTTGGATTTAGAAATTTAGCAAATGCTGTTAAAGGGAATATACTAGAGTATCAAATTCAAAATGGAGATGCAAGTACCGAGGTTTGGGAGGTAAGCAATCCAGCATCCCCTAGAAAAATTTCTACCCATTTTTCCTCGAGTGGATTTATAAGTTTTCTACACCAGGCCGATACTTTACCTGAATTTTTTACAGTTAAGCAGAAAGGCTATGAGATTCCCAGTTTATTGGGACCCATGACTAACCAAAATTTAGCGGGCATGAATGTTCCAGACTATTTAATTGTTTCAGCACCCAATTATTTAAATGCCGCCAAAAAATTACAAAATTATCATGGCTCCATTAATGGTTTAAAAACAGAACTTGTAAATGTGAATGAAATATTCAATGAGTTTTCGGGAGGCCAACCTAGCCCGATTGCCATTAGAAATTTTGTAAAATATTTATTGAATAAGGCTGCCAAGAGTAAAGTAGCTGCTCCACGTTATTTATTGTTAATGGGCATTGCCAATTTCAATAGTAGAAATTATAATAGCGCCTCACAAATTCCAGTATTTGAATCTGCTGCATCAACTGGAGTGCTTACAAGTTACCCTACTGATGATTTTTATAGTATCCAAGCCGACAATGATGATATCAATAATTTTACACAAATAAAAAAATTGGCCATAGCGACTGGAAGACTACCTGTAAGAAATACTGCAGAGGCCGATACGGTGGTTGAAAAAATAATTAATTATCAAAAAAATGTAAACGGAGGAGCTTGGAAAAATAAAATTACTTGGGTGGCGGACGATGGCGATGCTAATTTACATTTAGAAGATGCAGAAAATATTTCAAATCATTTACAACAAAAAAATTCAAGTTGGAATCAAAAGAAAATTTATCTAGACCTATATGCGGCAACTAAAAATATTGCAGGCAATACTTATCCATTAGTAAATAGTGAAATTGTACAAACTGTCAATGAGGGTAGCTTAATTTTAAACTATACGGGGCATGGCAACTTTGCAAGATTAGCGGAAGAAGCCGTCATCAGTCAAACAGATGTTTTACAATGGAATAATGCTACTAAATTACCCTTGATGATAACAGCCTCCTGCGATTTTGCGCCTTATGACCAGCCTCAGTTAAGCCCCTTTGGATTTGACGCTTTAATGAAAAATAGTAAGGGCGTGATTGGCCTGGTAGCTGCGAGCAGATTGGTTTTCGCCTATAGTAATAAGCAAATCAATGATCATTTTATTCAACAATTATTAGTGCCCGATTCTTTAGGTCATTTTTTAACCATAGGAGAGGCATTGCAAAAAGCAAAAATGCAAGCATGGTCGGCAGAGGAAGATCGAATGAATGCTTTTAAGTTTAGTTTATTGGGAGATCCTGCGATGCGTTTGTCGCTACCTAAATATGAAATAGGTATTATCAGTTTGAATCAAAAACAATTTACAGGAAAAGATACCTTGCTAGCGGGTAATAAATATACGCTCAAGGGAACTGTCCATAATAAGGGGGTCTTACAAAATAATTTTAATGGGCTACTTGATTTTGTTTTATATGATGCCATCACCAATAAGAAAACATTAGCCAATGCCAGTTCAAGTAAGGTAACGGCGGTAGCTGTGCAAGAAAATATTTTGTTTAAAGGAAAAGTAACGGTAACAAAGGGAAACTTTATAGTAGATTTTTTATTGCCTAAAGAAGTAAGCTTGCAAAAAAAATTAAAAATGCAATTAACTGCTTATAATGAAATGGCCGATGCGATAGGTGTGTATGATAATATAATAGCGCTTGATGCGGGTGGCGTTTTAACAAAGGATAATCAAGGCCCTGCATTAAAAATATTTTTAAACGATACTAATTTTATAAATGGTGGGTGGGCTGCAGCAAGGTCTAATTTAATTTTACAGTTGACAGATAGCGCAGGCATTCAAACTTCTGGCAATGCATTAGGGCACGATATGACATTAGTCATTGACAATGATTATAAAAATACCATTGTACTTAATAATTATTTTCTGGCTGATTTAGACACTTATCAAAAAGGAAATTTAATGTATGCATTGCCCCTTTTAGCAGAAGGCCCACATTCAATAAAGATCAAAGTTTGGGACTTATTAGGCAATTCCACCACCCAATCCTTGAATTTTGTGGTTCCTGCTTCGGAAATTTTAAGCTTTAAAAATTTATATAATTACCCCAATCCATTTCAAAGCTTTACTCAATTTAGTTTTGAGCATAATAAGCTGGGAAATAGCCTAGAGATAAATCTAAGCATATACGATGGTAGGGGGAATTTATTATTTACCAAACCTTTGAATGGGACCTATAAAGCCAATAGGGTGGTGGCTAATTGGGATGGGGCTGGTATGGGGTCTGCGCAAATTCAAGCTGGTGTTTATTATTATAGATTAAGTATTAATGACGGTAATGGAACTAAATTTTTAAGTAGTAAGCTTGTAAAATTTTAAAGATTCGCCCAATGTATTTTGTATCTTTACAATATAATAGTAGTAATCTCGAAATCATATGACCAGTAGAAGATATAGTTGCCTTTTTTTATTTATATTTTTGGCTTTTATGAGTCAATCGGTCATGGCGCAAGTCAATCCCATTAGAATTCAAAGTACTGCCGTTCCCTTCATGTTAATTTCTCCCGATGCCCGTTCTGGTGGTATGGGAAATTTATCTTTAGCCATGTCAGCTGA
>Ga0209401_1002775_pt1 | contig 11225 bp, 8 predicted proteins | sample M_140807_MF_Meta_FD_187318 | JGI IMG/M metagenome (GOLD analysis project Ga0209401, IMG submission 187318) | Freshwater microbial communities from Lake Montjoie, Canada to study carbon cycling - M_140807_MF_MetaG (SPAdes) (version 2) | ecosystem: Environmental > Aquatic > Freshwater > Lake...
ACCCGCAGTAAGCACAACAGGTTCACCAACAATTACTGTGGCTGGAGGCTTTAGGGTCTACCAATTCACAGCCAATGGTTCTATTACGTTCTAAGATGAATGCGCTGGCTCATTCTGTTACTGCTGTTGGGGCTAGTTGGAGCCGTAGCCAAGAGTGGATGCCATGTGCGCGAGTTCTATGGAATTGCTTATACAGTCCACGACCCGACCATACGGCACAAAGAAATGATGGCGTGGCTCGACAAGAATGCGCCCTATTGCAAGTCAACCGAATACATGGTGATCTGGAACAACCTAGCAGAATGGGCGGGCGCAGCAGACTCCACATGGCTTAGAGCAAAAATAGTTCATGGATACAAGGATGCACTTGAACGGGAGAAGAAATGACCAGAAAGCCAATACCCAGACCAGTGAAGAAAGTGTCAATGGACACCAAGGACAAGCTGACCCTGTGGGTCACGCTGATGGTCAGCTTCACCCTGTGCATCTCTGTTTTGGCTATGGTAATCAGCTTTATGCTTGGCCTTTGGGCCAAAGAGGTGGACAACGCAGAAATATTCAAAATGATTTCACCCGCTTTTTCTACACTTATCGGCGGCATGATTGGGTTCCTGTCTGGTATCAAACTCATGCAGAATGATGAGAAATCTAAATCTTGTAAGGATTAACTATGTTTGACATATTAAGTGGCGGTATTTTGGGTTCGGTGTTTGGCGGCCTGTTTCGTATGGCCCCCGAAGTGCTCAAGTTCTTTGATAAGAAGAATGAGCGTTTACACGAGCTTGCTATGTTTAAACACCAATGCGATTTGGAAGCGCAGCGTGGTCAGCAGAAGTTAGCCGAGATTGGTGCACAGCGTGAGGCGGCTGTGGATGTGGGCGTAATGGATGCGTTTAACAACGCCATTGTCCAACAAGCCGAGATGGTCAAAGCTGCGGGCGGTTGGGTGGCTAGTTTGTCAGCATCCGTCCGTCCCGTTGTTACATATTGGGTGTTGTTTGTGTGGAGCTTTATCCACGTATGGTTTGCATGGAACGCATGGCTTGCCGGTGCGCCAGCCGTAGAAGTGTTTAAAACCATGATGACACCTGACTTTTCAGCTTTGCTGTCTGGGACAATTAACTATTGGTTCCTCGACCGTACTCTCAAACAGCGCGGTATATGAACCTAGAGTTAGCCGCCGCTCTGTGCCGTCAGTTTGAGGGCTACCGCGCCAAGCCGTATTTATGTCCGGCTGGTGTGGCTACGATTGGCTACGGCTCTACTTACTACGCAGACAAACGCAAAGTAACTTTGGAAGACGCGCCGATGGATGAACCCACGGCACGGGCGCTTTTGATGATTGAGCTTGAGCATACGTACCTGCCCGGTGTTTTGCGTAACTGCCCCGGCTTAATTACGGACGTGCGTAAGTGCAATGCCATCGTAGATTTCTGCTATAACTTAGGCACTGGACGCTTGCAAACAAGCACGTTAAAGAGGAAAATCAACGCCAATGATTGGGAAGGGGCAAAAGAACAACTGATGCTCTGGACTAAAGGTGGCGGTAAGGTACTGCCGGGTCTGTTTAAACGCCGCACGGCTGAGTGCGCTTTGTTGGATTAAGCGATGGCACTTAAGAAACTTGTACTAAAACCGGGAGTGAATCGTGAAAACACGAGGTACACCAACGAAGGTGGCTGGTTTGAGTCCGACAAAGTACGGTTCCGTCAGGGCACACCTGAAAAGATTGGAGGCTGGTCACGTATATCTGTGTCCTATTTTGTGGGTGTATGCCGTTCTTTGTGGAACTGGATCACCCTAGAAAACTTTAACCTTCTTGGCGTAGGTACAAACCTTAAGTTTTACCTTGAGAATGGCGGTCAGTACAACAACATAACGCCTATTCGGGCGGGGGCCATCCTAAGTAACCCGTTTGCAACGGTTAATGCAAGTACCACTGTAACCGTAACTGATACAGCCCACGGTGCAATTACTAATGACTTTGTAACGTTTAGTAACGTAGCCACTGTAGGCGGGCTTAATTTAAACGGTGAGTATCAGATTACTTACGTTGACGCTAATACCTACACAATCGTGTCTGCTACGGCGGCTACTTCAACTGTTACTGGCGGCGGTACAACTGTTAATGCAATCTATCAAATTAACGTAGGTGACTCATATCAAATTCCTTTGACTGGCTGGGGCGCAGGCAACTGGGGGTCTGGCTCTTGGGGCTTTGGCGGTACATCATCATCTGCTTTGCGTTTGTGGAGCCAGAATAACTTTGGTGAAGATTTAGTCTATGGTTTCCGTGGTGGCCCAATTTTCTATTGGGATGCTTCGTTTGGCTTAACCCCATCTCCCTTTACGATCACAATTGCTTCTCCGGGCGTGGTGACAAGCGTTCTTAGCTTGTCTAATGGCACTGCCGTTATTCTTACAAACGGTGGGTTTCCATCGGCGCTCCCTACGGGGCTATCTCCCGGAACTATTTACTACGTAGTCAATGTGTCTGGGTTTACATTTAACTTGGCGGCAACGGTTGGCGGAACACCTATTAACACTTCAGGAACGCAGTCTGGGACGCATTACATAATGCCTAATGGCATTAACATTGTTAGTCTGGCTAGTGCTTCTGACTGCCCGATCATCCAGAACTTTATCTTTGTATCTGACATTAGCCGGTTTGTGTTTGCCTTTGGTTGTAATGACTACAGTGCTACCGTTCAAAGTCCTATGCTAATACGTTGGTCAGATCAGGAGTCTGTGGTCAACTGGACACCTTCCGCAACCAATCAGGCCGGTAGTGTCACTTTGTCTCATGGCTCAAGCATCATAACTTCCATCCAAACTCGTCAAGAGATTTTGGTGTGGACTGATTCGGCTATCTATTCTCTCCAGTACCTTGGCCCGCCAGTGGTCTGGTCTAGTCAATTGATGGGAGACAACATCTCAATCCTTGGTCAGAACGCGGCGGCGCAGGCTTCTGGTGTGGTGTACTGGATGGGCGTAGATAAGTTCTATTCCTACGATGGACGCTTACAGACACTAAACTGCGACCTGCGTAGATTTATCTATCAAGACATTAACCTTAGTCAAGACCAACAAGTGTTTGCTGGTACAAACGAAGGCTTTAACGAAGTCTGGTGGTTCTATTGTTCTACAAGTAGCCTGACAGTTGACCGCTACGTAATATACAACTACGTAGAAAAAGTTTGGTACTACGGCACAATGGCGCGAACAGCGTGGATAGATTCTGGGCTACTGGACTACCCTGTTGCCGCTACGTATAGCTATAACTTAGTTAATCAAGAATACGGCTTAGACAACAATGAGACAGGCACACCCGCAGGTATTGAAGCTTACATCTCATCGTCTGAGTTTGACATTGATGACGGAGACAGATTTGGCTTTGTCTGGAGAATGCTCCCAGATTTAACATTCTCAGGATCAGATGCTTCTCCTACGCCTCAAGTCATTTACACGCTTTACCCAATGCAGAACTCAGGATCAGGAACTGGGACGGCTGTGGTCAAACCTGTAAGTGAGTTAACAGGCGCTCAGTACACAGTGACTGAAGGTTTTACAGGTCAGATCAATACACGGGTTCGTGGTCGCCAGCTTATCTTGAAAGTAAGTTCTACAAACCTTGGAACAGCTTGGCAGTTGGGTTCTACCCGTATAGATATTAGACCGGACGGCAGAAGATGAGCTATCTTGTTACTTCCGACTTTGAACTAAATAAAATAGCCGCGCCTAATTTACCTCTGCCGCCGGTGGAATATAACGTCCAGTATTTTGACCAGATGCTGAACATTTTGCGTCTGTACTTCAACAGGCTTGATTCATTAACCACTCAGTTTATGGTTTCTGGTGTAGTACCTCCTTTGACTAACTACACAGTAGCAACGCTACCCAGCGCAGTCACTTCAGGCAAGGGCGCGAGGTCTTTTGTAACTGATGCTTTGGCTCCTGTATTTGGAGCAACCGTGGTAACTGGCGGGGCTGTGGCTGTGCCTGTATATTCTGACGGAACAAATTGGAAGGTCGGATAATGGCAGCACCAATGAGCGATGAAGAACTGTACCAATTAACGGGCAGTTGGGAAGCTGCGGCTGCTTTACGTGATGAACAAAGGCAAGCTCCTGCGGCAGAAGCACGTCAATTTACACCGCTATCAGCCACACCTACATTGGCTGAACTTAAAGCCATGTACAACCAAATGGGTGCTACACAAGCCCGAGAAAACGTAACAGAGCAAGGCACTACCATAGATTACATACCCGTCGATTATGGTAGCGGTTGGATGGCAGGGGAAAAAGATAATAGAAAAATCATTGACTATATTGGTCAAGGCATGGATGCCACGCCTGTATATGATGATGCTCCAAAAACATTAGGTGGATTTTCTAGGCAAGAAGGTGACTACGTTTATAACTACAGCCCAGAAGGCGACTACCTTGGGCGCATCAAGTGGAATGAGTCTGACCTTAAGCGTATTATCAAAGATCTTGGGCCTCTTGCTATGGCTGCTGTCACTATGGGTGGTGGTGGAGCGTTTCTTGGAAACAGTCTATTTGGTTTAACGGGAAGTGCGGCATCTGCCGCTGGCGGAGCTTTAGCTGGCGGTATAAACGCTTATGGTAACGATCAGGACATCCTTAAAGGCGCATTGCTTGGTGGTGTATCCGGCGCAGGGACTGCAAAACTTAGTGATATTTTAGGTGCTGATGCTTTGGGCGGTACATTTAAAAATGCCACAGTAGGCGATGTATCCAAAGTAATTAACTTTGCTAAAGATCCTACATTAGCAGGAGCGGCAAATCTTGCCTCTCCTTACATGGACACCAATATTAAACTTGGTGATACAGGTTTTACAACCAACGACGTTCTTAGGGGTTTAAACACCGTTCAAGCTTTAGGTAGTGGTAACGATAAAAAAGTATTTGATGCTCTTACAGGCTTGGCAAAAACTTATGGCGGCCCCGCATCTAGCGGTGTTGATAACTCAACTGTTGGTAACTTTGAAGACACAGAAATTACCCGTCTAAAAGGGCTTGGCTACAGCAAAGACCAAATTAACAGTTATTTTGACAAACTAGATAACCTTACAGACATCTTTGATAATCAAGATGCAGGCATCCCTGCGGATATTGGGACTAAAAGCCTGTCTTCTGTAGGTTTGGATAAAGAAACCGCAGATTTTCTTGAAACGATTGGCATTAAGACCATTGACGACATTAAAGACAGTGGCTTAAGCAACCAAGACATTTTGGACATGATTGGCCTTGGCGCTGATGACACTGTCACGGTAACGGGCGATAGACCTACAGGACTTGGCGATTTTATGGTTCCCACTAGCAATATTGGCGACCAAGGTGAAATGATTATCACTGGCAACAAAAACGGTACGTCTTTAAACGACTTTATAACGCTCAATGACATAGTTGGCGACACCACTAACAACTATGTAGATGACACGGTGCTTGTTACTGGCAAAACAGACAAAACAGACACAACAGATACAACAAAAGATGACGATACGGTTGTTGTTACTGGGAAAAAAGAATGCGCCCCCGGATTCCATGATGATGGGACGGGTCTCTGCGTTGCTGATGATGACGACGTAAAGGAAGACGGATGCCCAGAAGGTTATATCTTAGATCTGGCAACCAACCAATGCGTCAAGTTGGACGACACAAAAGTAACTGTTCCTCCTAAAAAGGTTGTTACGCCTAAAGTAGACACAAAGAAAAAAACAACCGAAGACTTGATGGCTTCTCTTGGGCTGGGCAAACAAGCCCCTAGCCAAGATCCGTATGCCAATATAAAATCAATGGAAGACTTGTTTGGTGGTGATATTGCTTACAAATTACGCGCTCTTGGGGTAAATCCAAGCCAGAAAACAGCATCCGCAGATATGGATGAGCTTGTTAGACTATTAAGGGGTTAATTATGGGATTCGGAACAACTGTATTGGGCGATTTTGGTGATACGTTAGACAATGAATTGGTTAACACCACGACAAAAAACTCTCTTTTTGACGATAACATTACTACTAATTCTGACAATAACAATCTTTTGTTTACTGGTAACAACTCTGGTTATGACGATTACGGCAAAACTGCGGGAAGTAGCACTCTTTACGGCACTACCGCAGACAACTATAACAATGCAGGTTCAAATTTAACCACTGGTTTGGCAGGTTTAAATAAGTTTGTTAACGACAACAAAGCCCTAATTGGTCTGGCTGGCGCTGGTTCAGCATTGTTGAGTGGCTCAGGAGCGCAGAAAACTGGATACCAAGGTTCTATTCCTCAGTTGATGGCTGGTAGGACAATGATTACCAAGCCCCCTACAAGAGCGCAAGGATATCGTCCGGGCGCAGGTGGTATTGATTATGGTGGTGATGTCTCCTACGTGCGTACCCCCGGCATAGATCCTTGGGCGCGTCTTTCTGGTACATCTGGTTCCATCTCTGGCGCTGATTTAACAAGTTTACCTGCCGATGTAGCCACGGCTGTTAATAACGCTATTACAGGCGTTACAGGCGGAGGATTTGGAACTGGAAAAAGCACCGTTACAGGCGGAGGTGGTAATGACAAAGTTACTACCGTTACAGGAGGAACTGGCAACGACAAAATTACCACTACTACATTAACCGATGCACAAAAAGATGCTATAGCTGTAGACAACTGGCGTAAAAGCTTAACCCCGCAACAATACTTAACTTCCATTAACCAATGGATTGCCAGCAATCCAAACATGACCAAAGCAGAACTTGATGCTGCAATGACTCGGTTTAAGGTTACTCAAACAGATTTACAGACTGCGCTTGGAAGCAATAAAGCTTTGTCTGCCGCAGATATTTATGCTTTAACTCATGGTATGGGTTTAAAAGAAGCTAATGCACAGCAGACCGCTGGTATTACTAAATGGATTCAAGACAATCCATACGCCACATCAACGCAGATCAAAGATGCCATTAAAGCATCTGGTGTAAACGTTACCGATATTAACGAAGCTTTGGCTGGAACTAAGGTGTCAGGCGCAGTTCAAAAAGCTTTGACTGAAAGTACAGGTTTAGACCAACTGTACAAAAATATTTTAAATTACCAAGCAACTGGAGCAACACCCGAGCAAATTGCTGCCGCTAAAACTCAATATAAAGTTAGCGATGCAGATATGGCTGCTGCCGCTAAATACGCTACAGACACAGGTTATAAGGGTGTTGATGTTGAAGCCGCCAATAAAGCTGCCGCTGCCGAACAAAAACGTTTAAACGACGCTGCTTCTGCTGAACAAATACGTTTAAACAATGCTACATGGGCTACACAGCAAGCAGTAAATGAAAGAGATTGGGCTGCTCAACAAGCAAAAAATGCACGAGATTGGGAAGATCAACAAGCTGCACAAAGAGCCGCGCAGGAAGCCGCCGAAAGAGTTGCTGCGGAAAACGTCCGGATTTCTTCAGACAATCAAAGTTCTGCCGTGGATAACCAAAGCACAGTAAGCACTCCTTCAGACAAAATTAACGAAATTTACCAATACTTTGCAAATCCAGAGACTCAGGCTGCCTTAGCATCTGGAGACACTCGTTCTGTTGCAGAAACCATGCAAGCATTAGGCTATTCCCCCGCCGAAGTAGCACAGGCTACAGGTGCAAATGTTGCTGATGTTCAAGCCGCATATGATGCAGCTTTGGGCCAAGACACTAGCTATATGCAGTATGCCCAAGGTGGAGAAATTGCAATGGCTAAAGGACGTTACCTCCAAGGCGGCACAGATGGTATGGCTGATGAGATCCCCGCACAGATTGGGGAAGACCAACCCGCAGCTTTAAGTCATGGTGAGTTTGTTATCCCTGCGGATGTGGTGTCCCATATGGGTAACGGAAACTCTGATGCTGGAGCCAAGAAACTCTACCAAATGATGGACAAAATTCGTATGGCACGTACAGGCAACAAAAAACAAGGCAAGAAGATTAACCCCGACAAGTTCATGCCCGGTGGTTTGGCATCTGCTTATGCCAAAGGTGGTTCTGTAAAGCACTTCTTGACAGGCGGTTCAACTGCTCCCGCTGGCACTATGGGGATTGAATCCAACCTGTCTAACTGGGCTGGCCCATATGTAACTAACATGCTTGGTCAAGGTCAAGCTTTGGCTAACATGCCTTATCAGGCATACATGGGGCCGTTGACTGCTGGTCAATCTTCTGTGCAAAACCAAGGCTTTAATGCTGCGTCTAATTTGACAATGCCCTCAAGTCTTACCTCTGCGGCTCAGACTGCGGGTAGCGTTGCTTCCGTTGCCGAAGGTTTACCAGCTTACGACTCAACAACGTTTGGCAATCAGTACACCGCTCCCGGTGCTTACTCTCCAACAACATCATCGTTTGATGCCTCGCAAGCTACGGCTTACATGAATCCGTACTTGCAGACTGCGTTGCAACCTCAGTTGGATGAAGCTCGCCGTCAGTCTCAAATTACGCAACAACAGAACGCAGCCAAGATGACCCAAGCGGGTGCTTTTGGCGGCTCCCGTCAAGCTATTCTTGATGCTGAAAATCAACGTAATCTAGGTACTAACCTAGCGGGCATTACAGGTCAAGGCTATAACACAGCCTACGGTAATGCAATGAATCAGTTCAACGCAGACCAACAGCGTAAGATGCAAGAAGCTCAGTTTGGCGCTCAACAGGGCATGACTGGTGCTCAATTAGGCGCTCAGTATGGTCTGGCAGGACAGCAGGCTACAGAGCAATCTAAACAATACGGTGCAAACTATGGCCTCCAAGGTCTACAGACTGGCTTACAAGCCGCGCAGACTCAAGGTGCTTTAGGTACACAGATCAACCAAGCTGGTTTAAACAATCTAAATGCACAATTGACTGCTGGCGCTCAACAACGTGGTATTGAGTCTGAAGGTATTGCAGCCGATAAAGCTCAGTTTGAAGAGGCTAGGGCAAACCCTTATAAGATGATTCAGTACCAACAGTCTTTGTTGCAAGGCTTACCATTGGCGGCTCAGAGCTATCAGGGTATTGAGCCTACTGCACTAGTTAAGGCGGCACAAGGCGCTACCACCGTAAATGGTTTATTAAAAGCTCTTGGACTTATTGAGTAAGAAGGATAAATAATGTTTACACCACCGTCCGTTAATCAAATTGCATCTGCGTACAAGGGCAACCCTGCGCCTTTGGCTCAAAAAGTTGATAGAGATAAAAAGCAAAATGGTGGTATCCCACAGGATCTGCGCCAGCTTCTTGCTTTAAACGACATTACCCAAGGTCGTCAAAACATGGGTATCCAACAAGCTCTTCAGATTCCTACCAACATGCCTACCGTTGCGGAAGATGTACAGGAACGTGCCCGTCAGGCAATGCAAGCTCGCATGATGCAACAAGCGCAGGAGATGCAACGTAAGAACGGAATGCCCAATATGGTTCCCCCCGGAACCCCTCGTCCCCCAATGCAGGCACAAGGCTTAGATTCATTGGAATCTAACGTGGGTGAGGAGTACGCACATGGTGGGATTATTGGTGACGTGGAACATTTTGATGGCAAAACAGGAAGTAAAGTTGAAGATCCAAATAAAGAATATTCCGATGAATCATTGGGTATGGGTTATTTGCCAGAAAGACCAAAACCTTTAAGCGCATTAGCTAAGTTAATTAGTAACGCTATAGCTCGCCCTAAAAAACCATCAATGATGCTTGAAGAGTCAGAGGCTCCCAATATAACTCCAGCTAAAGAATCTGAAACTCCAGCAGAAGTTTCCCCAACTTCTGTAAAAGTTCTTGCTCCGCCAGCACCTCCCAAAGCTAACGTTAATGCTCAAGTACAAAATCGTGTAAACACAGACAAAGCGCCTATGCCCGGCGGTCTAAAAGATTTGGCTGGTATTCCTTCTACGAGTGCTGCGTATAGCAAACTTACAGAAATGATGAACCAAGATCCAGAAATTAAAGCCAAGGCTTTGCAGGATCGTTACATGAAAGAAGTTGGTTCACGCGATTTGTCAATCTATGACCAAATGGCAGAGGAACTTAAAGGCCGTAAAGAACGTTTAAACGCACCTAAAGCAGGTTATGACGCAACAATGGAACTGTTAGAGCAAATTGCTGCTGGTGGTGGACGTAACTGGATGGAAGCCGGAGCTAAGGGTGTGGCTGGTCAAAAAGCATTGCAGAAATCTAGGCTTTCAGAGCAAGATCTCCTTATGGAAAAGATCCTTGACCTTGGCGCTAAAAAGTCTGATGCTCAGTTTGCCGAGAAGAAGGGCATGTTTGACATGACTTCTAAAGAGCGTGATGAGATCTTTAAGAGAGCATTTGATGCCGCTAAATCTGTTAACTCATCTGATGATGAAGCTAAGAGGATTGCCGCACAAGCTGTTGAGAATGAAAAGAATCGCCTGAATCAGATTCGTACCGCTCAGATTGGCGCTCAGGATCGTGATCAACTGATGAATCGTGCAAAAGCTTTGATGGCTGTTGATAAGACTTTGACTCTTGAGCAAGCCATGACAAAAGCTTCATTAGCTGCCAACGCATCTTCTGTGTTATCAACAGAAAGCAGAGATAAATCCAAAGGTATGGAAGAATTGAGAAAGCTTACCGCAGACATACCAGTGGCTGTTCGCACTGGTAACAGTACTTTTGCCAAAGAAAACCGTAGACAGTATGAAGCTAACTTGGCTGCTCTTGAAGCTAAATATGGGCCTTTAACTTCCGGCATTAATACGTTACCATCTGCCGGTGGCCCGACATCTTCCAACGTTCGTAGTCAGGCTGATGCAATCATTGCCGGAGGTCGTTAATGGCTACAGCCGATCAGTATGCGGCTTGGATAGTACAAAACCAAGCTAAACGGGGCACACCCGACTTTGATACCGTAGCTAAAGCTTACGAGCAAGCTAAATTAGAGGATACAAAACCCGCCCCATCGGCTGGCTTCTCCCTTAAAGATCTAGCTCTGTCTTTTGGTCAGGGTGTAGGTGGTGGTACGCAAGCACTTACTGACATAGCTGGTGCTGGCAATGTTGTTTCTAAAGGTTTAACAGGTCTTCAAGAAGCCGCTGGCGAGGCTATGACTCCCGAGCGTCAAGCTGAGATCCGTCGCCGTCAAGAGATTAAGAAGAAGGCTGAAGGCAATACATTAGAAGAAATTAAAGCTACCCTTGGTGGCCTTGCTGAAGCGCCATTGCAATCCGTTGCACAAGGTCTTGGCTCAATGGTTCCA
>Ga0209401_1002777_pt1 | contig 11213 bp, 13 predicted proteins | sample M_140807_MF_Meta_FD_187318 | JGI IMG/M metagenome (GOLD analysis project Ga0209401, IMG submission 187318) | Freshwater microbial communities from Lake Montjoie, Canada to study carbon cycling - M_140807_MF_MetaG (SPAdes) (version 2) | ecosystem: Environmental > Aquatic > Freshwater > Lake...
AAAAGCGTTTGTTCCTTGTGCTGAATATGCAAGTGTTCCTTGGGCCGCTAAAAATACACCTCCAATTTGCAAAGCGGGAGCAATCGCACTCCAAGCACTCGGCGTAACCCCCAGACCAAGGTTGCCGGAGGCGTCGAGGCGCATTCGTTCGGTGTCGTTTAAAGAGAACGTAATAGGCGCATTATTTCTTGCGCCTAGTTCAATACGAGTGGATCCGGAAGTGTTGTACGAATTCAGGTATCCAACCTGATCTGTATCGGTAGTCGCTCCGCGATAAAAACTAATTTGCGAAAAATCCGCAGCCCCGCCTTGAATTGTTAGCTGTCCTCGATAAGCGGTATTGTTTGCGTTTAATTTTGCAAGGCTTCCATCAAACGTCAGCGCCGACCCAGTAGTCAGGACCTTAGAGCCGTTGAGGTAGGAGACACCGTTCGCCGTACCAGCGGAAAACGTAACCGCTTGAGAAGCATCAATCGAGACCGCAGTAGTACCCGCAGTTTGAAGCTGCAACACCCCACTGGTATCGGCGGTTGATACCAGCCCAGCGGACGTCGATGCGTTAATCGTAGATGCCATTGCTAACCTTTAAGAGATGACGTAGCGCGAGCCGCTGCTGACAGTTACCGTTACTCCAGGCGCATAAGTAATTGGCCCAACGCTGTGTGCGCCACGCGCCGCCGGAATCGTGTAATTGTTGCTGATCGTCAGGTTATTCAGATAAATGCAACCGTCTGCAACCGTGCTACTCACAGACGCCCATGAGAGCGTCCCAGAGCCACTTGTCGAAAGAACCTGCCCCGACGTACCGTCAGAGCCAGGAAACGTGTACGTGGTGAATCCGGCAACCGCTGGCGCTTGGAGCGTAATCACTCCAGAAGTCGCACCTTTGAATCCAACCGTCGTAAACGTTCCAGCATTTGGCGTTGTAGCGCCAACAGTGCCGTTGATGTTGATCGACGCTGTGCCGGTCAGATTGGTTACCGTGCCGCTGGATGGAGTGCCAAGAGCGCCACCGTTGACCACAAACGACCCAGCAGTACCAACGGCTATTCCGAGCGCGTTTAAAACGCCCGATCCAGTAGTAATTGCTCCGGGAGATTCTCCTGGCCCACCACCAATCACCAAGTTGCCAAGCCCCAAGGGGTCGCTACTAGCCCAAGTCGTTCCGCTTGTGAAATAAGGAATGCCGCCAGAGTTTCCCGCAATCGTCAGCGCCAACGTGCCAGACGTTGTAATCGGAGATCCACTAACAGAAATAATTCCGCCAGTGAAGGTCTGGGCAACGCTGGTAACCGTACCCGCGCCAGCCCCACCATACGTAGGAATATTGAGCGTATTGCCGACAAACGTCGCTGCCCCGCTAGTGCCGGTCGTTGTCAGCGTGATCGGTGCTTGGAAGTCCGTCCCCGCTGTGGCAGCGCTGATAGCCGATCCATTACCCTTTAGAACCCCAGTGATGCTTGTGCCAACTGAGATTGAAGGAGTTGTGGTCGGGTTAGATACCGTGCCGCTAAAGCCGTTAGCCGAGGCAACCGAGACGGTTGTGACCGTGCCGCTGCCGCCACCACCACCAGCGCCTGAAGTTGCCCTAAGTGCCATTACAAACCCTCGCCTGCGGTGACTTCAAAAGCTCCAGCAGCATCTGCTTTGAACCAGGCATTTGGAGGGATTCCACCGATCACTTCAACTGAGCTTGGCAGAAACCCAAGCGTTGCCGATGAAGGATTACCGGCTGTTGGAGCCGTTACGGTGATTGTCGGCGTTGCATTGTTTGGCGGTGGTGCAATCCAGCTAATGTACTGAGCCGAAGCGCTGGTATTGCGAATTCTATAGCTTGATGGGTTGTCGTTGTTCTTGGATGCAACCTGCACAACAGACGTTCCAACAAGGTAAGTTGGGCCAAACGGCGTGAAAGGTGAATTATACATTACCCTGATCTTCCTTTGCTTTTAGCTTACTGCGCCATTTTTATGAGATCAAAGAGAAAAGCCGACCCTTGTGAGATCGGCTTTCTTTCTCATTTGCCCAAATTAAGGCAGGAAGGTTAGATCGTAACCATAAACAAACACGTCAACCGTAGCAGCATAAGACGCTGCCGTGCCGACGTTAAAGTACAGGTTCTGAGTTGTCTGAGCTGCTGTAGAAGCTACAGTTCGCTGCGACACAACCGAAGCGCTGGTCAAAGCGCTCAAGCTGGCATTCGCCACGATTGCGGTGCCGCTTGCGCCAGGCGCTGGAAACACGCCGGCCAAAGGGACGGTAGCCGTCGACAGGTTAGCCGAAGCATTGGTCACGATGACGTTTGAAACGCTATAGCTGCTGGTGTTAAGGATCGGCAGAACGGTGTCACCCGTTGCTGCTAGGTTCACTGATTGATAAGACGCCAACAAACGCAGAGCCTGGTTTGTGCCAAGGTTCTGTGGATGATTGGCAACGGTACTTGCGGGACCTGGATTCGCCATGATTTATTTCCTTAAATCTTTGTTGATTAGGCTGCGACGCGGCAAGCCAATTCGGGATACAGCATCGCCCAACCGTAAAGCACGTCAAGACGGCACGGGATGGAGTCGTTATTAATTGTATATTGGCGGACCACACGAATCGAAAGGCCCAGCTCTTTATCCGATGCGCGACCAGCAAACACGACCCCCATTGGCAGCTCGAGATCGGCGCAAGCCAATGTTTCTGCATTGCGATGCAGGATGATGTTCTGTGGCGATACCGTTCCGGTATTGTTGAACGGGGTCACAACAGCCGTGCTGCTGGTAGCCGAAACAAACACGTTCTGGAATTGGCCAGCGGTGATGATCGCGGGAGAAACCGTGACCGAAGCAGAGCCACCCGAGCTGATCGTAACGTCAGAAGTCACAACAAAGTTGCGCAAACGGTTCGTGCCATATGGCTGACGGTTCTGCGGGTTGACCGCATAGACGTTAGCAATGGTGATCACGTCGCCCTGCTTGATCGGTGCGGCAGCAGTAGCGGCAGCAATGGTGATCGTCGAAGACGATGCCCAGCCCGAGGTCAGCGAACCCGTAAAGGTGGCCGTGTTGGTCGACAGAGTAGCAGTGGCATAAGAGCCAAAGGTCTGCGACACAACGTTCTGGTCCATCTTCCAGCGCATACCAGCCGAGTCAGTACCCATCATGCCCTTTTCGTACTGGTCGCTGATCTTCTGGCTAGGCATAAACAGCCCTTTCAGCGAATCAACGATGGTAGCCGAGGTAAATGGCTCAACGATACAAGCACGGCGACCGTCGCGTGGTGCGCCTTCTGAGTCCAGATAAGCCTGGCCGGTCAAATAGGTCAACAGCGACGTCGGTGGCACGCCAGCGGTACCAACGATGTTTGCCACATTGTTTTTAGCCAAAACCAAACCGTCCCTATCGATCCGATTTGCAATTGTGGCCACGGCCGGTTTGATCAATCTGTCAGAAAACATATCCATCGACAATGCCAAATCAGCGGTGCTGAATTGGGTATCAACGTGGAATTGGGTATTCAAAGTGACAGGAATTGAAGTCTCGTTAAAGTCTTCAACCGAAAGGTTTGGTCCGGTAACGCCGATAAACCGTGCTGGCTTACGGACGTTAACAGTTGCACCAATCTTGGCACCGGCAACGGCAAATTGATCGTCGTATTCGCGGTTGACTTCGGAGGTAAAGGTGAGTTCGTTTTCCAAGACCATCAACGCTTCGTTGGTGATCTTGCTGATCGTTAAGAGGGTATTAGCCATTTCATTTCCTTCGCGTCAATGACGCATTAAATCTGTTTACCTGATCTTGCCGGCTTGTCTTGCCGCTTTCCATGCTGCATATGTCCCATGAAACTCCCCTTTGGAATTCACAAGATTATCAGCGGTTGCGTTGCTTGACTTGATAGGGTTAATCGGGGCTGGTGCCTTGCTTTTTACCACAGATCGCTCAGGCTTGCTAGTTTCAGATTTCTCAAACTTTGCTTCCAGCTTGCCAATGGCTCTCAACGCTTGAGCCGGCGTCAAATCATTAAAGGATCGGGCCTGATCTTGATTTGATGCAAGGTGATACAGGATTTGTGGTCCTACGTCTGATTCTAATATCGCGTCCCGAATGTGATTCGGCACAACGACATCGCTCGACGACACCATCTCATCAAAATCGTCAATCTCAGCCTTTGCCGCTTCGAGCCGTTTGGTCCAAGTCTGAACGACTTTCGCCTGTTGCTCTTGCGCTTTCCTTTCCTGATCCTGCCGATCTCGCTCTTTGAGTGCCCTTTCAGCGCTAAATTCAGCCAATGCTTCCGCATATTCGAAAGCATCGGTAAATTGATCCGGCGTAGGCTTGGCATCAGCAACAGGAGCCTGTCTCGGCGCCTGTCCTTGCTCCAAAGCCGCCAGCCGTGCTTCCAGCGCTTCCCTGGCGTCACGTTCACGCTGGGCGTCTGCCCTGGCCTGTTCGCGTTGCTTAGTCAGCTCTGAAAACCGCGCCTTCAGCTTGCTCGGTTTACCTTCGTTCTCTATGGCTGGTGCTTCATCTTCTGCTTCTGGCTCATTCTCAACCTCGGATTCGATTGGCTCTGCGTCATCGGCAGCCTCAGTCGTTTCTTCGGGAGCTAAGTTCAGTTTCTGTGCAAAAAATTCGGCTTGATTCTCGCTTGTGACAACTTGCGTTGTCTCTCGTTGTTCGCTTGACATGGTTACCCACGGATTTACCCGGTGAAACGCGCCGGTACGATTGCGTTTATATAACCCGCTTTTAGCTCTGTGTCAAAGACTATTGCATAAACGGGTTTTGCCCTTGGTCAACGTCCTGCACAGCATAGGTCGCAGCCATCATCTGTTCAGCATTACGACGTTCAATCTCTCGAGCCAATGCGTCGATCGGCATATTGTGAATCAGCAGGTTAACCAAAGCATCAATCTCGGTCTTATTTTGACTCGTGATCGACCTGGTGTTCTGGTCATTAACCCTGACTTCGGCCATTGTCTCAGTGTTATGAGCCTTTGCCGTAACTTCCATGAGCTTGCGCTTGTTGGCGCCTTCTTCCTTAATCTGCGCCACCTGACCGCGATTGTTGATCTCAAGCTGCATCGCTTGCATTTGCTGCTGCATCATCTGCATTTGCTGCTTGGCTTGTGCGAGCTGCATCTGGACCTGTGGCGGCACGTCTGATTTCTCATCAATCTGCGCCAACGGATTCACTGCTGCCAGCCGGTCGGCAATGATCTCGGCGCCAGGGAAATCCATCTGTCGAAATACCAGATCGCCAGCAGCCTGGAACAGCTCTGGGCTTGCACCAATGAGCGGCATCATTGCCTCAACCGCTTGGATGCGCCGTGATGCGTAGCCAGGACCCGTGTCCATGCTCACGTCGTACTCGCCAACCGTCACGTCGTTCAAGACTCTCCCAATTTGGGAAGATTCATTGATGGTGATCAAGTCTGGCTTGCCATCAACGCCGATAATGCGCATAACGCGCTCAGAGTCATAGATCTTGGGGATCAAATCAAGAATGATGCGACCAGTCTGCGCAATGGATTTGGTCAAATTATCGTAGTAATGATAATTCGTCATATCCGTCTGCTGCTGCTGACCGTTCAGCGCCTTGCCGCTGATGTTGCCGGTCGGCAATTGCGCAGGATCGAAGATGCCCACAACCTGCTGTAGATCGTTGCTGACAGACTCAGCAGCGCCCATGATGCCCAGCGGTGGTGGCTCGGGTTGCAGGCGCGTCGGAACCGGCGCCGTGCGTCCTTCAATGTCGGTTTGCTTGTAACGCAGAACCGGCGTGGCTTTGATGTTAGCCGCTGCCCACTCGTTTTCATGGCCCTCGTCCTGCCCTTCTGCCAAAAGCCACTTGGCTTTTGGCGCCAGAGCGATTGCCTCGGTCATGGAGGTCTGCCAGAAGTTGTACATCTTCTGGGGATCCTTGGCGTAGCGCACCAGACCGTACTTGATTGACTTGCTGTCAATAACGATCCGGCCACCGTAGACCGGCACCACGGGAATGTACTTGCCTGGCCAATCCCGCTCCTCAAGGATTTCCATCGCGGTCAGCTTGCACCACTTGACCACTTTCTTGTAAGAGTCCCGCTCGCCAACAATCTCAAGCCCATTTGCAGCCATGAAATCCTTGCTGGGCAGCTGGTCCTTAAACAACCGAGATTTATCGTTCAATAGGTACAACTTGGCCGGTTTTCGCTCGATGTAAAAGTACTCAGCGATTCGAATATCTTCTTTGGTCACCCACTCAGGGTTGGAATCGCCATTGCCGCGGCCTGAGAAGTTGCCGCCAGCATCTGAGTTTGGGTACAGATCACGAAATTTATCCTTACTCATCACGGTCGTGATAAGGCATCGCTCTTGGTCCGAGCCGTCTAACGCTGTTGAATTAGGGTCAAAGTAGACCGAGAACGGGTTCTCAATGGGATTGATATAGATCTCTTGATCAAACGAGTCAGGAGCCGTGTAATCGGTGACCACTCGCCAGTAACCCCAGCCCATGCGCACAGCAGACTCAAACGCCTTGTCGTAAGCGCTATCGGCGTCGCTGTTGACCTCAATATGCCGAGTTATCCCTTCCACAACCTCGGCGGTTTCTTTGTTTGAATAGCTGTTGCATGGATGGACCTTGATGCGCGGTCGCTGCTGCCTTTGTTGGTTGGCGATCTGACGGCAATAGGCGTCCAGCTTATTGATCGTCAAGCACGGCCTGGCTTCCAGGTTCCGACTGTTTTGGATCTCCACCGGCCATTGATCGCCGCTGACAAAGCGCAGATCGTCCAGCGCATCCGAGCGGTTGTTGGAGTCGGCTTCGTTGGCCAGCCGAAGAAAGTTCATTGCATCGGCAATGCGGGAATCGTTTCCCTCGCTTTGATAATTTGCCATTTCAGCTCATCCAGTTAGTCGGTAGCGTAAAGGTTTGCTGCTTCTTACGTTGCTTTGGCTCGTTGACCATCAATCCGATGTATCTAAACGCATCTGCGCCGTGCGAATAATGGTCGTGAAGGGGAGACTTTGAGAATCCACCCGTCTCTGGGTCGACTTCGTAGCGGTAATGGCGCAGACAGGTAAGACCTTCTGAGCACGCTTCTCGGTCGAACCAGCAGTTGTTGAAAATAGTTCGCGCAGCATTGATAGAGTCAGCAATTGGTACTCTCGGAATGATTCGTGTCTTGTATCCCGCCGCTCTGACAATCTCCTCAATAGATTTGCCAGCAGCGGCAAGCGTTTTGTTCTCAGCGTCGTGCGGAAGCCACAACGTGTCGTAATGGTATCCAAACGTCTGCAATTGCGCCAGGTAATAGCTAATTGTCTTTTGATTGTCTTCCATGTAACGCAACAGCCGCGTTTCCATGCCGACAAATTGGAGAAACCAAATCGCAGTGGCATCAGACCATCCCAGGTCAAACACGGCGTGGACAGGCTTGCTAGGATCGAACGGAACCCGTCCAATGCGTCCCTGAAGCTCGGCGTCCTGCATCTCCCTGGCAAACACAGCACCGTCAACGGTCTGCCGGCATATGCCCTCCCAGACCGTGTTGTAAGCCTCGACGTCCCGCTCTTTAAGAGCGTCCTTCTCAGCCCTTAGAGTCTCCGGGAACCAGGGATTGTCGGACCAGTTGATCTTAGTGACCACACAGTCAGCAGGAGGATGCACCACAAAGCGTTGGAACGTCTCATCAGTCTCAAGTTCCGGGTTAAAGCTGATCCAAATCTCCGAATCCTGCTTACGAATCGTCGGGATTAGCACGTTCCATGACATTCGAGAAACTGACTGGGCCTCCTCGACCCAACATACATCAACACCTTCGAATGATTTTATGTTGGATACATTATTCTTTAGTCCAACAAAGAAGAATTCAGAGCCGTTTTTAGCTCTGATTGACGTTTGGGTTATTTCATAGAATCCATGCAATCGCAATGATTCGATTTGGTCGCATAATAGTTTATGCACCGAATCACGTATTGACGTCTGGAATTCCCGAGCGCATAGAATGCGAGTGGGCTTAGATGCGCCAATGATTAGCAGCGCTCGAGCAATCGCCCAAGACTTGCCACCGCCACGACCGCCGTAGGCTACCTTATACCGATGCTTATCAAAAAGAACCGATAGTTTCTCAGGAAACTCGGCGTTTGAAACGGCATAATCAATTTCATTCACTTGGCTTAACAAATGTGACTTTAATGCCCTCAACCGGCGATCCGTCTGGATTGCTCAGCACGGTCGTGTTGCGCTCGCCCCAACCCATTTGGGCCTTTGACCACCAGATCATCGCCGTAGTGTCGCCAGCCATTGCCTTGTTGTAGAGCGTGTCGGCAATGGAAGCGCTGGCTTTAGCCTTGCCAACGGCCAGCTCAACCTCGTAGTACTTACGCAGCGTTGGAGCGCTGATGCCGATAAGAGCCGCGATCTGATCCTGCGGCAAGCCGAGTCCAGCAGTCTGCTCGACCTTGGCTTTCGACGTCTCAGTAGGAACGTGCGGAGGAATCATCTTTTATAGGCGAAAAAATAGACGGTTGATCGGCATCTTACTCTCGCTTCAGAATGGTGAGATTTTTTTCTTCGCCAGGGAACACGACAAAGTTTCGCGTGCCTTTTCCAGCGCTTCGAGAACCTTCGTCAAAATACTGAATGCCGGGAATTCCGGCTTTGCGTAATGCTTCCGATACTTGCGATGCTGTTGTTGAAGAAGTTCCACCAAGATAACCAATTGCTCTGCCAGCGCCACCTTCAGCGTCGCCATATTCTGCAAGTCGTTCAAGCCATAACTTTCTAAAGTTTTCTGGCGTGCTTCCTTTAACTTGAACACCTATTGGCCTGCCACTTTCTGTTACATAACCCATATAACCGCTTGAAGGAGCAACTCTTAATTTTAACCCCATTGCTTCAGGGGTTAATGATTTTAATATTTCAGGTTGTTCGCTCAACGGCCTGTCCCAATGCAACATTTTGTCAATCATTGGATCTGGCAAATCAACGTGATAAAACGAACCTTCGTTTTTTCTAATGCCGCCAGATGCCTTTAATGCTTTGAGTCTTTCTAAGTCACGCGAAGCTCTTGCCGCTGCTTCTGGGTAATCTGGATTGGGCTGAGCATATTTTTTCGCTTCTTCAATTGCTTTATCCAAATCGCCTTTTCTAGTTGCAACCCTTATATTCAAATGTTGCAATTCATCCGGGTCAAAAAACCCATTATTCGTAATAAATTTATCTTTTGATAAAGCGACCCTGTAACCCTTTGCAGTATCAGGATGCTCTGCTAAATACAATCCGTGACCGTACACCTGTGCGCCTTCGCCAGTCCCGATCTGAGATGCCCTAAATTCGCCCAACGGGTTGGCTTCAGTAGCGGCAAATCGGTGAGGAGTGCCGTGGTAAGCCGTTAGCTCTGCAAGCCCTCCAGAACGCCGCATAGCGTTCATTGCAGCGTTGTAGGCAACATCACTCGTCGCCAAGTCTTTCAGGGCCGTGCCGGTCATTCTAGCCCCGGCTGCGCCGGCTTTGGCAGTTGGTCCAACTATCGGTGCCACGGTCATTGCTGCTGATAGCGTGTCGGGTCGCAGTTTGGTCGTGTAAGCCGTGCCGGTGGTCAATGGCTCGTTGTAGCTGACTCTGTTGAGCGTGCGCTGTAGCTCGGGAATGCCGAGCAAATCGCTGACTGGCGTTGACAGTCTGCCCTCAGTAATCGGACCGCCGGCCTGGAGCGTAGAGCCAACGTCGTAACCCTTGGCGCCCAACTCAAGCAAGTCAGCCAGGAAACCAGAGACACGGTTGCGCGGTGTTGGTCTGATCGTCCCGGTGATCCTCGGGTAATCAGCCATCAGCAATTCCAGTTTTTGAGCGATGCCTTGGCACGCTCTGCCGGACCCTTGGCGTTTTTCACAACGCCAGACATTCTTGCGCAGAAACTGGCCTTGCGACCCTTGTCTGCGTCGGTCTTTGGGTTCGGCGCCGGTGGCTTGAGATTGGCGTTGTTCTTGGCGTTGTACTCAGCACGACCTTTCGCAGTCATCCCGGCGCCCTTCTCGGTCGGGTTGTAGGTCTTGCCCTTCCCCGTGGTTGTCCGGGGAATGGGCTTGTCGTGCTTTGTAGCCATTACTTTTTCTTCGCCGGTTTGGCAGTCTTCGCAGCTTGCTTAAAGTCAGCAGCAGACGGTGCCGCCTTGCTGCCGACCTTATTCATCTTCTCGCCAGAGCCGGCTTTGATCCGTTCCTGCTTCGCGTTAATGTTGGCATAAAGGCCAGGTTTCATGAGTGGTCTTCAAAAGAAATCACAAATTCAACACCGTCATCCTCGTCCTCTGGCTCCAGCTCGCAAGCGTGCGTGCCAACGGCCAGAAACTGAGCAATATGCTGGTCCAGCACGCGCTTGAGAACATCACGGCAATCTGGGCATTCCTCGGTGTCGATTGCGCCCATCATGACCGCAATTTCCTCAGCCAGCTCAGCTTTACCGGCTTCTGACCCGTCTTCAAACGCCTGAGCGTGAATGTCTTCTGAGGATTCGCCGATCTGGTCCTCAAGCGCTGCAACAGCTTCTTTCAACAATTCTAGATCGTCATGGATGCTCATTTAGGTGGCCCCGTGGATGATGGAGAAATTCAGGATCACAGCTTCAGAATATGACGTACCCGTCAGGTTACGCAGTGTCAGGATTGCTGAGCCAGCCGTCATCAACGTCACATAAGTGGTGTACGCGCCGGTTGTAGCGCCACCAGAGATGTTTACGATGATCGTATCGTTGGTCGATATGGTGCTGTTGTTCATCGTGAACGACACTGCGGTGTTGCCGGCCAGCGCAGCGTTGTTCATTGTGATCCGGCCCATGCTCTTGTTGAGCGTGACAGCCGTGCTCTTGTCGGTGAGCTGCGTCACCGCGCCCTGAGCGGTAGCGGTATAGCCAATCTCAGCGCTGGCATAGCACGTCGTAAACTCTGGATCGGCGTAAGCAACGCCTGTAGCGATTGAATTACTCATGATTTTCCTTTATTCCACGACGGCGCAAACGTCCGCCTCTTGGATGATTTGGTAGTCCTGGCCCTCAACGCTGTGAGTCGGCCAATTGAGGTAGTCACCGTTGCCATACTTGATCCGGTCCCCAACTCGAGCTTCCTTGACTTGGGGTCCGACCGCGACGATCGTGCCCTCGTTAAAGGGTTCGCGGTTGTTGACGTGAATCACGTCCGACAGTTTCCTGACGGACGGTTGCACGGTGATGAAGTCACGTAACGG
>Ga0209401_1002778_pt1 | contig 11209 bp, 12 predicted proteins | sample M_140807_MF_Meta_FD_187318 | JGI IMG/M metagenome (GOLD analysis project Ga0209401, IMG submission 187318) | Freshwater microbial communities from Lake Montjoie, Canada to study carbon cycling - M_140807_MF_MetaG (SPAdes) (version 2) | ecosystem: Environmental > Aquatic > Freshwater > Lake...
GCCATAACCGCGAACCCCACACCCTCGGCATCGTGCATCCGGCCTCGATGCACAACCTGCTGCTGCGCTACTGGCTGGCGGCCAATGGGATCGATCCCGACCGCGACGTGCACCTGCAGACCCTGCCGCCGGCCCAGATGCTCGCTGACCTCAAGGACGGCAGCATCGACGGCTTCTGCATCGGCGCCCCCTGGCTGGACCGGGCCGTGGCCGACGGCCATGGCTTCACCGTGGCGGGCGACCTGGCGATCTGGCCGGGCCACCCCGGCAAGGTGCTGGGGGTGCGAGAGGACTGGGCTCTGGCCTACCCCAACACCCACATCGCCCTGGTGAAGGCCCTGCTGGAGGCCTGCATCTACTGCGCCGAACCGAAGCATTGGCCGGAGCTGAGCGAGCTGCTCAGCGATCGCCGCTACCTAGGCATGAAGAAAGAGGTGATCTGGTTCAGCGAAACCAGCCCCGACGGCGACACGACCGTTCCCCATCACCTCTTCTTCGGCGATGGCGTGAACCGGCCCAGCCGCAGTGAACACCTCTGGATCCTCACCCAGCTGGCCCGCTGGGCGGAGATTCCGTTTCCCCGCAACTACGTGGAAATCCTCGAGCGCATCTGCGCGGTGGGGGTGTTCAGCACCGCCGCCCGTGAGCTGGGCCTGAAGGACGTGAGCTACCAGCGCGGGCCGATCGAGCTGTTCGATGGCCGCCCCTTCAACACCGAGGACCCGATCGACTACCTCAACGCGGTGTCGGTGCATCGCAACGTCAGCGTGGCCGAAATCCCGATCGGCCAGCCCCGCCCCCTGGGGAGCTGAGCGGGTGGGGTGGTCCCAGTCCCCCAGAGGCCCAGACCGCCCGGGCCGGCAGCCGGTTCAGCACCCATCAGCTGGTGGGGCTGCGGGCGTACCAGCCCATCGCAGCCCACCCCGATCGTCCCGTCATCAGCGCTGGTTCGACCACCGCTGATTGACAACGAACGGATTGATCCCCAATCGCCGTTGTTTTCCGTCCACCGGGTCACCATCCATCGTTTCTTGATTCAACGGGTTTTCATTCAACGGGTCTTCATTCACAGGGTCGCCCGATCACGGAGTCTCCCGTTCACCGCTTGTTCTCAATTCACTATCTCCTCCTTCCAACCCCTTCTACCAACCTCCGCAACCTGCCCCCGATGACCACCTCAGCCCCCCTCGCCTCAGCCCCGGTTTCTGCCGCAGGCAACGCCCCTCCCCTGCTGCGTTTCGAGCAGCTCAGCAAGGTCTACGCCACACCGCGCGGGCCCTATCCCGTGCTGGAGAACATCAACCTGGAGGTGGCCCAAGGGGAATTCGTGTGCGTGATCGGCCACTCCGGCTGCGGCAAATCCACCCTGCTGAACATGGTGTCGGGCTTCGCCACCCCCAGCACCGGCCAGGTGCTGCTGGAGGGCAAGCCGATCACCAAGCCAGGTCCAGACCGGATGGTGGTGTTCCAGGGATACGCCCTGCTGCCCTGGCTCACGGCCTACGAAAACGTGCACCTGGCGATCGATGCGGTGAACCCCAGCCTGCCGGAATCCCAGAAGCGCGAGATCGCCCTGGAACACCTGGCCATGGTGGGACTCACGGAGGCTGCCGACAAGAAGATCACCCAGATCTCCGGAGGCATGAAGCAACGGGTGGCGATCGCCCGGGCTCTTTCGATCCGACCGGAGGTGCTGATCCTTGATGAACCCTTCGGCGCCCTCGATGCGATCACCAAGGAGGAGCTGCAGGAGGAACTGCTCAAGATCTGGAACACCCAGAAGTGCACCGTGCTGATGATCACCCACGACATCGACGAAGCGCTGTTCCTGGCCGACCGGCTGGTGATGATGACCAACGGCCCTGCCGCCGGGATCGGCGAGGTGCTGAGCATCGATTTCCCCCGGCCCCGCAGCCGCGAAGAGATCATGGAGAACCCCCGTTACTACGAACTGCGCAACAGCGCCCTCGACTTCCTCTACAACCGCTACGCCCACGATGACGACGAGGCCTGAGCGCTGAACCGAAGCCCTCGGCGGCGCCCACAAAAAGACCCGGATGGTCACCACCATCCGGGTCCATGAACCCACGCGTTGCACAGGAGCCGGGGGTCACTCAGCAGGGAGCGAAACCAGACCGACCAGGATTCCGGTGGCCTGGCCGATCGGGCGGAAACCGCCTCCTACCAGGAGAACCAACGAAACTGAAGCAAACATTAAGCCAGCTAGGCGGAGTCCCAGGGCGTTGATCGTTCGGGGCTGCTTGTGGGACTGATCAGTCGGTCTGATCAATCGGGCTGATCAATCCCTCCGCCAGGCTAAGGGCAGCCGTAGGCAGAGGACAAAGCAGCAGCTCCGGCAGCCGGATGGTGCGCCATCCACCGGATCCAGTGCTCACCTCCAGGCCGATCGACGCCGTGGCGGCCTCGGGCCCCAAACCCTCCAGCCAGCCGGTGGCATCGCGAATGGCTTCTTCGATCGAGTCGTAAAGGCCATCGAGCTGGGGATGGGGCTGCAGGAGCGCATCGATCAAGCGATAGGCCCGCGGCGCAAGACTGCGAAGCTGACCACTCGAAAGCTGACCATTCGAAAGCTGACCATTCGAAAGCTGACCATTCGAAACCGGTCCACGAAACATTCCACGAATCATTGACACCTCCAGCAGGGAACCAAGCTCTAGGCCGTGTGCCAACCGCCCTGCTGTCACAGACAACACCGAACCGCCCATGGCCGCATCAGCCCTGCCCACTCCCTACCTCGAGCTGCGGGCGGTGGATGCCTGGCTGGGGCCCCGCCTGGTGTTCCAGAACCTCAGCCTGACGCTGCAGACGGGTGAGCACAGCGTGATCCTCGGCCCCAACGGCGCCGGCAAGAGCGCGCTGATCAAGCTGCTCAGCCGGGAGATCTACCCGGTGGTGAAACCAGACTCCTGGCTGCGGATCTTCGGCAGCAGCGTGGTGAATCTCTGGGAACTGCGCTCCCGCATCGGCCTGGTGTCCGAGGATCTGCAGGCCGACTATCCCGGCAGCGTGAAGGCGAGCGATGTGGTGCTCTCGGGCTTCTTCGGCTCGGGCGGCATCGGCCGGAGCCAGCGGCCCAATCCGGCCCAGCACCGGCGTGTGGGGGAACTGATGGAGCGGCTGGGGCTCGCCGAACTGGCGCAGCGCCCCTTCCGAGAGCTCTCCGATGGGCAGCGGCGGCGGCTGCTCCTGGCCAGGGCCCTGGTGCACGATCCCGAGGTGCTCGTTCTCGATGAACCCACCAACGGCCTCGACCTGAGGGCGCGCCACCAGTTGCTGGCCATCCTGCGGGACCTGGCCCGGGCCGGCACCACCCTGCTGCTGGTGACGCACCAGATCGAATCGATCATCCCCGAGATCAGCCGCTGCGTGCTGCTGCGCCAGGGGCAGGTGGTGGGCGATGGGGCCGCCACCGAGCTGCTGCAGGCAGGCCCGCTCAGCGACCTGTTCGATACTCCGCTGCAGCTGTGGTCCGCCGGCGGCTATCACCAGGTTCTGCCGGCGGCCAGCGAAGTGGATTGAAACCAGTTCAGTGAACTGGCAGCAGGAGAATACGAAGAATCGTGCCACGTAAAGCCAAGGGGGCCACGGCACAACTGAGGCAAGATGCAGCGTCAATTCCTATCATGTCAATCGCTCAGCCTCATCACAACGGGATAGACTTCCAGCAAAGAACAACAACAATCACCATGCTGACCGGACCGGAACTTCTCGCCAAGGTCAAGGAACTCGGCGACGCCTCCAAATCCGAACTCGTGAGGGCTGCTGGCTATTTCAGCACCAAGCAGGATGGCAGCGAACGACTGAACTTCACAGCCTTCTATGAAGCGCTTCTCGAAGCCAAAGGTGTGAGCCTGGGGGAAGGGGGCAGCCGGGAAGGACGTCGGCCGGGACGCAAGCTCAGCTATCAAACCAAGGTGCAGTTCAACGGCAACCTGATGGTGGGCAGGGCCTACACCGCCATGCTCGATCTCAAGCCTGGTGACGCCTTCGAGATCAAGCTGGGCCGCCGCCAGATCCGCCTGGTGCCTGTGGGTGGCAGCGACGACGAGGATTGAACCGACGCCCGGGCCGCGGGTCGGCGGGATGAGTGGCCAAAGGGCCAGATGTTCACCAACCGCCCGCGATCCAAACCCCTGTGCTGACAACAAAGGCCTGCAGGCGGCTCTGCGGGCCTTCGTCACAACCTTCACACCTCCCTGATGCCGCTGGCCAGGATTCCCCGGTGAACAGAAGCTCAGGGAGCCACGCCCCCCCAGGAGGGAGCGGCCGCCAGAGCGGGATCGACCGCCGAGACGGGGCTGGCTAGATCGATCGAAAAAAGATCGGCGGCGGCACTGCGCAGGGCCTCCACGCGCTGCTGTAGCGCCTCGCGCCGCAGCCGCTCCTGGGTGAGCTGGAGCCGCAGGGCTTCGAGATGCTCCTGGTGTTGCCGTTCCCGCTCGGCCTCGGCGGCCCGGAGGCCGGCCTGCTCCTGCTCGGCCTGCTCCAGCTGGGAAGCGATCGCGGCATGGATGGCGGCAACCTCAGCCTGGGCGTGCTGCCGAGCCGCCCGCTCCTGAGCCAGGTCCTGCTCCTGAGCGTGCAGGAGGTCCTGGGCTGCAGCCAGCCGGGCCTCAAGTTCGGCGCTCCGCTGGCGCTCGGTGGCCAGATCAGCCTGGAAACCGACGCAATCGGCTTCCAGCCGTTCCAGTTGATCACGGCTGCGCTGGGCCAGCTCGGCGGCAAAGCGCTGGGTGAGTTCGTGGATAGAGAGCTCGGGATTCATCGGGGCTCAGCGGAGGCTGTTTTTTTAGCGCTGCTAACCGGACCGCCGCGGTCGCGCGGCTCACAGCGCGACGATCGGGCCCTCCTCCCACGCCCAGGCCGGCGGCCAGACGGGCGAGGCGACTGACAAGCGGTACGGATTCCCTTCCACAGACAGCGCCGCAACCCTCATAAAGTTTTGTATCACAATGGTTTTGATCGCCTCTTGGACAGCCTTTCCCTCTCACGACAGTTCACGCTCGAATCCGGAGCCAGGGCCATCGATTCCTGCGATGACCCGGCCGAACTGAAGCGCATCGCCAAGATGCTGCTCTCGGCCTGGCAGCTTCAATCCGACCTCACCCGCCACTACGGCGCCCAGACCCTCGGGCTCCCGACCCAGCTCTGAGCCTCGCAGCCCCGGCAGGATTGTCTGCCCCCAGACGGGAAACACCTGGAGTCGCGGCAACAGTGGGCGGCTGAAAAGGCGATCGCAGCAAGGCGATGGCATCCAAAGCTGTCTCCTGGATCTTGGCTTCTGGCTGCTGACAGCGTGCCCATGGCCGCGAGCTGGTTGGCTCCGTTGGCGAGACCCGCCTGGATGGAAAGCGGGATGAAGAACGAGATGAAGATTGGGGTGGAGAGATCCAACAACCGTTTCTACTGTTGTGAGAACGGCTGACTCTCCCCATGTGCACCGGCATCCGGCTCAATGCCCAGGACGGAACCGTCGTTCATGCACGCACCCTCGAGTTCGGCGTGGATCTCCAGTCGACGGTGATCGTGAGTCCGCGGGGTTACCGGCGCACGGGCACCACCCCGGATGGGCAGCCGGGCCAAACCTGGCAGGCCCGCTACGCCAGCCTCGGCGCCGATGGCCTGGGCCTGCGGCTGATCGTGGATGGCCTGAATGAAAAAGGCCTGGCCATTGGCCTCTTCTATTTCCCGGGCTCGGCCGGCTATCTGCCCTACACCCCGGCCGATGCGCCCAATACCGTGGCCCCGTGGGAGCTGGGCTCCTGGATCCTCGATCAGTTCGCCACGGTGGAGGAGGTGAAGGCCGGCATCGGCCAAGTGGTGGTGCCGGCGGTGCGGCTGAAGGCGTGGAACCTGGAGCTGGAGGTGCACTACATCGTGCACGACGCCAGCGGACAGAGTGTGGTGATCGAATACGTGGACGATCAGCTGCACCTTCACGACAACCCGCTCGGGGTGTTCACCAATTCGCCGTCCTTTGACTGGCACATGACCAACCTGCGCAATTATGTGAACTTCTCCACCACCAACCTGGAGCCCCTCCAGCTTGGGTCGGTGCGACTGGCGCCCTTGGGCCAGGGTTCGGGCATGCTCGGAATGCCGGGCGATTTCACGCCGCCGTCGCGATTCGTGCGCGCCGTGGCTTTCAGCCAGTCGATCTTCCCAGCGCAGACAGGCCGCGAAGCGATTCTGAACGCCTTTCACATCCTCAACACCTTTGACATCCCCAGGGGCGCCGCCCGCGAAGAGCAGCGGGATGCCCATGGCAACGTGCTGGCGGACCACACGCTCTGGAGCTCGGCCAGCGATTTGCGGGCACTGCAGTTCCACTTCCGCACCTACGCCAACAGCCGCATTCGCCGGGTGGATCTGATGGCGCACGACCTCGATGGCGATGCCATCCTCACCGTGCCGATGAGCGGCGAGGAGGAGATCCAGATGCTCACGGCCACCCCCTGATGCGTTTGCTGAGCTGGCACGATTTCGGGGCGGCCGTGGAGCGGATCGCACAGTTGGTTGGCGATCGCCGCTTCAGCGGCATCCATGGCATTCCCCGCGGCGGGCTGGTGCTGGCGGTGGCCCTGAGCCACCGGCTGGAGCTGCCGCTGCTGGCCGATCCGCAGCCCGGTTGCCTGGTGGTGGACGACGTGTTCGAGACCGGCCGCACCCTGGCGCCCCACCGGCAGCTGGAGGGGGCGGAGCTGGTGGTGTGGATCAGCAAGGCGGAGCCGCTCTGGTGGCAGGCGGTGGAGGTCACGCCCTCGGCGGAGTGGATCGTGTTCCCCTGGGAGAACGCCGGGCGGGCAGCGGTCGATGAGCAGCGCTATCGCCAGGAGCGGGGGCGAGCCTGATCCTGGGGTCAGCTCACGGCGTGACAGCGTGATTACGGGTGTCCGGCCATCCGTTGGCGTGCTGGGCTGGATCGCCTGGCCAGGGCAGGGTCGGCCTGCACGTGGGCCTGGAAACGCCGCAGGTCGTGGGGGGACACAGCAGCGCAGCCGACGTGGCGATCGGGTTTGAACGGCAACCGAAGCACCCGATTGGCGTGGGCTTACCTGGTGCCGGGCCTGGTTGTGCTGATCTACCTGCAGCGGATCGGCGCCAAAGAAGAACAGATGGTGGCGAAGTATCCCGAGTTCAGGGAGTACCAGCAGCGCAGCTCCCGATTGCTGCCGGGCATCTGGTGAGGGGCTGGGGCAAGGCCAGACGCTGGACAGCCGATCTGGGCGGAAGCCGCGAGCCCAGCACCCTCGGGCGCGACACCTCGAAGATGGTATTGCGATGTGCTCCCGTGCTGATGCGCCCATCACCGCTGTTGTCCCTGATCCTTCTGCTGAGCGCCGGAGGCGTGGCCGCACCGGCGCGGGCCGACAGCACCACAGCCACCTGCATCCTCAGCCGCCACGATCACACGATCCCACCGGAGAAGGGGCCGTGCACATTCAGCCAGCGCCAAGGCAATGTGAACGTGCGCTTCGGCCCCTGGGCCTTCGACTTCCCCAGCGAGCAGGAGGGCCGCCGCTACCAACGCAGCGCCAGCAGCGAGGGCATCCGCTTCAACCGGGAGGGGCACTACACCCTGCAGGTGCTCTGGCGCCCGACTCCGGCAGCGATCGCCAAGCCGAAGGGCTGGGATAGCGACAACTTTTTCCTGGGACGCTGGCAGGGGCAGAGCACGGCGGGCCGTGCCGTGCTCGATGTGCTCACGGTGGAACCAAACCGGATCCGCTGGGGCAACCCGATCAATGGGATCTGCGACAGCGACTACAGCGTGGTGAATCTGCCCTGGGGCCGGAATGGCCGCTACCCCGATCAGCTGGTGCCGCCGAGACAGCCCACCGATCTGGTGTTCGGCGTGGCCCGGCTCACGCTCAAGCCGGGACCATGCAGCACCGGTGTTGCGGTGATCCAGCTGGCGATGCCGCTGGATGGCTCCAGCGCCCTGGAGGTGGTCACGTACAACGCCAAAGGGAAGCTGACCGGCCAGTACGGCGCCTTTCAGGCGCTGCCCGCTGCGCGGCCGTGACCCCGAACGGCTATAGCCCCGCCTTGAGGACGGCGGGCTCGCCAGGATGGTGCGCACAGCGTCCGGACCATGCCCGGGCCGTTCAACAGCCGCGCCACCAGGGCCGACACCAGTGACAACAACCGTGCCGACACCAGTAACCACAGCAGAGCCGGCAGCAGTGCCGACCCCCGAGCCGACAACAGGGCCGACCGCAGAGACCACAAGCACCTACGCGGCGTTTGCCCAACGGGCCGACTATTCGCTGCTGGATAGCCTCCAGGCAGATCCTCAGGCCACAGGCGATGGCCACGATCACCGGCCCCGCCAGGTGTTCTCCGGTCATTACGTGCCGGTGACGCCAACCCCGCTCCCCGAGCCGGAGTACGTGGCGCACAGCAGCACCTTGTTCGAGGAACTAGGTCTGAGCGAGGAGCTGGCCCACGACGAGCTGTTCCTGCGGCTGTTTTCCGGCGACATCAGCGTGGCGCAAAAGGCGATGCGTCCGTTCGGTTGGGCCACCGGTTACGCCCTCTCGATCTACGGCAGCGAATACATCCAGCAGTGCCCGTTTGGCACCGGCAATGGCTACGGCGATGGCCGGGCGATTTCCGTGTTTGAAGGGGTCTTCCAGGGCCAACGCTGGGAGATGCAACTCAAGGGCGGTGGCCCGACGCCCTATTGCCGGGGTGCCGATGGTCGGGCCGTGCTGCGCTCCAGCGTGCGGGAGTTTCTGGCCCAGGAGTTCATGCAGGCCCTGGGGGTTCCCACCTCCCGCTCGCTGCTGCTGGTGATGTCCCGCTCCGAAACCGTCCGCCGGCCCTGGTACTCGCCGAATTCCCGCTCCTTCGATCCCGACATCCTGGTCAACAACCCCGCGGCGATCACCACCCGGGTGGCCCCCTCGTTTCTACGGGTCGGCCAGCTCGAGCTGTTTGCCCGTCGCGCCCGCAGCCAGGCCCATCCGCAGGCCCTCAACGAGCTGCGGAGGATCGTGGCGCACCTGATCGAGCGGAACTACCGACCGGAGATTGATGCCCATTTGGACTTCGGCGAACAAGTGCTGCAGCTGGCGGCGTTGTTCCGCGGACGGCTCACATCCCTGGTCGCCAACTGGATGCGCGTTGGCTACTGCCAGGGCAATTTCAACAGCGACAACTGCGCCGCGGGGGGCTACACCCTCGACTACGGCCCCTTCGGCTTCATGGAACTGTTCGATCCCCGCTTCCAGCCCTGGACCGGCGGCGGCGAACATTTCTGCTTCTTCAACCAACCCCAGGCGGCCGAAGCCAACTATCAAATGTTCTGGGCCGCCCTCCGCCTGCTGCTCGCAGGCAACCCCGACGCCCTGGCCAGGCTGGATCAGATCCGGGACGGCTTCGCCGACACGATGAACCAGGCCATCGAGGCGATGTGGGCCCTCAAACTCGGCCTGGCCAGCTACGACGCCCCCCTGGTCAACGAGCTGCTGGAGCTGCTGGTGCTCTCCAAGGCGGACTACACCCGCTTCTTCCGCAAGCTGTCAGCCATCCCCGAGCAACTCTCAAGCCTGCAAGAGAGCTTCTACCAGCCCAGCTCCGAGGCTCTGGCGACGCAATGGCAAAGCTGGCTGCAACGCTGGCGCAACGCAATCACAGACAACGGCGACCCGCAGGCGACCTCCGCAGCGATGCAACGCACCAACCCCAACTACACCTGGCGTGAATGGCTGGTCGCCCCGGCCTATCAACAGGCGGCCCAAGGCGACAACAGCTTGGTCCAGGAGCTGCAGGCGCTGTTCAGCCACCCCTACGACGAGCAATCCGCCCAGATGGCGGCGACCTACGACCGCCTCAAGCCCAGGGAATTCTTTAATGCCGGTGGCGTATCCCACTACAGCTGTTCGTCGTGAGCTGGGGGGGTGAGGATCTGGCTCTCCCAGGGGAAGTCATCGGCGAGCAACGCAACCGCCCATGCCGGCAGGGGAGCCCGATGCAATCGCAAGGAGCCATTGGTGATCGTGAACACGGGAACAAACGGGTCAACCGCTGAGGAGTTGTCATAGACCCGCAGCACATCCACCAAGGGGACTGAAGCACGCACCTGTTCCAGCAACCGGGGAATGCGGCTGATCACCTTGTCCGCCGGAACGCTATGGCCCCCTTGGCTAACTCGGCCGTCGATCCGGGCTTGGTTGAGTCCTGGGCACTCCAGGTGGATCAGCACCATGATGACCTGATGGCCCAGGGCCTTGGCGCGAGCGATGAAATCGATCTTGGAGGGATGGGAATAGACCGTTTCAAAACAGAAGCTCACCCCCTGCTCAAGGAGCTGATGACGTTGCCGTTCCGCCAGTTGGGCGGCTTCATAGCTATGGGCTTCCGGGGCCTCCGCAAAAACGATCCTGGCCAGCACATCGGCATTGACGAAGGGCAGCCCAAGGGGCTCGAGCGCAAGCCGGTGGTAGGTGCTCTTGCCGGCCCCGTTACCGCCCACGAGGATCCACAGTTGGGGGCGTTCGCTCAAGTTGCTGCAGGATCGCAGGTCTGAAACACTCCACCTTCAAAGAGGCCGATGCTGATGTTGCCATCGCTGTCGATCCGCTCCAGCCAGCCAGGCCGGCTGGGGCAGGCCTGATACCTCATAGGAGCCGTGCTCACGGATGCGGCCAGGCTGCCGCTCTGGCGTTGGGCATCGAGGGAAGCGAACACGCTCTCCGGCGCTACCGCCGCCGCACGCACCGGTTCAACCCGCAGCCGCGCCAGTCCGGCCTTCACATCAAGCAGTAGGTCGGGATCGAGCAGTGCCGCCACGTCCTGGCCGAGGGCGGCCCAGTACTCAATCTGCTGGGCTGCACTGCGGTGGTGGAGGGCACCGGCCAGGGCAGCCCTGCGCATCAAGTCGTCCTGCAGGCGCACGGGAGTGGCGGATTTTGCCATGGACGAGAGACCAGAAATGCCCTGCGAGCAACTGTAGCAATCTGCTACACCAAGTGGGTGTTGCCTGTTGAGCGCCGTCCAGGCACGAGCGAGCGAGGTGTGGTGGATGTAGCGCTGGTCGTAGGGGGAAGCGGTGGTGCGAAGCTCCGCGATGATGGGCCCATGACCACCACGCCGACCCCTCTGGTGACCCGCGAGGCCCTGCTGGCATTTACGCAGCAGTTGGTGGAGCACTACGCACCTGAAAGGGTGATTTTGTTCGGTT
>Ga0209401_1002781_pt1 | contig 11205 bp, 9 predicted proteins | sample M_140807_MF_Meta_FD_187318 | JGI IMG/M metagenome (GOLD analysis project Ga0209401, IMG submission 187318) | Freshwater microbial communities from Lake Montjoie, Canada to study carbon cycling - M_140807_MF_MetaG (SPAdes) (version 2) | ecosystem: Environmental > Aquatic > Freshwater > Lake...
CACGCGGCAAGCCTGGCGAGGTGAGCTCAGCTGGCGCGAAGCACCCCCGGTTCCGCCTGAATCGGCACGATCGCCAAGCTGTCCACGGCGGCGCAGCAGGCAAAGTCGGCGTCATGGTTGCCGATGCCGATCAGGCGCTGGCCGTGGCTGGCGGCCCGCAGGCAGGTTTCGGTGTCGTGGCGCCACTGCTGCCAGAGCGCCAGGGCCGCCAGCATCTCGTCGTTGGCACAGGTGATCCCCCGGTGGGGGGCTACCGCCAGTTCGATCGCGGCCGAGGCCACGGCCCCGGCAGCCAGGCTGTCCTCCAAGGAGTAATCGCCCTCCCAGCCGCTGCCCACGATCCACACTTGCTGGGCATCCCGTGCGATCAGGCGGCGCGCCACGGCGGTGCGGTTGGGCAGGCAGGCGGTGAGCAGCAGCGGCACCGACCGCACGGCCGCCAGGGACCGGGTGCCGTTGGTGGTGCTCATGAAGATGCGCTTGCCCCCCACCAGCTCCGGCGTGACGGCCAGGGGTGAGTTGCCGAGGTCGTAGCCCTCCACCCGCTGGCCGCCCCGCTCACCGGCCCGCAGCCGCTGGTCGGCCGGCCAGGCGGCGGCGGCAGCATCCAACGCGCCCAGATCGGCGAAGGCCTCGATGGCCTCGGCGCCGTTCTGCAATGACCAGGCGATGGTGGTGGTGGCCCGAAGCACATCGATCACCACGGCGGCGTCCGGCCCACCCTCGGCGGTGGCCAACACCGCGGGCACCGCCTCGGAGGTGTGGAAATACGAGATGTTCATCGGACAGAAACGACCTGAAGTCAGCCTGGGCTGGCCCAGTGTGTCAGCCAGGTGTTTCAGCCCGGTGGGCGGGATCGGGGCGAAAGCTCAGGCGCGGCTAGTGGGGCGAGATGATTGGCAGACGAAGTACGGGGCCGGCATGGATGTTCAAGGAGCCATTACGGGGCCAGGAGCATCGATGTACAAGACATGCACTAGGCAAGTAAAGTGAAGGCATCTTGGTGCCGTGCGTGACGATGGCAAATTTTCTCCAGCGCAAGTTGGCCGTGTTTACCCGCCACTTAACCCAGGCAACAGCGGCCTGCATCACCACGATGACCAAGGGCAATCTTGCCTCTGTCACCCTGGCCCATTGGCAGATTGCATTGACGACGGGCCTGATTGCTGGATTGATTGGTGTTGCCATCAGCTTTACCCGCTTATTTCGTGGCTACAAGCACACAAACTCCAATGCCATCATCACGTTCATTTCCACTCTCGTTGCCGACTTTATCTCTCATCCATCAAAACCCGGGTCGCCGCTATGGGGGCACGGAGAAGCTTTGGTGACGGCGGTTGGTGCAGCCTTAATTAGCCTTATGGTTTCTTTCTCGCCTGTGGGAGCTGCCGTTGAACGCTTTAAACAGCCTGGATTTGACGACATCAAATAAGAAAATCGGGCACCGTAATCCATCGATTTGAAATTCTGAGCTCGCAGAGGGTAAGGATTTTGTTGCGTTGCTCCAGGGGCTGTTGGTGCCCATGGCTCGCGCCAGCGACCGTGTTGCTGCAGAGTGAAAGGCCGATCCCCAATTCCCTTGGCCGGCGTGATGGCCCATCAGGGCCGCGATCTGCGCGGTTTCCTCCAGATCCTGGAGACCCGCGGCCAGCTGCGGCGCATCAGCGCTCCGGTGGACCCCGATCTCGAGCTCACCGCCATCGCCGACAGGGTTTTGGCCATGGGCGGCCCGGCGCTGTTGTTCGAGAACGTGATCGGCTCCTCAATGCCGGTGGCCGTGAACCTGCTCGGCACCGTGGAGCGGGTGATCTGGAGCATGGGCATGGAGCGGGCCGAGGAGCTCGAAGCCCTCGGCGAGAAGCTGGCCTTGCTGCAACAGCCGCGCCCACCCAAGGGGTTGGGGGAACTCAAGAACTACGGCAGCCTGGCCTGGGATCTGCTCCGCGCCGTTCCCGACCTGGATCTCACGCCCCCATGCCACCAGCAGGTGTTCCGCGGCGAGGCGGTGAACCTCGACGCCCTGCCCCTATTGCGCCCCTGGCCCGGTGACGCCGGCCGGATCATCACCCTCGGCCTGGTGATCACCAAGGACCCCGAGACCGGCACCCCCAACGTGGGGGTCTATCGGCTGCAGCAGCAGTCGATCAACACGATGACCGTGCACTGGCTGAGCGTGCGCGGCGGCGCCCGCCACCTGCGCAAGGCGGCGGCGCTCGGCAAACCGCTGGAGATCGCGATCGCGATCGGCGTGCATCCGCTGCTGGTGATGGCGGCGGCCACGCCCATCCCGGTGCAACTGAGCGAGTGGCTGTTTGCCGGCCTCTACGGCGGCGAGGGCGTGCGGCTGGCCCCCTGCAAGACCGTGAACCTGAAGGTGCCCAGCCACAGTGAGATGGTGCTGGAAGGCACGATCACTCCCGGCGAGGAACTGGCCGATGGCCGCTTCGGCGACCACATGGGCTTCTACGGCGGCGTGGAAGATTCACCACTGGTTCGGATTCAGTGCATCACCCAGCGCCGCGATCCGATCTACTTCACCACCTTCAGCGGGCGGCCACCCAAGGAGGACGCGATGCTGGCGATCGCGCTGAACCGGATCTACACGCCGATCCTGCGCCAGCAGATCCCGGAGATCGTGGATTTCTTCCTGCCCATGGAGGGCCTCAGCTACAAGCTGGCCGTGATCGCGATCGACAAGGCCTATCCGGGCCAGGCCAGACGGGCGGCGATGGCCTTCTGGAGCGCCCTGCCGCAGTTCACCTACACCAAGTTCGTGGTGGTGGTGGACAAGGCAATCAAAATCCGCGATCCGCGCCAGGTGATCTGGGCGATTAGCGCCTTGGTGGATCCCCAACGTGATCTGTTCGTGCTGGAGGACACCCCCTTCGACACCCTCGATTTCGCCAGCGAGAGGCTGGGGCTCGGTGGCCGCCTGGCGATCGACGCCACCACCAAGGTGGGCCCGGAAAAACGGCACAGCTGGGGGGAGCCGCTACAGCGCAGCCCCGACCTTGAGGCCCGGGTGGACCAGCGCTGGGCCGAATTGGGTCTGGCCGACCTGGGCGGATCTGAACCGGATCCGGCCCTGTTCGGCTACAGCTTCGAGCATCTGCTCGCGCGGCTCGGCGCCCTCACCACAGGCCCCGCCTGAGGCCCGCAGCCTTGAGTCCCCTGCTCGGCCGCCAAGCCATCCATGCCATCAAGGCCCTGCTGGAGCTGGCCGGCGATCCGGGGCGCTGGCGCTCGGTGAACGACCTAGCCATCGCCCAAGAGTTGCCGGCGCCGATGCTGGAGCACCTGCTGTTGCAACTGCGGCGGGCCGCTCTGCTGGAGGCGCGGCGGGGCCGGCTGGGGGGCTACCGGCTGGCCCGGCCGGCGAGCGCCATTCCCCTGGCCGATGTGCTGGCCGCCCTTGGCCAAGGGCTGGGCAACGAGCCGCCCGGCCCAGGCAGGGAGGCGGCGGGCGGAGCGGCCGACCGGGTGGCGGCCTTGATGGAGCAGCGGCTGCGCGGGGCCCTGGAGCGGGAGCTGGCCCGCTGCACCCTGGCCGAGCTGCTCTACGACCTGCGCAGCGTCAGTGCCGAGCTCAGCGACGAAGGGGGGCTCCTGCTCGGATGAGGGGCGGCGCGGCGGGTCGGATCTTTCGCCAGCTAGGTCAAAGCGGCCCGGCCGCGGCTTCCTAGGGTTGCCCCATGGTTTCCGAGCTTCCCAACCCCGAGTCCGCCGGTGAGCTCCTGGAGCAGGTGCTGGCCCCCCTGCTCAACGACTTTCAGCAGAGTTTCCAGCGGGGCCTCGTGTTGCTGCCGCACTGCCCCGATCGGGTGATGGCCGAGGCGGGCCGCACTGGGCTAAAGGAGCGGCTGGAGCGGGCCCAGGCGGAACTGGCGGCGGCCCGGGCCCTGCGCCAGGCGGCGCCAACGCCCATGGCCCTGGAGATGGCCACGATCGCCCCCTGGCACCAGCTCGTGCTGGAGGTGTGGTCGCTCTCGGCGGCGATGCGGGCGGCTGGGGTGACCCTGCCCTGAACCGCTCAGCTGCGGCAGCCCATGGGGCGGCAGCCAGGCGATGCCCCCGATCACGCCACGATCCAACGCCTGCCGCTCCATAGGATCGCGACTCAAGCCTTGAAAGCTGCCGCCATGGCCGTCGTCGCCCACGCCGCACCCCTGCTCCTTCCCGGCGGCGGCAGCCTGGCGGGCGCGGTGCGGGTGCCGGGCGACAAGTCGATTTCCCACCGCGCGCTCCTGTTCGGCGCCATCGCTGAGGGGGAGACCCGCATCCAAGGCCTCCTCCCCGCCGAAGATCCGCTCAGCACCGCCGCCTGCCTGCGGGCGATGGGCGTGGCGGTGGGCCCGATCGAGGCCGGTCGCGAGGTGATTGTGCAGGGCGTGGGCCTCGACGGCTTCCGCGAACCGGAGAACGTGCTGGACTGCGGCAACTCCGGCACCACGATGCGGCTGATGCTGGGTCTGTTGGCCGGCCGGGCCGGTCGCCACTTCGTGCTCACCGGCGACGCCTCGCTCCGGCGCCGGCCGATGCGTCGCGTGGGATGTCCGCTGGCCCAGATGGGCGCCTCGATCGCTGGCAGAGGCGGCGGCAACCTGGCACCCCTGGCGATCGCAGGCCAGCAACTGCACGGCGCCACGATCCGCACACCGGTGGCCTCAGCCCAGGTGAAGAGCGCCCTCCTGCTGGCGGCCCTCACCGCCGATGGCCCCACCACCGTGATCGAGCCGGCCCTCTCGCGCGACCACAGCGAACGGATGCTGCGGGCCTTCGGCGCCGATCTGGTGGTGGGCGGCCCGGGCGGCACCGAGGTGACCGTGAATCCCGGCAACAGCCTGCGGGGGCAGCAGGTGGTGGTGCCGGGCGACATCAGTTCGGCGGCCTTCTGGCTGGTGGCCGGCGCCATCACCCCCGGCGCCGCGCTCACGGTGGAAAACGTGGGCCTCAACCCCAGCCGCACCGGCATCCTTGAGGTGTTGGAGCAGATGGGAGCAAAGATCTCGGTGCTGAATCGCCGCGATGTGGCCGGCGAACCGGTGGGCGATCTGGCCGTGGAGCATGGCCCGCTGCGGGCCTTCGCGATCGACGGCGATCTGATCCCGCGGCTGGTGGATGAAATCCCGGTGCTGGCGGTAGCGGCGTGCTGCGCCGAGGGCGTGAGCACGATCCGCGGCGCCGAGGAGCTGCGGGTGAAGGAAACCGACCGGCTGGCGGTGATGGCCCGCCAACTGGGCGCCATGGGCGCTCGGCTGGAGGAGCACCCCGACGGGCTCACGATCCAGGGCACCACGAACCTGCATGGCGCCGAGGTGGACAGCGAGACCGACCACCGGGTGGCGATGAGCCTGGCGGTGGCCTCCCTGGTGGCCAGCGGCGACACCCGCCTGTGCGACAGCGCCGCTGCCGCCGTGTCCTACCCCGGCTTCTGGGATGATCTGGCCCGCCTGCGGCGCTAAGCCGCCAGCCGAGGGGCGCGCCGGCACCACAGAGTCCAGATCCGCCCCCGCCGGCGAAGGGCCGGAGGCCGCGGATCTGCAGATCCGCCGGGGCCGCGATGGCAGCTTCAGCTTCTGGAGCGGCAGGTTCGCGGAGGGATTTCACAGCGGCCGCGGGGCTCTCCGGGAGGCGCGGGAAACCTTCGTGGTGCCCTCGCAGTTGGAGCGTTTCGGAGCGGGCCGGCAGCTGAGGGTGGTGGAGGTGTGCGTGGGCACGGGCACCAACCTGGCGGCCCTGCTTGAAGCCTCTTCAGCGGTGGGGCTGGAGCTGGAGTGGTGGGGGCTGGAGCTCGATCGGGCGCCCTTGCAGCTGGCTCTGGCCGAGCCGGAGTTCCGCAGCCAGTGGCAACCGCAGACCCTGGAAACCCTTGAGGCCCTCAGCGAACGGGACGGCTGGCAGCGGGGGGCTGGATCGGGCCGCCTGCTCTGGGGAGATGCACGGCAGACGCTGCCGAACCTGCTGGAACAACGCCGGGGCCAGGTGGATCTGATCTGGCATGACGCCTTCTCACCACAGCACTGCCCCCAGCTCTGGACTGTGGAGTTCCTGGGATCGCTGGCAGAGCTTCTGGCCGATGGGGGCCGCTGGATCAGCTACAGCTCGGCGGCGGCGGTGCGAGAAGGCTTACGGCTGGCCCATCTGAACCTGGCGGCCCTCGCAACACCAACCGCTGGGCTCAGTGGGCAGCAGCAGTCGAGTTGGAGCGGCGGCACGGTCGCCAGCCAGCAACAGCTACCGCCCTCAGTGCTGTGGCGGCCCCTCTCGGCAATGGAGCTGGAACACATGAGCTGCAGCGCCGGCGAGCCCTATCGGGACCCCACCGGTACAACCAATAGCGCCGAGATCCTGGAGCAACGCCGTGATGCGCAGGCCGCCTCCCTGGCCCGCGGGGAACGCAGCGGCAGCGGTGCCTGGCGCAAGCGTTGGGGGCTATGAATGGGGATGGGCCATCGCCATGCACCAGAACCACCAGCGCAGGGTTGCCAACGAATGCCGATTGCTTCCGTAGCTAGGTGATCAATGCGTTCGACTGCCTGGAGCAAGCTCACTCGGCCGCCCATCACCCCAACATCTCCCGCACCTGTTCGGCCGCGGCGAGCCCCGCCTCGATCGCGCCCTCGAAGTACCCCGGCCAGCGGCGGGCCACTTCCGTGCCGGCCCACACCACCCGGCCGAGGGGGGCCTGCCAGGCGCGGCCGTAGGTGGTCCAGGCCCCGGGGGTGAAGAAACTGGTGAAGGCGCCGCCGCTCCAGGGTTCCTGGTTCCAGTTGTGGATCACCAGGTCCTCGGGCTCGCCGGCCTGGGGACCCCACAGGGTGATCAGATCGGCGAGCACGGCGCGACGCCGTTCCGCTTCCGGCAGGCGCTGCCAGCGCACGGCCCGTTCCGCCGCGATGAAGCCCGCCAGTAGCCCCGGTCCGTCCGGCGGTGAGCAGTCAACCGTGAGCTCCAGCACCGGCAGGTTGCCGATAGCCAGACCATTGAGGCCCCGCTCCCGCCAGAAGGGACGGCGGTAGACCGCCAGCACCTTCACCATCGAGCCCATCGGCGAACGCTGCAGCAGGGCCTGCAGCTCCGCCGGCAGCGCCGGCGTGAAGCGGATGCCCAGCCGCAATGGCGGCGGCACCGCCACAACAACCGCCGCAGCATCGATCCGCTCCCCGCCCGCCACCATCACCTCCACCCCGCCGGCCTCCTGGCCGATCGCCTCCACCGGAGCGGATAAGCGCAGCGCCTCCCCGATCTCCTCAACCAGTCGCTGGGCCACCTGGGCGATGCCGCCCTCCACCAGCCAGGCCTCTGGCGTTTCGTGCTGGGGTGCCACCGCCTGGGTCCAGGCGAGGTGAAGGATCGAACTCTCGTGGGGCTCAAACCCGCCGGAGCCCCCCATCCGCGACAACCAGCCCAGCGGATAGCTGGCCAATTCCCCGGCCCCCTGCCGCTCCAGCCAGCCGGCGATGCTGAGGCGATCGAGCGGGGCCGCAGCGGGGGCCGTCCAGGGGGCCTGCGGCGGCACGGTGGTCACCAGATCCGCGAACCGTTTCTGCACGGCCAGGGTCTGCTCCAGCTCCGCAACCGGCAGCCCCAACTCCGCCGGCCGGAAGAACAGCAAGCTGCGCTGGAAGTCGTGCTCAATACCAGCCCGGTGGGCGTTGCCGTCCCAATGGAACATCCCCTCGCCCTCGTAGGGCGTGGGGTAGCGGCGCAGACCCTGGTCCTCCAGCAGGGCAATCAGGCGGTGGTGGCTGGCCCCAGCCCACTGACCACCGAGATCCAGCCGTAACCCCGAACGGGCTGTGTGGCCGACCATCCTTCCCCCCCAGCGCTCGCGGGCCTCCAGCAGAAGCACCCTGAGCCCATGGCGTTGCAGTTCCCGGGAGCAGATCAGACCGGAGAGGCCCGCCCCAACCACCACGGCATCGACACGGGCCGGAGCGTTCATGGCTGCAGGTGGGGCTGCCAACTGTTCTATTGCTGGCTGGGGCGAAGGGTGAGGGACTGCCGCCTAGATTCCCGCCCAGCCGATTCCGCCCGCCGATGCTCGCCGTTGCCGTTCTGGCCGCCGGAAAGGGCACTCGCATGAAGAGCGACCTGCCCAAGGTGCTGCAGCCCCTTGCCGGCGCCACCCTGGTGGAGCGGGTGCTGGCCAGCTGCCGCCACCTGGGCCCGGAACGCCAGGTGCTGATCGTGGGCCACCAGGCCGAGCGGGTCGAGGGTTCCCTGGCCGCCCTGGAGGGCCTGGAGTTCGTGCTGCAGCAGCCCCAGAACGGCACCGGCCACGCCGTGCAGCAGCTGCTGGAGCCGCTCGCCGGCTTCCAGGGCGAGCTGCTGGTGCTGAACGGCGATGTGCCCCTACTGCGTCCGGGCACCCTGGAGGAGCTGCTGGCCAAGCACCGCAGCAGCGGCGCCGCCGTGACCCTGCTCACCGCCCGCCTGGCCGATCCCAGCGGCTACGGCCGGGTCTTCGCCGACGCCCAGGGCCTGGTGAGCGGCATCGTGGAGCACCGCGACTGCAGCGAGGAGGAGCGCCGCAACACTCTCACCAACGCCGGCATTTACTGCTTCGATTGGCCGAAGCTGGCGGCGGTGCTGCCGCTGCTCACCACCGACAACAACCAGGGCGAGCTCTACCTCACCGACACCGTGGCGATGCTCAGCCCGGCCATGCACCTGGAGGTGGCCGACCCTGACGAGATCAACGGCATCAACGACCGCCTGCAGCTGGCCCAGTGCGAGGGCGTGCTGCAGGAGCGGCTGCGGCGCCACTGGATGGCCGAGGGGGTGAGCTTCACCGATCCGGCCAGCTGCACCCTCAGCGAGGGCACCCGCTTCGGCCGCGATGTGCTGGTGGAACCCCAGTGCCACTTCCGCGGCAACACGGTGATCGGCAATGGCTGCCGCATCGGGCCGGGCTGCCTGATCGAGAACAGCCGCCTCGGCGATGGGGTGGAGGTGCTCCATTCGGTGCTGCGCGATAGCACCGTGGAAACGGGTTGCGTAGTGGGTCCCTTCGCCCAGTTGCGGGGGGGCGCCCACCTGGGGGCCGGCTGCCGCATCGGCAACTTCGTGGAGGTGAAGAACAGCCAACTCGCCGCAGGCGTGAAGGCCAACCACCTCAGCTACCTCGGTGATGCCGACCTGGGCGCCAACGTCAACGTGGGCGCCGGCACGATCACCGCCAACTTCGATGGCGTGAACAAGCACCGAACCGTGATCGGTGCCGGCAGCAAAACCGGCGCCAACTCCGTATTGGTGGCCCCGATCATTCTGGGCGAAGGGGTGACCGTGGCGGCCGGCTCCACCCTCACCCAAAACGTGCCCGATGGGGCCCTTGCCTTCGGACGGGCGCGGCAGGTGGTGAAGGAACGCTGGCAGAGTTCGCCGCTCTCAAACTGAAGCCAGAAGAGATTCACCCGTTGCCCCGGCCATGATCCCCGCCCGCCTGCGATCCCAACGGCTGATGGTGGCCTTGCTCGGAGCCTCTCTGCTGAGCTCCCTAATCCCCGCAGGCCCAGCCAGGGCCCTGGAGGAGATGGTGATCGAGCTTCCCCTGCTGAAAACCCAGCTCACGGTGAAGCTGCGGGAACTGAAGTCGGCGGAAGCCCTGCGCCAGGGGAGCAGCGACCTGGCAGAACTGGATCGGGCCAGCAACGGGGCCGTGGGCCGCCAAGTGATCGAGCTGCTGAATCAGCCGGTGCCCCTGAGCGTGAGGCAGGTGGCCGACGGCTCGATGGGTTCGCCGCTGGTGGAGCAGGCGATGCTGGTGCTTTCCTCGCTAGGACGCGTGGAGGGCCGGCCGCCCGACCTCAGCGGCCGCGAACTGAGTCAGGCCCTGCGCCAGGCCGCAAGCAAAGGTGAACCCACCCTGTTGAGCCTGTTGAAGGCGATCCCCGGCCAGCGGCTCACGCTGGACCTCGGCCGTGCCCGGCAGCTGTTCAGCCGCACGCTGAGGCAACGCCAGCAGGCCGAATCGCTCCTGGTGGCCACACCAGCCGTCTCGACGCCTGTGTCAGCGGTGGCCCCAGCTCCTGCCGTGGCAGGGAGGGACGTGAACCGCCGCATCGCCAGCCTCAAGGTTCCCCACCGCGACAATCCCCTGGAGATCACGCTGCTGGAGCCGGCGAGCGGTTCCAACGGCAGGCTCGTGTTGATCTCCCATGGCCTCTGGGAAAGCCCGGAAAGCTTGCAGGGCTGGGGGACCCTCCTGGCCTCTCGCGGCTACAGCGTGGCGCTGCTCCGCCATCCCGGCAGCGATAGCAGGCAGCAGGAGGCCGTGCTGGCGGGGGAGTCTCCGCCGCCGGGGCCCGAGGAGCTGGCCCGCCGACCGAAGGATCTGATCGCCGTGCTCGATGCCATCACGCCTGGTCGAATCCGCTTCAGCCATCCGGTGGATGCCCAGCGGGTGGTGGTGCTAGGCCACTCCTGGGGGGCCACCACCGCCATGCAACTGGCGGGACTCCGGCCGAGCAAGGAATCGCTGCTCCAGCGCTGTTCTGACCTGGCCGATCCGGATCGCAACCTCAGCTGGACCCTGCAGTGCAGCTGGCTGCGCGGCGTCCGCTACGCCGCCGGCCTCGCCGATCCGCGGGTTGTGGCCGTGGCGGCCGTGAGTCCGCCGCTGTCGTTGCTGTTCGCTGGGGGGGTCACCAACGAGCTGGGCGGCCGGGTGCTGCTGGTGAGCGGCAGCCGCGATTGGGTGGTGCCTCCCGATCCCGAGGCGATTGCGCCGATGCGCTCGGGCCGAACCTTGGGCAACCAGCTGGTGCTGGTGCAGGGCGGTGATCATTTCAATCTGCGGCCGGAGGGGGCGGCCGATGGTGGTGTGCTTGGCCGCCTGCTGCTCGCCTGGACCGAGGCCGCCTTTGCCGCCGGATCGGCCGTGCGCCCGGTGCGGGGAGCCGCCCCGCTCCTGAGCGACCAAGGTTGGGGCAACGGGGATCTGCCGATGGCGGATGTCACCAGCCGCCTGGGGAGCCCCTGAGGAACGCGCGGATGGCCTTCCCAACCCTCGCCGGCTGGCCGAGTGGCCTACAGGCCTCCTCCACGCTTCAGCACAGTCCTCAGCTGCGCCGTTCCTAGGGAATCTCTGGGCAACAGGGGTTTGAACAGCCGCTGAGATCAACAAAGCTGCTTTTGGCCCTGATCTGCCTCTGAGACCATGTCTGGAGGCTTTATGGGCTCAGTCCCAGCCTCTTTTGGCTG
>Ga0209401_1002783_pt1 | contig 11198 bp, 9 predicted proteins | sample M_140807_MF_Meta_FD_187318 | JGI IMG/M metagenome (GOLD analysis project Ga0209401, IMG submission 187318) | Freshwater microbial communities from Lake Montjoie, Canada to study carbon cycling - M_140807_MF_MetaG (SPAdes) (version 2) | ecosystem: Environmental > Aquatic > Freshwater > Lake...
CTGAGCAACTCCGTGCGGGGGGACGGGTGGCTGTCTTCGCCGAGGGAACAACCAGCAATGGAACGGTTGTTCTCCCTTTTCATGCCAATCTGATCGAGGCGGCGGTGCGCGCGGATTGCGTCGTTCAGCCCGTAGCGTTGCGCTATGAAGACAGGTCGGGTCAGCGCTCAACAGCTGTGGAATTTGTCGGTACCACGACATTTGCACAGTCGCTCTGGCGCGTTCTCGCAGAACCAGAAACGAGGGCGGTGATGGTTCCGCTTGCGCCGCTCGCCCCTCCTGTTCGACCTGAACCGCTTGACCCCGCCCATAGTAAAGGCCTGCGAAATCGACACGCACTCGCCAAAGCGGCTGAGGCCGCCGTTCGGCAGACGCTCTTTCCCTCGCCGGTTGGGGCCGAGATTGGCGCCGAGAATGTGGTCGAGATTGGGACTGAGGTTGAGACCTGAGTCAGCGTTCGCCCGAACAGTCGAATTGAAGGATGTGACGATCGCGCAACCGTACCGCGGACAGCTGACCGCCCCAGACACAGCCCGTGTCGAGCGCGATCAGATTGGGGTGGTTGATCAGGCCGAGCGTTGACCAGTGTCCGAAGACGACCGTGACTTCTGCGGTCTTCCGGGAGGGGCAGTCAAACCAAGGGACGTGACCAACGGGGCCGGCGCCGAGGGCTTCCTTGGTGACGAAATCCATTGTTCCCGAGGGCGTTGTGTAGCGGATTCGGGTCAGCGCATTCACGATCACCCGCAGTCGATCATTGCCGCGCAGCGAAGGGTTCCAGGCATTCGGCAAATCACCATACATGGTCGCAAGGAATTCACGCCAGCTCGGGCCTCGCAACTCCGCCTCCACTTCGCCGGCCAATGCGAGGACCTCCGTTGCGCTCCAGCTCGGCAAGACACCCGCATGAACAAGTAGGTGCCCCGACGAGAAGACCGCGAGGGGACGATGACGCAGCCAGTGCAGCAATTCTTCACGGTCGGGTGCGGACAGGATTGGGTTCAGCGTGTCGCTCCGGTGCACACGGCGCACTCCGGCCGCAACAGCGAGCAGGTTCAGGTCATGATTGCCGAGCACGGCGGTGGCTCGATCGCCCAGTGCACGAACGCGGCGCAAGGCACCGAGCGAGTCTGGCCCGCGGTTGACGAGATCGCCTGCGAACCAGAGTGCGGGCTGCGCCTCGAATTCGGTGTCGGCACCACCATCAATTTGCTGCAGGAGGCGATCGAGCGCATGACAGCAGCCCTGAAGGTCGCCGATGACGTAAATGTCAGTTGGGTTCATCGCACTTCGTGTCATGGTTCAACAGGCCGTTACACTAGCGTGGCTGAGGGCACTTGCGCAGCGCGATTTCTGGTTTCTGTCCTGGATTCGACTGTTTATTGATGATTGACTCCATCCTCCCTGTCATTCTTTGCGGCGGTAGCGGCACCCGCCTCTGGCCGCTCAGCCGGGAGTCATTGCCCAAGCAATTCGTTCCTCTGGTCGGTGGGAGAAGCCTGCTGTCGGCCACCCTCGAGCGGTCCGCAAGCGTTGCAAACTCGGGCGTGGACTCGAGCTTGGCTCGAAAGCCTGCAGTGCTTTGTGTGGCCAACGAGTCGCACCGTTTTCTGGTCGCCGATGAATGTGACCAAGCCGGCGTGGCGGGAACCATTCTGCTCGAGCCCCGAGGGCGCAACACTGCCGCCGCCATGGCCTGCGCGGCGTATTACGCGATGACCCAAGCGACAGAGGCCCAGCCGGACCGGTTGCTGCTTTTCCTGCCGTCGGATCAATACGTTCCAGATATTGAATCTTTCTGCGAGACCGTCGTTTCAGGTGTCGCGGCCGCGCGCGAGGGGTGGTTCGTGACATTCGGTGTCGTCCCCGTGCAGCCTTCAACAGCATACGGTTACATTCAGTATGGTGATTCAATTGCCGATGACGTTCGCAACGATGTGCGCAAAGTACTTCGATTCGTCGAGAAGCCCAACGCGCTGAAAGCGGCGGAATTGTTGGCGCGCGGTGATCACTGGTGGAACGCTGGCATTTTTTTAGTGAGCGCGAAAACTCTACTCGCAGCCCTGGAGCTTCATGCGCCGGACATCTTTGAAGCCGCCGGGCTGGCGATGGACGTTGTAAAGGTAGACGGCCATTTCTTGCGCCCGGGCGCTGTCGAGTTTTTGAATATTCGCTCCGAAAGTATCGACTACGCGGTGCTCGAACATCATGATCAGATTGCCGTGGCGCCCTTCGCCGGCGCCTGGAGTGACGTCGGCAGCTGGAATGCTGTGGCTGACCTGGCCGACGCCGATGCCGAGGGTAATCGTGCGGTCGGTCAAACCCTGGCGATTGATTGCCAGCGCACTTATCTGCATTCGCCTCATCGTGTCGTGGTCGCGCTGGGTCTTTCAGATGTCCTTGTCATCGATACGCCGGATGCGGTCTTGGTGGCCAGCGCCTCTGAAGCAGAACGGGTCAAGGATGTGGTGTCAAAACTGCGTGAGCGAGGTCTCTCAGTTGCCACCGAGCATCGACGCGTAGCGCGTCCATGGGGCGAATATGACGCAATCGATTCGGGTGATCGCTTTCAGGTGAAGCGCATTACGGTGAAGCCCGGCGAGCAACTCTCTTTGCAGATGCATCATCACCGGGCCGAGCATTGGATCGTTGTGCGTGGAACCGCACGTGTTACGCGTGGCGACGAGACCTTTCTTCTATCAGAAAATGAAAGCACCTATATTCCATTGGGCACGGTTCATCGATTAGAAAACCCCGGCCGGGTCCCGCTGGAGATGATCGAGGTTCAATCAGGTAGCTACCTGGGCGAGGACGATATCGTCCGCTTTGAAGACACCTATGGACGTGTCGTCCCCACTCTCGGAGAAGCCCCATGAACCAAGATCACACTCGTAGCGACCCATCGGGTAAAGAGCCATTCGAGTTAGAGCACCTTGATGGCTCGATCTTCAAGGCCTACGACATCCGCGGCATCGTCGATCGGACGCTGACGGGAGGTGCCGTCTTGCATATTGGCCGCGCTCTGGGGCTGGCAATTTTGCGTGGTGCTCATGAAGTGCGTGGTGCTGGCCAGGGTCTGAGTCCTGCAGGCAGACCTGCCATCTCATTGGGGCGCGATGGTCGTCTGTCTGGGCCGCGGTTGGCGAAAGCGCTCGGCGACGGATTGCGTGATGTCGGGGTCGACGTGATTGATTTGGGTTGTGTAACGACCCCGATGACGTACTTCGCCGGCTTTGAGCTGGGGACGGGCTCAGCCGTCATGGTGACGGGCAGTCATAACCCGCCTGATTACAACGGGCTCAAGATGGTCATCGCAGGCGAAACGCTGCATGGTCAAGCCATTCAGGGCTTACTCGCGACCATCCGCGATGGTGCAACCGCGGATGCCCGGATGCCCGACCTGGCTGCCCGCGGGCGTTTGCACCACGAGGATATTGCCGCGCGTTATCTGGATCGTGTTGCGGGCGAACATCCGGACGCGGTGCGCCTTGCTCGCCCGATGCGGATTGCGATTGACGCCGGTAATGGCATTGCAGGGGCCTTTGCGCCTGCACTGTTTCGAGCCTTGGGATGCGAGGTGATCGAGTTGTTCTGTGAGGTTGATGGTTCTTTTCCGAATCATCATCCGGATCCGGCACACCCCGAAAACCTCCAGGATCTGATCCGAGCGGTTCAGTCAGAGGACGCCGAACTGGGGCTGGCGTTTGACGGTGACGGCGACCGGTTGGGCGTTGTGACTCGAACGGGCAACATCATTTGGCCCGATCGGCAGCTTATTTTGATGGCGCGCGATGTGCTCTCACGCCGCCCTGGTGCCGACATTATTTTTGATGTGAAGTGCTCGCGTCATGTTGCCCAAGAAGTGCGTGCGGCCGGCGGCGTCCCCGTGATGAATGCGACTGGGCACTCATTGATCAAAGCTCGCTTGCGGGCGACCGGTGCCCCGTTCGCTGGCGAGTTGAGCGGGCACTTGTTTTTTGCCGAGCGTTGGTATGGCTTTGATGACGGTCTCTATGCGGGTGCACGTCTGCTGGAGATCTTGTCACGCTCAAAAAATGCGTCTGAGGTTTTGGATGCGGTTCCGCAGGATCAGTCGACGCCAGAGCTGCAGGTGAAGCGCCCCGAAGGCGAAAACCATCGCTTTGTCGCTCAACTTTTGCAGACGGCCCCACTCGCCGGCGAGCGTGAACGCATCACAATCGATGGCTTGCGGGTGGAATTTGAGGACGGCTTTGGCCTCGTTCGGGCGTCCAACACGACGCCGGTTCTGGTCTGTCGGTTTGAGGGGGATAGCGCACGGGCGTTGTCAAACATTCAGGCGCAATTTGCGCTGGCGATGAGGGCTATTGACCCAGCGATCGTATTGCCCTTCTAGCTTTGGTAGGCCTGGCGCACTTCGTGGCGCCAATCGGGGAGGCGTAGGCCAAAGGCCTTCTCGAACAGGCTGCAGTCCAGCACTGACCAGGCGGGGCGCGTGGCTGGAGTGGGCCATTCAGCTGTTTTGATGGGTTGAATGCTGACGTCCAGGCCTGCCGCCTCGCAGGCTGCCAGCGCAAATTCGTACCAGGTCGTATGACCCGAGGCGGTCAGGTGGTAGAGCCCTTCGCGCCCGGGCTCATGCCAAAGTGCCAATGCGGCATCGATCGCGGCCTGGGACAGACTGGAGGCGTGGGTGGGGGTGCCCTGTTGGTCTGCGACGACCCGCAATGCGCTGCCACTTCGGGCACGGTTCAAAATCGCCTCGGGGAAACATTTGCCGCCGCGTGACCAGACCCATGCCGTGCGCAGAACGAGCGTACGCGCGCCGCTGGCGAGCACGGCTTGTTCGCCGGCAAGCTTGCTGGTGCCATAGACCGAAATCGGGTCGGGTCGATCGGTTTCGAGCCATCCGCGGGGCTGATCTGAAAGGGGAGCAACAGCCCCACTCACCGGCGCGACGCCGTTGAAAACAAAATCAGTTGACCAGTGGACGAACAGCGCCCCTTGCTCGCGCGCGGCCTCAGCGAGCAACCGCGGAGCTTCAGCATTCACTGCGGTGGCACCTGCCGGATCAGACTCCGCGGCATCGACAGCGGTCCAGGCGGCTGGGTTGAAGATGATGTTGGGCGCGATGGCGCGGACGGTGTCTAAGATCGCTTCGGGATTGGTCAGGTCGAGTTGTTGGCGATTTAGCGCAACGACTTCGCCATGCCCAGAAAGACGTTCCACCAAGGCCCGGCCGACTTGGCCACTGGAACCCGTGACCAGAAATTTAAGGGCCATCTTTGCTGAACTTAGTGCCCATGCCGCCAATCGAACCAATCTCAAAGATTTCAGCCTGGCTCAAGCGGGGGGCCTGTTCATCCTTGGGCGAGAGTCGGGCTTCGGTGCCGGCGAGGGGCCAATCGATACCAATTTCAGGGTCATTCCACAAAATCGATCGCTCGCCGGGCGCATGCCGAAAGTCGTCGACTTTATAAAGAACTTCTGCCACATCGCTTAACGCAACAAACCCGTGACCGAATCCAGGGGGAATCCAGGCTTGCTGGTGGTTCGATTCTGAAAGGATGAATCCGGTCCATTGGCCAAAGTGCGGCGAGCCCCGACGAAGATCCACTGCGACATCGAAGATCTCGCCGCGCAGGCAGGCGACGAGTTTGGATTGCGGTTGTTTCAATTGGTAGTGAAGGCCCCGAACGACTCCGCGCAGCGAACGTGAAAGGTTGTCCTGAACAAAGGTTCCGCGAAAACCTGTCGCCTCAGCAAACACCCTGGCGTTGAACTGCTCGGTGAAAAAACCTCGGTCATCGGCAAACAATGCGGGTTCGAGAATCAGAACGCCCGGGAGATTGGTGGGTTTGACCTGCATGGGGTTTATCCAAAAATCTGTTCGTCGATGACCCGAAGCAGGTACCGGCCGTAGCCAGTCTTGGCCAGCGGCTTTGCAAGCATGCGCAGTTGGTCCGCGTCGATCCAGCCGAGCCTGAATGCAACCTCTTCGGGGCAGGCTACTTTGAGCCCCTGGCGCCGCTCGATCGTCTCGATAAAGGCGCTCGCCTCAAGCAGGGATTCGTGAGTCCCCGTGTCGAGCCAGGCGTAGCCGCGGCCCATGACCGCGACCTCGAGCTGGCCCATGGCGAGATAGGCCCTGTTGACGTCGGTGATCTCAAGTTCGCCGCGTTGCGAAGGTTTGACCTGCGCGGCGATTTCAAGGACCCGATTGTCGTAAAAATAGAGGCCTGTCACGGCATAGCGCGACTTGGGGTTAACGGGCTTCTCTTCAATGTCGATGGCGTGACCGCTAGCGTCAAAGCTGACCACGCCGTAGCGTTCGGGGTCTTCGACGGCGTAGGCGAAGACCGTCGCGCCGGTCTCGCGTTGCGCAGCCGTTCGGACCAGCGCGGACAGATCATGGCCGTGAAATAGATTGTCACCAAGCGCCAGTGCGACGCGATCGTCGCCGACAAAGTCCCGCCCGATGATAAAAGCCTGCGCAAGGCCATCGGGCGAGGGCTGTTCGGCATAGGTAAATGACACGCCCCACTGCTGCCCATCGCCCAGGAGTTGTCTGAAGCGGGGAAGATCCTGGGGCGTCGAGATGATCAAAATCTCGCGAATACCCGCCAACATGAGCGTCGTGAGCGGGTAGTAGATCATCGGCTTATCGAAGACCGGCAATAACTGTTTGGACACGACCTGTGTCACCGGGTACAAGCGGGTGCCGGACCCTCCGGCCAGCAAAATGCCTTTCATCGCTGCCCCCCGTCGCGCTCACTGTACTGCTGGGAAATCCAGTCGCGATAGCGACCGCTGGTGACGTTGTCGAGCCAGTCACCGTGGTTCAGGTACCACTGAACTGTTTCTTCGAGACCCGTCTCAAAGGTTTTGGCGGGCGTCCATCCCAAGTGATCGCGGAGTCGGCTCGCGTCAATCGCGTAGCGCTGATCGTGGCCAGGGCGGTCGGTGACGAAGGTAATCAGGCGTCGATGCGATTGGCCTCCGGGGTCCGGGCGTAAGCGATCCAGAACGTCGCACAGGGTATGCACGAGATCGAGATTGCGTCGCTCGGCATTGCCACCGATGACCCAGGTTTCGCCAGGCCTGCTGCCTTCGAGGACCGTCCCGATAGCGGTGCAGTGATCGCTGACATGTAGCCAGTCGCGCACGTTGCTACCGTCGCCGTAGACAGGGATTGGTTCGCCGGCAAGTGCCCGATGAATCGTGAGTGGAATCAGTTTTTCTGGGAACTGGAACGGTCCGTAATTGTTCGAACAGTTCGTGATCAGAGTCGGCAAGCCGTAGGTGTGATGCCAGGCGCGCACGAGATGGTCACTGGCCGCTTTCGAGGCGCTGTAAGGGCTGTTCGGCGCGTACGGCGTGTGTTCATTGAACGCTGGGTCCTGCGGGCCAAGTGACCCAAAGACCTCATCGGTTGAGACATGCAAAAATCGAAAACGATCCCGGCTCTGGGGGAGGAGTTGGTTCCAGAACAGACGGGACTCCTCGAGTAACGCATGGGTGCCCATGACGTTCGTTCGAACAAAAGCGTCCGATGCTGCGATTGACCGGTCGACATGACTTTCTGCAGCGAAGTGCACCACGGCGCGAGGCTGATGTTGTTCGAGCAGCGAACGCACGAGGGGGCGATCGCCGATGTCGCCCACAACAAGCTGCAGGCGGGGATCTTCGGCCAGTGGTGCAAGGTTGGCCGGATTGGCTGCGTAGGTCAGCGCATCAAGGACAACGATCGGCTCCCCCGTCGTTGCAATCGTATTCAGGACAAAATTGGCACCGATAAACCCGGCGCCGCCAGTGACAAGAAGCATGAAGAAGCCTAAAAGCGAGCTTGCGTGACGTAACCCCGAAGGATAGCGGCAAAATAGGGGATCTTTGCCGGTTGCCTGGAACACAGCACATCATGCGAATCCTGATTTTAAAGACCACTTCGATGGGGGATGTCGTCCATGCGCTCCCGGTTGCGACCGATTTGGCGCGGCACTTTCGCCAGAAGGGCGCTGAATTGGAACTGGATTGGGTGGTCGAAGACACCTACGCCGACCTGATCCGCTGGCATCCAGCCGTTGGGCGGACTTTGCCGGTGGCTGTGCGGCGTTGGCGTAATGCCCCGTTTTCGGCGGGGACCCGATCCGAATGGAAAGTCTGGCGCGATAGCGTTCGTGGTCGCCGGTATGGGCTGGTGCTCGACCTGCAGGGGTTGATCAAGAGTGCGTTGTTATCGACCCAGGCGATCGGGCCGCGGGCAGGATTTGATCGGGCCAGCGTGCGCGAGCCTCTGGCCACATGGGCATATGGCAAAACGTATGCGGTCGATCCTAAGTTGCCTCCCGTGGAGCGGATGCGCAAATTGGCCGGTGCTGCTGTAGGTTATCAGCCGGTGGGTAATCCGGTCTTTGGCCTGCGGGCACCGCCAGACCCTGGGGCGGAGGTGGCGGCATTTGCGGGCCGGTTCGGCGAACACGCGTTTGCTGTGCTGCTGCACGGGACTGCACGTGACGAAAAGCGATGGCCAGATCGATCCTGGCGCGCGTTGCTTGAGCTGTTTGAAGCAGCTCGCCGATTCTCGATCCTGCCTTGGGGCAATCCGGCCGAGCATGCCCGAGCACGCGCCTTGACCGAGGGTCTGCGCTATGCCCTCGTTGCGCCCGCAATGACGATTGCCGAAGTGACCTGGTTGATGACGAGGGCCAATCTCGTGGCGGGGGTCGACACCGGGTTGCTTCATCTCGCAGCGGCCTACGGTGTGCCGCTGGTCGGGATTTTTGCGGGCACCGATCCGCGCGTTTACTTTCCGGACTGGTTGGTCCGCGCTGAAGCGGTGGGGGGCGCTGGAAAACCGCCATCACCCGATCAGGTGCGTTCCGTGATCGATCGGATAGGACGTTGGCACTAAGTCCGGTGCTGCCGGGGGGGGATTTGCGCCATCGGCGCAATCGACATAACCCGCGCCACCGGTTCAGTCTGCTGCTTTGGACTCTGCTGGTTTGGATTGCGACCCCGGCACTGCTCCTGCGAATTTGTTTGCGGGCCCGACGCGAACGAGGCTATGCGTTTCGGTGGTGGGAGCGCTGGGGCTGGGGTGGGCGCGGCCACGGGGGAAAATCAGAGGGCTCAAAGAGCGCTCACCAACGGATCTGGTTGCATGCGGTCTCGCTCGGCGAAACCCATGCCTGCGTTCCCTTGATGCAGGCATGGCTCGAACACGATCCCTCAGTACGGTTCCTTTTGACCCATATGACGGCTACCGGGCGGGCCGCAGGTTCGGAGATTGCGACGCAGGCCGAGTTTGCCGGCCGGGTTGAGCAGGCCTGGTTGCCCTACGACACGCCCGGCGCGGTACGACGATTTTTGAGGGCGTATCGCCCGGGACTTGGCGTTCTGATGGAGACCGAGGTTTGGCCCAATTTGATCGCGCAATGCTCGGCTGCGGGGGTTCCGATCGCGTTGGTGAATGCGCGGTTGTCGCCGCGTTCGTTGCGCCGTGCGCAACGGATCCGCTGGTTGATCGAGCCCGCTCTGGCGTCTCTTTCGGCCGTCGTTGCGCAGACTCCACGTGATGCAGAGAGGCTTCGAATCTTAGGTGTCGATGGGGCGTTGGTTGTTGGCAACCTCAAGTTCGATCGACCCGTCGATGCGGCATTGTCGGCGCTTGGACGCAAATGGAGGGCGGGCCTTGAGGGGCCTCAGTCTGGGCCTCAGCCTGGGCCCCAGTCTGGGCCTCAGCCTGGGCCCCAGTCTGGGCGCCCGGTCATTTTGGCTGCCAGTACGCGGGACGGCGAAGAGGCGGATCTACTGGCGGGTATGACTCGAAAACCCCTTTGGGTGATCGTGCCTCGCCATCCGCAGCGGTTTGAGGCAGTGGCGGGGCAAATTCAGATGCAAGGATTTCGGCTCGTTCGGCGATCGAAGGATCAGGACTGGACCCAGGCAGAGGTGATCCTCGGAGACTCTATGGGGGAGATGACCGCTTGGTACGCGATGGCTGACGTAGCGATTCTGGGGGGGTCTCTGCGTCCGTTTGGCGGTCAGAATCTCATTGAAGCCGCTGCGGTGGGTTGCCCCGTGGTGCTTGGGCCTCATACCTTCAATTTTTCGCAGGCCGCTGAAGATGCAGTCGAATGCGGAGCAGCTCTGCGGGCGGAAAATGCCGCCGATGCGATAGCTATTGCGCAAAACGTCGCAGAGAACCCGAGTCAGCGGGCTGCGATGTCGTTATCGGCGCTTGAGTGGGTGGCGTCGCATCGTGGCGCTACCCAGCGCACGCTCAGGGCTTTGCTTTGTCTTTTGCCGCACGGGCTGGCTTAACGGGCGCGCCGGCTGCGGGCGCGCTGGCCGGGGGCTTGCTTCCGACGGTCGCTTGCGGACTCATCGTCGTGACGGAGGGGGCCGTCACGGGGGCCGTGGCAGCCGGGGTGGCGGAGTATGGTGTGTTCGATGTTTGGAAGGATGTTGTCGCTGAACTACCCGCAACGGTCCCGGCAGCGTCCGTTGTCGGCGAAAATGCAACCAATAACCCGTTGACTGCAGTCAAGTCGTTTTCGTCCAGTCCCCCGACGGATTGGCGCAGACGCAGGCCATCGACCAACACGGTATAGCGGGCGAGCGCGAGATCGCGACGGGTTGAGAAGAGTTGCTGCTGGGCGTTCAGGACATCAATGTTGATACGCACGCCGACCTGATACCCCAGCAGATTGGAGTCGAGCGCCAGCTGACTGGACCGCTCAGCAGCTTCAAGCGCGCGCACCTGCGCCAGGCCAGAGGTGACTTTGCGCAAAAGTTGTCGGGCTGTGAGATCAGCGCTGCGTCGGGCCACTTCGAGATCGGCCGCGGCTTTTTCGCTGGCGGCTACGACTTCGCGGACCCGACCAGTGACCGCACCGCCCGCATAGATCGGCACAGCCAGCTGAAGCCCAAACGACATCGAGTTGATGTTGGCGGCGGTCACGCCCAAGGTGGAGCTTTCGCTGCGGCTCGCCGAACTCACCAGATCGATGGTGGGCCAATGACCAAAACGGGCTTTGGTGATTTCGCGGCGCGCGACTTCGAGGGCAATGGCGGCTTGACGAACACTCATATTTTCGCTGCGCGCGCGTTCGGTCCAGGCTTCGTCTTGCGCGGGCTCCGGCGGGAGCAAGGCCAGGCCCGATCGTAATCCATCCACCGTGGACATTTCAGGCATCGGGCGGCCGGTCAAAATAGCG
>Ga0209401_1002784_pt1 | contig 11197 bp, 14 predicted proteins | sample M_140807_MF_Meta_FD_187318 | JGI IMG/M metagenome (GOLD analysis project Ga0209401, IMG submission 187318) | Freshwater microbial communities from Lake Montjoie, Canada to study carbon cycling - M_140807_MF_MetaG (SPAdes) (version 2) | ecosystem: Environmental > Aquatic > Freshwater > Lake...
CAGCCAAGGCGATGTGGCGCGGTTTGCATCCGACATTTTCAAGCTAAAAGCGCAAGTCATCTGCAAGTTTTACCCGCCTGAGTTGATTGTGCAGATGTCCGGCGTGATGGACACACCCGATGGGCAAAACCCGCAATTGCTGCAAGCCGCCGTGCAGATGCTGTCCAACAGCACCATCCGCGATTTCCACATTGCGGTTGAGGCCGACAGCTTGGCGCAGATTGATGAACAAGCAGAGAAACAAGGCGCACAAGAGGCCATCCAAGCCATTGGACTGTTTTTGCGTGAGGCAATCCCCATGATCAGCCAAGCGCCCGAAACCCTGCCAATGGCATCCGAGATGCTGCTGTTCTTGGTGCGCCGGTTCCGCGCCGGTCGCGGGCTGGAAAGCGCAGTTGAACGTGCCATGAAAGCATTGGAAGAAAAAGCGGCAATGGCACAGCAAAAACAGCCTGGCCCATCACCGGAAATGCTGCAATTGCAAGCTGATCAGCAAGCAGAACAGATGAAAATGCAAGCGCAGGCGCAGACCGAGCAAATGAAGATGCAAGCGCAGGCGCAAATTGAGCAAGGCAAGGCACAGCTTGAAATTCAGATGCATCAAGCCAAAGTGCAAGCCGATATGCAATTGGCGCAGATGAAGGCCGATTTTGAGACTGCCAAGCAAAACAACGAATTGCAAATCAAAGCCCGTGAAATGGCTGGCAGAGAAGAATTAGAAAGATGGAAAGCGGAATTAGATGCAAACACTAAGATTACCGTTGCACAAATTGGCAAAGTGGAAAACGCTGAAAATTTAGGCGGCACAATTTTGCAAGCAATGGACAAAATTGCGACTATTCACGACCAAATGGCAAACCAACATGGCGAGACTATGCAAAACATTGGTGCTGCTATGCAAAAACTGAGCGCACCTAAGCGGGTCATTCGCGGCCCTGATGGAATGGTGGTTGGCGTGGAGGCTGTGCAATGAGCCTAATTCTTGGAGATCGGATTAGGCAGACATCCACTACCACGGGATCGGGCACACTTACGCTAGATGGCACAGTTACTGGCTTTCAGCCATTTAGTGTGTTAGGCAACGGAAACACTACCTATTACACGATTGCGCTGGATTCGCAATGGGAAGTAGGCATTGGGACGTATTCAGCGGGCACGTTGTCTCGCGATACGGTTCTTTCATCTAGCACCGGTAGCATAATTGCATTTGCGGCTGGCGCAAAAGATGTGTTTGTTTCTTATCCCGCAGAAAAATCAGTAAACCAAGACGCAAATAATCGTGTTTTGATACCTTACACATCAGGCGTAACCAATGTCGGTTCTTTGAATGTAGGAAACGCAACAGGACACACTGATTCCGGCGTGATTGCTGGATTTACCGCCAGTGAGCCGCTTTATTTGTACACCAGCCTACAAAACACAAGCACAGCCAACACAAGCTATGCATCGTATGCGGTCAACGATGGTGGTCATACCGCATATGCTGAATTGGGCATAAATAACTCAACCTACAGCTACGCGGCTGCGGGGTATCCAAACAATGGATTTTCAACGCCACTGGCAAGTTTTGTCGAATCGTATGGTGGCCCATTGGTTATGGGTAGTTGGGACAATCAAAAAATCAGTTTTATCACCAACGGCGCTGTTAATACGACAGACGCAATGACCATAAACACCGATGGGTCAATTGCGTTTAATGGGCAAGTTGGAACTGCTGGTCAAGTTTTACAGAGCAACGCAACAAGTGCGCCAACTTGGGTAACTCTTGCTGGTAGTGGAACAGTTACCAGTGTTGCGGCAACAGTCCCAGCGTTTTTGTCGGTTACGGGCAGTCCCATTACAACTACTGGCACATTAGCGATTGGTTTGTCAGGGACGGCGCTGCCTGTAGTTAACGGCGGCACAGGGTTGACATCAGGAACGTCTGGCGGCGTTCCTTACTACTTAGCATCAGGGACATTGGCTTCATCTGCGGCATTGGCAGCAAGCTCCTTAGTAGTTGGCGGCGGTGCTGGTGTTGCCCCTGCTACCACTACAACAGGCACAGGCGTAATAACTGCCTTGGGCGTTAACACAGGCACTGCTGGAGCCTTTGTTGTCAATGGTGGTGCATTGGGTACACCATCAAGCGGAACATTAACCAACGCTACTGGTTTGCCATTGACTACTGGTGTTACTGGAGCTTTACCAATTGCCAATGGCGGCACAGGTCAGACTACAGCATCCACTGCATTTAATGCTTTGTCACCAGTGACCACTACCGGCGACCTGATTCTTGGCAATGGCGCAAATAGCGCAACTCGGTTGCCAATTGGTACAAATGGGCAAATTTTAACTTCTGATGGTTCTACAGCAGCTTGGGGTTCAAAAATCTCTGCTGGAACTATGGTAACTCTGACAACACAAGCAACCGTAGATTTTACAAGCCTGCCAAGCTGGGTAAAGCGCGTAACCGTTATGGCTAACGGTATTTCTTTGACTGGAACAGATACTCCGCAAATACAACTTGGGTATGGGGCAACACCTACATATGTAACTACTGGATATTCTGGCGGTGGTCAAACCCTTACAACTACGCCAACTTCTGGAGCTGCTCAACTTGGAGTTGGATTCCCTATTCAAAGCTCTGCAGCAGCAAATGCAGCAGTAGCAATAATGTCACTTGTGCTTTTGAATTCAGCGACAAACACATGGATGGCAACATGCACAGCATACAACAGCACAACATCCTGTTCTTGGTCTAGTGGGTCTATTGCGTTATCTGGTATTTTAACGGCTGTTCGTTTGACAAGAACTGGAACAAATACCTTTGACGCTGGTACTATTAACATCTTGTACGAGTAAGCCATGACTGTACCCACACGAATTGAAGTTAACGTCCAGACCGGCGAGGTCAAGGAAATTGAACTTGAAGGCGAAGAACTTGCTGCGTATGAGGCTGCGTTAGCTGCGGAAGCTCAAAGCAACACGCCATTACCGGCTGAGTAATCATGTTTGGCTTTTCAGCCTTTGCTGCACTTCCATTTAGCACCGCATATGAAGGTACGCCCGCGCCACCAGTAGAAATCCTATTAGGCGGGCATTTTGGATTTGATGAGAAGAAACGCAACCAACAATGGGACGCTGACCGGCGGGCAGAAAAACAGCGTAAGGTAAAACTGCGCGAAGCCTTGTTTGGCTTGCCGCCCGCAGAACGCGAGGAAATAACTAGCGCACCAATTCAAGCCATTGAGATTGCCGCCCGTGATCCTATCGACTATGCCGCCATGATGGAAAAAGTAAGGCAGCTTGAATTTCGGATAAGATTGCAGCGTGATGAAGAAGAAATCGCACAACTACTGGAAATGCTATGAAAGAAACATGGGTTTTTCCGTCTGACGGCTCCGAGCCGTATGAGAAAAGCAAAGGGTCGCCTGCCGACCGCATGATGGTCTTTGGCGACATAGAGCCTTTTCGGTCGCCTGATGGTCAAATGATTATGGGCCGCGCACAATGGCGCGAACACTTGAAGGCAACCGACACCATTGAGATGGGCCATTCGGATGTCAAATACGCACAAAAAGAATGGCAAAAGAAAAAAGAGGCACACAACGCCCGTTTGCGTGGGCAAGTGGCAAAGGTGCAGGAATTTGACCGCCCAGGCGCACCCATTGCGCCGGTGCAGCGCAGCAACTTGAACGTAGAGATGGCGAATCGGTTGCACAACCGCCCGCCGCCCGAGCGCAAGGAAATGATCAAAATGACCCTTGACCAAATGAAAAGGATGAAATGATGGAAAACGAAGTTGTCGCACCCGACACGACCGAATTAGTTTCAACTCCCGAAACGTCTACGCCTGCGCCAGCCGAGCCGCCAAGTCGTGCCGACACAATCCGCGAGGCATTGGCAAAAACATCATCTGATCCTGCAAATCAAGGCAAAAGCCCAAGCCAGCCCCGTGAGAAGGGCAAATTTGCACCAAAATTCCCAACCAACGAATCTCAAGCGCCCAATACGCCCGAAAAACCTCGGGTGGATATGCCCAAATCTCTGCGGTTGGAACTGAAAGACCATTGGGAAAAAGCCCCGCAGGAACTTCAGCAAGCCTTTGCCCAGCGCGATGCTGACTACGAAAAAGGCATCAGCCAATACAAATCACGGGATGCCGAAGCACGGGCCATTACCGAGCAATTTGCCCCGTATGAATGGATTTTGCGGAACGAAAACACTACGCCAGCGCAGGCAATTGCTCCCCTTTTGCAGACTGCGGCCTTGCTGCGGACGGGTACACCGGCGCAAAAGAGCCAGGCCGTGGCCCACATGATCCAGCAGTTTCAGATTCCAATTGACCAAGTTTCTGCCCATTTGGGCGGGATTGCACCAATTCAGCAAGATTCGCATTACAATGAACTCGCGCAACAAGTACAGCAACTGACGCAACACATAACGCAGCAGCAGTACCAAGCGCAGAAATCGAACGAAAACAGGGCACTCTCTGTTATCCAGCAGTTTGCGAGCGACCCCGCAAATATGCACTTTGAGGCAGTCTCCGACCGGATGTTGCAGCTTCTCCAAGCGCCACAGGTTTTAGGTGACACAAGTCAGATGTCCGAACGCGAGAAATTGCAATTGGCATATGACACGGCAGTTAGGCTCGATCCGCAATTAGCGCAAACTTTGTATGCTCAACAGCAACAACAAGCGCAGGCGACAGCCCAAGTGCAAAGAGCGAGAACAGCGGCGGTAAGTGTGCGCGGCGCACCTGGTGGCAGCGCAAACCCCGTCATTAATCAAACCGACCGGCGGGCCGTGATAGCCAATGCGCTACGGTCTTTCGGTTAAATAGGAGTTAGTCATGGCATACGCAAATGCAAACTACTCAGACGTTTTGGCAACGACCATTGAATCGCGTTCCGGCACAGTTGCCGACAACGTGACCAAAAACAATGCTTTGCTGACCCGTCTGCGTGAAAAAGGACGGTACAAGCCGTTCACCGGCGGTTCGACCATTCTGCAAGAATTGTCGTTCCAAGCAAACAGTACCGCAATGTACTACTCGGGCGCTGAAGTCTTGGACATCAGCCCTGCGGACGTTATCAGCGCGGCTCAGTTCCCCATCAAGCAGGCTGCTGTTGCGGTCACCATCAATGGCTTGGAAATGCTCCAAAACAGCGGCGAAGAACAGATCATTGATTTGTTTGACGCACGTTTGGACGTTGCCGAGGCATCGATTGAGAACTTGATCTCGACCGGTATTTATTCGGACGGCACAGCCAACAACGGCAAGCAGATCACCGGTCTGCAAGCTATGGTGGTCGCTAATCCGGCAACCGGCGTGGTCGGCGGTATTGATCGCAGCACATGGTCTTTTTGGCGCAATCAGACGTTTGACTTTTCAACCGACCTCGGCGCATCCGCATCGTCTTCCAACATTCAGACCGGTTTTAACCGCCTGTATGCCAAGACTTCACGCGGTAGCGATGTGGTTGACTTGATCTTGTTGGATAACAACCTGTGGGGATTCTTCATGTCTTCCCTGCAAAACATCCAGCGTTTCCCTGGCTCTAGCAAGATGGCTGAACTCGGCTTTGTTGCATCGAAGTACATGAACGCTGATGTGGTGTTGGACGGTGGTATCGGCGGCAATATCCCCGCCTCTACTGGCTATTTCTTGAATAGCAAGTACATCTTCTTCCGACCACACACCAATCGCAATTTCGTCCCAATCGGCGATGAGCGCATGAGTACCAACCAGGATGCCATCGTGCGCCTGATTGGATGGGCTGGCAATATGACTGCCTCGGGACTACAGTTCCAAGGCGTTATGACTGAATAAGGAGAATCATCATGGCTGATTACGTCACCGATGGAAAAATTGGTATTGACCTAACCGCAACCTATGCGTCTACGTCTGCCGGTTCCACTACCCTGTTCCCCGTTACCCCTGGCACTCGGGTCGGCACTTCCAATAACGGCGTGTATATTTTTGTCCGCGCCGAATCCACCATCAACGCATTTGATGCTGTGATCATGTCCAGTTATGCAGACTCGGCGAGTACCACTCCCGTTATGCGTGCTGTGCCTGTGACCACCACCAATGCTGCTGCGCTGGGTTTCAACATGGTTGGCTTTGCCCAAACCGCGATTGCCTCTAGCTACTATGGCTGGGTTGGTCTGAACGGTATGCTCAAGGTTAACTTGCTGGTTGCTTGCCAGCCTAAAGTGCCTTTGTACACCACAGCTACCGCTGGATCGCTGGACGACACAACCGTGTCTGCCGGTTTCATCCAAGGTATTGTGGCGAACACCTCGGCAACGTCAGCATCTGCACCATTCTGCATGGTGAACAATGCTGGCTTGATCATGGTCGGAGCAGGCTAAAACCGGATTCCCCGCTAAAGAAGCGGGGTTTTCTTAATGAGTTTTCTACCCCTCAAAGTCACCGGTCAATGTGTTGCGGATGACAACACGCTGTTCGCGCACATGGATGCTGCGATTGCGCAAGGTTATCCACAGGTTGTTCACAATCAAAACACGCACACTGGCCCAATTCTGCTGGTGGCAAGTGCCCCAAGCGTTACAGGGCAAATAGAACTCATCAAGAAAATGCAAGCAGCCGGTGCGCCGGTTGTCGCCATCAAGGGCGCACACGATTGGCTAATTGACAACGGCGTGATTCCCAATTACGCTCTAGCAATCGACCCACAAGAACACCGAATTGCGTTCTACAAGCCCCACAGGGCTGTGCGGTACATGATCGCATCACAATGCCATCCGGCGATGTTTGACAACCTTGCAGGCTGCGATGTCACGATTTGGCATCCATACATTACCAAGGGCCAAAATCGCCCCACAAACGTCATGTTGATTGGTGGTGGCACTACCTCCGGTCTTAGAGCCATTTCGCTGTTCTACGTCCTTGGCTACCGCCAGTTTGAATTGTTTGGGTTTGATTCCTGCAACGATGGCGAAATGCTGCGCGTCAATGGTGATGGCCTAAAAGACGGCGACAGCTTGATTGAAGTCAGGATCGACCCTGATGGCGAAACTTTCTATTGCAACACGGCAATGGCGTTGCAAGCCGAGCATTTCCAAACTTATTACGACTACCTACCGGATGCGGTGTTCAACGGTCACGGGCATGGGCTGATCCAAGCCATCATCCGCAAAAGGGCAGAAAACATGATGGAACTAGGCGGCATCATCAATACCCAAGCGCAGCAAAATGATCGGGTTTCATTCATTCACTTTGGTGATGTTTGGTCGGCAAGCTGGCGTTATCGCGCAAAGATACCGGCAGGCACATGGGCAAGCCTTAATGACTTGACCGCAGGCACATTGGTGTTTGCCAAGCCCCAAGCGCATGAACTTATGGAAATGGCGCGTGCCAAAGCGCGTGGTGCACGGGTCATTGTGGATTTTTGCGATGACCATTTTGATTGGACGCACTACGCCGAGGCGCTGCGGATTGCCGATGTGGTGACTTGCCCGACCCAAGAGATGGCAAAGCGCATCAAAGCATTGGGCAAAGATGCCGTGGTTATTCCCGACCCGTTTGAATACGATCAGATGCCGCCACATTGCAACGGCGTGAATCTGCTGTGGTATGGGCACGCCGTCAACAAGCAAAGCCTACAGCGCATTTTGCCGGACATTGAGCATTACCCGCTGCGAGTGGTGTCCAACTTTGGCGGGGCAATCCCTTGGTCGCATGAAACCATGTTGGAAGAATTTGCACGCGCTGACATTGTGGTGATCCCCGCCACCGATACCTACAAAAGCCCAAATCGGGCAATTGAGGCAACCCGTCAAGGGTGTTTTGTAGTCGCAGAGCCGCATCCAGCATTGGAGGGTTTTCCTGGCATTTGGATTGGCAACATCAAAGAGGGCATCGAATGGACAACAACGAGGAACGTATCAAGCAATATCTTGGCGGCGCAACAATTCGTGATGGAAAAATACTCGCCGCAAATAGTGATCGATGCATGGAAGACGATTACGAAACGGCCTACAACCTCGGATGCGGGAAAAAGCATTGGAACGGCTGGGTAAACGTAGACCTGTATTCCGAAACATCGGACATCAAATGCGACTTGCGTAAGCTGGAACTTGCCAGCAACTCAGCCGATGCGGTCGCCGCCATCCATGTGCTAGAGCATTTCTACGAATGGGAAGTACACGCCCTGCTGTCTGAGTGGATGCGTGTTCTCAAGCCAGGCGGCAAGATGATCCTTGAACTGCCGTGCATGGACAAGGTGTTTGCCTACATTCACAATTGCGTGGTGCATAAAGAGCCTTTGCAGCCGTTTATGGTCACCTATGCGCTATGGGGAGACCCCAAGCACAAAGACCCTGCTATGTGCCATCGGTGGGGTTGGTTTCAAAACCCGTTGCGCGATATGCTGCAATCGGTGGGCATGGAACGCATCGAATTCTTTGACCCGCGCTATCACTTCCCGTTCCGAGACATGAGGATTGAATGCTACAAGGTGTCTTGAGTAATGCCGAGCGCCATGCCCAAATGTCGCAAGCGCATGGGCAAATGCTTAAAAAAAGGCCCAAATTTAATGACAAATGGGCATCCATTGTTTGCTATGGCCCAAGCCTTGCGGACACTTGGCGGCTCATAAAGCGGCCCATTGTCACGGTGTCCGGCGCACATGACTACCTTGTCAGGCGCGGAATCGTGCCGGATTTCCATGTGGACTGCGACCCTCGGGAACACAAGGCGCGGATGCTGCAAAACCCGCAAGCCAAGACCATTTATTTGATGGCAACCGTGTGCCACCCGAAATATTGGGAAGTGTTAAAGGGTCGCAAGGTGCGGCTTTGGCATTTGATCAACGGCGATGACTTAGAAACCGTGGCCTGGGTGATGCAAAACCATCCGGAAGGCGCAAACAGCATGATTGGCGGCGGCAGTTCGGTCGGGCAACGAGCGATGAACGTCATGGCGGCGCTTGGCTATCGGCGGTTTAACATTCACGGCATGGATTGCTCATTTACGACCGACCGGCACGCTGGGGCACATTTGGGTAAGGAACAAGCTAAAATTATGGTGAAAGCTGGAAACCGAGTGTTTCAAACCACCAGGCAGATGCTACAGGCAGCGATTGAGATGGAACAATTCATCACAACTCAGGATGCGGAGATCGCATTTTTCGGTGACGGGCTTATGCAAGAAACGGCACTTCAACTAAAGGAAATGGCATGAAGAACGAAACGGCTGGATGGACAAATGAAAGTTTCATGGAGGACAACCGTGGCAAGATGGCGGTGTTTTTTCATGCTGTGCAAATCAAGAATAACTACAAATCGGACTTGGAAAAGCGCCCGATTTTTGAGGAACGCATCTATTTGAAGAAGCTGGTTCCAGGCGATTCCACACTGGTGGTTGACCGCCCAATGCGCGAAACCGACATGGAAGAATTCCCAATTGAGTGGGCGCGGTTTGAGCAAAAGAAAGAGCAAAAATCCGATGGCACTCCAATTGAGGCATGGTCAGTAATCAGCGACACGCAAAAAGCTGAATTTCGGGCGCTTAACATCTTTACGATTGACCAGTTTGCCAAGCTGCCGGACAGTGCGGGCAACAAGATTATGGGGTTCAACGAACTTCGAGCCAAGGCCAACGCATTCATTGGTGCGGCGCAAGATAGCCAACTGATGGATAAAATCCGCGCTGAGACTGATGAAAAATTGAAGGCCCAAGAGGTTGAAATGGCTGAACTTCGTGCCATGATTGAGGAATTGACAACCAAGAAGGCTGGCAGACCTCGCAAAGAACTGGTGGAATAAATGGCTTACACATTACTGCAACTGGTTGACCAAGTTTCGGGCGAAATGGGCTTGTCCCAGCCAGCGGTAGTAATTGGCTCCACCAACAACCAAACCGTCCAACTGTTGGCCTTGGCGCAACGGTTGGGCAAGGATTTGGTGCGTGAGTACGAATGGCAGCGGCTAGTCAAGGCTTATGTCCTGCAAACAACCGCCGGAATCAGCACCACCGGCACAATCACAGCAGGGTCAAAGGTCATCACCAGCATGGGAACGACCGTAGGTTTGGAAGTGGGCAATGTAGTCACCGGCACAGGGCAAGCTCCATACGCTGAAATTCTGACTATTGACTCGGGAACTCAAGTCACGCTAAATACGCCGGTTGCAACCTCGACGGCAGCGGTTTCTATGACGTTTGCCAAGCAAGACTATGCGATGCCAACCGACTTTGACCGCATGATTTCAGATACAAATTGGGATCGCACAAACCATTGGCGCAATCTTGGAACAAAAACCAGTCAAGAATGGCAATGGCTGCAAGGCGGCATCATTTCGGTTGGCCCGCGGGAACGCTATCGCATCTACAACAACCGGCTGCGGATTTTCCAAGCCTTAACAAGCATCTACACTTTTGCTTTTGAGTATGTCAGCAATTATTGGGTGATGTCTAGCGGCGCAACGGCGGGCGATAAAGGCGCTTTTACAGCCGACACCGACACAACAATTTTCCCTGATGACCTCATGTTGGCGGGTCTGAAATTCTATTTTCTCAAAGCCAAAAAACTAGATTATTCTGTGGAATTGGGCGAATTCATGCGGGCGTTAAGCTATACCAAAGCGCAAGATGTGCCTGTTCCCGCGCAATCTCTTGCCCCAATTGGCATGAATCCGCTGGTCGGCCCTTGGAGTGTTCAAGACGGCAACTGGCCCGCACAATAGGAGATCGTATGAAACTAGATGGACTTTACGCCAACATCCAAGCAAAAAGGGCAAGAATAGCCGCAGGGTCAGGCGAGAAAATGCGTAAGCCTGGTACAGAAGGCGCGCCTACCGCCAAGGCTTTCAAAGAAGCCGCAAAGACTGCAAAGCCTGAGAAAAAGAAATGACAGCGGCTTGGCAACGCAAGGAAGGCAAGAATCCTAATGGCGGCTTAAACGCCAAGGGCAGAGCCTCGGCAAAAGCAGAGGGCATGGATTTGAAGCCGCCTGTAAAGTCAGGCGACAACCCACGCCGTGCCAGCTTTTTAGCGCGGATGGGCAATATGCCTGGCCCAATGGAAAAGAACGGTGAGCCAACCCGTTTGGCCTTGTCATTGAAGGCATGGGGAGCCAGTTCAAAAGAAGATGCAAGGGCCAAATCTAAGGCCATATCACAAAGAAACAAAAACTAATGCTTGCATCATTTGGCAGAGCGCCATCAACCCAACGTAGTCAAACGGTAT
>Ga0209401_1002785_pt1 | contig 11197 bp, 8 predicted proteins | sample M_140807_MF_Meta_FD_187318 | JGI IMG/M metagenome (GOLD analysis project Ga0209401, IMG submission 187318) | Freshwater microbial communities from Lake Montjoie, Canada to study carbon cycling - M_140807_MF_MetaG (SPAdes) (version 2) | ecosystem: Environmental > Aquatic > Freshwater > Lake...
TTATGTTTGCTAATGTCTTTGCACGTGCCTTGACTTGACGCATCTTGTCTGTTTGGTACATACCAAAGTCTGATTTGCTTACATCGAGTCCTTGTTTCTGCAACTCTTTGTACTTGTTAAGATCAATGATACGTTCACGGACTGAACCAGCGTTACTCTGCCACCAATTAGTTAGTTTTACTTCTTCTAAAAATCGTTCTGGTTTATAGCCTTCTTCAACAGCCTTGAGTAGCAGCCTACCTAACTGTCCTAGTTCACCGGTCTTCTTGTCGCGGTCTACTGTAAAGATATAGTCAGGCAAACCAAAGTTAAATTCTGCCTTATCAATTAACTCTTGAAATGCAGGCTCTGCTCGTCCTGGAATCTTGAGTGCATCTCGTACACCAATGCCTGGGCCTTGTACTCCAGTTGTTTTTCCTGGAGTTGTTAATGGTCCAGTAACTGTGGGGGTTGTATCGCCAGTACCAGATGCTTTAGCTGCAGCATCTGCTTTAGCCTTAGCAATTGCTGCCTTATCTTCTTCATCTTTCTTGGCCTTAGCATCTACTCCTGCTTTGGTTGCATTAACCTGTTCTTCAGTTAGACCAAGATCAATACCGTCTTTGTACTTACGATTATTGTAAGTCCCAGTAAATGGCTTGCCACTTTGTAGAAATAGATTTTCCTTTGTGCCACGACCTGTGTAGTACTTAGAACCAAGTGGTGCCTTAGTCTCTGGCGTTGTTCCTCTAATTGCCTTATCAACAGCAGATGCCTTATCAGGGTTTAACTTCTTGAGAATCTGGACTGTATTCTGATATGTCTTGAATACAGCATCTGCTTCTTTTTGTGAAACAGCTCCTCTTTGAACTCCGTTGATAACACGTAACAGTTCAGATGCAGCAGTACTTGCATCAAGGAATGCTTTTAATTCAGCATCTTTTTGTTGCTCAGTTTTAGCACGAGACTTACTTGCCTTAGCTCTTGCCAAGGCTTGATTGATACGCTTGGTGCGCTCTGCTGATGTTTCTTTAGAGGTAGTTGTTTTATAGTCAGTTACGTAGTCGTTAAACGTATCCATTACTTACCACCCAACGCATCCATAAAAGCCTTATAGTATCCAAGAACCTGATTGGTCTTAGCCTCATCAGTTCCTGCAATCTGATCTATTAAATACTTTTCTTCGCTTATACCACCAGTAGTTGTTGAAGTTGTTGTACCACCAGATGTTGAATAGTTAGTAATAGTAGGTGCAGCTTTTTGTGCTGCTTGAAGATTCTTTGTGTACTTTAGGATCTCTTTACCAGATGCTTTACGGCCTAATGTATCTTGGAAGATTGCATCAATTAAAGCCTTTGCAGTTGTTGTATCTGAAATACGTGTTTCTTTACGGACCTTTGGACCACCACTGCCAGATCCCCCATCTCCACCAGCTGCGCGAGCTGCAGCTTCTTGGTCTAGGTATTGACCCACAGTAAATGGTTGTCCTACTAACTGGCTTTGCAAAGCTGCTTTTTGTGATGCGTTTGAGTAAGCATCTAGCAATTTATCTGAATATTTACCAGTAACTGCAACTCTATATCCAGCATTCTTCAGTCTTTGTGCAATGATCTTACGATCTGGCTCAGATAGGTTGTAAAGCAACGCCGCATCCGCATTAGCGGTAGTTGTTGCACCGCTTCTATACCCACCAGTTCCGCTAACTGCTGTGTTAGAGATGGTTGTGTTTGTAGGTACAATTGGTGACTTGTAGTTATAGCCAAATAAATTACTCAATTAGTCACCAATCAATCGTGAGAATAGTACATCGTATGCTGATTTAGCATTAGCGTTAGTTCCTGCAATCTCTTGCAATCTTATCTTGACGCTTTGACGCAGCAAGTCCTTGTAGTTCTGCTGTGTATCACCGTTACCAGTAATGGAATCACGAGAAGATCTGTATGCCTCAAACTCATTAACCATCTTTGTAAGCAAAGAACGAGTCTTAGGCTGTGTAGTAATTGTCTTGTCTTGTAGCATATTTACAAGGTCCTGATAGGCACGCTGACGCTGGATCTGACGACCCGCACCACCTGTTCCTAGCTCTTCCTGTAGTACTGGACGTGTGCTCTTAAACTGATCTGCCCAAGTAGTCCATTGTTGACGAATCATACGCTTGCCATCATCTGATGGTGTAGCTGCTAGATCTGCCTCGTACAATTCCTTTTGGCTGTAGTAGAACTGAATGTCCTTTGCAGCGCCTACTTCCTTTAGGTAATCATCAAGAGTCTTGCTCTTCTTGAGACCTGCCTGGAAGATAATCTTGTAAGCATCAAAGTTAAAGTCACCCTTTGTAGGGATAAGGAATGGAGCACCTTCTTTGTACTTAGCAAGTAGTGACTTATTTTCTTCAATCCAAGTATCAGCACCATCTACAGCGCGAACAACAGCTACTGTATTACGCTCTGACTCAGACACTGTAAACGGCATCTGATTAGGATAGAGCTTAATCCACTCTTGTGTAGTTCTATCAATGTCACCATTGTATGTTTTTAGCAAATTGTTAAATACTTGCTTAAAGTTTGTTCGTTCGTTGTCACGTACCCACTTAGCCATATCAGACTTGAGTGTTACTTGTGGTGATGCTGGCGCAATAAAACCAAATACTGCACGAAGTGCTAGAACACTCAGTGTTGCAGACTGCAACTTGTCTTTGTACTCTTGTAGCTCACCAGGTGTTGGCGGTACTTCTACTTCTTTCCCATCAACAATCTCAATGCGAGACTTTGGGCTATAACCTGCAGCCTCTAGGTATGTAACACCCTTGCGGAAAGCAGATGCGTACTGTGATGAACGCTCATCCTTGTTTAATGCACCCAAGATACGGTTAACGTGTGCAGGTAATACAGCGTTAATCATTGGAGCGTCTTCACCGTACTTACCTAAGAAGGCTCGTTCTAATTCACCAAACTGAGGTATCAGATTACCCATTACCTTGATTGGAAACGCTGCTAATGGACCGGCAAATGTAGGAAATAGTGAATCAGGGTTCATAGAAGGTGTAAGCATATTTAACTTACCTGAGAACTCTACTGGCATTGGTATCTGAAACGCAGTTTCTACACCAAATGCCTTCATCATACCGTTAACAGCCTTGTATACAGGGTTTAATCCTGGATAGAAGAAATACTGTTCACCGTTATCATCTGTTTGTACGAAGCCAGAGTGTGCAATACCCTCATAAGTAAGAGATGCACGTACAACTGCCTCTGGGTTATACCTTACGGTACGTCCAATACGACGATAGAAGTCTTCAGTAGCACGATAGAAGCGTGCAAAGTTACGTCCTGACATAGCTAACTGGCTACGCACTGCAGGATTGTCCACAAATGCTAGGACTCTTTCACGAGCAAGGTCTTCTGCAATGTCAACTAAGTGCTGAGTGCCTCTATCTTTAGCGGCTTCGAGTGCATCACCTGTTAGGCCTGCAGTAAACTTGTCCATAATGCTTTTTTCAAAGCCTGTTGCACGCATATCTTTACGGATCTGTGTCAACTGGTAGATAACTAATGGCTCACGTGAGAATCTGGCGTTAGCCTCTCCCATATATCCCCATAGTTTTTCGGTAATACCAGCAGCAAATTGGTTTCCCTCTGTTACTGGTACCAATACAGGACCTGCAATCCACTTAGGAGCAAGAGCAAAGTCTTCAGCATCCGGTAGATCATCCAAACCAAGGTTACGCGCAGATACTTTTACTTTTCCATTAGCATCAACAAAGCGAATCTTGCCTAATAGGTCCTGATTTACTTCACCATTTTCCTTAGCCAAAAGATTCTTTACTGCTTGAAAAGCACGAGTTGCGTGAGTCTGTTCTGTTTCTCCAGGAACGCTGTATAGCTGAAAGCGATCACGTTCTTGTTGAGTTAAACTTTTTAGATAGCCTACGATTTCATCAATTGCTTTTGCTTCATCATTAAGATTAGCAACAGCGATGCTACCAATCTCATCATTTGCAATTCGGCTAATCTGTATAAGCCAGCCAAGGCGAGCTTCTGTACTTGCTACTGGACTAAAGTTACCAAACTGGCGCTTACCGTAAGTCTGTGTGTACTTAACGCCATCATAGGTAATAGCTGCCATTTCACCAAAGCGTTCAACGTCATCAGTTGCTGCCATATACTGATCTGCACCACGAAGGCCGTTCTTTCCGCCTTCACCAATGATACGCATTGTATCTCGCAAGCGACCATACTTAGCAAACTCTGCTAAAAACTCTGCAGCTTCTTTGTCAAGAAACTTGCCAACCATTGAATCCATCAATGCTTCAGCCATAATAGTTTGAACTGCGTTAACATCTCCAGCCTCAGATGCTTTAGCAATCCTAGCGTTGTAAGTGTTAACTTCTTTTCTACGTACAATCTTGTTAATGAAACCTAGGTTACCTTCACCTGATGCCATACGTAAACGTGTTGACAAGAAGCGACCCTTGACAAGTCCCCAAGGTGAATCACCTACTGCAAGGTGAAGCATTAGATCTTCTGCTGCGTTACGAACTGGAAACTTTGGTCCTCCTACAGTTGTTAGAGTCCACGCTCCAGTTACATCATCTGCCCATTGCTTTTGTGAAGCACCGACTACGTTATCAATAATTCCTGAGCGAGTAGCAAGACGGTCTAGGTCTTGAATACTAGGAGTAGAGATTGATTCAGATAGTTGGTAATTAAACAATGCAGAACGCTGTCCATTTTCTAGCAGATCTGGGTTTTTAATCTCAGTTACTTCAATACCATTTTCATCAAGTCTGCGAATAATCGTAGGAGTTGCGTAAGCCTTTGGGACACCCTTGCTGCCAAAGTTACGCAGGAATGTCTTACCAGCTTCTGACTTATCTACACCACGAATTGTTGCAAGCGTGTACCAGACACCTTCGTAGATCTGCTTGCGCTGACCTTCGTTGCCTGCAGTAAATGCTTCTGCAATAATCTTTGAGTGATAGCGAGAGTTTGCTAGACGAGCTAAACGATATACCTGTGTAGGTGCATCGTCTGCTAGCACGTTAAAACGGTTATCACGAAAGAATGGGATAGTTGCAAACTTACGTGCAAAGCGATCAATACGTCCTTGGATCTGGTTAAGTGACATACGCACTGAACCATCTGTACCCTTAAGACGACCTACTTGACGTTCTCTTGCTGCAAGATCTGTAACATCATCTGTTAGTCCTGCTGCAATATCTTCAAACTGAATCTTGTCTGTGCCATAGAAAGCATCAACAATCTTCTGTCCTACTTTGTCAATGTTAAAGAAACGATTGGCTGTACGAAGAGTATTGATACGTGCTTTGCGAGCAGCATCTAAAGTCGGGATAAGTGGAACCTGTCGTCCAGGTTGTCCCTTAATAATGTTTTTAACATCCACAGTATTTTGTAGATAGTTTCTTGCAGTTGTTGCATCCTTAACGCCAGCTTTAATAAACTCATCTATCGCTGCAGGACCAAACTCTGGTGCAATGCGACGCAGCTCATCAGACAAAGCAACTTGAGCACGTAGATCTTTAGTTGTTTTACGGATAGTGGCTAGTTCATCCAGCTTAGAACCGTATAGATTAAAGAAATCTACTACACCTTTTTGTCCAAAGACTCTATCTAGGTTCTCTGTATCTCCAACTGCAGCAAGAAGATTGCGACCATAACTAAACTTCTCATTACCTAGTACGTTAGCAAGTAGAAAATCTCCAGCATCGTATGCCTTCTTAGCCTTACCTAGTACCAGGAATGGATCTGCTACAAAACGAAAGGTTGCATCTGCAACTCCTGAGATACCTTTGTATAGAAATCCTGAGCCATCTTTGCCTGGAAGTATGTTAGCAAGTTGACGACCTGGAGAATACTTAGCAGCATTAACTCGGTCTATAGCATTCTGAAAATCTGCTACATCTTGCTCTGTACTGTAGCGAAGATCTGCACGCTTAGCAATCTGCTTTTCAATTTCAGTACCTTCTGCAATAATTCTATCTAGTGGCGTGCCACCTGCTACCTTCATAGCAACGTTAATAATATCGTTGCCAAATTCTTTCTTGGCTCTTGATATACGGTCTGGACTAAAGACCATATCGCCTTTGTCGTTGGCAATTTGAAATGCCTTGCCAATGTTTACACCTTGGTCTGCTGCAATAGCACCAGTACGGTATAAGCGAGTAGTAAAGTCAGATACTTCATTAAGAACAGCAAATGTTCCGCCAATAACAGTCTTGATAGGTGCTGTCATATAGTGAAATGCTGTGCCAAACCAACCACGCTTTTGCTCAGGTGGCTTATCTTCTGATTCGCCAAACATAGCAACGTGTGCGTTTTGCTGGTCTTGTGTCATTGAGTTAAACTTTTGTTGCGCTACTGGTGAAGGCAATGCAAGTAATGTCTTGTGTGAGTCTAGTAGTTTAGCTAAACCATCAACTTGTGACTTTTGACCTGGTGTTAAACCAGCTTGTGCTGCCGCAGCAATTAAATTATTCTGCGCCATTTATAGACCTCGTGATGCAGCTCGCTGATACAAAATCGCAATTTCACCAGTTTGATCGTAAGGAATCATCTTTGCTAATACATCAGATAACTTCTCTGTTGCAGGTTGCATCATCATTGCGCTAGCGCCTACGCCTGGACCTGCATCAATGCCTGATGTAATTGGTTCACTTGGGCGTTCTGTTGGTGCATATAATTCTGTTACTGGAGCTTGTGTTGCTGCCTCACGTACATCTCCTGCACGGGCTGCACGAACATCACCAGTCTTGGCTAGCGGAGCACCAGATTTAATAGCCTGTGTCTCAACGCCTTCGCCGTATGCTGTGGAACCTAATTCCAACTTATCTGTACGTGTAGAGAATTTACCTGGACCTGCTGGTCCTGCCAGTGGATTCATCATACTCACTGTTGGTCCTCCTCTAATTTTTCTAAATCGTTTGCCATATCTTCCCAAGCCCTGTTGGTTTGGGTAATATGATTTGAATGGTAAATAGATAGTTCCATTAGTTCACCTGTTAATGTTTCAACAGATGAAGCAATGTTGTGTAGAAAACCTATTCCTACAACTACAAAATCAAGAAAGCGCACTGGGCGAGGAACATAATTGTCATCTTTCATCGCCCAGTACACCTTCCATTAAAAGTTATTATCCCTTTTTTACTGCGTTTCCACGCTTTCCTGCTGGAGTCATTCCGAAGAATACCTTGCCACCTGCTGGCTTAGAGGTATCTTTCTTGCCTTCAGTTGGCTTTGACATAGGTGCTGTTGCACGTGATCCTTTGTTCATTTTACACCTCCTCTGATTATGCTGCGCCGGTAATACCAGCTAGTAGTTGGGCTATATCGGGACGTTGACCAGCAGCAGGGGCCTGACCAGCTTGTTCTTGTGGAGGTTGCTGCGAGGCAGGAGCGGGGGCCACACCTGCTGCTGGAAGTTGTTGCTCCATACCTGGTGCCATAGGTGGCATCTGCTGGGCTGGAGGTGGTTCTGGTGTAAATGCTTTTTCGATTACTGACTCTAGTGATTGTCCCTTTTGGCGACCTTGGATAACAGTTGCGATACGTGAGATAATCTCACTAGGGTCTTGACCTTGCGCTGCGAGGGCTGGAATTGCCTGAGCATACTGTGCAACAGCAACACGCAAAGAATCGCGCATTTCTTCAATATCAACACGTTGTTCCTCCTGCGTAACATTCAAGTCCATTGGAATCTCACGACGTACATAGTCACGAGATACGAGCTTGTCTGAGCGCATTTGTAGTAAAGCAATGATGGCACGGTTTGGATCCATACCAGACATAATTCCGTAGCGTACATCTACGCCGTACTCACCCTTGATGTCACGAGATGGTGTGTACTTTAGAACGTAAGGTGTTCCGTCATCTGTTCCCTTGATGGTCTTTGGAATACCAGCAAATACTTTCTCATCTACTTCAAAGCAGATAGAGATAAGTTCTTGGAACATACGAGCAAACTGTGCTTGTGCTGATTTAATCTGTGTATCAAAACCTGCTTGTAGTGCTTGCACACCACGGCCTGTAACAACAGATGCGTCAATGTTACCTGAACGACTTTCCGGATAACGAGATCCTAGGCGTAGTTCACGCTCAAGGACCCCAGACTCTGCAAAGATGCCAGGTGGTAGATCTAGTGAAACGCGACGAATACCTTGTGGGTTAGCAGAACGCATAATTGAATCTGGACCAAGTGCCAACTCTTGCACATCCTGTGGGATAGCAATAGGTGCTTGGATAGACTTTTCTGCTGCTTGGATCTGCAAGATTGCAAAGCGAGCACGAGCTAACTGAACTGATAGAACATCATCAAACTGTCCACGTGCTTCACCATCTAGGGATGCACGCATTACAACAGAGGCCATTGGCTTACTCAAGATGTTTGGTGTGCGTGATAGAACTAGGTTCTTACGCTCTGGGATATAGAGCAAGTCCTGATCTTTGTCGTGGTACTTAACCATTGAGACATAAGGGGAAGACAAAGCGTATTGGTTTCGACCTAGAATCAAATCATAATACTCTGGGTACTGCGCCGCTAGTGTCTCTGCATCGGTAACGATGACCTGTGTAACAGATAGAACACGACCATAACGATCTAGTTCTGGGTAAGTACCAAATGGATTGAGCATACGGATACGAGGATTGTTATCCTCAAAGTCCATCTCAACCATACCAACACCCATACCGTAGGTGTTGTACCAGTCTGCTGCTGTGTACATCTGCAGTTGTAGGTCAGAGTTTGTTACATAAAAGTTTGCAATACGAGTTCTAGTATCTGCTGCCTTGCGTGCTGTATCAGAAACCATATTGGTTGCTGAGCAGTTAAAGGATGGCAGTGGTGCCATTGCTTCTGCTAAGTCACGTGCTGCGACGTCAATGAAGTTTGCAACCAGAGGCTTTGGGTATTCCTCTGAAAACATTGCAGGGTATACCTTAGAGATATCTCCCTGACGCACCGAGAGCACATCACGCATACGTTGATCTCGCGCTGATGAGCGAGTACGTAAGCGTGCTAGCTTAGCGTCAACTTCTTTGACTGATAACAATGGGGTTCCTTACTTATCGTAACGTTCTGGGTTCTGAAGGTACTTAGCCTTCTGTGCAGGCGTCATCTTTGATGGAGAAATCTTGCTAGGCATCTGAACTATGCGAGGCTTTGTTGTAACCTTTGGCATAGGCTTCTTGACACCAGGCTTAGCACCTGAAATCTTAGGCATAGGAGTCTTAACACCTTTTGATGGTGTACGTGGTGCCATTGGCTTCTTAGGCGCAGGCTTCTTCATATTTGGCATTACTTGCGCTTCTTGCCTTTTTCGTAACCATAAGTTCTATCTGTTTTGTAGCGTCCAGAACCCTTTGGAGTCTCGTACTTACGACCTTCAATATCAGAAGTTGTACCCTTCTTACCAGTAACTGCTGCTACGCCAACTTCCTTAATTTGCTTCTTAAGGTTTTTAATATCTTTACCTTTTGCTGTTGGGTCATTAGCGCTACCTGTAATTGCACGACCTGCTACTGTGCCAAGTGCTGTTGCGATGTCGCGTGCTTCGCGTGCTGTAATTCCAAAGCGCTTTCCAACTGCAGCAGCTGTAGATGCGCCTGACTTGCTTCGTGCTGCTGGCTTTGCTGCTGGCTTTGCTGCTTGCTTCTTGAAAGCACTGGTGTCGTAGCCCTTATCACGGACTCTTCCAGCTTGTGCTGCTGCTGCAGACTTAGTTATATTTGGTCGTCTTTCCTTAAGATAATCTGCATAACCAGATGTTCTTTTTGGTAATTCGCCTTTTGGTCGTTTTGCTGCCATTTTGTATTATCTCCTTATTAGATGAACGTGCGATCTTTTTCGGCGAGCAGTTCATCTATATTGATAACCGTTCGCTTGCCCCTCTCGAAACGAGAGAGGAATGGGTTTTTCATATGGTGTGTAGCGTGTACACCTTGGCTAAGCATCTCACGTGCGCGGATCTCACAGAACCAAAGAGCCATTACCATATCGGTCTTACCTTTAGTACTAGGTGACCACGTAATCAATTGCTCAATGAGCGCTTTAATGTTTTCAGTCTGGTCAGAAGGTAAGTGAATAAGGTTGTCGCGGTGGTGCTTACCGTCAAATTGTTTTGTGCCGAACAAGGTAGACATAGAAGCAACACCGAAACCGGAGTCCCACTTGTTGTTACCTGTATGGTGCTCTCGCAGTAACACACCCCGTGAGGCAAGGTTTGCGCGGATGCCCTCATCTTGCGTAAGGAATGATTGAAAAGCATTCTTCTCTACTATCCATTCACTGGGTGAGTACAGGGAAGTCCAGTCAAAGATTAACTGACGGATTGCAGCAGGCGTTGGCCTAGTAATCTTAATAGCATCAACGATATAGCGTTTATGTGTAGCCCGATCAACAGCGTAACAAATGGCGGCTGTATCACCAACCATAGCGGGATCAAGACCACAAATAAAAGAAAAGCCATTAACATCACGCGGATGGCCTGGGTTCCCAGGAACCAAGCGACCTGCTTTACGCATACCATCAATAGAACCTCTTACACATACTGGATCGTAGATTGCATCATCTGAGATATCTTGCTGTTGATAGACAAGCGCCCAAGTGGAGGCATCCATAGCTTGACGTTCGTTGTAGAGGTTGCGACCATTCCATCTAGGATAGAGGCCGTCTTCATCTAAATCTGATTCTGTCTGCCCATCAAAGGGGGCATCGCTAGCTGGCCAGAGAGTCTCCCACTTGTCAGGGTTCTCATCCGTTGTCAACAGCGCTGGCATTGCCAGATAGGTCCAAGGGACCAAGCCACCAGGGTAGCGGTCTTCTGAACGCAGCTCTTTGTATAAGTCTACTGCGGTGACGCGGGTACCTACGATAATCAACTTACCAGTAGGGTTAAGACGAGAGCGCACATCCTGGGTTAACCAGCGGATTTGCTTTTCAAACTCGTTAGCGTTCTTCAAGGTAACAGCGTCGTCTACGATAATCATATCGGCACGTTTACCGTAGATCTGACCACCGATACCGACGGCTTCGATGTTCGGGTCCTTTTCAGATGACTCACGAAGCTCATCACCAAAGGTAACACGGGTAGCCTGCCACGAGGCTGACTTAGAGTTAAACCCTACGCCAGCAGCGTAAGCCTGTTGGAGTGCTTCATAATTTGGATGAGTCAGGCGTTGCTTGATGGCGTAGAGAAAGTCTGCAGCTA
>Ga0209401_1002793_pt1 | contig 11188 bp, 9 predicted proteins | sample M_140807_MF_Meta_FD_187318 | JGI IMG/M metagenome (GOLD analysis project Ga0209401, IMG submission 187318) | Freshwater microbial communities from Lake Montjoie, Canada to study carbon cycling - M_140807_MF_MetaG (SPAdes) (version 2) | ecosystem: Environmental > Aquatic > Freshwater > Lake...
TGTCGAGGGCCACGTAGGCCGCCGGTTGCAGGGCCTCCAGCAGGGGCCCCACCTTGCTCAGGTTGCCGGCTCCGAATTCCACCAGCACGGGGGCGGGGGTGATGCCTTCCGCCAGGGAGCGGGCCAGCTCCGGCGCCCGCTCCCGCAGCAGGGCGGTTTCGTGGCGGGTAAGGCCGTATTCGGGCTGTCGGCCGATCGCCTCGAACAGGCGGGAGCCCTCCGCGTCGTAGAGCAGCCAGGCGGGAAGTTGTCGGGGTTGCCGTGACATCCCCTCGAGCACCAGCCGCTCCAGGTCGGCGGGGGCGGGATGGAGGTCGAGCAATTCCGCCGTCTGGGGAGCTGTCACGGCAGGACCATCGCCTGGCGGGCCATGGGCCGCGGCGTCGGCCTCCGGAGCCGCCGTTCCCGATCCCCGCAGGTCGCCCTGGTTCGGAGTTGGCTCCGGAGGGCGGCCGGGCGCGGCAACCGGGCGATCGGCGGGGGGCCTGGAAAGCATCGGGCCGCCGGCAGAGGGTTTCAGTTTCGATCGTATCGAGGGCCTGTCCCCGCTCTCAGGGGAGTTCGCGGGCCAGCCGCAGACCACTGGCCATCCAGCGGCTCGCCGGCGGGAAGAAGTTGCGATAGGTGAGCCGCTCGGCTCCGGCGTGGCCCTCCGGTGTGAGGAAACAGCTGCCCCGCAGCACGAACTGGGAGGTCATGAATTTGCCGTTGTATTCCCCCACGGCCCCCGCGGCCGGCCGGAAGCCGGGATAGGGCCGGTAGGGGCTGCCGGTCCATTGCCAGAGCACCCCATGGGCCTGCTCCAGGCCACCGGCGGCGGCCAGGGTTTCCCACTCGGCTTCGCTCGGGAGCCGTGCCCCTGCCCAGCGGGCGTAGGCATCCGCTTCGAACCAGCTCAGGTGCCGCACCGGTGCCTGGGGATCGCGACGGCGGCGGCCGGCCAGGGTGAAGAGGTCGTCGCCCCGCCAGTAGCGGGGCGCCTGCCAGCCACGCTGCTGCACCACGGCCCAGCCCTCGCTCATCCAGAGCTCGGGGCGGCGGTAGCCCCCGTCGGCGATGAAGTCGGCGTAGGCGGCGTTGGTGACCAGTCGCTCGGCCAGGGCGAACGGTTCCAGCCACACCTGGTGGCGGGGTGCTTCGTTGTCGAAGTGGAAGCCGCCGCCGGCATGGCCGATTGCCACCAGGCCGCCGTGATGGTGGCGCCAGCCGCCGCCGGCCAGGCTGGACTCCTGGCTAGCCCCTAACTCCGTGCCATCGGGACCTCCTGGGGCATGCCGCTCCCCGAGCCGCCCTGCGCTGCCGCTGTCCTCCGAGGGGCGCCAGGCCCGCTCGAAGGCCGCCTCCGGCCCTGCGTCGCCGGCGTCGTAGACGGGTTCCAGGGGGTTGCGGGAGAAGCCATCCAGCAGGTCCATCAGCAGCAGCTCCTGGTGCTGCTGTTCGTGCTGCAGGCCCAGCTCCACCAGGTCCAAAAACCCGTTGTCGGCGGCGGGGCGCTCCGTCGCCGCTGCGGCCAACAGCTGCTCGAGGGCGGCGTCGATTCGGTGGCGCCAGGCGAGCACCGCATCGATCGGTGGACGGCTCAGCAGGCCCCGCTCCGGGCGGGGATGGCGGGCGCCGACGGCGTCGTAATAGCTGTTGAACAGGAAGCGCCAGCGGGGCTCCGCCGCTTCATAGGTCAGCGGGAGGTGCCCTGGGGTTGCGCGGGACGTGTCGCCGCCAGCGGCCTCCGATTCCAGCGCCGGCCGCAACAGAAACTCCTCAAAGAACCAGGCCGTGTGTCCGAGATGCCACTTCGGCGGGCTGGCATCGGCCATGCCCTGCAGACCTAGATCCTCCGCTTCCAGCGGCGCGATCAGGGCCTCACTGCGGCGTCGCACCTGCTTCAGGCGGGCTGCCAGCGCCGCGGAACCCATCCAAACGTCCTTCAAGCGCTGCGACCCTAGGAAGGTTCCCTACGATCCGGCCACGCAACCACGCACCGGCAGGCCAGCAGGAATGGGCGGCATCACGTCAGACAGCAGCATCCCGTCCGGCATCTGTGAGGGCTTCAGCGCCGCCGTGGGCCACACCCCCCTGATCCGCCTGGGGGCCCTCAGTGAGCTCACCGGCTGCGACATCCTCGGCAAGGCCGAATTCATGAACCCGGGCGGTTCGGTGAAGGACCGGGCCGCCCTCGGCATCCTGCAGGAGGCAGAGCGCAGCGGCGAGCTGCGGCCCGGCGGCACCGTGGTGGAGGGCACCGCTGGCAACACCGGCATTGGCCTGGCCCACCTCTGCAATGCCCGCGGCTATCGCTGCCTGATCGTGATCCCCGACACCCAGTCGGCCGAGAAGATCGGCCTGCTGCGCAGCCTGGGGGCGGAGGTGCGCACCGTGCCGGCCGTGCCCTATGCCAATCCCGACAACTACGTGAGGCTCTCCGGCCGCATCGCCGCCGAGATTCCCGGTGCCCTGTGGGCCAATCAGTTCGACAACCTCGCCAACCGCCGCGCCCATTACGACACCACCGGCCCGGAGATCTGGGAGCAGTGCGGCGGCAACGTGGATGCCTGGGTGGCGGCCACCGGCACCGGCGGCACCTATGCCGGCGTGGCCCTGTATCTCAAGGAGCGGGACTCCCGGGTGCGCTGCGTGCTGGCCGATCCCCACGGCAGCTCCCTGCACAGCTGGGCCAGCAGCGGCGAACTCCGCTCCGAGGGCAGCTCGATCACCGAGGGCATCGGCAACAGCCGCGTCACCGCCAACCTGGAGGGCGCCCCGATCGATGACGCCGTGCGCATCGCTGACCAGGATGCCCTTGACACCATTTATCGGCTGCTCTGGCAGGAGGGACTGTTTCTGGGCGGCTCGGTGGGGATCAATGTGGCCGCGGCGGTGGAGACGGCCCGCCGCCTCGGTCCTGGCCACCGCATCGTGACCGTGCTCTGCGATAGCGGCGACCGCTACCGCTCCCGTCTCTACGACCGGGGCTGGCTGGAGGGCCGGGGGCTGCGGCAGCCCGAGCAGGACGCTTCTTCCACGGCCGCTGTCCCGGCCCACCAGCAGGGTTGATGGCACACTCCCCGGCAGCTCCTGGCCAGTCGATCGGCGGCCGTTACCGCCTCGTGCGGGCCCTCTCCGAATCCCCGGACCAGGGGGTGCTCTGGCTGGCCAGCGACGGGCTGGCCTCCGATGCACCGATGGCCCTGCGCCAGCTGCCGGCGGTCCGGGATCCGGCCATGGCCCGCAGCCTGGCCTCCCGCCTGCAGGGGGTGCTCCACCCCCAGGTGCCCCGTTTCGGCGCCGTGATCGAGGACGGCGGCAGGCAATGGCTGGTGCGCGATTGGCAGGCCGGCCGCACCTATGACCAGCTGCTGGAGGCTCGCCGCGAGCGCCAGCTGGTGTTCGGCGCCGGCGAGGTGCTGTTGTTGTTGCGGCAGCTGCTGCCGGTGCTGGTGGCCCTGCATGGCCAGGACCTGCTCCATGGCGACATCAGTGCCGCCAACCTCCTGCGGCGCGATAGCGATGGACTGCCGGTGCTGCTCGACTTCGGCCTGGCCCGCGGCGCCGCTGCCGACCAAGGCGCCGCTCCCCCAGGTGCCACGCCCGGCTATGCGCCGCCGGAGCTGACGCGGGGCGAACCGGCAGCCCCCTGGATGGATCTCCATGCCCTGGGGGTGCTGTCCCTGGTGTTGCTCAGTGGTGAGGAGCCCGCCGCCCTGCTCGATCCGGTCAGCCTGGAGTGGCGCTTGCCCGTGGCCCTGGAGGCCGAGCCGGCCCTGCGTCAGCAGATTTGGCGGCTCCTCAGCCGCGATCCCTCCCGCCGCTTCACCAGTGCGGCGGAGGCCCTTGCCGCCCTGCAGGCGGTGCCGATGTCGGAGAGCACCGGGCCTGTCCCCCGGGCCGACCGCACCGTGGTGCTGGTGCCCCAGGCCCCCGCCGAGCCCCTCCCCGTGGCGCCCGTGACCACGGCGGATCCTGGCGCCGGCGATCCGCAGGCCCATTCCGCGGGGCCCGCCGCGGCTTCTGCCGCCGTTGCAGCGGTGCTCCAGGACGTTCGCCCTGTCGCCGTCCCAGGGCCGGAGCTGCCGGGCCTGGCCACCTCAGCTCCGGCGCCGGCGCCCGCCTTCCGGGCCCCATCCCCCCGTCCGCGGCAGGAGGACAAGGAGGAGGCTGCCGAGGGAGGGCTTTGGCCGGTGCTGATTGCCCTGGTGCTTTCCGCCGTGGTCGGAACGGCCCTGGGCTGGTTGTGGCTGGGCCGTGCCCGTCCCAACGCTCCCGCGGACACGCTGGGGGAGGTGCCCCTGAGCCTGCCACCGGCGGAGGTGGATCAGCGGCAGCAGCTGCTCAACCGCCTGCGCGCCCTGCAGATCGACCGCGGCTGGTTCCTCAGCCTGGCGGACGCCAGCCTGCTGGCCCAGTACCCGGAGCGGAAGGGGCGACTGCCCGGTGATGGGCTCGAGGATGCTCCGCTGCGCAAGGTCTGGAATGACCTGGCCCAGGAATGGCTGGCGCGGGTGGAACAGTTACCCCTCCCCCTGCGCCGTCGCCTCGGTAGTTTCCGGGCCTCCGACTGGGAGCAGCGTCAGCAGACCCTCGTGGCCCAGGGGTTGAGTTCCTCGGTTCTGGCCCAGCTGGTATCCGGCAGTGCCACCTCCCTGCTCCCCGGCCAGTCCGGTGACCGGATGCCACCGGAGCCCTTCCGCCAGCTCTGGTACGCCGCTGCTGAGCTCACCCTCGAATCGATGCGGATCGATCCGATCGCGTTGCGTTCCCAGGTCACCGAGGTGCTCGCCGCCGATGTGCCGGCCAGTGGCGCCCGGCTGTTCGCGGTGCGCCTGCCGGCGGGCCACAGCCTGGCCCTCGGGGTGAACGGCACCCCCCTGCTGCAGATGGCGGTGTACGCCGCCGATGGATCCGTCCTTTCGCCGCGGGGTCCGCTGCGGGTGGTGAGCCTGGGCAGTCAGAAGGCCTCCCCGGTCCAACTCCTGGTCACCAACGAGGGTGTGGCACCGGCACGCATCAGCCTGTCGCTGCGGGCCGATCCACCGCCGCCGCCGGCGCCCTCCCCGACCCCCACGTCACCAGCTGAATCCACGGCAGCGCCTTCCCCTCCTGACCGGCTCACACCGGTGGAGCCCTCCGCCCCCCCTGGTGCCCCTGCGGCTCCTCCACCGCCGTCTGAACCAACAACGACCGAGCCGGGATCCCCGGGGGCCGGCGCTAAGCCCACCCCCAGCGGCGCTACGACGGCGCCGACGCAGCCGGCCAATCCCTGAATCGATCGCGTGCGACAACCGCTCAGGGTTGGATGATTCCCGCTTCGATGGAGGCTCAGGGCTGTTCCTGGCTGCTCAAAGCCGGGCAATGGCGGCCCGGGCCTCCTTGGCTTCGGTCTTGCGCTTCTCCTCGTGACGCTTGTCGTGCAGCTTGCGGCCCTTGCCCAGGCCGAGGGTCACCTTCAGCCAGGAACCCTTGAGATGGAGGTTCAGGGGGATCAGGGTGAGGCCCTTCTGCTCCAGGGCCGTGCGGAATTTCTCGATCTCGCGGCGGTGGGCCAGCAGTTTGCGCACCCGCAGCGGTTCGTGGTTGAAGAAGCGGCCGGCATGGCTGTGGGGTGAGATGTGCACGTTGTGCAGCTGCAGCTCCCCGCTGCGGATCAGGCAGAAGCCATCGCGCAGGTTGCACTGGCCCGCCCGGATCGATTTCACCTCGGTGCCGAGCAGCTCGATGCCTGTCTCGAGGGTTTCGAGGATCTCGTACTGGTGACGGGCGAAGCGGTTGTCGGCCAGGAGCCGGTTGGCGGGATCTCCCTTGGCCTTGCCCCCCTGTCGTCCGGGCCCCTTTGCCATCCTGTCGATCCGCGCCCCGGTGCTCCCTGACCCTAGGCAGTTGCGGGTACCCTCCCAGCATGGCGATCATCTCTTCCGGATCGGAACGGCCCCGTAAGCCGGAAGGCAGCCGCGCCCCTGGATCCAAGGATCCGCAACGGTCCATCGCCGCATCGCACCGCCTGCTCGATCCCGAGGCCCGGCCCGAGGAGGCTTCTGCCGATCAGGGCCGATTGCCAGGGGGAGCAGAGCCCGATTCCTTCCGCGACGACTCCCTCCGCCCCAGCCGCCTAGCCGACTACATCGGCCAGAGCGAACTCAAGCAGGTGCTCGGGATCGCCGTGGAGGCCACCCGTAGCCGCGCTGAGGCCCTCGACCACGTGTTGCTGCACGGTCCGCCGGGGCTGGGCAAGACCACCATGGCCCTGGTGCTGGCCAACGAACTGGGCGTGCGCTGCCGCATCACCAGTGCGCCGGCCCTGGAGCGCCCCCGCGACATCGTGGGCCTGTTGGTCAACCTGCAGCCCCACGAGGTGCTGTTCATCGATGAGATCCACCGCCTCAACCGGGTGGCTGAGGAGATCCTCTACCCCGCCATGGAGGACTTCCGCCTCGACCTCACCGTGGGCAAGGGCACCACCGCCCGCACCCGCAGCCTGCCCCTCGCCCCCTTCACCCTGGTCGGCGCCACCACCCGCGCCGGATCCCTCAGCTCGCCCCTGCGGGACCGCTTCGGCTTGATCCAGCGGCTGGAGTTCTACGAGCTGTCCGATCTCCAGGCCATCGTGGAACGCACCGCCGGCCTGCTGGCGATGGATCTCGATGCCGGCGCCGCCCTGGAGGTGGCCCGGCGCTGCCGCGGCACCCCCCGCATCGCCAATCGTCTGCTGCGCCGGGTTCGGGATGTGGCCGTGGTGGGGGGCCATGGGCGCATCGGAGCGGATCTGGTGGATGGGGCCCTGCGGCTGCACCGGGTCGATGGCCGCGGGCTTGATGCCAGCGATCGGCGGCTGCTTCGGCTGCTTCTCGATGGCTACGGCGGCGGCCCGGTGGGCCTGGACACCCTGGCGGCGGGCCTGGGGGAGGATCCGACCACCCTCGAAGGAGTGGTCGAGCCCTACCTGCTCCAGCTCGGTTTCCTGCAGCGCACGCCCCGGGGCCGCATCGTCACCGAGGCCGGCAAGGCCCATCTGGCCGCCGGGCCGGATGCGGTGGCGGCATGAGCCAGCCCGTCGGCCAGGACCAGGCAAGGGCATGCTCCCTATGCCGATCGACGGCCGCTCGTTTGGCGGCAGCCAGTCGCCAGCGCCTCGCCGTTGTGTTGCTGGGAGCGCTGGTCTGGCTGCTGCCGCTGCTGCTGGGTCCCGAGCCCGCTGTCGCCCTGGATCGGGTCGCGGCTGGCTCGGTTGCAGCGCGGCTGATGGGTCCGAGCCTCTCCCCTGCCATCCCTTCGGTCGCACTCGAATTGGCTGGCGAGATGGGCCCCGCTGTTCTTTCCAGTGATCGTCTCGCCCCCCCGCCGGATTCCGCCGCGTCCGTTCCCGAGCTGTTCCAGCAGGCCCTCGAGGCCAGTCGGGGCGGCCGCTTCGATCGGGCCCTCCCCCTGTGGAACCTGGTGCTCGAACGGGCGCCGGGGGATGCGGCCGCCTGGAGCAACCGGGGCAACGTCCAGCTGGCCCTGGGGGATCCCCTCGCCGCCATCGCCGACCAGGACCACTCCCTGCTGCTGGAGCCGGACAACGCCGATCCCCACCTCAACCGCGGCACCGCCGAGGAGGCCCTGGGTCGCTGGGATGCGGCCGCCGCCGACTACGCCTGGATCCTGGAGCGCAATCCCCTTGATGCCTCGGCCCTCTACAACCTCGGCAACGTGCAGGGCTCCCGGGGCGACTGGCAGGCGGCCCGCGACCGCTTCGTGGCCGCCGCCGACGCCCGGCCAGGCTTTGCCATGGCCCGCTCCAGTGCTGCCTTGGCGGCCTTTCAACTGGATGACCTGGCGACGGCCGAGCGGGAGCTGCGCTCCCTGATCCGCCGCTATCCGCTCTTCGCCGATGCCCGGGCCGGCCTCACCGCCCTGCTCTGGCAGCGGGGCGCTTCAGGGGAGGCGGAAAGTCACTGGGCCGCGGCCTCGGGCCTGGATCCCCGCTACCGCGAAACCGACTGGCTCCTGGGAGTACGGCGCTGGCCACCGGGGCCTGTGGCGGCGTTGGAGCGCTTTCTGAAGTTAACCAGCTGAGGCTGCCCCGAACGAGTGGGCCTCCACAGCGATCCTTCCACCATCTTTTCCCACACATTCAGGGCACCGGACGCATCACGTAGGCGATCGACTGTGATGCGGTGGTGATTGGTCGCCGATTTGAGGTGGCAGCGGCTACTGATACTGCGTCGCGAATTCGAAGCTGGATGTCAAGCCAAGCGGGAAGAACGCCACTCCACTCTCCATAAGGCTGAAACTGGCTGATATCAGGTTTGATGCAAACAGGATGGCCAGGTCAATGCGATTGACATGCCGCCCCTGCGATTTGTCATCGTTTTTCAGTGTGACTCCCTAAGCTCAATTCACCTCACCTAATTGGCTTGTCCCGTTCTCCTGCCCTGGTCTCCTGCCCTCAATGGCCGATTGATGGGCTTGAAGCCACCTTGCAGGGCCTGCTTCCGGATTTGATCCAGCTGCGTCGCCATATCCACCGCCATCCCGAGCTCAGTGGCCATGAACACCAGACGGCGGCCCTGGTGTCCGGCGAGCTGCGCCGCATGGGGTGGGAGGTGCGCGAAGCGGTCGGCCGCACCGGTGTCGTGGCGGAGCTGGGTCCGGAGGATGGCCCCGTCGTGGCCCTGCGGGTCGACATGGATGCCCTGCCGATCGAGGAGCGCACCTCCCTGCCCTGGGCCTCCGCGCACCAGGGCCTGATGCATGCCTGCGGCCATGACATCCATACAACGGTGGGCCTGGGAGTCGCGGCCCTTCTGGCCGCACGGGGCGAGAGCCTCACCGCCAGGGTGAGGCTGCTGTTTCAACCCGCCGAGGAAACGGCCCAGGGGGCCAACTGGATGCGTGCTGATGGGGCCATGGAGGGGGTGGAGGCCCTGTTTGGCGTGCACGTATTCCCGAGCATCGCGGTGGGATCCGTGGGTGTTCGCTGCGGCAGCCTCACCGCCGCCGCCGGCGAACTGGAGATCGAGGTGCTCGGCGAGAGCGGCCATGGCGCCCGTCCGCACCAGAGCACCGATGCGATCTGGATCGCGGCGCGGGTGGTGAGTGGCCTGCAGGAGGCGATCAGCCGCCGCCTGGATCCGCTCCATCCGGTGGTGGTGAGCTTCGGCCGGATCGAGGGGGGGAAGGCCTTCAATGTGATCGCCGACCACGTGCGGCTGCTGGGAACGGTGCGGTGTCTTGATGCTGCCGTCCATGAGCGTCTGCCCGGCTGGATCGAGGACACCGTCCATGCCCTCTGCCGGGGTCATGGTGGCGAGGCCCGCGTTCATTACCGTCGGATTTCCCCCCCGGTTCACAACGATCCCGAGCTCACCCGCCTGGTGGCGGCGGCGGCGGTGGACCTGCTGGGGGAATCCCAGGTGGAATGGCTGGAGCAGCCATCGCTGGGGGCCGAGGATTTTGCCGCGCTCCTGGAGGGCCACCGCGGCACGATGTTCCGTCTTGGGGTGGCGGGTCCCGACGGTTGCACTCCTCTCCACAGCAACACCTTCGCGCCTGATGAGGCCTGTCTGGCCGTGGGCATCCGGGTGCTCACCCTGAGCCTGCTGCGCTGGATGGCGGCACCGTGCTGAAGGTGGAACCGCCCCGGGCGGCCTCTCCGCCGTTCCAGCGCCGTGCGGCCCTGCTGGCGCTCGCCTCTCCCCTGCTGATTCTTCTGGCCCTTGTGGGCCTGCTGCACCGCAGCGGCACGGCCCGCTGGGAGGTCCTTCCGGCGCTGTTGATCGGGATGGGCCTCTTGCTCACCAGCCTGGATCGCCGCCGCCGCCGCAGGAAGGAACTGCTGCGTTCGCTCCGCCAGCATCCACCGGGATAATTGCGCGTTGCTATCTCCGAAACAGGCTGCTGCCAGAGAAAACGTAGAGCAATAAGTAATTGATCACAGCTGGCAGAATCGGTAGGATGATCACCCATCCTGCCTTAGCCATGTGGCCCAGCAGCAGTGCGGCCAGGCCATTGATCAGAAATAGAATCACGAGGCCAACGTTGTTGATGCGTTGACCCTGGAGGCGGTCGTTGAAGGTGAATCGTTGTTGGCCAACCATGGATACTCCAAAGGCCACCAAAAAACCGGCCAAATTCGCTGGAGCTGTGCCAATCTGAAGGCCAATTTTCAGCGTGGTCAGGACCGCTGCATGCACGGCTGTGGAAATAATGCCCACGGCGCCAAAGCGAGCGATTCGGTGCTTGAGTGGCTTCATGTACGCGTCACAGTCTTGATCACGTAATGGGGTCTACGCTTGGCTTCAAGATAGGATCTGCCGACGTATTCTCCGAGAACGCCGATCCCGATTAGTTGCAATCCGCCCAGGAATGTAATGGCGAAGAAGAGTGATGCGTAGCCCGGCACGTCAATGCCGAAGAAGAGCACCCGCACCACGGCGGAGAGGCCAACGAGGAAGGCGGCTGACGTCACGATCAAGCCGATGTAGCTCCAGATGCGTAGCGGCGCTGTGGAAAAGTTAAAGATGCCATCAAGGGCATAGTTCCACAACTTCCAGCTTCCCCATTTGGTGATTCCCAAACTGCGGGCAGGTCGCTTGAAGTAGATGTTCTTCTGTTGATAGCCGATCCAGGCAAAAAATCCCTTAGAAAATCTCACCCTCTCATCGCAGGCAAGAATGGCTTGAATTGCATCGCGGTCGAGCAATCTGAAGTCGGAGGCATTGAACTGAACCTGGAGTTTGCTGAGCTTCAGAAAAAGCGAATAAAATCCTTCGGAACTCAGCCGTTTCATCAGGCCGTCGCTGGAGCGATCATGGCGCACGGCATTCACCACCTGATAGCCCTCCAGCCATGCCTCCACCATGGTGGGAATCAAGCTGGGAGGGTCCTGGAGGTCGGCATCGAGGATGATGCAGGCATCGGCCTGGCAGTGCTTGAGGCCGGCGAGCATGGCAGCCTCTTTGCCGAAGTTGCGGCTTAGGCTGATGATCGATCCGCCAGCCACGGAGCTTGATCCCCGAATGAGCCGCTCAAAGACCTGGCAGGTCTTGTCGCTGCTGCCGTCATCAACGATGACGATCTGAAATTGAACTTCCCCTTGCTTGTAGAGATCAAATCCTTGAATCGTTTCGTCTAGAGCGATGATTAATGCTTCGGCTGATTCTTCTTCGTTGTGGCAGGGTATGAGCAGATCAATTGTCTTCACGGCTTCACTGAT
>Ga0209401_1002794_pt1 | contig 11188 bp, 13 predicted proteins | sample M_140807_MF_Meta_FD_187318 | JGI IMG/M metagenome (GOLD analysis project Ga0209401, IMG submission 187318) | Freshwater microbial communities from Lake Montjoie, Canada to study carbon cycling - M_140807_MF_MetaG (SPAdes) (version 2) | ecosystem: Environmental > Aquatic > Freshwater > Lake...
TAATTCTATGATACTATTATTCTTAAAGTTCTTAAAATATTTGAAACTTATTTTCATTGTTTATATTTGCTAGCACATCTAGTTTATCAATACGAACTATTGACCCAATCAGTTTTTTTTCTTCATAAAATTTTATCATTGCCCTTTCAATATTCTTAGTCCCTAAATAACTAAGAGGTAGTTCAAAAAACTCTTTAAAAAACTTCCATCTTAATGCGAAGAAGAAGGTATATTGCTGAATAGGTTGTTCTGGTGGGGTACATATAATAGCATTTATATTTACATCATTCTTATATATCTCTACTAAATTGTACAGAGTATCTTTCATAATAGTATATCTACCAGAAAGTTTTATTATAAAAGTATCTTCGTCTAACTGAATATCACTTATAAGTTCTTTGATTGATAAAAATTCTCGCTGTGACTTTGTTTTTGCATTCTGAAGAAAGGAAACAGGAAGCTTTAATAGCTTTTCCATTAAAAATGTATCAAATGGAGGAGAGTGTTTATCACCTGCACTATATTCGCTCAACACTCCATATACAGGTTTATCATATGTAAAGACCTTGTGTAGTGCTATCATATATTCAACATATCTCTCTCTAGCAACTATATCTGATACATTTGCTATAGAATGAGCCCCTGTTACTATAAATACTATTTTTGACATTCTAAATACTATATTACAAGGAGTTTAAGTATTATTAACTACTTCTATTAGTCTATCTGCACACGCCTGCGGAGAGAGTGTAGCCTCGACAAACGCTCTCGGTTGAAATGAATTATATTTTTGTATCATTCTATCGAGATTCATTTCGAACTGAGATAGTTCTGTAAATTTAATGCCACATGCATCACTCCAGTAAGGCACAGAGGTTGCTTTGAGAGAGTATTTTCCCAGTTCATTCTTATAACATACCTCATTCTTTTCATTAAATTCTTGAAACATTGATGTACAATCAAATACCAGCAGCGGCACATTACATGAGAGAGCTTCTTCTAATGCAAACCCCTGAGACTCGTGGCGACCAATCCAGATGCCAAATTTAGAAGAGTGCAGTGTCTGTATGTAGTCTTCTTCTTTATAATTCCCATAGACAATAAGATTATACGTTAGTTTTTTCTCATTTAGCGCATTTATTACATGCTTCAATTCATCCGTGTGCCTTGATTTAAAATAAATAAAACAATCATATGCCTTATGAGAATCAACTGGTTTGAAGAGTTCTGTATCAACAGCAAAAGGCAGTGACTTTGTCGCCAGTGATAAACCTCCAAATTCATTTTGTACATCAATTACCCAGTCAGATAACAAATTATAAAAACAATTTGAAGGAAATTGTCCAGAGTTCTTTGACCATACACCATTCACAAAGACAAAATTCTGCGGTCCATACATTATTGTCTTTGAATTAGGAAATCGCTCAGGCTCAATATATTCGGTTGGTATAAAAACTAAATCCCAATCTTTCACAAAATCAGAAAATGTTCTTGAAATCATACACTCTATATTCCTTGCTTTACACATAAGAATAAATCCTAATCTATTCTTATGATGTACATATGTATCTACATATAGAAATTTCATTATACTCTTTTTATATTTGTTCTTCTTAAGATGCCCAAAGCATACCCCAAATTTCCTTACGATTTATATTACATGATACTTTCATTAGATCATACATTTTTATATAATCACACCAGTCAATATCATTTACCACATAATCATATTTATCTTCCATTTGTATATGAAAGTGAGTATAGTTCTGGTTGCGAAGGTATTCTAAACTAAGAAGTATTTCTTCCTTCTTTTCCTCCGCCCACTCAAAACAGAGAAGCTTTACCTTTTTGGTTAAACTTTGTAATACGTTATACTCATATCCTTCTACATCTATTTTTAATAATGTCGGTTCGCCATACATCTCTATAAGACTATCCAACGATACTGTTCTTATACCTTCAACAGGTCTCCACGTATAGTTATTTGAAAATCGGCTTTGTGTAATCCATTCTGTATCAGAAGTTGAGATGGTATCAGCATTTGATATATAAAATGTTTCACTTTCTTTGTTTGAAGCAATCGCCTCTACTATATGAATTGCTGTATTTGTTTTGTATTTTTGGCGTAGCTTTTCTGCAAGTAGAGGATTTGCTTCAACAAGAATACATTTATCAAACTTATTTAAATTTATATCTGTATACTTTCCCTCGTTGGCTCCCACGTCATACAAAATTCTTTGCTGCATATTATATATACTTATACTTCTACTTTAAATACGCATATAGAGAGCATCACCCCAACCATCTTCAATGCCATTGCCGTTTTTATATATAGAAACCGCAACTCTTACAAACCCCTTTGTCAAAAGAAAATCATCCATTTCATTTAATCGTGCACAGTTCTTATATACCTCATCTGTATTTACTTCAAGATATAACGCATCAGCATACTTGAGTAAATCACCAGCGCCCTTTAATGCGAGAAGTTCAGCACCCTGAATATCAAAATTCCAGAAATTCAGATTTGTAAAATCAATAGACTCCCTCTCCTTCAGCTTCTCAATTGTAGTTGTTCTCTGAACTCTGCGCTCTGAAACAACAATATGAGGATACATTGTCGCGTGTGTACCTAGCTCTAAAATACTACTACTCTGCCCATTATTTGTTATGTTGAATGTAACATCATGCTCTACCTCGTCGATTAACGCATAATGTATTTGAGGAACACCTTTCGATTTCATTTTCGCTACTAAATCTACGTTACCATCTACCCATATAATATCTGAATCTAAAATTCCTTTAGCATTATATGCCTCCCTTTCTTCACATTCATGAGCTCCTACATGAAAGACACCACGAGGTGTTTTATTATTCTGTTTCAAATAATCATATACCGTATTAAAATCAATTAACATTACTCTTAATACACATTGAATTGTATTTAAGTTACTAAAGTGAAATCCAATTCTCTGGAAAAAGAACCTCTATTTTCTGTGCGATCCATTTTGTGGGGTAAACTACATAAGGAGTATCTGAAAGAATTGCCGCCCACCACGAAAATGTACTGTTCGCAAGTATAGCACCGCCTGTACATGAAACCATAATAGCTAATGACTTCACCTCGTCCTTTTCTTCTACGAATTCTACACCTGGTAATTGTAGCCACGATTGCGATTTACACCAGGCGATATCATCTGAAAAGACAAATAATGATAGCGGAGGACCTACATTTTTACGCAGATCACATAATTTCGCATATGCTTTTGTATAATATTCTTCTCCTTGTAAATAATGAAAATCTGACTTTTCCACATAATCGCCTCTTCTCACATGTAAAAATGCATGATTCGGGTTTTGGTTCTGAATTTTAAGGGCTTGAATAAGTTGTGTCCTTATATCTGGTAGAATAGGCTGAAGGACAGGGTAGAACTGAAAATATCCTCTTAAAATACACGGCAACTGTATTTGACTCGGATCCCATTCTTCAAATCCATTTGATTGTGAATACACAGTGATACCCATTGACATGAACAAATAGTCTGGATGAGGAGGAAGTTCTATTTCTTCTCCATTAGTAAACAATTCTTTTGCATAGTTATGTCCATTTGTATTATGGGCATTACAAGTTTCTTTATTGAGGAGTAATTTACATGACTTATTCTTTGTAACTGCTTTTGCTGCGGCATATTGGAAAAGTTGATTTCCAAGACCTCCGAATAAATGTACACACACAAATGGTTCCATTAAATCTAATATAATTATTTTTTTAGATCCAGTTTAAAGTACCCTTAGTATACTAGACTAAATGGAACGAAAAATATGTATTTGGTGTAAATCGTCTTCCTTGAGTTCTTTATTTAATGAAGATAAGATTACACCTGTTGCATCTTACAATCTTTCTGAAAAGGAAGAATATTCATCGGTAAAATTTAATATTCAACGCTGTAATGATTGTAATACGTACCAAGTAAAATACTTAGCTAATCCTGATTTACTATACAAAAAAAGCCATGCCTTATGTTATAGTAATTCGCTTCATATACAGAATAAGGCATTTAGAGACTTTATTTTTCAAAATACTACATTAAAGGATGTCGTTGAAGTTGGGGCTGGAAATGGATTTCTAGCTGATCTACTTCTTGAAACAAATCGCCTAAATACATATACAATTATTGACCCTACTTATTTTGGAAATACTACATCAAGGAGGATTATTGATTCTTTTTTTGAAACAGTAGACAGTAAACTTATAAATCAAGATACTCTTGTTATGTCGCATGTGTTTGAACATTTTTATACTCCACATGATATAATGAATAAAATTAAAGATCTAAAAACAATACGTAATGTCTATATAAACTTTCCAAATCTGGAAAGTTTCTTGGCAATCCTACACATGAATGTATTGAATCTAGAACATAGTTTTTTTGTTGAAAATGACTTTATTATATCTGTTTTTAGTAATTATGGTTTTAAACTTGTAAACTATTATAAATATGATAGCCATGCAGTGTTCTTTCATTTTGAGAGGAACGATGAGATTGTTCCACTTTCTTTAATACACAACAACTGCGACACACTCGTTACTAATTTTTTTAATCGTATAGAAAAATCAATTAAACAAATAAATGAGAGACTCTCTACAAAAGGAAATACTCCTGTCTATGTTTGGCCTAGCTCACATCAAACGCAATATTTGTTTATTAATGGATTAGACTACAATAAAGTAGATGGTTTACTTGATAATCATCCATCAAAATTCAATTCTTATTTGTACGGTTATAATATAGTATGTACTTCTTTTAAGGAATTAATGTCATCTAGTATGCCTGCTCTTATTATATTAAATGGTGGGTGTTACAATCAAGAAATCCTTAAAGAATATAAATCGAACTCGTCTAATAAAGAATTTTTAATTGTATAAGAATAATAAATGAAAGTTGCCATTTTTTTTTCAGGAAGAATTAAGGGCTACGAGAATTGTCTACAGCATTTATTGATGTATAAAGAAAATTATGACACAACCTATTTCTGTTCACTTAATCAAAAAGAGAATGATGTCTATAGTGAGGGGTTTTTTTCAGCGCTCGATATAAAAGAGAATCAGAGAAATATTGAAGAAACAGTTTATCCGCCATGGATTGAACATTTTGACCATTCGCAAATGAGAATACATGAAGTTGCAAATATGAATCGCAACCGATTTAATACATATTCTATGTTTTATCATCATCATAAAGCATTTGTAAAAATCCACGAGTATCAGCAAAAACATAATATACAGTTCGACCTTATTGTACAATATAGAGCTGACCTAACATCTAAGACATTTATTCACTTGGAAGTTCCTTTAAAAGACCACGTATATACATGGGATAATTGTCACACAAATCCAGATGCTTTTTGTAAAATAGGTAATGGCATGATGTACGGTAATTGTGAATCAATGATGAAATTTACAAGTGCTATACATTATATGGAAGATATGTGTAGAAAAGGTGTTATCTTTCATCCTGAGTATATGCACTGGGTTTGGATAAACAGTGTAGGATTAAAAATACGCCTATTTGATTTTGATCATTCATATGATTCTTCAAGACATGATCCTATCTAAATAAAATAATAAATGTTATTTATATGACAACAGGTATTGCGATTCCAGTTCCTCAGAGATATGAGCAAATGGCTCTGAGGAACGTTTATGTTCTTAGAACACAACATCAATATCATGAACCCATTGAAATCTGGGAGGTCGGTGAAGAACTTTCTAGCGAAGCGCGAAACGCCTTCGCATCCATACCCAATGTAACACTCAAGAATACACTGACGTATGATGATCGAATTGATCACTGGCGTGGATACCAAGTAAAAGGTCTTGTTACAAAACATAGCTCATTTGATGATTATATTTTCTGCGACGCTGATGTAACGCTTCTTCAAAACCCCTCTCTTATACAGAATTCATTTGATTACAAGATTACAGGATCCTTCATGTTTCGCGATTTTCCTTTTTGGCAGTTTCATGATCTTAAGGAGACATCTGAGGAAAAATGGCAAGATCTTCGCTACTATAGGGGGCGCCAAGCCTTTATCAAGAAACTTCTTCCTAAGAAAAGTCCATTCTTTTTCAAAGAGTGGGAGTATCTGTACGAAGACGAGTATCCCAAGGAACCTGTACAAGAATCATCTGCAGAAACAGGTCTAGTTTATATTGATAAGAAACGGCACGGAGATGTTGTTCAGACATTTTATGATCTGAATAACAACTGGAAAGAGACATATGAATATACTCATGGAGACACAGCTGCCTTTTGGCTGGCGTTTGTTATGAACAATAAACCGTTCGCAATTAATAAAGAGTTTCCTCTTTTTCACAATGGGAATGCTCTACAACCCTATGAGGGTAAACACTTCTATGTACAGAAGCTACCCATTTAGACCTTCGTAACAAGAGCCCACTTTGTAAGAGATAACTCATACTCCGCACCACCCGTTCTATCAATTGACTGACGCATAGCCTTTGCCCCCGCAAAGGTACCCTGTGGATGTCCATGGATCGCCCCACCGCAATTAGCCATCCAATCAATACCAATCTCAGTGCGAATCGCTTCTACAAGACCAGGGTGCATCCCGCAACTGAGGGCGGGCATTACACGATACTTATGTAAAACCTTCAACACCTCAAGCATCTCATCCTTGCCATTGTCTGAATATCCGCCGATCATTCCCGCATGGATGAAATCAACACCGCAGAGACCCGCAAGCTTACAAATCACAGTCCACTCAATATGAAAGGGATTACGCTTATCCGTGAGAATCGAAATGCCGCTCTTTTGATAATGTATAAAAAGAGGAAGATCTAGCTCTCTCAAACGCTTGTAAATGCCGAGACCAGACCAGAAGTTCACGTGAATGCCATTTCCACCCTGAGCAGCGATATACTTAGCCCTCTCCAGAACGACATCGGCATCGCCGTTGATGCAAAAGCAATACACAACATTCTTCCCCTTCAGGTAGTTGCAAATCAGGGGGACGCGCTCCTCTAAGGGACAGCTAGAAGGGTTTGCCATGATTTCATCCTCCTTGATAAAATTTACTCCACCCTCTACCATCTGCTTTACCACTTCTAAGAGTGTGGCTGAATTGAGACCAACTTTCGGCTTTACGATACCACCTAGAAGGGGCTTATCCGCTGCACCAGTGAACTTGCGGATTCCCTCAATGCCATACTTAGGTCCCAAGAAATACTTCTTCTCAACTTCCTCAGGTAGCTCAAGATCAACTAGATGACAATCGCGAATCGTGTCAATATCAAGCTGACCTCCCATTGTCTGGCAGAGAAGCTGACTGATACCATCCCCTACAAAATCAATATTTACACAGGGGAAAGCAATGGTAACCTCGCCCTCCTTGACTGTTTTCATCCAGTTGGTATCACCTTCAATGCGGCAACCAGCCTTCTCCCACAGTTCTGGTGTCTCCCAACCATTTCTTACCTTGGGATTACCAACACTCTGCCCAATAGCTACATTCTCGGCGGCATCAAAAAGAGAAACAGTCGACCGGAGAAAATAACGAACTTTGAAAAACATTCTACACTATTTAGTTTATTTACTTTAGATAATATTTACGCAATGATTGACTTAGCTTGATCATACCACTTATACATATCGTTGCCCTTATAGCTTTTGTAATTCTCAAACAGAGTAAAGAGTTGTGACTCCTTCTCTCTATTCGTAACTTTGAGATCGCGGAAAACAGGCATGAGGGCACATAGTTCTCCCTCTAAGAGCTCCATAATATATTCTGGCTCTGAGCTATCATTGTAGAGTTCATTTTTAAAGAGATTTGCCTCACCCCTTGTTCGTCGCCGATAATCTACATGATAATTATTCAAAATTATCTCGTATTGCTTTGTAAAATATCGTTTCACGTAGTTATCGATCCTTGGATCTGTGCCAATATAACGTTTCAGTTCGTCTGATGTATAGAGAGTTAGATTACAGAAGTTTTCTCTAGTATCATAGAATGGCTTATAATTTGACAGTTTCGTTGAACATGAACTGTTTGTCCCATATGTGATATCAAAGAGAATGAGATTCTTGAATTTCTTCTTAGTTGGCGACTTATTAAATGCGGTCTTGAACACTTGATCGAGGTCTCGTCCTGTAAATTCTTGTACTACAAGTTTTGAATCTTGTGCAATACAATACGTTGCTAGCTCCTCCAGGAACCAATCGTCTGACTGTTCCTCAGAGATGTGCCGATCCATGTGAGTAAACGCCTTTCCACAAATGGTAATTGACATACGATCATTTGACCATGAGCTTGTCTCTGAATTATGAAGCAAACTTAGATTAGTGCTGTCAAAATAGGACTTTATAAATTCCATCCTGTCGCTCTGATACTCAAATGCTGGGTCAAAATGTAGAATATGCACAGGCAGTTCAGTGGTTTCTAGAACATCGCGCACGAAAACAGGAAGAATTTGATTCCAATCATCCGTGTATTCTGCGAGAGTGTGTGCATGCGGGCATGATCCAATACCAACATATGTAAATGATGGTACTGTATCTCTATTCTTGATTTGCTGTAAGAGCTCTTTAAAATGACTCATTTTTGGTAGAGGTTATTTAACCCAAACTAGTTTCAATTTTTTTATCCTTGGTCTAAACGATTATTTGAAGAAAAGAAAGATACAATGCCAATGAATATCGTAATTCCGATGGCTGGAAAGTCGTCGCGCTTCTTTGATGCTGGTTTTACTGTACCTAAGTTTCTTCTTCCTTTGTCGCCTCTTGAGGGAAGCAAGACAATGATCGAGGGAGCCGTCGATAGTCTTCACATGGAGGGCAATCTTATTTTTATTGTACAAAGAGACCACTGTAAATACAATATTGATACTTTTCTTAAAGAGAAATATCCTTCCAGTACTGTTTTATATTTGGAGCGGTACACGGGTGGCTGTGTAGAATCTGTCTATGAGGCTGCTGCAGGCTATATCAACAATGATGATCCTCTCGTTATCTCTAATTGCGATCAGTATTTGGACTGGGATTCCTCTGAGTTCATGCGTGTATGCTCTCAAGATGGCGTTGATGGATGCGTTCTGACCTATTTTGCCGACACAGATAAGAACTCATATTGCAAGATTAACTCTGAAGGTCACTGCACAGAGTTCAAAGAAAAGGAAGTAATTAGTGAGCACTCACTTGTCGGTGTTCATTACTGGAAGCGCGGCTCAGACTTCGTTCTCTCTGCAAAGAACATGCTTGATAATAACGTGCGCGATGCAGGTGAATACTATGTAAGTACATCATATAATTATCTTGTTAATAAGGGTAAGAAAATTATAATCTGCGCTTTGCGAGAGGGTGAAGTTTATCACACTATCGGTGTTCCGCAGACCTATTATGACTTTCTACAAAAGAGAGATCCGATTCGTGTCTCTGAACTCAAGGACATGAAACGTGGTTGGTTTCTCGGTGATTTCTTACCTGCTGCTTATTCGTCGAAGGATGTTGAAGTCGGTATCTTAGAGCATAAGAAGGGTGAAGAATGGCTCGCTCATGTACATAAGAAAGGAGATGAGATTAATGTTCTTATTTCGGGATGGATGAAGATTAATAACACCGAAGTTATAACAGGGCAGATTTTTGTCATTCCTAAGGGTCATTTGACAAAGGCTGTCTTCTACGAAGATTGTAAGATTGTCTGTGTAAAGCTTCCTTCCGATACGAAAGATAAATATTGCTACTGATAAATGAAGGGTCTTGTACTCGTATGGGATTTGGACCAGACTCTTATCGGCTGGTCCAGTGATCAAAAATATACGCTCAATACAAAAGCACTTTCTGTTTTGAAAGAGGCATTCAAATCAAAGAATGACAGAAAAGTCAGTTCAATTATAGTTTTGACAAATAACTCAGATCCTTCTCTGCCAATTAATGAAATACAAGCTGAAATTGGATTCGATTTTGACCATATTGTAGCTAGAAATGATCCTCTTCGCAATAAAACAAATACTAATGTAAAAGATATTGCGACAGTCAGTCGTGTTTTAGGATACGATGTAGATCCTAACAAAGTCTGGCTCATGGATGATATGCGGCATAAAATGATAGATGAAGGTGCACATTGGATTCAGATTGCAAAACAAGAAAACAATCCGTTTGGCTCTGGCTTCTTTCAAGACCCCGATCAGACCGATTACTTTCCTTTACTAAACGCAATCGATACAAATGTGAAGAGAGGAGGTAGACGGAAGAGAAATAGACAAAATAGTCTAAAACGAAAAAAGAGGCAGCAAGCTATTTCTAGAAAAAGAGCGCGTAAAAATAAATGAATAGATTCATTTCACTTAGTAGATGTCAACTGGTTATATTTTTGTTTTATCTAACCCGTTGTATAGTGAGCACGTTTTAGTTGGAACGTCAATGAAAACGCCGACTGAGAGAGCTGCAGAACTCTATACTGAGGGTCTTCTCTATCCGTTCAAGGTTGTCTTTGCTAAATCCGTCGTAAATATGGAGTCAAAACTTGTTTCTCTTCATAAACTTATGGGAAAGTTTGGTGAACGACCGAATAACGACAAGGATTTTTTTAAGATTGATCCCGAGGTCACTACTAATCTATTTGATTTAATTGATGGAGAAAAATGGACTGCTCCCGTTGAAGAAGGATCATGGATTGGTACATATACTGCACTTATGGAGAAGGTTGGAATGATCATGAAAAACGAAAATCCTAAGGCAAATGAGTTCCAACTCAATATGTTAAAGATGAAAGTAGCAGCAGTGCTAAAAGCGCGGTATGGCGAATCGATTGAACCTACTCTAGAACTCGTTAGGGAAGCAATGGATGCTGCTAAACGTGAAGGTGCAGTTACAACTGTGCCGGTCTAAATATATGGCTAAGAAATATCTTAGCATGGAAAACAAGTGTAAGTATGTCAGTAGCCGTGGACTTTTTAAGTCCACGGATATTCACAATAAGGTTCCTGAAAGCAGTAATAGAGCTCTTGATCTCGAAGAATTCAAAAAAACTGAGTGTGGATCTGTTCTCTATGTCTGTAATTCAGCAATTCGGACTTTTGTAATGGAAGTTCTTCCTTTTATTACCGATCGCTTTGTCTTAGTTAGTGGTGACTCAGACAATTATATGCCCTTTAGTATCTTATCACAGGATG